>Ga0316619_10000058_pt1 | contig 15485 bp, 16 predicted proteins | sample OWC_Aug_M1_C1_D4_FD_207659 | JGI IMG/M metagenome (GOLD analysis project Ga0316619, IMG submission 207659) | Wetland soil microbial communities from Old Woman Creek delta, Ohio, United States - OWC_Aug_M1_C1_D4_B | ecosystem: Environmental > Terrestrial > Soil > Wetlands | place: USA: Ohio...
ATACTATCATAGGTGCCTATAACGTAATCAACCCTGAGAAGCCCGTAAATGCCAGCGCAATGAGACCGGTGATGATAAACGAAATGGGCAACCCCCTGAAGGGTCCCGGCACATCCGCGAGCTCGAGCTTTTCACGGATACTCGCCATGATTACCAGGGCCAATGCAAACCCGATTCCGGAACCAAAGCCGAAGGCGATACTCTGGATAAAACTGTAATGCTCTCCCGCGTTAATCAGCGGAACAGCAAGGATAATGCAGTTGGTGGATATCAGCGCGAGGTAAATTCCCAGCTTGTAATAAAGTCCGGGCGCAGTCTTTCTCATAATGGTGTCCGAGGCCTGAACAAAGCCGGCCACCACGCCGATAAACACAATTATCTTCAGAAAGGTGATATCCAGGGGAACCATAAGATAGGTAAAAATAAGCCAGCTCAGCGAGGCACTGATCATCATCACCGCGGTAAAGGTAATGCTCATCCCTATGGCGGTCTCCATCTTCTTCGAGACACCGAAGAAAATACAAAGTCCGAGGAACCTTGTAAAAACAAAATTATTGATCAGAGACGCCGCAATAAAAAGCTCGAAAAGCTTGGTGAATTCACCACTCATGGAATTCCTCCCTTAACTCAGTGGGCACCCGAGGTGCTCTTTTTTAAGAACCTTGTATCAATCCAGTTGAAGAGTGCCATTAAAATTCCCACCGCAAAGAAACCTCCTGCAGGCAAGATCATGATAAGGAGAGGCTTGGTATGCACAATAGGCATGCCCCATAATGAGCCCTTTCCCAGGAGTTCCCTGAAAAAGCTTATTACGGTGAGTGCGAAAAGGAACCCAAGCCCCATACCGATACCGTCAACCATGGAAGGAGCAATCTTGTTCTTGCTCGCAAACATCTCGGCCCTGGCGAGGATGGATGCAAAGGCGACGATCAACTGGATATAGAGTCCCATTTGTTTGTATGCGTCCGGCGCAAAGGCTGCCATAGACAGGTCCACAATGGTGACCCAGCCCGAGATGACGAGCATAAAAATGGGCAGCCTTATGCGGGGGTGGATGACCTTTCTCATGACCGAAATAGTGGCATTCACCATGGTCTGAACAAACAAAACCGCAACTCCCATCAGAACCCCGTTCCTCAGATTATTCGTCACCGCAATGGAGGGACAGAGGCTGAGGGCAAGTTTGAATATGGTATTTTCCGCGATGATGCCGTTCTTGATGAGCTCCCAGTAACTAACCGTGCTTTGCTGCGCCACTTTCTGAGCCTCCTTCTTTCACCTTTTCAATAAGGAATTTGACCCCGTTCTTAACCGCATCTTCGCTCACCGCCCTGGTGGAAATGGTGGCACCAGATATTGCCTGAATGTATTCGGTTGTGTCCGTCTTGAGCACTTTCAAATGGTCCAAATCCTTGTTCTTGAACTGTCCCTTGAATGAGTCCGCTTCTATTTCATCACCCAGCCCCGGGGTCTCTGCATGACCGAGTATATTAATCTTCTGCACCTTAAAGTCTTTATCCACGGCAATGAGGGTATTGATATAGCTCGAATAGCCCTTGCCGAAGGATTGCACAATGTAGCCGATTGTCTCGTCTCCCTTCCTGGCAATGAAATACTCTGCGTGTTTCTCATGGATGTACCAGTCGCCCAACTTTTCTATCCTGTCCGCATCAGGGATGAGCTCTTTCAATGCCTGCTTTTTCTGCTCCTCTGCGTTCCTGTACATGATGGGAGATGTCCTCGCGTACACGGCTGCCAAGATAAGGCCGCCGATCACGTAAATCACCACAAGGTTGAGGGCTATCTTGATAATGTCCTTTGCGGTCATGGTGCAGCCTCCCTTGTTTTCACTGCGCCGAACACCTTTGTCTTAAATCCCCTGTCAATAATGGGCGCAAAACAGTTCATGATGAGGATCGCAAACATGACACCTTCCGGGTATCCGCCTTTCAGCCTTATGAGCATGGTGAGTGCCCCGCACCCGATGCCAAAGAGTATCTGGCCCTTTCTCACCGAAGGACAGGTAACGTAATCCGTTGCCATGAAGAACGCACCGAGAAGCATACCACCGCTCAAAAGGTGAATAATAGGGTCACCTGCAAGAAAGAGCATTTTCCCTGTTTGGGGATCTTTGCCGCCGAATACCCAGGCCAAGAGTGCTGCGGTCCCAAGGAACGAGAGAGGGATATGCCAACTGATGTATCTTTTGAAAAGCAGAAATGCTGCGCCCACAAGTAATGCTATGGCTGAGGTCTCACCGATAGATCCTGCCCTGTGGCCCACAAAGAGCTGACTATAGAGGTTCAATGTATCTCCAAAGACCTCCACAAGCTTTCCTATCCCCTCTTCCTTCAACACCCCCAGGGGCGTGGCGGTTGTTTTCGCGTCAAAGGCGAAGAGCGCTGCGGTGGGCTCGGTCCATATGGTCATTACCCTGGGAAACGATATAAGAAGGAAGGCTCTGCCGATGAGGGCGGGGTTGAAGACGTTGTATCCCAAACCTCCGAAGAGGTGCTTGGTGATCACCACTGCGACGAATGACCCTATGATTGGGACATGGATGGTAAAAGGGGTAAATGACCAGAGCGACGCGGGGAGGTTCATTCCCAGGAGGAGACCGGTGAGGAAGGCACTTCCGTCATATATGGTCACCTTTCTTTTCAGCGATTTCTGTACAAAATACTCTGAAAGGATTGCGGTAATGACACACAGCGCAGTCACCAGGATTGCCTTGATACCAAAAAAATAGGCGCCCATGGCAAACGCGGGGAAGAGGCTGAGATTCACGCTCCACATGATACGGCTTACGGTCTCTTCGCTCTTTACATGGGGGCTGACTGTGACGATCAGCTCGTGTTCTTTTTTTAATGCCTCCACCTATCCTCCAGGGATCAAGGGCTTAAGAACAGACGTCCCTCACCCTTTTTTTATGGTTTTACCAGAGATTTTGCCAACCTCACAAGCTGCACAATGGGCCTCTTTGACGGACATACGAACGCACAGGACCCGCATTCAAAACAGTCAAAGAGGTTATATTCCTTTGCCTCTTCATAATGGCCCTTTTCGGCAAGCACACTAAGCATGGACGGCATCAGACCCATGGGACATATATCAATACATCTGCCGCACCGTATACATGGCTCAAAGTCCTCTGCATGGACGACCCCTTCTTCAGGGATGACGAGTATTCCGGAAGTGCCTTTGGTCACAGGAACGTCAAGGGAAGCAACGGCAAACCCCATCATGGGACCCCCCGAGATCACCTTGCCCACGCCATCTTTAAACCCGCCGCACTCCTCAATAAGCGAGGAAACGAGGGTCCCGATTCTCACCATAAGATTAGAGGGCTCTTGTATCCCTTCGCCCGTCACGGTGACTACCCTTTCTATGAGCGGTTTACCATACCTTGCAGCCTCATAGACTGCAAGGGCTGTCCCCACATTCTGTACTACCACCTTCACATCCATGGGAAGCCCCCTTGGCGGCACTTCCCTTCCCGTGGTAGCCTTTATGAGCATCTTTTCCGCACCCTGTGGGTATTTCACCTCAAGCCCGAATACTTCGATTCCCTTCTCATTCCTTACTGCATCTTTCATCTTCTCAATGGCTTCGGGTTTATTGTCTTCTATACCCACAAACCCCTTATTCACTCCCAAAATCTTCATTAATATCTTCAGGCCCTCGACTATTTCCCGGGGGTTCTCCACCATAAGCCGGTAATCTGCGGTGAGATAGGGTTCGCATTCAGCTCCGTTAATGATCACGGTGTCGACCGGCTTCTCCTTGGGTGGTGAAAGCTTCACTACCGTGGGGAATGCCGCGCCGCCGAGACCCACAATCCCTGCAGCCTTAACCTTCTCCTTAAGTGCATCAGGGGGGAGATTGGAATAATCGGGGTCATCCTTGAGTATGGTCCATTCCTCTTTCCCGTCATTCTCGATTACCACAGAAGGGACCATTCTTCCCATGGCATTGGGAAACTCTCCGATAGCGACAACTTTTCCAGAGATGGATGAATGAACAGGTGCCGAAACAAACCCTCCCGGCTCTCCTATGATCTGCCCTTTCCTGACCTCCTGGTTTATGGAAACCACAGCCTTACAGGGAGCACCCACATGCTGGCTCAGAGGAATTACCACTCTTTGGGGGGTTTGCGCTGGTCTGATGGATGCGTCTTTCGCTAAGTCCTTTTTATCCGGCGGATGTATTCCCCCCTTGAATGTGAGTGGGCTCATGAAGGGTTCCTCCTGTTCGAAATAAATTGCTCAGGATGACGAAAGACCAAAAGCCCTTAATTAATAGCACGGTAACTTAAGGGATGTCAAGGTTCGTGTAGGTCTATAAGAAATTTTAATGGTTCTTTAGTAAAGAATAATGACCGCATTAAATTGTTCCTCCGCACTGCATTGAAGGGTTCCCTCTTATTGACATCCTGATGTATCCATAGCTATGGTATATCCAAAGTGAAGAAACGGGCATTGATATGGGCACTCATGTGCATGTTCCCTCTCCTTCTCTCCTCTGGTGCGTTTCCCTTTGAAGGTCCGTTGCAGGTGAGTAATCAGTTCCCTCTTTTTCTCCCTCTGAACGCACCATATCTGGAACGTGCGTCCTATGAAGATTCATTGTCTGCCACCCTTTCCTATTCCAGTGTGTTCATGATGAAGAACTCCCCTGAATGGTCGGTGAATCTTGATATGGAAGTGGCGGAACTCAACTTCAGATTGAGAAAGGATATCAGTGATGTTGTTCAGCTGGGAATCGATATCCCCCTCCTGAGCTTTAACAGCGGTTTTATGGATAATTTTCTGAGTAGCTACCATAACGCCTTTGGGTTTTCTGACTATGGACGGGACAGCAGGCCGAGCAACGAATTTCTCTACGAGGTGCGCAAAAATGGGGCCCTTATCATACAAGGCGAGGGCGGAAGGATCGGAATCGGCGATATACGGCTCAGCGCAAAGAAAGTGATACTGAATGATGATCCTGTGGTGAGCCTAGAAGCGACCTTAGAGCTTCCCACAGGCAATGCCTCCAAAGGTTACGGCAGCGGCAGCGTTGATGCCGGGATATCACTCCTTATGGACAAAAGAATATCTGAAAAGATCAAGGCGTACCTTAACCTTGGTGCCATTTTCCCCGGCAGTCTGAAAGGGCACGAAACGGTCACACTCAAAAACGTTGTGTATGGGGGAGTAGCGGTTGAGGCAAGACCCTGGGAACATATAAGCCTCCTCGGACAGGTGATATTCCAAAATTCTCCCTTTCCCAAGACGGGCATTTCGTCCATAGACCGGATCTCTGCCCTCCTCTCCTTCGGGGGAAGATATGCCTCAGGGAAAAACAGTTTTGAGCTCTCCTTTACCGAGGACCCCAATACTGCGGGGGCACCTGACTTTACTTTTACCTTTGCGTTCAAGAGAACGCTCTAGTAGGGAACAGGATCGGGCGATACCCTTTCCTTCATGAATCTTGTCAAGATGAACTGCAGTATAAGCAGTATAATATGATCATGAAAATCTCTCTGCCTGTCACTATCCTTGCCGCAGCATTGCTGGTTTCCCTGGTCGGATGCGCCTCTCTCACCACAAGAATGGGAGAGGGGGAATGGAAATTCATAGGCAAAAGCAGAACAGGCACATCCTGGTATATAGATAGAGAAACTGCATCAGGACCTTCTGGAGATATCATTACTCTTTGGGTAAAGAGTATTCCCGAGAAGGTGAATACTGAATATGGAGGAGATGAGGAAAGCACAGAGACCATATTGAAGAAGATCCAGGGGAAATACTTTGGGGATTACGAATATACCAAAGGATTATGGGAATTAGACTGTACAAAAAACATGTTCAGACTTTTATACTTCTGTGCCTACAGTAAGGAAGATAAGATCATCGCGTCCCATATCACCCCTGACGCAGAGTGGTCATATATCATTCAGGGAAGCGTCGGGGAAACCATTCAGGAAGCGGTGTGTAAGAGATAATCTCACGTCATCAGGATCATCGTATGTTTGGCATGGTGCATTCTCGTTCGCTATCCATTTAATTCGGGAACCTCAGGAGAATAGGGAAACACCTTTGAGGTAAATGCGAGAACGCTGAAGACGAGCAGGGCAATGAGTCCCCATGCCAGGCCGACCACCACGCCCAGGTCAATAATCCCCCGCCATGGCTGCTGAAGGAGACGGACCAGGAGGACAAGAATCACGATTCCCACGGTTACCGAAATGGAGGTGATCCTTCTTTTCCTGGGAGCATGGAAATATCCCATGCAAAAAAATGGAGCACACAGGACATGAAGGAAACGGGGATGGTCCCTGAGATATCTTGCCCTTGCGGCAACACGGGGGGAAAAGCCCTTCTGGAACGCGCGGTAGCCCTCGGAATAGGCCATGAACAGGACAACGAATACCAGCGTCATCCAGTGGTACCACAAAAAATGGTGTGAAAAACCCTCGATGGCCAGAGGGGTCAACCGGTAGATTGCGCTGCCGAGAAGGAGCAACACCCCTCCTAATCCCCATACTGCTCCCGCTGCTCCTGCCATACGGCCCCTAACCCCTTAAGGGGATTCGGGGCTAAGCCCTGCAGGATTGTGTCTCAGTCCAACAACCTGTCCATCAAAATCAGATCTGACCACACGGCACGCACCAGTGGCTATTCGATATTGAATACCGCCACTTCCTTAACACCGGGTATGTACTGGCCAACGGGAACAAGTTTCTTTCCCTCATCTATGCAGCCGATGATAATGGTCCAGAGCTGGTTCAGTTGCGTCTTCTCTCTGTCATTTTCCGGCGTCATCTTAATGAGGGTGCCTTCAAGTTCGATCTTCATATAAACCTCCAAGAATAGAAATATACAATACTCCCGTATCAATTATATATAAAATTGTTTTTTTTCGGTAGAGTTTTAGGATGACCATTTCAAGAATGATATCCACTGAAAAACGCCGCCTGTTCAGTTTTTCTGTTCCATCGTGTATGAGGGACTGTATTTTTTGGAACCATTAGTGTTAACCTAAAACATGAAACACAGCTGTAATTGTCAACAGTCTCAGGAGGAATCAAGAAGATGAAGAAGAGTTTAGTATTGCTGGTGACGGTTTTTGTGATGGTATCATGGGTAGCCGGACAAGGGATCGCACAGTCCCAAAAGGAATCTCCATTATCCGGCAAGGTGGTGGAAACCATGGATAGCGGAGGTTACACCTATGCATTACTTGAAAATGAAGGCAAAAAGACGTGGGTGGCCATGCCCACCACAAAGATAGTGAAAGGATCGAACATGTCTTTTCTGCCTGGCTCGGTAATGACAAATTTTCACAGCAAAACCCTCAATCGCACTTTCGAGAAAATTATCTTCTCAGGAGGACCGGTGAAATAACGCACCAACAGAAGCTCTTTACAATGCTTCTGAGCGGATGCCTTACGGAATTCTTGCAGATGGGGTCGTCCTCATCCATTTTCTCTGGATACTTTTTCTTGTTCTTGGTGTTTTCTGGGGGGTAAACAACAGGGCAGTAAGGATTTTCCATATCTCTGGCCTCGTCTTTGCTGTTGTCATTCAGCTCTTTGACTGGTATTGTCCGCTGACGTACCTTGAGGCATGGCTGAGGTCGAAACAGAGCCTCGCCGCTGCCTATCCCTACTCATTCATCATTTATTATGTGCAAAAGATAGTGTATATCGAGCTTTCCCGTTCCATAATTGTTGTCCTGACTTTTTTCCTCTGTGGATTCAGCGCATGGCTGTACCTTCGAAAGAAAAAAGAACCAGATCACGTCCATTGAAACGCCTAGGTATGAAGCCATATTTTTGGAGTGCTGATCATCCAGACTTATGCTAAAATATGCATATTCTTGATTCATGGAGGGCGGTATGAAGGTAATAGAAGGTGAGCTTCAGGCAGAGGGATTGAAGTTTGGCATTATCGTCAGCAGGTTCAATGATTTCATTACAAGCAAGCTCCTTGACGGCGCCCTGGACGCGCTCCGCAGACATGGTGCTGGTGAAAAAGACATAGAGGTGGTGAAGGTTCCGGGTTCATTTGAGATTCCCATGGTTGCGCGTAAGCTCGCAGCCAAAGGCACATACCATGCTCTCATCTGCCTTGGTACGGTCATACGGGGTGCAACACCACATTTCGAATACGTATCGGCAGAGGTATCCAAAGGCATTGCATCTGCCTCCATGGAAACAGGGATACCCATCGCCTTTGGGGTGATCACCTCAGATACTATTGAACAAGCGGTGGAAAGAGCAGGAACCAAGAGCGGGAACAAGGGGTGGGACGCGGCAATTACCGCCATAGAGATGGCCCAGGTGATGAAGAAATTAGCATGAAGCGCCGAAAGGGAAGGGAGTATGCGTTTCAATTTCTCTTTCAGTTCGACTTTACTGGCGCAAGGCCGGAAAAAAAAGATTTTGACCTGTTCTGGGCTGACAAGAACGTGGATGCTGACCTTAGAAAATTCACAGAGGATATCGTTGGCGGTACCCTTCATAACCTTGCTGAAATAGACTCTGCAATACAGAAGGCAGCCGAACATTGGGTACTTCAGAGGATGGCTGCGGTTGACAGAAACATTCTCAGGTTTGCAACGTATGAACTCCTCTACCGCTCTGATATTCCTTCTGCGGTGACGATAAACGAGGCCATCGAGATCGCGAAGAGGTTTTCCACCAATGAGTCAGCATCCTTTATTAACGGAATCCTTGATACTATTGGTAAGGGAATAGAAGGCAAAAGGGTGCGATAATGCGCTATGCGGTTATTGCAGATGTCCATGCGAACCTCGAGGCCCTCGAGACGATCCTCAGTGATATCAACAAGAGGGGGATTGACGAACTCATGTTTCTCGGAGACGCAGTAGGGTACGGACCAAATCCCAATGAATGTGTGGAGCTGCTGAAGCAACACTGTAAAACCCTTCTCGCGGGAAACCATGATTGGGCAGCCATTGGTCTGACGGACATACAGTATTTTAATGAATATGCAAAGGCGGCTATCCTCTGGACAAGGGAGGTACTTACTCCTGAGTCAAGGAGATTCATCGAGACCTTGCCTGTTACCAAATACATAAAAAAGGAAAATATGCTGCTTGTACACTCAACCCCGAAGGAGCCCGAGGCGTGGCATTATCTCCTCACCCTATGGGATGCGGAAATCAATTTTCACTATTTTAACAATCGGGTATGCATGATCGGTCACAGCCATCTGCCTTTTGTGATAGAACGAATGCCATCAGGAGAGATGATTACCCATAAATATGAAGTACGCCTGGGGAAGCATGAGAGGTATATTATTAATGCCGGGAGCGTAGGCCAGCCCAGGGACAGGGACCCCAGGGCATGTTACGCGATATTCACCGGGGATACGCTGGAGTTCGTGAGGCTTGAGTATGCCATCGAGAAGACGCAGAAAAAGATGCATGATGCCGGGCTTCCTCTCCTATTGATCGAAAGACTTTCAAACGGAACATAGCAGAACCACAACGCATCACAGGTAAATGAGCGTACGCGTTCCGGAACCGGATGCACCGGTTCTCCGGTGCTTTTATGACGAATCACCGCGTGAACATCACGCCACTATTACAGGAGTAAGGAGACACCATGATACCAAGGTATACGCGACCGGAGATGGGCAGGATATGGACGCTGGAGAACAAATACATGAAGTGGCTCGAGGTGGAAATCGCTGCATGTGAGGCATGGGCATCCATCGGGGAGATTCCGAAATCAGCATTACAGACCATAAGGAAAAAGGCCCGCTTTGACGTGAACAGGATCGATGAGATAGAAAAGACCGTGAAACATGATGTCATCGCCTTCCTCACCTCCGTGGCGGAACATGTGGGTCAGGAATCGAGATTCATCCATAAAGGTCTCACCTCATCAGACATCGTTGATACCGCACAGTCCCTCCTCATGAGGGAAGCCTCGGACATCATCATAAGGGATATCAAAAGTCTTTTGGGCGTCATGAAAAAGCAGGCATTCAGATACAAGGACACGCCCTGCATGGGCCGCAGCCACGGCGTTCACGCAGAACCCATGACCTTCGGCCTTAAGTTCGCACTGTGGTACGAGGACATGAGGAGGAATCTGGAGAGAATGGAGGCGGCGAGGGAGCGCATCAGTATTGGGAAGCTCTCTGGCGCGGTGGGCACCTTCTCCAGTATCCCCCCGGTCATTGAAGAGAAGGTCTGTAAAAGGCTCTACCTCGCGCCGGAACCCGTAGCGACGCAGATAATCCAGCGGGATCGGCACGCGGAGTACCTCACGACCCTGGCCCTCATTGGTGCATCCGTCGAAAGGATCGCGGTAGAGATTCGCCACCTCCAGAGGACAGAAGTCCTGGAGGCGGAAGAGCCTTTCGAAGCAGGGCAGAAGGGTTCGTCTGCCATGCCGCACAAGAGAAATCCTGTGGGTTCTGAAAACCTGTCAGGTCTCGCGAGAGTTCTCAGGGCAAATGCCCTCTCTTCACTGGAGAACATTGCCTTGTGGCATGAAAGGGACATATCCCATTCGTCCGTGGAGCGTATCACCATCCCCGACAGTTCCCTGCTCGCTGATTACATGCTTGATCGCCTCACCACCATACTGGATGGACTCCAGGTGTACCCCGAGAGAATGAAGCAGAATATTGCAGCAAGCTACGGACTGTATAACTCCCAGCGGGTGATGCTTGCCCTCACGGAGAAGGGGCTCTCAAGAGAAAGCGCATATGCCATTGTGCAGAAGAATGCCATGAAAAGCTGGAAGGAGAAGAAGGAGTTCAGGAAACTGTTGCTCGTCGATAAAGAGGTGAGAAGATACCTGACACCCAAGATAATGGATAAACTCTTTTCCCTTAACCATTACTTCAGGAATGTGGATTATATTTTCAGGAGAGTATTTAGGAGGAGACGCAAAGGTCTTCTTTAGTAAGATGTCGTATTCGCCTCGGCGAATCCGCTTACCTGGGCGAGTCGCTGAGACGACCAGGGAGGATAAAAATTATTCATCTGCCTGTCCTATGTAATAATGCATTATTGCTATAATGATAGTGAATGCAGTAACTGTATCTTTTTGCAGGAGGGGTTACCACATTGCCGTTGATCTCTTTTTACAGGAAACCGGTCCTTTCAGAATCCAAGAAGAATAACCTCCTCTTTCTTGTGAGAGAAAAGTTCTCTCGGGAGCTCGAGGATATTCAGACAGAGTACTGCTTTTATATCGAGAGCAAAGAGCCGCTCTCCCCGGATGAAAAGGATATCCTGCAATGGCTTTTGAGGGAGACTTTTGAGCCCCACTGCCTCTCCTCCCAATCCTTTCTGGACAACGGCCAGACCATCCTTGAAGTGGGACCGAGAATGAATTTCACCACGGCCTGGTCGACAAACGCGGTCTCTGTGTGTAATGGCTGCGGGTTGTCAAAGGTGTCCCGCATTGAACGCTCCAGGAGATACCGATTGGTACTTCGTGGGCAGCCGGGAGAAGAACTCAAGAAGCACCTTACAGGAATGGTTCATGATCGCATGACTGAATGTCCCTACAGGGAGAGATTAACGTCCTTTGAGCCCGGGATACGGCCCGAGCCGGTATACGAGGTAAGAATCCTTGAAGAGGGAAAAACCGCCATCGAGAAGATAAACAGGGAATTGGGTCTTGGCCTTGATGAATGGGACATCAATTACTATTACCTCCTCTTCGCCAAAGAGATGAAGAGGAATCCTACGAATGTTGAATGCTTTGATCTCAGCCAATCAAACAGCGAGCACTCAAGGCATTGGTTCTTTAAGGGAAAGCTTGTCATCGATGGGAGAGAGGTTCCCCATACCCTTATGGAGATGATAAAGGAACCGTACAGAAGGAACCCCAACAACAGCATCATCGCGTTCGGCGACAACTCCAGCGCAATTAGGGGCTATAGAATAAAAACGATTCTTCCCGGAAACCCGGGCAGTCCTTCACCCTTCATTGAAAAGGAGAAGCTCTATCACCTCATATTTACCGCAGAGACCCATAACTTTCCCAGTGGTGTTGCACCCTTCCCTGGTGCCGAAACAGGGACAGGGGGGAGAATACGGGACGTGCAGGCCGTGGGAAGAGGAGGTCTTGTGGTCGCGGGCACGGCTGCGTACTGCGTGGGCAACCTCAGGATTCCGGGGTATGCGCTCCCGTGGGAGGATGAGGCCTTCGCTTATCCGGAAAACCTTGCGACCCCCCTCCAGATTGAGATCGAGGCGAGCAATGGGGCGTCCGACTACGGGAACAAATTCGGAGAGCCGGTCATCCAGGGATACACGAGATCCTTTGGGATGAAGCTCCCCAATGGAGAACGGAGGGAATGGATAAAACCGATCATGTTCACGGGCGGGGTTGGCCAGATGGACGCAGCCCACGTGGAAAAAGGTGAACCCGAGAAGGGCATGCTCGTGGTCAAAGTGGGTGGTCCCGCGTACCGCATAGGAATAGGTGGCGGAGCCGCGTCCAGCATGATACAGGGAGAGAATGTGGAAGAACTCGACTTCAACGCGGTTCAGCGGGGCGACGCGGAGATGGAACAGAAGATGAACAGGGTCATCCGCGCCTGCATTGAAATGGAGAGTGAAAACCCCATCATAAGCATCCATGATCAGGGAGCAGGAGGGAACTGCAACGTGATCAAGGAGCTTATCTATCCTGCAGGGGCGAAGATAGAGATAAGGAAGATCCCCCTGGGAGACCATACCCTTTCCGTTCTCGAGATATGGGGTGCTGAATACCAGGAAGCCAACGCCCTTCTCATAAGGTCCGAAAAGGCCGAGATGTTTGGGAAAATATGCGACAGGGAGAAGGTCCCTTATGCGGTGGTAGGGGTGATCACAGGGGACGGGTACATTGTGCTTTATGATGAAAAGGATGGAAGCACACCGGTTAACCTTGACCTGAAAAAGGTTCTTGGTGAGATGCCCCAGAAAACCTTTTCTTTCAGCAGAATCAAGCCGCTACTCCAGCCGTTCAGTCCCGATGTCACGGTGAAGGATGCCCTGCAGCGGGTACTCAGGCTCATCTCGGTAGGCTCCAAGAGATTTCTCACCAGCAAGGTGGACAGATCAGTCACAGGCTTGATCGCACGACAGCAGTGTGCAGGACCGCTCCAGCTTACCGTCTCTGATGTTGCGGTGATTGGCCAGAGCCATTTCGGGACAACGGGCGCCGCGCTCTCCGTAGGAGAACAACCCATTAAGGGATTGATAAACCCCGCAGCCATGGCGAGGATGTCGGTGGCAGAGGCGCTCACGAACATGGTCTGGGCAAAGGTGAGCAGCATCGGGGATATACGCTGCTCCGCCAACTGGATGTGGCCTGCCAAACTTCCCGGAGAGGGCGCTGCCCTTTATGACGCTGCCATTGCCATGAAGGATTTAATGGTGGAGTTGGGGATTGCGGTTGACGGAGGTAAGGATAGTCTCTCAATGGCGGCAGTGGTTCAAAAAGGTGACGGGAGGGAAGTCGTCAAAGCACCGGGCTCATTGGTGATCTCCGCATATGCACCCAGTCCTGACATCACCAAGGTCATAACCCCTGATATCAGGAGGCCGGGCACAACGAACCTCCTGTATGTGGATATGGGAAGGGGAAGGTACAGATTCGGCGGTTCCTCTCTAGCCCATGTGTATGGACAGATCGGGCATGAATCTCCGGATATCGACGATGCCGCGATGCTGAAACAGGCCTTTGAGGCAACCCAGAGGCTCATTGAAGAGGACCTTATCCTTTCAGGCCATGATATAAGTGACGGAGGGCTTATTGTGGCACTGCTCGAAATGGCCTTTTCCGGAAACTGCGGCCTTCATGTAACCATCAAGAGAGGAACACGTGAACAGAAAGCCGGAGACCCGGAACCAGGAACCTCTGAACTTCAGGACTTCCGGGCTGACGTGCTTCGTGTCTTGTTTGCCGAAGAGGCAGGACTCGTAATGGAGTATCTGCCTCAGGACGGGAAAAAGATATTCACAATTCTGGACAACATGCATATTCCTTATCAAACAATAGGGGAGACCCTTGCGGAAAGAAAGATTATCGTGAAGATAAATAGTCAGAGCGTTCTCGATGAGGACATGGAAGACCTGAGGGCTGTGTGGGAGGAGACGAGCTATCATCTGGACAGGCTGCAGGCAAATCCCCAATGTGTCGATGAGGAAAAGAAAAACTGTTATCAGAGGACGGGACCTCATTTCCATCTCACCTTCAGCCCTGTTCCCACTCCGCCAGAAATTCTCCATGCGAAAAGGAAGCCGAAACTGGCGGTCATTCGGGAAGAAGGGAGCAACGGGGACAGGGAAATGACTTCTGCCTTCCACCACGCAGGGTTCGAGGCATGGGATGTTTCCATGGCAGACCTCGTACATGGCGATATATCCCTCGATCAATTCAGGGGCCTTGCCTTTGTGGGCGGGTTCAGCTATGCGGACGTGCTGGACTCAGCAAAGGGATGGGCAGGGGTTATACGGTTTCATAAAGGGATATATGAACAATTCCAGAGGTTTTATCACAGAGAAGATACCTTCAGCCTCGGCGTATGCAATGGTTGCCAGCTCATGGCCCTCCTTGGGTGGGTTCCCTGGCAGGGGATAGAAGACAGATTCCAGCCGAGGTTCATAAGGAACAAATCTGGCCGTTTCGAGTCCCGTTTTTCCACAGTGAAGATTCTTCCCAGCTCTTCCCTGCTGCTCAGGGGAATGGAGGGATCGATCCTTGGCATCTGGGTTGCCCACGGAGAGGGGATGGCCTACTTTCCCCACGATGCCGTAAAAAAGGATATCATAAAAAAAGGCCTTGCGCCGGTAAGATACGTGAATGATGAAGGGAATATAACCCTATCCTATCCCTTCAATCCTAACGGCTCTCCTGACGGCATCGCTGCCCTCTGTTCCCCCGAGGGCAGACATCTTGCCATCATGCCCCATCCCGAGAGGGCATTCCTGAAATGGCAGTGGCCGTGGATGCCGGAGAAATGGAAAGGGGAACCTGTCGCCTCACCCTGGCTCAGGATGTTTCAGAACGCAAGGGAATGGTGTGAAGGGCACGGGTAAGCAGGAACGCAGAGAATAGACATACCCTTCTCATCTGAGGTAATATGAATAAGAGAGGGAAAAATACCATGCGATTCAAGATACTGATGAGAAATGTGAATGTGCTGAATGTAGTGCTGATGGCAGCGATAATGTTATGGGCGCTCTACATCCTCTCCCCGTTGCTCTATCCGCAGGCCGCGTTCACCCTGCCCTCACCAAAAAAAGCGCTGGAGAGCAAAGAAGAAAAAAGCGCTGAGAGCCCTCCTGCATCACCCATGGAATATACCATAATCGCAGAGAAAAACATCCTGCATCCAGAGAGGAAGATTCCCGTAGACAAACCTGAGGCGGCCCCTCTTCCAAAGCCTGATTTTGTACTCTACGGGACGTTAATCGCCGGTGATATCAGCCTCGCATATCTCGAAGACCAGAAGGCA
>Ga0316619_10000062_pt1 | contig 15244 bp, 14 predicted proteins | sample OWC_Aug_M1_C1_D4_FD_207659 | JGI IMG/M metagenome (GOLD analysis project Ga0316619, IMG submission 207659) | Wetland soil microbial communities from Old Woman Creek delta, Ohio, United States - OWC_Aug_M1_C1_D4_B | ecosystem: Environmental > Terrestrial > Soil > Wetlands | place: USA: Ohio...
CTCGGGTCGCACGGCGCGCAGGAGGTCCGGCAGGGCCTGTTCGATGCGCTCGACCGGCAGAGGCTCGCCGATGACCCCCGTCGATGCCACCAGCACCTGAGCCTCGGGGACGTTCGCCCCGCCGGCGACCGCCCGCGCCATGCGTTCCGCATTCCGGTAGCCGGCGTCCCCGGTGCAGCAGTTGGCGTTGCCGCTGTTGACGATGACGGCCCGGCAGACGCCGCCCGCCGTGCGCTCGCGGTCGAGCAGCACCGGCGCGGCCTGCACCCGGTTGCGGGTGAAGACGCCGGCGACGGAGGCCGGGGCGTCGGCCAGAATGAGCCCGAGGTCCTTGCGACCGTTTTTCTTGATGCCGGCGGCCACGCCGGCGGCCTTGAACCCTGGACATGGAATGATCTGCATCGAGCCTTCTCCCGTGTCATGCGGTCGTTGCGTCGTCAGGAACTAGCGTCTACACACCCGGAGCTGATGTGCCAGAATCGCCCATCAATGTCAATCGGCGCCGGCCGATCGGCATTTGACAAACGCCGGCCGTTTCAAGTAGGTAACGAGTCTTCCTTATGACATCAACCCGAACCGGATGGATTTCAAACCGATGCAGACATTTCCGTCGGATTTGAGTTGCCGCCGCTGCGGCGGTCGGCTGGAGCTGCGGAGAGCCTGAACCTCCACCGCCCTGTGCTGCAGGTCGTGCGGCGCAAGATACTCCCTTGCGGACTACCGAACCACCATCGATGATCTGCTCGAGGCGCAGCTGGCCGACACGCCCTGCGATCGCCTGTCATGATTTCCGTTTTCGAAAACCTATTCCCCGTATTTGTGCTCATTTTCGCCGGGCATGTCCTCCGCCGCTGTGAGTTCACCACCGGTGCTTTTTTAAAGGTGTCCGACCGCCTGGTTTACTTCATCTTCTTCCCGGTCATGCTTTTTTGGAAAATCGGAGGGGCGCCCCTCGATTTCACCGGAGAGGGCGGGTTTTACGCCTCGGCGGTCCTCGCGGTGGCGGCCGTGTTTCTTCTGAGCACGGCCTATATCCTCTTCGCCGGCGTGGCGCGGTATCAAGCCGGGTCTTTCTCTCAGAGCTGCTATCGCTTCAACACCTTTATCGGTGTCGCCGTGGTGATGAGCGCCTTCGGCGAGGAGGGCGTCCGTCGCTTCGGTCTTTTGATCGGGATCGTGATCCCGCTGATCAACGTCCTGTCCGTAGCCACGCTGACTTGGTTTGGTGGCCGGAAAGTCTCCCCGACGGTTCAGTTGCTCCACACCGTCCGGGCACTCGCCACCAACCCGCTGGTGCTCGGCTGTTTAGGAGGGATGGGATATGCCCGGTTCGTCCATTGGTTTCCGGCATTCCTGGACAACACGCTTCGCTTGGCATCCTATGTGACCTTGCCGCTCGCCCTGATTTCCATCGGCGGTGCGCTTTCGCTTGAAGGCATGAGGACCCACCTCCGCCTGTCCCTGACGGCGTCCATCTTCAAATTGGCGATTCTTCCGGTCATCGGGTTTGCCTCCATGAAAGCGATGGGCCTGACGGGGCAGCCCTTTCAGGTGGGTATGGTCTTCTTTGCCCTGCCGACCTCGACGGCACTGTATATCCTATCCTCGCAGTTGAACAGCGATACGGACCTCGCGGCGGCGGCCATTGCGCTTTCAACCCTATTGTCCATTTTTTCTCTTTCCGCCGCCCTTCTTATTTGAGCGGAGCTGCCGGGCGCCTGCATGGCCAATTTCAAACTCACCATTGAGTACGACGGCACCGCCTACAGCGGCTGGCAGCGGCAGGCCGAGGAGCCGACCGTGCAGGCGGAGATCGAACGGGCCCTGGCGTTCATGACCCGATCGACCATCACCTTGACCGGCGCCGGGCGGACGGATGCCGGCGTGCATGCCCTCGGGCAGGCGGCGAACTTCCATTGCGACACCCGCCTGGGCCCCGAAGCGTTTCTCAAGGGGTTGAACAGCCTTCTGCCGGCGGACATCGCCATCCGCGACTGCCGCCGGGTGCCGGAGGACTTTCACGCCCGGTTCGACGCCAAGAGCAAGGTTTACCGGTACCACATTCTGAACCGCAGCGCCCGGGCCGCCGTCGGCCGCAGCTATGCGTGGTTCCTCCACCGGCCTCTCGATCTCGAGGCCATGCGCCGGGCGGCCGAGGCGATCGTCGGCCGCCGGGATTTCAAAGCGTTTGAAAGCTCCGGAAGCCCCCGGGCGCACACCGTGCGGAACGTCCTGGATGCGGGCTGGATGGAAGGCGAGGACCGGCGCCTCACGTTTCAGATCGAGGCGGACGGGTTTCTGCGCTGCATGGTGCGAAACATCGTGGGGACCCTCGTGGCGGTGGGGTTGGGGAAGCTTGCACCCGGCATCGTTCGGGACATCATTGACTCCCGGGACCGCAAGCGCGCCGGCGCCGCGGCGCCGGGCCGGGGGCTTTTTCTCGTGGAAGTCAAATACTGAAAAAAACCGTCAGGCCGCCTGCCGCATCTCCTCCACCTTCCGGTTTTGGGAGTTGAAGCCGCTCGCAGCCGATGGTATAGGATACGGCCGGTCGATGGGGCTGCCATGCAGCCGCTGTTTCTATTTCGTTCAAAGGGGGGCTGAAGGTCATGCCGGATGTCAAAACGCTCGGTGCGCAGCAGCGGAAAGCCGCGTTGGATGCCTTGAAAACACGTTATCAAGAGTTCCAGGCGCGAAAGATGAACCTGGACATGACCCGGGGCAAGCCCTGCCCCGAGCAGCTCGATCTCTCCGCCGGCCTCATGGACTGTCTCGGCCGCAAGGATTTCAAAGCGATCGACGGCAGCGACTGCCGCAACTACGGCGGGCTGGACGGGCTTCCCGAAGCCAAGCACCTTTTCGCGGAGTATCTGGAGGTGTCGCCCGAGGAACTCATTATCGGCGGCAACTCCAGCCTCAGCCTGATGCACGACGCCATGACCTGGGCCTTCATCTTCGGTGCCGCGAAGGGGTCCGCGCCCTGGTCCGCCCAGGCGCCGGTGACGTTTCTGTGCCCGAGCCCGGGGTATGACCGGCACTTTGCCATATGCGAGCACCTGGGAATCCGGATGACCCCCGTGGAGTTGAAAGGGGACGGGCCGGACATGGACGCCGTCGAGACGCTGGTGGCCTCCGAGGCCGGCATCAAGGGCATCTGGTGCGTCCCCAAGTACAGCAACCCTACGGGGGAAGTCTATTCGGACGAGGTCGTGGAGCGCCTGGCCCGGATGCCGGCCAAGGCTTCGGATTTCCGCATCTTGTGGGACAACGCCTATGCCGTTCACCACCTCGGGGCAGGCCCTGCGCGCCTGGCGGACATCCTTCGCGCCTGCCGGACGGCCGGCCGCCCGGAGCGGGCCCTCGTCTTCGGCTCCACGTCCAAAATCTCCTTTGCCGGCAGCGGCCTGTCTTTCATGGCCGGCAGTGCGGCCAACATGGAGTGGGCCCGGGGCCATCTCGGGTTTCAGACCATCGGCCCGGACAAGCTGAACCAGAGGCGGCACGTGGTCTTTTTCAAGGACATGGCCGGCATCGAAAACCACATGCAGAAACACGCCGCCATCCTCAAGCCGAAGTTCGACGCCGTGCAGGAGGTGCTCGAACGGGAGTTGGCCGGCAAAGGGATTGCCGAATGGACGCGGCCCGTGGGCGGGTACTTCACGACCATCAACACTTGGGACGGGTGCGCGCGGCGGGTCGTGAAGATGGCCGCCGACGCCGGAGTCAAGCTCACCCCCGCGGGGTCCACCTACCCGAACAAAAAGGACCCGCGCGACCGCAATATTCGTATCGCGCCGTCCTTCCCTTCCGTGGCGGATATTCGCATCGCCATGGAAGTGCTGGCCGTCTGCGTCGAGATCGCCAGCCTGGAAAAAACGGAGTGACGCTGACCGGCCGGGCGTGCGTGGATGAGGCCCTGACAAGCGGCCGGTTACGCGGGGAATCGGCCGGTCCCGGTGAAGGGGCACGAAAAAACCCCGCCCGAGACCGGGCGGGGTCGCTTAGCGATCGCAGGATTTACTTGCCGGCCGCGCGTTTCGAGGCTTTGAGCGGATTGATTTTCTGCTTGGGCTCCGTGGAGACTGCGGCCGAAACGTGGGTGGCCAGGTTGCAGATCCCGGTGCGCCATTTGACCGTCGGCTCAGGGCAGGCAGTGCAGTACCAGCCGGAGCTGTACTGCCCCTGGCGGCCGCATCCGCTGCATTGTTCCACGACCTGTTGACAAATCCCGCCTTTGTAGCCGCATCCGCCGGCCGTCATGAAGACGCATTCGACTCCGGGCTTAACGCTGGTGCATCGCATGGAAACCATCCCCTTTCTGTTTTGATTCGGAATAAAAAAAACCGGAAAAACCGGTCGTTTTTAAAAATTGTTGTTTTGAACACTAATTTTTATCTCAACACAATTTTATTGTCAAGCGTTTTTTTTAATGGTATGGGTTTGCCTTCGGATCGAAAGGGGCATACCGACAATCGCCGATCTTCGGCGCACCGGACGGCCCTGCCGCAGCGCTTCCGACGAAACGGAAAGAAACGGTCATGGACTTCAAAGAAACCTGTACTTCCAATTTGGCAGAGTGCAAGATCCCAAGCCCGGTGATCAACCGGGCCGAGGGGGCCAACCACATCAGCTTTGTTTCCGACGCCGACCGGATTCTCATCGATCTCAACGTTCAACGCGCCTGCAAACAGATGGAGGAGGGATCCGATCCCCCGTCCTACGAACTGGCCGGCCCCCGCCAGCACATCTTTTTCGACCCCAGCAAGCTCAAATGCGCCCTGGTGACGTGCGGCGGCCTCTGCCCGGGGCTGAACGACATCATCCGCTCGATCGTCCTGGAGCTGCACTACGGGTACGGCGTGCGCAACATTTTCGGCGTGCGCTACGGGCTGCGCGGGTTCATCCCCGGCTACGGGTACGACATGATGCCGCTGACCCCGAAAACCGTGGTGAACATCCACGAGCGGGGCGGGGTGGTCATCGGCTCCAGCCGCGGCCCCCAGGACATCGAGGAGATCGTGGACACGCTGGAGCGCATGGGCATCGGGATCGTTTTCATGATCGGCGGCGACGGGACGCTCCGCGCCGCCACCTCCATCGTCGACGCCGTCGCCAAGCGAGGGCTGAAGATCGGCATCGTCGGGGTGCCCAAGACGATCGACAACGACATCCAGCTCGTGTCGCGCTCCTTCGGCTTCGACACCGCCGTCGAAGTGTCCACCCGCGCGATCGTCAGCGCCAGCAACGAGGCCGAAGGCTACCCCAACGGCATCGGCTTGATCAAGCTGATGGGGCGGGAATCCGGCTTCATCGCCGCCACCGCCACCCTGGCCCAGCAGGACGTCAACTTCGTGCTGATTCCGGAGGTGGACTTCGATCTCGAGGGCCCGAACGGCCTTCTGGCCAGCCTGGAAAAGCGCCTCTCCGACCGGGGCCACGCCGTCATCGTGGCGGCGGAGGGCGCCGGCCAGAAATTTTTCGCAAACGAGCCGAAGGAACTAGACCTGTCCGGCAACGTCAAGCTGAAGGACATCGGGCTTTTCCTGAAACAGCGGATGCTGTCCTACTTCGAAGCGCGGGGCGTCCAGGTGACCATAAAATACATCGACCCCAGCTACATGATCCGCAGTCTGCCGGCCAACGCCAACGACCGGGTGTTCTGCAATTTTCTAGGCCGCAACGCCGTGCACGCGGGGATGGCGGGAAAGACGGACCTGCTGATCGGCAACTGGAACAACCATTTCGTACACGTACCGATGAAGCTTCTCGCCGGCAAACGCAAGCACGTGGACCCGAAGGGCATGCTCTGGCGCAGCGCGCTGGAAGCCACCGGGCAAGGCTCTCTTAAAAACGGTTGAGAGCCGACGGGGGCGGCCCTCAACCGTTTTCTCGGCTTTCCCTTCCGACCCATCCGGACGTTGCATGCCCACCCGCCCGAGACGCCTCGGCGCCGTCAATCCAGTTCGACGAACCGCTTGCCCCGCACCCCCAGAATATGGAGCACCTTGTCGGGCTCGCCGTGGGCGTCAAAGCGGGTCAGGCCGGTGGTCCCTTGAAATTCCGTGGCTCCCCGCAAGGCCGCAGCCACATCGCTGCGCAGCCGCACCCCGGGGCGACCGACCACCTCAAAAAGAATCATGGCCGAGTCATACACGATGGCCTCGATGAAACCCGGTTTTTCCTGATAGGTCTCCTCAAACGCGTCGACGAACCGCTTGACCGGCGCCTCCGGGCTGCCCGCGAAAAACGCATCGGGCATGATCGCTCCCTGCACATACGGCTCGGCCTGCTGGATCAGCGTCTCCGAATGCCACAGGTTGGTGCCGAGGAGATAAACATTTTTGATGTCGTGGTAGAAGAGCTGCGGCACCAGCATTCCGGCTTTTCTGGGCTCATCCGGGATGAAAATGGCCTGGAAATCGAACACCAGCTCGGTGTCTTTTTCTTCCAAACGGCTCCGGCGGGCGCCGCTTTCCCGGGCCTCCCTGCGCTCGGGCCTGCCCTCCTTGGGGACTTCCCTGGAGAAGCGCAAAAGCTTTTTGATCGGGGCCGAAAAATCGGTCGCATCCGGGCTATAGGCCACCGCCGCCAGGTTTTCCCCGCCGCGGGCCTGAAATTCGTCGCGGAATAGCCTCATGAAGGTCCGGCCGTAATTCTCATCCGGATAAAGAATGACGGCCTTGGAAACCCCCAGCTTGTCTACCGCATACGACACGAGCGAACGCATTTGCGCCTGCGGCGTTAAGAAGTTGCGGAAAACAAAGCCGCCGGCTCCCGTCACGCCCTCTTTTTGCGTGATGGCCATGATCGGCATGCCCATCCGCTGCGCTTCCGAGCTGATTGCTTCCGCATGGACCATGGGCCCGATGATGCCGGAAACGTTTTCACGCTCCAGCTCCTGAAGCGCCTGCAGGGTCTGTCCGGCGTCCGACGCCGTGTCTTTGACGATGACATGCACGGGCGGCGTCCCCTTGACCGAATTGTGCATGCTGACCGCAAGCTCGATGCCGCGCAGCGCCCGTTGGCCGACCCCCTGGTGGGATCCGCTCAAGGGCAGCAGGCACCCCAGCACCCGGCGTCCCATGGGCAGGCCCTTTTCGATTTCGCCGATGGCCTGTTCCGCCCGTTCCCCATACTCATGCCCGGGGTAGCGGGTCCGAAACGATTTCAACAGGATCAGGGCGTCCGGGGCCCGCCCCTCGCGCGCGAAAAGCATGCCGGCCTGAAACAGAAGGTAATCCATGGGGAGGTCGTCGTCGCTCCGCTGCGCGAGTCGCTGGACCTCGTCCGGGCTCAGTTGCAGGATCGCCGACCTGAGCTTGGGAACCAGCATCTCCTGCTCGTTGGGCGAGGCGAGCTTCAAAGCCTGGGTGTAGGATTCCACGGCCTTCAGCCGCTCCCCCAGCGCCGCCTGAGCGTCTCCCCGCAGCGCGAGGGCCCGGGCTCGCTGCGCCGGGACGGTCATCACCTTCAAGGCGTCGGCGCTCTGCGCGACCACCTCTTTGTGGTGTCCGTCCCGCAGGAGAGAGTTCAGGTTCTCGAGCATGGCCTCGAGCCGCAATGGGCTCGACGGGTAACCGGAAATGAGGCGGGCGTATGCGTTCCGGGCCGAGACGGGGTTGCCCTGGAGGGTGTGGATGTTCCCCATGCGCATGAGAGCGGCCGGCGCCAGGGGCTCGTCCGGGTACCGGGCCACGTACTCCGTGAAAAGAACCAGCGCTTCAGGGAAGGCGCTGGTCTGGTATTTCTGCTCGGCCTTCTGGAAGAGCTGGTCCGCCGCCGCCCGGCTCTTGGGAAAAGGCGCCAGCTCGGTTTTGGGCCGGGGCGCGCAGGCCGCGAAGACCACGGCCGACAGCGCCCCGATGAGCATAAAACGGGAAAGCCGGTTTATCATTTCAACCTCTTGCGGGCCTCGGGAGAACTGCGGGACTGACGAGCCATACACTCTACACGAGATTTTTGCTTTGTCAAAAATTTTTTGGGGCTGAACCATGCCCCCACGCTCCGAACTTCGCGAGGGGATCGCCCTCTAAAGTTTTTTGGGGAAAAGCGGATAAACAGGCAGAGGATATCCTAATGGGGCGAGGAGATGGACCATGAAACTCTGTCTGAGTGTGGCGCTGGCGGTCAGCCTGGCGGTGGCCGGACCGGCCGGCGCACAATTCTACAAGTATCTGGACAAGCAGGGGCATGTGCGTTTCACCGACGACATCAATCAGGTCCCGGAAAACCAGAGGGCCAAGGCCCGCAGCTACGAAGAGTCCCGGGCGCCGGCCGCTGCGGCCGCTGAACCCGGCGACGGTGCTGAAAAAAAAGCTGGGGCCGGCACCGGCGCAGCGGAAGCCCCCGCCCTCTCTGCGGTATCAGCTGCAGGCGATGAGGATTCCCTGGATTCCGGGAAAGCGCGCATCGATGAGATGAAAAAACAGGTCGACGCCGAGTACAAGGCCCTGGTGAAGGAAAAAGAGTCCCTCGCCAAGGAAAAAGAGGCGCGCAAAACGCGCGAGGAGATCAACGACTACAACAAGCGCGTCGAGGCCTTCAACCAGCGGGCCGCCAAGTACGAGACCCTGAGCGATGACCTCCGCAAGAAGGCGGAGGAATTCAACAACCGCGTCATGGAGGAAAACGCCAAGGCCTCCAAAGCCGCCAAGAAGTAGACAGGCCTTGACCCCCGGCCGTCCGGTCGACGCGCGGAACGCCGTCGCTCGAGCCGAGAAAACGACCTGCGGCCTTTGCCCGCAGCCCGCCGAACGCGGCGGGCTGCGCTTTTTTTCAACTCTGTTTTATTCTGCGTGACACTCCCCGGCCAGGCAATAATCACTTCAAAGGCGAACGGTTGCAGTCGCCTGAAATATGAGCTAATATTAGAGTCCTCTAATGACCCATAACCGAATGGTTTGTTGAAAAGATTCACCATTCGATGTGACTGAGTTGGCTCTTGATGGCCGTCACTGCGGATTACAGCATCGTACCGTACGATCCGGGCAGGCAGACCCTGGGCCCGCTTGAACGACTCTATTCGAATCCACCGCCGGCTTCACAAGCACGGGCGGAAGGTCCCCGCGATGGCCGGCCCGACCCGCCTCTGAGCGGCCGGCCCGCGCCGTCTTCCCGGCCTTACGCCACCTACTCTTCTCTGCGCGAAATTCAGGCCCACCGGCCCGCACCCACCGGTTCGGTGATCGACATATTCGTCTGAAAAGGAGGCCCGTCATGCCAGCATCGAAGACCAGCACGCCCCGAGGGTTCAAAAAAGCGCTCGAGATCGGCCGCCCGCCGAACATCGTCAAGCTCTTTCCGCACTCGCAGGCCCTCATCGTCAGCGGCAAGTTTATCGACCGGGCCATGCTCATGAAGGGCCATGCCATCGCGCTGGCCGCCAACGGCCGCAGCGCGTTCGTCATCCGCGGCGCGCTGAGGGCGGCCCAGCGGGCCGATGCCGCCCTGATCATCGAAATCGCCAAATCCGAAGGCGGCGCCTCAGCTTACTGCGCCGTCAATTTCTGGAACATGGCCCGGATGGTCGACGCCTTCTGCAACGAGATGCGCATCACCATTCCGGTCGCCATCCATGCCGACCATTACGGCATCAAGGGCGCCAAGGACATCGAAGCCGCCAAAGCCGAAATCCCGTCCATGTTCGACGCCGGCATCACCTCCATCGCCATCGACGCCTCGCACCTGCCGGACGAGCAGAACCTGCTGGCGAGCATCGAACTGAATCCCTGCATCCCCAAGTGGTCCGGCCTTGAAACCGAAGTCGGCGAAATCAAGGGCAAAGAGGGGCTTTCGACCCCCGCGGAAGCCCTGTTTCTGATCCAGGGGCTGAACGCCCACGGGATCTATCCGGACTGGATTGCCTTGAACAACGGGACGACCCACGGAATCGAAGCCAGCGATTCGGGAATTCAGGTGGACCTCACCCGCCGGATCCACGAGGCCATCGCCGCCTACAAGGTCTCCGGCGCCCAGCACGGCACCTCCGGCAACAGCTCCGAACGGCTGCGGAAGATCGCGGCCAAGACGCGCACCACGAAGGCCAACGTCGCCACGGCGCTGCAGATGATTTCCTGGGGCCTTGAGGTGAACGACTACGGCAACGCCTTCCTCGATGCGAACGGCAACTTCGTCAAGGTGCCGGAGGAGGGCCTCACCGAAACCCTGTGGGCGGAGATGGTCGCCTACGCCCAGGCCCGCAGCCTGAAGGCCGGGGATTACAAGAAACTCAACCTGCCCTTCGAAAACAAACTCCTGGGTCTTCCGCGAGAGGTGCGGGAGCGCATGGCTCGCCGGGTGGAGGAGTTCGCCTACCGGATGATGGTGAAGGTCTTGAACGCCGAGGGCACGGCCCCCCTGGCCATCGAGGCGATTCTCAAGGCCGGCTCCTACCATGCGCGCCCCAAGGCCCGGCGCATCGAGAAGGCCGCCGACTGGACGCCCGAGAAAATTAAAGAGAAGGCCGCCGCCCTGCTGCCGGACAAGGGGCCGCAGGGGAATTTCGACGACTGAAAACCCGGAGGCGGGCCCGGGCCGGGCCCGCCTCCGGGTTTTTCCTGTGCAATTCTCAATAAAAACGAACGATCGTTTCCGATGGAAGAGAGTCCGGCCCGTGCGACAGCGCGGGCCGGCCCCCCTGGCCGAGCTCCTCGGCCCAGGGCGCACCACCCGCCGAGCCGCATCCGAAGTCAACACGCTCCCTCCTTGCGGTGTTGCTTTACAATATCCTGAAATTATTAATTTTAAAAATGCGTTTGCATTTTTAGCTAAAGTCCCTCCGCGCCTGCGCCGATAAGTAGGTACAGGAGGGTTCCGGAATGCAAGTCAGCAGCTATCAGATGCAAAACGTGCTCGAGTGCTTCGGCAGGAGACTGAGCCGGATGCGCAAGAACGAAAAACCGGCCGAGGGTTTGCCGAAAAAAATCGCGGACGAGCAGGCCTTGTCCGCGGAGAGCAGCCGGCAGGCCACCATGGAAAAAATCTCCCGGCAGGTGCTGGACAAGGTAACGGATGTGGTGGCGCTTTCGCTCTCCCAGGAAAAAACAGCGCCGGAATCGCCTGAAAACGGAGGGGATGCCGCCGCTGCGCCGGATCCGGCTGGAACGGAGTTCACCTTCAACGTGATTGATGCCATCAATCGCAAGCGCACCGGCCGTCTGTCCATGGGGGACCCGGCCGCGTTGTTCCGGCGGCTGGACCGGATGGCGGAAAAGCCCTCCGCGAGCAAAACGGAGTCTTGGGTTTGAGCAAGCGGCGTCAACCCGCGGGCGGCAAACGCCCCGGAGCCGGGGCCCGCGGTCGGAGCTGAACCCGGCACCGCAGCGGCTGAAGCCGAAAAGACCCGATGCAGGACCTGGCGATTGGCAGAACGTCAACCCAGGAGTACAAAGGAGGACACCATGTTTGACAGTATCGGTGAGGCGGCTGTTCAGCAGATGCCCCGGGTGGGCACCTATGACAGCGGCGCGGAAAAGGACGTCATCGTCCAAAAGGCCTTTCGGATGCGGGAAGCGCGTCCGGTGGAGAAATCGAACGACGGCGAAAAGGCGAAGCTTCAGAGCAGCGAAGAGAACGGCCACAACCGGACCCGGCTGGAGGACGGCAAGATCCTTATCGAAAAGTACGACGAGGACGGCAAGCTGATCAAGCTCACGCCGCCGGGCTATCTGCCCTTCGGGAAAATTGCATAAGCATGCCCTTCACCAGGCCGTGCGGACCTGAATGCCGCATCGGCTCAGGAAGGACTTGATCTCGGCCATGGTATAGGCCCCGTAGTGGACCATCGAGGCGATGAGGGCGGCGTCCGCCCTTCCGACGGTGAGGACGTCCCGCAGGTGTTCCGGCCGACCGGCGCCGCCCGAAGCGATCACCGGGATCGTCACCCGTTCGGAGACCAGGGCGGTCAGGTTCAGTTCGTAGCCCTCCCCGGTCCCGTCGGCATCGATGGAGTTCAGACAGATCTCACCGGCCCCGAGCCTCTCCGCGCGCAGTGCCCACTCCAGTGCGTCCATTCCCATGTAGGTGCGCCCCCCGTTGATCACCACTTCGTAGCCGCTGGGAATGCGCTCGCTCGGCCCGACCTGCTTCACGTCCATGCCCAGGACGATGCACTGGCTGCCGAAGGCCTCGGCACCCCGCGCGATGATCTCGGGATTGCGCACGGCGGCGGAGTTGACGCTGACCTTCTCCGCGCCCGCCAGCAGCACCTCGCGCATGTCTTCCAGCGTCCGGAGGCCCCCTCCCACTGAAAACGGGATAAAAATGGTTTCGGCCACCCGGCGGACCACGTCGATCATGATGTTGCGCCGCTCATAGGAGGCGGTGATGTCATAGAAGACGATCTCGTCGGCCCCCTGCTCGTAGTAGTGGCGGGCCATGTCGACGGGGTCCCCGATGTCGATGTTGTCCTTGAAGCGGATGCCCTTGGTGGTGCGTCCGTCGCGGACGTCGAGGCAGGGGATGATGCGTTTGCTCAGCATGGGAGGTTGGTGGTTAGTGTTTTGTTTTTGGTTTAATTTTAGTCTAGTCAGGCATTTTAGCTCATTTTAGGCATTGCCTTTAAGGGGTCCAGGCGCAGAAATTATTAAGCATGCGCAGTCCGGGCCGGCCGCTCTTTTCCAGATGGAACTGAGTGGCCGCCAGGTTGCGGCAGCCGATGACCGAAGCGAAGGGGATGCCGTAGTCCGAGGATGCCAGGACGCAGGCCGGGTCGTCGGGCACGGGGTAATAGCTGTGCACGAAGTAGAATTCGTCTTCCGACCCCACCCCCGCGAACAGCGGGTGCGGCCGGCGGATGCGGATGCGGTTCCATCCCATGTGGGGGATTTTCAGCCGCACCCCGGAGGCGTCCGCGAGCGCGGGCGGGAACACCTTCACCCGGCCCGGGACGATCCCCAGACAGGCGGTGTCGTTTTCCTCGCTGCGGCTCATGATGACCTGCGTGCCCAGGCAGATCCCCATGATGGGCGTGCCGGCGGCGAAACGCTCTCGAAGAACCGCATCGAGGCCCATGCGGGTGAGGCTGGCCATGGCGGCGCCCGCCGCACCCACGCCGGGGAATATGATGCGATCGGCCCCGCGGATCTCGTCGGCCTCGCGGGTGACCCGGCAGGGATATCCGAGGTGCGCCACCGCCCGCGCCACGCTGGTGAGATTGCCGGCGTTGTAGTCGATGATCGCGATCATTCTTTCGACTTGACCTCTTCCCAGATGCGGTCTTTTTCGCTCTGGGCCACCTCCTCCAACGCCCGGCCGCTGCCGGCGATGATCCGCTCCATGGCCCGAAAGCGGCGTTCGAACTTCTTGACGGCCCCCGCCAGCGCCGTTTCCGGGTGAATCCCGCTGAAGCGGGCGATGTTGACCAGCGTGAAGAGGATGTCGCCGAACTCCCGGGCCGCGTCGTCCCGGCCGCCAGCCGCCTTGAATTCCGCCAGTTCCTCATCCAGTTTCGCGAAAACCCCGGACAGATCCTCCCAATCGAAGACGGCGGCCGCCGCCCGTTTGGACACCGCGTGAGCCCGCAGGAGCCCCGGCAGGCCGGCCGGTACGCCATCCAGTACCGAGGCCGGCTCCCTGCCGTTTTTTTCGTTCTTCTTGATCTGCTGCCAGTTCCGGACGACTTCGGCGCTGTCGGCCACCCGGGCCTCCCCGAACACGTGCGGGTGGCGGCGCCTCATTTTGGCTGCGATCGTCCGGCAGACCGCGTCGAGGTCGAACTGGTCACGTTCGGCGAACATCCGGGCCAGGAAAAGCACGTGAAAGAGCACATCCCCCAGTTCTTCGCACACCGGCTCCGCCGCGTTCGATTCGACGGCGTCGGCCAACTCATAGGCCTCTTCCAGAAGGTAGCGCACCATCGAGCGGGGCGTCTGCTCGCGGTCCCAGGGGCAGCCCGACGGCCCCCTCAGCCTCTCGATGACCTGGAGCAGGTCGTCCATCGCCGAAGGCCGGGAGGTCATTTCAAGGAGTTCCAGGCTTTTTTCAAGGCATCCAGTTTCGCGGAAAATTCGGTCTTGACGTCGTTGGAAACCAGGGCCGCCAGCTTTTCGGAAACCATTGAAACATAAGGGGCGGAGACGGAATCCCTGATCAGCGGGGTCCCCTTGGGGAGGAACGCGGTGAGCGCCAGGAAAATGACCGAAACGATCAAAACGCCCTTGAGGGCGCCGAACGCCGCCCCGCCCAGGCGGTCCAGCCAGCCGAGAAAAACAACCCTCATCACGTATTTGACGACGAGGGCCAACAGGTTGACCAGGATCACCACCCCGCAGAAAATGACCATGAAGGCCAGGATGTTCCGATACGCGGGGTTCGACACCAGCCCGGACAGGTAGCCCGCAACGGCGCCGTAAAAGGAATAGGCGGCAAAAAACCCGCCCAGCACCCCGACGATCGAGGCCAGCTCCCTCACCAGCCCGCGGAAAAGACCACGGATCAGACTGTAGGACAAAACCACGGCGACGACGATATCGAATGCATTCATGGGACGCTCGGGTGTGGGGTGGCCGGACGATGTGCCGGACGTGCGCATCGATCCACTAACAAAGCGGCCCCCCGTCCGTCAAGCCTAAAGTACGGACCCCCGCCGCGGCGGCGGAGGCGCCGTTTGCATTTCACGCAGAAGCTGTGGTAGGGGTTGGAGGCTGGAACGGATCGGCGCCGGCAAACTCCGGGCGCCGGCACCCCTATTATGAGCGATCGCCACCTCATCACCCTGCCGTTTGCGGACAACGACCACGCCCGTCAGCTTTTCGGCGAGCACAACGGCAATTTGCAGCGGCTGGCCGACATTCTCGACATCCGCATCAATACGCGCGGCACCAGCGTTTTTCTGGAGGGCGAGCGCGCCCTGGCCGAGCTCGCCCACAACCTCCTGAACCAGCTCTACGGCCTGTTGGCGGAAGGCTACCCGCTGCATCCGAACGACATCGAGTACGCCGCGCGGATGCTCAGCAGCAACGACCGCCTGAACCTGAAAGACATCTTTCTGGACACGGTCTACATCACGGCCAAGAAAAGCGTCGTCACGCCCAAGACCCCGTCCCAGAAAGACTACATCGAGGCCATCCGCACCCACGACATCGTTTTCGGCATCGGACCGGCCGGCACCGGCAAGACGTACCTGGCCATGGCCATGGCCGTTGCCGCGTTCACCAAGGGCCAGGTCAGCCGGATCATCCTGACCCGGCCGGCGGTGGAAGCCGGCGAGACCCTCGGGTTTCTGCCGGGGGACCTCGCCGAAAAG
>Ga0316619_10000064_pt1 | contig 15203 bp, 16 predicted proteins | sample OWC_Aug_M1_C1_D4_FD_207659 | JGI IMG/M metagenome (GOLD analysis project Ga0316619, IMG submission 207659) | Wetland soil microbial communities from Old Woman Creek delta, Ohio, United States - OWC_Aug_M1_C1_D4_B | ecosystem: Environmental > Terrestrial > Soil > Wetlands | place: USA: Ohio...
TGATGGGCACGGAATAGTGGACGACTAGGTTGGTGCCATCCGAGAAGGCTGAGGTGATGGTTGGCTTGAAGCACCAATAGCCGATGCCGCGCGAAAGGCCAACAACGGTGTACTTTGAATAATCGTATGCTGGCATTGATGGCTCCTCTGCGACGATGCCAATTGGGTACACCTCAAAAGGGGCTGCAGCCCATGCGTTTCCCAATTCAGTCTGACTCCTAAACACATACGATCCGGAGGAGAAGGAACGAAAGAACGTCAGCGTGACGTCTTGAATTTCTACCTCTGTTGAAAGAGATCCACCATCTGATCCACCACATGCGGACAATAGGAATGCGAGTAGCACTAAAGCGTATCTTGCGTTCATTTTTCCTCCGAAATGCGTCAATTTGTACTGCACCTTGCAGCCGCACCTCGCATGGGGGGAGCAACTGCGTGTGATCTATGATTCATAGCGGCCAACAATGATTATACGAACTTCCAATTTAGTGATCCCATAGACCAATGATACCACAACGTAAAAACCGATAGAAGAAAAACCAGCATTATCGGCGGGAACCTCTGTTTGCAATTTCATAATTGCTGATAATAAGGACTAAAAGCGAATAGTCGTAATTTGCAGGAAAGTTGGCAGACTGACTATTTTCGAAGGTAACCGACAGTTGATGTGGAACACGCTCCCATGTGGTGTTCAGGAAGTAGCCAACGCAAAGCCCTGGGGCCTTTTTTGATTGTCCTGAAGACAATAAGGGGTTGATATTACCACCGTTAAAGAACTACTAGGCATAAGACCCTTACTATGACCCTAAGGTATTCCCACCTCGCACCGAGCCATAAGGCAAAGGCTGTGGATATTCTTGATTCAACCATTAATGGCAGGTCACCTGCACAATTACTGCACGATCCAATGAAAAATGAAAAAGGAGTTAACCGTAAATGGCTAACCCCTTGATTTCATATGGTGGGCGATGCTGGTTTCGAACCAGCGACCCCTGCCGTGTGAAGACAATCTAACTGATTTTTGTAACTGGGCCTTCTATCTGCATATTTTAGATATTGCCTTCTTTCACAGTGAGTTATGACATTCCATCCTTTATGGTTTTTTCTATCCATTCAAGTCTTTTTGGATAGACTTGGTTACATTTTGGTTACAGTAGCAAGTGGATCGATCATTGACTGTGTCACACTCTCATGAACAGACCTAGAACTGTGTCACATACTCACAGAACTCCGGAATCAGCGTAAGCTTGATCGCCATGTGGGTTACGAGCAATCTTTACAGGCAACTACATGCCTTAATGTCCTATGATACGTGTCCGATTCTAAATGAAGAATGAAGGTTTGACCCTTCTTTTCTTTTTGTCGTCACTCTCCTCAGTGCCAAGGTTGCCGCAGTGGTCCTTCTGCTCTGTGCCCAGGTCATTGCGGAGTTCGATCGTGATATCTATGGATTGGCCAGGGAGAACTTGTCGGGGCTTGAAACCCAATTCTCCCGGCCTTTCATTTTGCCAGTCGCCGGGCCAGATATGTGTAGTAATTGCACGATGCGAAAAACGTTCCATGATCCACAGATTGCCGCTGCGCGGTCAGCCAATCTGCAACCGCTTCCGCTGACAGCAAGCCGCCGGCCGCTACAAGCGGTGCATTTGTCTCTGCGAAAGACTTGAAGTAGCTCCATTTTCCTATTTCGGCAACCACATCGGGCATCGCCGAGATGCCCTCTAGTCCGACCTCTGCCAGGAGGCGCGGCATGTCGCGCATGACGAGAGGATTGTTAAAAGTAGCCGCTGCAAGCGCCGCATCCATTTGACGACCGAACGCAGGATCGGGGCAGGCAAAGGTGAGAGAGGCGTAATCACCATCAAACACAGCGACGATGCCCCCGGGACGGATGACGCGAGCCATTTCCCGGAGAATTGTTGCCGGCTCAGTGACATGACTGATAACGGTGTGGGCGATTGCCACATCAAACGCACTCTCCGGGAAGTCCAGCCTGTGAGCATCGCCGATGCGAAACTCAACGCGGTCACCGATGCCTTCCTCCTGCGCAAAACGGCGCGCAGCCTCAATGAAAACTGGACTGTGATCGACGCCGACAACGATACCGGAAAAGCCCCTTTGGTGTGCGAGAAAACGAACGATTACGCCTGTTCCACACCCGACTACCAGGATTTGAGAAGCGTGGGGCAAGTCCAGCTGCGCCGCATATTTGTCAAACAGCCGCGTGAAGACTCTGTCTTTGGCACGGCTTTCAAGTCGGTTGATGAGGTGTTCGACCGCGGCATCATCAAGTTCATTGACAAAACGATAGGGGTCACGCGCGTACATACTTCACATCCTGTGCCCACTGGGCGGTACCTTCACGGATACGCGTACCATTAGAGGAGTATTAGGGGCACATCCCCGAGAGTAAGCTGACAATTGTGCACCGGATACGCATGCCGCTGTCTGTGCACGACTGTATGCATTCTCTCCGGAGGCATTTCCAGCCCTCTCTTGAAGTATGAGATGCTGCTGTGTTAGAAAGATAACGTTCCTTTTGCCTTGCTTGTCAGAGTGATGAGGTTCATGGCCCCTGCCGCCCTGACGCCGGGCAGTAGGTCTTCTTCCGCAATCTTTTTGTTCGCCATGGTCTGGGAACAGCACTGGATATCGACTCCCATTTCCATGGCCTCGCTTAGTCTTTGAGTCAGGGTCGGGACCCCGGGTTGCGGGGTCTCGTTCCGTTCTATCGCCCCTTTCACCAGGATGTCCACTGCATTTTGTATGCAATACAGAATTGTTTTGTAGTTGGCCGATGCCGCCAGAGTGGCGAACATCAAGGCGGAGCGGGCCCTGGCTATGCTGTCAAATCCTGAAGCCGACAGGACGATGAAAAGCTCATCTATGTCCTGTTCCCCTGGGTAATTCATTTCAAGAGTCTTGACCTTCGTTCCCATTGTTACCTCCCCCGTCTTTGTGTTCTCTATTGTTAATAATTACCTGTTCCGAGGATTTGCGATATGCTACAGCACCAGAAATCCTGGACAGGCGAACCAATGGTCAAACCTGCGCGACAAAATAGACTCCGCTCACAGCGATAAGAATTCCCGTCAGCCTCAGCAATCTTATTCCGCTCTTGTGACGAAGCGCTACATAGCCGGTAACAGCCCCAAGCACATGCAAGAAGGCAGTTGCCAGGGAGAATCCGAGCGCATACAGGGCTGGTTCAGAAAGATACGGCATTTCGGTGCCGTGGGCATGACCGTGAAATAGTGCAAACAGCCCGACAAAGCCCATCGCAACGACAACCGGCAGCTTTCTCGCGCTGACGAGGGCGGTCCCGAGCGTGAGAACGGAAACGGCGATTCCATATTCCACCCAGGGCAGTCTGAAGCCGTTCATCCCGAGCACCCCTCCGACCGCCATGACAGAGACAAATGTGGCGGGCACAGTCCATATTGCTCTGCCGCCTATCTGGGCGCTGAGCAAGCCGACTGTCACCATGGCAATGAGGTGGTCAAAGCCGAACACGGGATGATTAAGTCCTGAAACAAAACCGCTGTCGCCGGGATTCCCGTGGGCACAAACAACCCCGGGAACCAAAACCAGGACCAAGGTACCGCAGAAAATGTTCATACGTTTGCCTTGATGTTCCATAGTGCTTTTCCTCCGTTCCCTTTTTCAGGGGGGACCCGCCCATCGATACCGTGCTCATACACCCCGGAAGAACACGGTATGAGGGCACCTCCTATTTTCAATAAGACCGGCCCGAACTCACCCTTTCTCAGAACGTGCTCCGTGAGTTCCCTCTTTATGCCGGCAATGTCGGCCCGGCTGCGGATGAAACGGGTGAGGATGCCGGCATAGTCTATAGCGCTCACCAACACTGCACCCACCAGTCTGTTTCCCTCGAACACCAGCTTTCTGTAAATGTTGCCTTTTCTGAAAGTCCGCACCTCGCGTGTATCGTCCATCTGGTTGGCGCTGCCTATAGTCACAATAGGAAGGCCGTACACTGTGACCGCATTCATCCCCATCCCTCCGGAATAGAGGCGATGGCCTCCCGCCATGTTATGGCCCGCGACCCTCCCCTGTTCGTATGCGAGGGGAACGATGGCGATCACCGAGTCCCCGTTGTTCAATACATTGTGGGCTTCGGCCACGTCCCCCGCAGCGTAGATGTCCTTGACGCTCGTCATCATACGCCTGTCCACAAGGATGCCCTTGTTCGTCCGAATTGGGGTGTTCTTCGCCAGTTCTGTCCGAGGCCTTGTCCCCACGGCAAGGATGAGGATCTCGCACCTGGGTCTCCTCTCATTGTCGAGGACTACTTCACAGACGTCGCCTCTTCCATCGCAGCGCACTTCCTTCACCGTGCGGCCTGTTCTGAGCGTGATGCCGTTGTCCCGTAACCGTTTTTCGAGCATTCCTCCCGAGACTTCATCCAGCGCTGCGGCGAGGATCCGCCTGCGTGCTACCATGGTCACTTCCAATCCCAGATCGTTAAGGCCTTCAGCGGCCTTAAGGCCGATGAGACCCCCTCCGTACACCACCACCTTCCGTTTGTCGCGGGCGGTCCTCTTTATCCTCTTGGCGTCGTCCCACTTTGTGAAACTGAAGATATTGCGGGCATCGAGCCCCTTTAAGGGGGGGATAAAAGGCTCTCCTCCAGTGCTGATGAGCAGCCTGTCATATTCGAGGACCTGATCGTCCTCAAGCAGCACCTGCCGAGCCCTGCTCCGGATGGCCATCGTCCTTTTCCCGAGAAAAAGCCTCACCCTGTTTTTCCTGTAAAAACCCTCATTCCGGTAATACATGTTCCTTGAGGGTATGCGGCCGCCAAGTGCATAGGAGATGAGCGGTCTCGCGTAGGCGAGGTACGGCTCGTCGGATATCATGGTGATGTCGCCTTCACGGTCGATCTCCCTTATCGCCTCAACGGCTCCCACTCCTGCATATGAATTGCCGACGATCACATATCTCATTTTGCCCGGATATCCTTTCCCTCTCCCGTGAGGAACCTAACCGCCGCCCTTTTCCTCTCCGCGCGTGCGAGGTCTTGAATGTCGCCGCAGTCCAGAAGCCCCCGCTCGCATGCGGCAGCGCACGGCGGGAAATCCCTGTCGAGGCATCCCTCGCATTTCACGGCAACGTGTTCGCCCTCCACCCTTTCGATGGCGCCGAAAGGACAGTTCATGATGCACATCCAGCACCCGATGCACCGGGTGTAGTCGGTCATGACCCGTCCCTTTCCATTCCGCTGCCTGCAGCCCGACATACATGCTGCAACGCAGGGGGCGTCTTCGCAATTACGGCAGATGACCGGGACATATGCACTCCCATGTTTAAGGAGCTTTATCCCGACAACCTTCCTGACGCCCCTGCCTGTCCCCGTGTTCGCCTTAAGGCAGGCCTCAATGCATTTCCCGCATCCGTCGCACACCCCGGGACCCAGGCTCACCTTTGCATCTTTTCGTGACATCTACTTCAGCGATTCCAGATAGGTTGCAAGGTCCACGAACATCTTGTCCGTCAGCTTGTCGAATTTGGGCATGAGGGGGTCCGGATGTTTCGTGGGGTGCGTCGACGCAGGGTCGTTCAGGTTCCTGATCTGCCATTCCAGCCCTCGGTTCTTCATCCCTTCTCTTGTCAGGTCAGGGCCGGTGGTTCCTCCTTCGCTGCCGATCCTGTGGCAGTAATAGCATCTCATCTTGTTGTAAAGTAGTTTCCCCTTTTCAGGGGAGCCGCCCTTCAACGTTTCCGCCGGCCAAACCGCCGCCCCTCCGCAAAGAACCGCCATTGAAAACGTGACCAGAACCGCGCCTTTTAAAGTGCACCTCATGCTTACCTCCTTCTCATTCTTTTTTTCTGTGTGTGGGTCTTACCGTTCTTCATTCCCCGCCATTCTTCCCCCACGGGCAGACCGATATGCATATACCGCATATGGGATAGCCGACGCCGGGAATATTCTTGTGTTCCAACCAGAGTTTGTCCCTGCACCTGGGGAAATCGAGGACATCTTCTCTGGGTGGCGGGACGCCGTCAAAACTCAGGCCTCTGATGGCCTTCGCAGGACAGGCTTTCACGCACTCTTCACAGGTGCCGCACCTGCTTTTCAGGGGGGCATCCGGGGTAAGAGGCATATTTGTGATAACAGAGGCGTGCCTGAAGCACGGGCCTATTTCCGGATTCACAATGAGGAGGCTCTTCCCGAACCATCCCAGGCCCGCCGCCCTCGCTACTGCCTTGCTCGGCAGGGTAGAGGAAGTGAGAGGCCCCCAATCCAGCTCTCCCGCGCTCTTCGTATCCAGTTTTTCGGCGATGACGGCAGCTTCAGAGGCAGGAACCGGTATAGCGTCATATCCGGCATTGATTATTTCGCGCGCGATATCAAATGTGATATGGTCAAGCACGGTATTTGCCATTCTGTGAACATGGGCGTACGCCGGTGTGGGCTTGTCTTTTATCCTGCCCAGAACACTGTCATTGAGACGCACTCCCACGCTCACCGCCATGGTAAAGTTTTCGAGGAGATTCCCGGGCTTGGTAGTTATCCCTTTGAGAAGTCCCAGGTCCGCTATGCCCACAAGGTCCGCCCCTCTCCTCATGGCGAATGATTTAATCCTTATCGTTGCCTGTGTTCCGTGTATCAGTTTCATGTTCACTCCATATGGGGACGAAGCTGGCAGGTGACCGTATAGGCGAGAAGCTCTTCCTGACGAGCTTCTTGCCTCCGGCCCATCTCCCGGTAAACACCTGACAGGAGCAAATGAAGTTCTGGGTAATCAGGCCTGAGGCGGATGGCCTTCCTGTAATATTTGGCCGCCAGGAATCCCTTTCCCATATCGGAATAAAGAGCTCCGAGGTTGAGATAGTTCTCCGCGTCTTCAGGCCTCAGCTTTGCCACTTTCTTAAAGACATGTTCCGCATCCTTGGCGCGCCCTGACTTCCGATAAAGTCTGCCGAGGTTATTTAGTGCAGGCAAATAATCAGGCCTGAGAGTCACCGCTCTGCGGAAGTTCTTTTCTGCCCGCAAAACGTCCCCCTTAAACTCAAAGAGCTGCCCGAGGCTGTTGTAGATCTCCGGTTCCCCCTTCATCTTCCTGAGAAGGTCCTGATACAATGGTATCGCCTCTTCGACCCTTCCGCCGGAGGAGAGGGCAAAGGCGAGGTGATACAGGTAGCGCGGATTGCCGGGCTCGAGTATCACAGCTCTTTTCCAAGCTCCCGCAGCCCGATCGAGATCAGGTTTCATATAGAAGACCAGGGCCAGATTGTGGTGGAGCGGAGCGGAATCAGGGCTGATTCTTATGGCTTCGGAGAAGTTTCTTTCCGCTCCGTCGTAATCTCCCCGCGCAAGGGCCTTGATCCCGTGCTCGTTGAAAGAGCGGGAAAGACCCGCGGAGGCGGAGAGGGAAATTGGCTCAAGAGGGAAGAGGAACTGCCTCGGTTCGCTGTACATCCTCTTCCAGTAAGCCTCGTCCCGCGCCGTCCAGTCATTGCATGCGTGGACGTCCAGGGCGCAAGAAAAGAGGGCAAGAAACAAGGCGATGGAAGGTATCGTTATCATTTTTCTCATCTCACACCGTACCATGTCATTTCACCTCGAAATAACTGTAGAGCCGCTCAAGGGCCGCTCCGAACAGGATTCTCGCCAATGTGCCCCTCTGTTCCCTTGCCATGGCCACTGCCCTGTAACTGCCCTTTCTTAGGTTCGCTCCCTTTTTCGCCTGTTCCTGTACTGCTGCTTTTCTTAGACTGAACGCAAAATCCATCCAGACGTCGGGTTTCAGAACGACCGTACTGCATTCCTTTTCAGAGACCGCTTTATAGGCGACTCCCGAGAGCTCTTCCACCCAGAAACAGACGTTCAGCTCCTTTTTTACCGCACTTCTGTTCGCGTGAGCCCCGTTATGGATCCTGAGATAGAAGGTTTCCTTCGAATCATCGGCCCAGAATCTCGGCTCCATGTTCCAATGTGCGAGGGCCGGAGCCGAGTGGAGCAAGACTCCGAGGAGCGCGGCAACGCACAGTCCTGTGACATGCGGGTAGCGCATATCAGTGCCTTATGAGATCGGCGAGGTGATTCCTGAATTCGAGGAATTCCGGGCTTGTCCTCTCCCTAGGGTGCGGAAGATCAATCTTCACTATTTCCCTGATCTGGCCGGGTCTTGCGCTGAAGACGACAACTCTGTTTGCGAGATAGGCAGCCTCCTCGATGTCATGGGTCACAAAAACTATTGTCTGTTCTATGCTCTGCCATATCCTTATGAGATGATCCTGGAGGTTGTTCCTCGTCTGGGCATCCAGGGCGCCAAAGGGCTCATCCATCAGGAGAACTTCAGGATGGTTCACGATCGCCCTGCCCACCGCAACCCTCTGGAGCATTCCCCCCGAAAGCGTTCTCGGGTATGACTTCTCGAAGCCGGTGAGTTGAATGAGATTTATGGTTTTCGCCACCCGTTCCTTCCTCTGTTCGCTGTCCACTCCCTGAAGTCTTGGACCCAGGCTTATATTGCTTTCGACCGTGAGCCATGGGAACACCGCCCGCTCGCTCTGAAACACCATGGCCCTCTGGGGGTGCGGTCCCTGTATGCACGCACCCTTGCACTTCGCCATGCCGTTGGAGGGAGATTCAAATCCTGCGAGGATCCTCAGAAGAGTGCTCTTCCCGCAGCCGCTCGGGCCGAGAAAGGCAACAAATTCCCCGTGGTCGATGCTCAGCGTCACATCCTTGAGCGCCACCAGCTCACAGGGTTTCTTCCTCGAAAAGAAACGTTTCTTTTCCGTAATCACCGTCTCCCCGCCGTTTGTGTACACAAAAAAAGATTTAGAGACGTTTTCTATCTCCATGACGTGACGCCCGTTATGGATGGTCTTGGTTCCGGGGGTGGAACTCCTCTCCATATTTTTCTTTATCGCTGACAGATCTCTGTTCTCTTCAATCGACGTTCTCATCATTGCCACCTCACAATCATCTGTTCTGTTTTCCGTAAAATGGTGTCGAAGAGTATGCCGAGCATGCAGATCACCACCATTCCCCCCAAGACTGTCGGAGTATCAAGGAGGTTCCTCGCGTCTTCGATCATCCATCCAAGCCCCGCATCCACCGCGACCAGTTCTGCGGTAACAAGGCATACCCAGCCGATGCCGAAGCCGATCCTTATTCCGGTAAAGATAGTGGGGAACGCCGACGGCAGCATTACCCTTCTGTAGACGTCCATCCTCTTTCCGCCGAGGGTGAGTATCGATTCGACATGTATCTGCTGCGTATTCCTGATGCCGCGAATGGTATTCAGGAGAATCGGGAAGAAAGACCCGAGCCAGATTATGTAGATCGCCGGCGGGTTACCGATTCCGAACCAGAGGATCGCGAAGGGCAGCCATGCCGGAGGGGGTATCACCCTGATCAGGTTCAGGAGGGGATCAATATAGTCTGAAACCCTGCGGAAATTGGCGATGAGGAACCCGAGCGGTATCCCGGTGAGAATGGCAAGGAAAAAGGCGATGAAGAGACGCTGGATCGACGCTATGATATGTATCTGCAGATAGTGTTTGGCCCAGTGTCCCTGGAGCTTCGCGATCACCGTCGTGGGCGGAGGGAGAAGGACCGACCTGACAAAGTGCATATATACAATCAGCTCCCATGCGATCAAAAGAACCCCTACCGAAGTCAATGCCCGGACAAGGACAATCGGGATCACTTTCGGGAACTGGGACTTCAGGAGATGGAGGATAGCCACCGCGATCGCCATTCCGATCATGAAATGAAGGGGATTGTGCACCTCTCCCACCTTGAACTCCTTCTCCATGGGCCTGTTCCATGTATCAACAGGCCCTCCCTTCTGGTCGTAAACCTGTTCTCCCCCGGAGGCTCGGTCCAGCGCCACCGTCAGGAGCCCCAGGGCCATAACTATGGCCACTACTGCGATCTTTGTCCTCAACTCCATTTCGTTACCTCCCTCATAAAGATTGGTTCTTTATTTTTTTTGAGCGCCTCGCTGCAGCGTGAAAGAAAAACACCTCCTCTTCTAAGGATGAAAAACCTTTCGATCTTTTTCAGGAAAATATCCATGGTAAGCCCCAGGGCACAGACCGTCGTCATTCCCACAAATAGCGTGGGCGTTTCGAGCCGGCTCCTCGCGCCCTCGATCATAAAACCGAGTCCGCTGTCGGCAGCAACAATCTCCGCACTCACCAGGACAAGCCAGCCAATGCCGAAACCGATCCTTATACCGGTAAGAATAGTTGGCAGAGCGGAAGGGATGATCACATGTTTCAGCACGTCCGCCCTTCCTCCGCCCATGGTCTGTATGACCTCGATATGTATCCTCTCTGCTTCCCTCACGCCCTGCACCGTGTTCAAAAGAATGGGGAAGAAACATCCCAGGGCTATCACAAAGACAGCGGGACCTTCCCCGATCCCGAAAAGGATGATCGCGAAGGGCAGGATCGCAGGAGCAGGGATCATCCTCATAAAATTCAAAGGAGGGGCCAACCAGTCATATGCCTTTTTGAAAAGACCGAGCGCAATACCAACGGGGACAGCAATGACAAGAGCAAGAGAAAACCCCGCCAGAAACCTGCTCATGGTAGAAATGATGTTTGCCTGTAAATATCCTTTCTTCAGGAAATAGAACGTCTTTGCGATGATAACTGACGGAGGCGCAAGGAGCATGCTCCTGAAGATCCCGAGGTAGAGGGTCCCCTCCCAGAGAAGGAGGAAGACAGACCAGACCACAAAGGTCCCGTAAAGCTTCCCGGAGATCGCATGCCCCGCATAATATCTGGAAAGCGTCGCCAGCAGCAGCACAGCCGAAACAGCAGCTATAAAGAAGAGCGGATGAATCGTACACCTCCCTGAAATACTCCCTGTTTGTTCCAATAATTCATGACCATCCCTGCACAAGTCCATCCAACTTTTTCAGCATGAGATCGGTGATTGTCCCGAGCACACCCACCACGATTATGCCGCTCAGGACCGTAGTCGTATCGAGAAGGATCCTTGAGTCCTGGATCATCCAGCCCAGCCCGGCTCCGATATCCACAGAAGCCAGTTCGGCAGTGATCACGGTTATCCAGCCGATTCCAAGCCCGATCCTCGCCCCCGTCAATATGTGCTGATATGCTACCGGCAGGATCACCTCCAGAAGCACATCGTATTTGTCCCCGCCGAAGGTGAGAACTGTTTCGACCTGGACCGGCTCTGCCTTGTTCACCCCGTTCACCGTATTCATAAAGATGGGGAAAAAGACCCCTAGCCAAATGATGAATATGGCAGAGGCATAGCCGATACCAAACCAGAGGATGGAAAGGGAAAGCCATGCAGGCGCCGGAATGAGACGGGCCGCATTGATAAGAGACTCAAGAGAGGAAAAACGCTTCGAAAAGTAGCCTACTAAGATGCCGAGCGTCACTGCGCTCAGGAGAGCAAGGACAAACGCGGCGAAGAGCCGGTAAAGGGTCGAACCTATCTGGGGCTGGAGAAACCCTATCGACCACAGATATATGATATTCGAAAAAAACCTGCTGGGCGGCGGCAGAAGCACAGGACTCAGAAGCTTAAGCAGTGACAATATTTCCCAGACAGAGAGAATGCCGCTTGCAACAATAAAGCCTTTAAGGATAGAAGACGAGACCAAGTTCGGAAAGAGCCGTCGTGCGACAGCAAGGGCCACACATAGGAGGAGTAATATGAGAATAAAGAACGGTGAGGAGATGATATCTCCGCTTTCCATTTCAGGAAAAATATTGCCATGCATCAGGGTGACCCCTTTTATAAAGTATGTACTATATTAATTGCACATATCAAGGAAGGATCCCCCACTCCGGGGACCCCTCCCTGACACCTCCTACAGTCCCAGCTCCGGCAGAGATGAAAGTCCCATCTCTTTCAGCGCCAATTTCTGGAATCTGTCGTTCAGACCGTCTTTCTGGAACTCGGCCTTCTCGATTATCCCAAGGGCCTTTGTCGCCTCGGCAAATTTCTTCGACCCTTCGGGATCGAGGCTGAGATTGAGCCGCTGGCGTTTTTCTCTGAAGACCACAGCTATCTCTTTTTCGTCAATGCCGCACCATTTCGCATTTGCCCTGACATTGTCATCAAAGCTCTTCGCGATATGCATGTAGCCCCTTATGTGGGCCTTCATGATCTTCGTTGCAACCTCCACGTTCTTGTTCGCCCAGTCTGTGTTGAACGCCATCCGGCAGCACACGTGTCTCGGCCAGATATCCTTCGAAAATATTGCCGGCCTGCCGTATTTTGTTGCCTCTGCATGGGTCGCCCAAGGCTCCCAGAATATCGCGCAATCAAGGTCACCCTTTTCGAGTCCAGTGAGGATATCCTGGTTATGCGTGAAGTTTCTGACCGTGGCGTCCTTGAAAGGATCTATGCCTGCCTCCAGCATCTTGTACCGCACAACGATATCAGCGGTTGCGGCCCTGATCGTGCCTATCTTTTTGCCGCGCAGATCCTTTACTGTCTTGATGTCCGAAGGCCGGTTCATCGGCACCACCACTGCCGAAGACTCCATGGCAGAACCGGAAACTATGTTCATGGGCACGTCCCTCGTTATCATGCCTATGGACGGGCTTGAGCCGAGATACGCGACCTGAAGCGCTCCGGTAATACAGGCAGAGCCGATCTCCCCAGAGCCCTGGAAGAGCACTGGCTTCACGTCCAGCCCTTCGTCTTTGTAAAAGCCCTGTTCAAGGGCCACAAAGAGGGGGGCATGATGTGTCGCCTTCAAATATCCGATTTTGATCTCTTCCTTGGCTAGGGATTTCTTGACGAGAGGCCCAATAAATGACCCGCCCAGGACAAATGCCCCGGTAGCCACCATCGAAGCTTTCACAAAATCCCGTCTGCTTAGCTTTTTGTACATTATTCCTCCTTCTTCCTTTTTGAGAGTAGGAGTAGGACGTCTTGATTCGTCCAATGCGCCTTTTTACTCATACTCTTATGCGTTGTATACCAGCTCGGTCTTTACATTTACCGTCTTGCAAATCGTCAATCCCACGGGCGAGAACTGCACGACACGGTCGAAAACCTTCTTGATCGCTTCCTTGCTCGCGTCGCTCTTGATGTGCACTTTGGCCTTTACGGTGTGGTAGCCGGGAAGGTCCTTCAGCCCTTCAAGACCGGAGAGACGGAGAAAACCCGGCAGATCGATGTGGCCTTCCAGATCAATCTCGATGCTCTTTAACTGTATCCCCTCTAAAGCAGCATTGAGACTTAATCCAACTGTCAGGCAGGCCCCGTAGCAAGCAAGGATTGTTTCGTGGGGGCTTATCGCCGTATCAGTCCCTGCTACAGCCTCAGGCTCATCAAAGTTCAGAGTGAAGTTCCTGAGCTTGGCCTCAGACTTCAGTCCGCCTTTCCATTTTGTTTTTGCGGTCCAGATCGTTGCCCCTTTCTTGGGATCATCCTTAACGGCATTGACAGTAGCCTTGAAGACCTCAAGATCGACATCATTAATCATTTTGGTTCCAACAGCCATGTTTGTTACCTCCTCTTTTTTTGTTTACCATTCGTATCTCTTGCCTTTCACTTCACTTGCGCCTCGTACCTCCACCTCCTTTCAGGGGAAGAAAAAGTTTGGCTTTAGTGTCGGATTCACCACCGCTGCGATCCTCCCTATTGAACGAACACTGTATTTCTTCCTTATCAGCTTCGACAACTCCTGGAGATTCCCGTAATACATTGCCTCCGAGGGACAGCTCTGAACGCACGCAGGTATTCCGCCCTTTGATGTCCGGTGAATGCAGAGGGTGCATTTCTGCATCTTCCGGTCCTCACCCATTTGAGGCGCCCCGAAGGGGCATGCCCTGAAGCATTCGACGCACCCGATGCATAAATCCTTATTCACCAGCACAATGCCGTCTTCTTCTCTCTTTGATATTGCCTTGGTGGGACAGACACGCACACATGCAGGGGAACCGCAGTGCATGCATGCCATGGGTTTCCACTGAATCTTCCATTCACCCGCCACCTTGCTCTCGACCTCCATAACCTGTATCCATCTGGGACCGGGAGGAATGCCGTTTTCGCTTTTGCATGCAGTCTCACATGCGTGGCATCCTACACACCGAAACGTGTCGACAAATATCGCCTTATGGTGGTTATGCATGGACTTCCTCCTTTTTTATCTGCACGAGACAATTGAAATAGGCAATTGTATGTCCGTCCCGCTCAAAGTCATACTCCTCCATAATTCCAGCTCCCACGTCCCGGGGGCCTCCTATCAGCTGTTCAAGCAATACATTGGCACTCCCGTTGCTCTTCACCCATATGCCGCTGTTTACCTCACATACGCCAGCCTTTATCCTGTTCGTGAGCTTTGCAATCACCGATATCTCTCCCCTGTCATTGAAGACCATTACCCTGTCGCCGGCCTCTATCCCGCGGTCTGCCGCATCCTTTTCGTTGATGAAGATGCTGGGAGGACCCTCTATCTCCTGTATTTCTTCTATGTTGAACCACTGGCTGTGGGTCCGGTAGGGCGCGTGCTGGGAGATGAGCATGAGAGGATATTTCTTGTAGAGGTCGGGCCGGCTTACGGGACTTTCCGCTGTCTCCTCAAAATGCGGCACGGGATGCCAGTCTCCCGGATATTTTTTCCCCTTCTCGACCATTCCCGTAGAATAGAGCTCTACCTTGCCGGTAGGTGTGTCAAATACCCTGTCGCTCCACGGGACGTGAGGTGCATACTTCTCCGGGACCCTTATGGGATCATTGGACGCAAGGGCATTCCTTATCGTGTCACGGCTGATATCATCTGCGAGAAACTCCTTGATCCAGTCAAGCCCGGTGTACTCTTCAGGGAAGAATTTTTCGTACCCCATCCTCCGGCCCAATTCACACCAGAAGTCGAGGTCAGGCTTCGACTCATAAAGAGGCTCTATCACGGGCTTCTGGAGCTGAAGGTAGTGATGCCAGTAAGAGGGATGAACCCCCCACTGCTCAAAGGTGTCGCTTGCGGGAAGGACGAGGTCCGCCCAATCCGTGTCGTCCGTCATGAAAAGCTCCATGCTCACAAAGAGCTCAAGCTTTTTCAGGGCGGCGGTCATCCGGTGAACATCAGGGTGCTGGCTGATGAGTCCTCCCCGCCACGAGATCACCGCTTTAAGGGGAGGGTTCTTTGCCTCTCTGAGGGCAGGGCCGAATGTGCTGATATTGATAAGCCTTCTCTTCAGCGTCTTGTGCGGAGCGCCCCGGGGAT
>Ga0316619_10000066_pt1 | contig 14992 bp, 11 predicted proteins | sample OWC_Aug_M1_C1_D4_FD_207659 | JGI IMG/M metagenome (GOLD analysis project Ga0316619, IMG submission 207659) | Wetland soil microbial communities from Old Woman Creek delta, Ohio, United States - OWC_Aug_M1_C1_D4_B | ecosystem: Environmental > Terrestrial > Soil > Wetlands | place: USA: Ohio...
GCAGCGCGACGTTCCCGTCATCCTGATCACCGCCTTCGGGACCATCGAGACGGCGATCCAGGCCATCCGGCAGGGGGCCTACGATTTCGTCACAAAGCCGTTCGCGCTGGATGAGATCAGTCTGCTGGTCGGCAAGGCCTGGGAGGCGCGGCGCTTGCGCGAGGAGAACCGACGGCTGCGAGAGGAGGTAGCGGGACGGTACCGGCTCCACAATCTGCTGGGGAGAAGCCCGGCCATGCAGAGCGTGTTCGCCCTGATCCGACAGGCCGCCCCCGGAGACGCCAACGTCCTGATCACGGGGGAAAGCGGCACGGGGAAGGAATTGGTGGCCAAGGCTCTTCACTTCAACAGCCCGCGCGCCGATCGGCCCTTCGTGCCCATCAACTGCGCGGCGGTCCCGGCCAATCTGCTGGAAAGCGAGCTCTTCGGTCATGTCAAGGGCGCCTTCACCGGCGCCGTGAGCAGCCGGCGCGGACTGTTTCGCGAAGCGCACGGCGGCACCTTGTTCCTGGACGAGATCGGGGACATGGCCCCCGAATTACAGGCCAAGCTCCTCCGCGCCATCGAGGACCGAAGCGTCCGGCCCGTGGGAAGCGACCAGGCCGCGCCGCTGGACGTCCGCATCATCGCCGCCACCAACCAGGATCTGCCCGCGCGGATCCGCGCGGGGCAGTTCCGTGACGATCTCTACTACCGGTTGGCCGTCATTCCCATTCAGCTCCCCGCCCTCCGCGAACGCAAGGAGGACATCCCACTGCTCGCGGAGCATTTCCTGAGCCGGGCGATCACGGCATCGGGCAAGCAGGTCTCGGGATTCACCCCTGAGACGATGACGATCCTGCTCCGCCATCCCTGGCCGGGGAACGTCCGGGAGTTGGAAAACGTCGTTGAGCGCGCGGTTACTCTGACGGGCGGCGGGACGATCGCGCCCGAGACGTTGCTCCTCGACGCATCCGTCGGTCCGCCGACCGCGCTCTCGCTGGCCCAGCTTCCCCGGCGCCCCACGCTGCAGGAATTGACCGACGAGTACGTGGCCCTCGTGCTGCAGGAGACCGACGGCGACAAGGCACGGGCCGCCGACCTTCTGGGGATCAGCAAGCGGACACTGTACCGCTGGGGTCGACATCCGGCCGCGCCCGACGAACCGTCGGAGGAGGAGGTCGGGTGAGGTCCGGTTTTCCCCGGGGAGGACTGTCGACTCGAGCCGAACTGTGACAGCGTGTCACTGGAAGGGACAAACTGGCGCAGACATTTATTCTTCGGCAGTTGATCGCGTCTTAGGCTCTCGCAGCCAGCAACCTGAGGACACTGCTTCAACGGGTGGCACGTAGCGCTCGATCGGTTCTATGCCACCCGTCATTCCCCTAACATCCCGCCACGCTTTGGCTAAGCGGCGTTGTCGGCGTTCGCCGCGAACCCTGGCATCTACCTTGCCGTTCTGCACGGTCAGACGCCACGTTGCGGAAGTACCCCCGTGCGCGCGGCCGCAGGAAAGGAACGCGCTTCCATGAACGATTCTTCGGCCGGGGAAGGCGGCGATCCGTGGGGAGGTTCCGGCCAAGTGCTGGGCGGGCACGGGCAGCGGATCCTGCTCGTCGACGATGACGAGGACATGCGGAGCCTCCTCGCCGACGTGCTGAGCGACGACGGGTATACGGTCGTTCAGGCGGCTAACGGCGCCGAGGCGCTCGTCCTTCTCCATCGGGAGACATTCGCCGCCATCCTCCTCGACAAGAGGATGCCCGGTCTGAGCGGCATGGACTTGCTGCCCGGATTGCGCGTGATCTGTCCCGAAACCCCCGTGATCGTCATCACGGCGTTTGGGGATGCGCATACCGCCGCGGAAGGCGCCGAGAAGGGAGCTTTCGGACTCCTGTTCAAGCCGTTCCCAATGGACGAACTGCGCGGGATGCTCGACCACGCCCTGTCCCGGCGGGACCCGCGAACGGGGACGCGCGCCCGTCCACGGTAGGATCGTGACGCGAAGTGACGGCCTCTTTACCCGCGAGAGGGAGGACGCCATGAGAGCCGCGAATCGAAGCCCGCAAGAGATGTTGGTCTGCGAGGAGCGGGAGATGCAGCGACGATTTTCCACCCTGCGCAGAGTTCGACACCGCCCCATCGGGGTCATCGATGTCCCCGATCGACGCCGCACGAGCCTGTTCGACGCCGCGGCCGTGGAAGTCCTCGAGCAACATCGGGACCTCCTCTGGCAGCGCCTCGCCGACAAGAGCCGGGCCTTGACGGAAGCCAAGGATCGGATCCGGGAAGGCGTCTACGGCATATGCGCGAACTGTGCGAGGCCGATCCCGCAGCGACGGCTGAAGGCGCTGCCCACTGCCACGCTGTGCGTCCAGTGCCAGGAGCGCCGCGAAGCCGTTCTCGCCGCATGACGATGTGGAGTAGACCCAGGACGTTCACGGGCGAGCGGCCGGCGGCAACCGCGGCGCCGGGCGGCGAGCGAGGCGGCACGTGGGCCGTAGTCCTAGCCGGGGGGCGGGGTACGCGCCTCCAGCAGTTCATTCGGCACATCTCGGGGAGCGACCGGCCCAAGCAGTTCTGCCGCATCGACTGAACCTGCAACGATACCGCGGCGCGGCACGACCCGAGAGGGCTCCGCGCAATGACGCCGGAGCACCGCATTACGCCGCGAACGGGTGCGCCCCGGAAGACAGGAGCGCCGAGAGGGGATTATCATGCGGATTGCCACGTATCCCGCGCTCGCCGTGCTCGCCATCCTGGTCGGTCTCGGTATCGGCTATCTTCTGTGGGGCAGTCAGGTCTCGGATCTCGCGCAGCAGGTCCAGCAGCAGCGGTCGGAGCTGAATTACCGGGTCAGCGACCTGGAGGGGCGGGTCAAGGCGGCCGAGGAACGCGCCAACCAAGAGGCCGCGGCCCGCAAGGTCCTGGAGGACGAGCTCCACCGCGTGCGCCCCCTCAAGTAACGGCGGGCAGGGCTCGCCGGAGACGGGCGACAGATGCGCTCCAGGGCTCGACGGAGAACGTGGACCCTGTATCCAGGCGCGACGTGCCTGGGCGAGGCCTGCGTCCGGTTTCGTGTCTGGGCGCCCCGCTGCCAGAGCGTGGCCGTGCGGGTCGTCGGCGTCGCGGGGCGGGAGCCGGTGCCCATGACGGAGGCCGGTGACGGCTGGTTCGAGGCCACCGTGGACGGGCTCGCCCGCGGCGCCCGCTATATGTACGTCCTCGACGGGCGCCGCGAGCGACCGGACCCGGCGTCGCGGGCGCTCCCCGATGGCGTGCACGGCCCGTCCGAGGTGGTCGACACCTCCGCATTTGCCTGGACCGACGGCGGCTGGCGCGGTCTCGCGCTCAAGGACATGGTCCTCTACGAAGTCCACGTCGGCACGTTCACGCCGGAGGGAACCTTCGAGGCCATCGTCCCGCGCCTCCCGCGGTTGCAGGCGCTGGGCGTCACCGCCGTCGAGCTCATGCCCGTGGCGAGCTTCCCCGGGACGCGGAACTGGGGGTACGACGGCGTGGGCCTCTTCGCTCCCCAGCGCTCGTACGGGGGGCCGCTCGGCCTCCAGCGTCTCGTGGACGCCTGCCACGCCCGGGGACTGGCCATCGTCCTGGACGTGGTCTACAACCATTTGGGTCCGGAGGGGAATTACCTCGCGGAATTCGGCCCTTACTTCACCGACCGGTACCGGACGCCGTGGGGCCAGGCGGTGAACTACGACGGAGACGACTCGCGGGGCGTGCGGGACTTCGTCCTCGCCAACGCCCTCTACTGGGTTCGGGAGTATCACGTCGACGGCCTGCGGCTGGATGCCGTCCACGGGATCGTCGACGCGGGCCCGGTTCACATTCTGCGCGAGGTCAACGACGCGGTCCAACGGCTGGCGCGCCGCCTCGGCCGTCGTGTCCCGGTCGTGGCGGAAAGCGATCTCAACGACCGCCGCGTGATCGAGCCGGCCCGGCGGGGAGGCTACGGGCTGGCTGGGCAGTGGAGCGACGACTTCCACCATTCGGTGCACACGCTCCTCACCGGGGAGCGGAGCGGCTACTATGCCGACTTCGGCTCGTTGGAGCAGCTGGCCAAGGCGTACACCGACGGCTTCGTCTACGACGGCCGGCCGTCGACGTTTCGCGGGCGCCCGCATGGAACGAGCAGCCGGGATCTGCCCGGCGAGCGCTTCGTGGCCTGCGTCCAGAACCACGACCAGGTGGGGAATCGCGCCCAGGGAGAGCGGCTGTCCTCCCTGGTCGACTTCGAGCGGCTCAAACTGGCCGCCGCCGCTCTACTGATCTCCCCGTACGTACCACTCCTCTTCATGGGGGAAGAGTATGGAGAGCGGGCGCCGTTTCTGTTCTTCACGGATTTCGAGGACCATGCTCTGCGCGAGGCCGTCACGCGCGGCCGACGCGAGGAATTCGCCGCCTTCGGGTGGACGGGCGCCGTGCCGGATCCGCAGGACGCGACGAGTTTCCGTCGGTCAAGGCTCGCCTGGGACGTACAGGATCGGGAGCCTCACGCGTGGCTCTGGCAATACTACAGGGCGCTTCTCGCCATGCGACGCCGGTATCCGGCGCTCGCCGTCGGGGGAAAGCGGCGGCTAAGGGCGCAGGTCAAAGACGTGAAAATTCTGGTCGTTCTCCGCAGGGCTTTCGCCGGCGCGACGGCCCTTGTGGTGCTCAACTTCGCGCCCGACGTGCGGAGCGTCCCGCTGAGGCTTCCCGCCGGCCGGTGGCGCCGCGTGCTGGACAGCGGCGAAGAGCGGTACGGGGGCCCAGGGCCGCAAACCCCGCGCCTGCTCTCCGTCTCTCGAAGGCACAACACCCGGGTCCACATGGCGCCGTGGGGTGTGGCAATCTTCCTCCGCACGGACGCAACGCACTCGCGGCCGTGACGGCTGCGGAGGCCACATGAACGGGTGACGCCGTCGGACGCCAGGCCGCTGCGGCGGGCCGGGGCCTCGTGCGGGACGAGAGCGGCCCTGGCAGGCAACCAAGCAACCGGAGGTATTCCATGGACACGCCGAGGATCAACCTGAACGCCGCCAGCGAGCACGAATTGACCCAGCTCCCAAGAATCGGGGCGGACACCGCCCGTCGGATCGTCCGTCACCGCGCGACGCGAAAAGGGTTTCGCGACTGGGCCGACTTCGCCGAAACGCTCGGCATTTCCGATGCGGACGTGGAAGCCATCAAACCCCGGGCGTGGATCGGCCCGCGTTCCGCACAGCCGAAAACTGCCGCGGAGCGGCGGCGCGCCGTCCGCGAGCCCGTCCGGGCCAGACCGCCACGATCTTCGCGGTCATGAACGCGGTTTCCGGAAGAGCGCCGCGTCGAGTCGAGCGTCCGGCGACCACCTCTCGAACCCCAGGGAGGGAGGGACAATGACCAGCGTGGCCGAGATCCTCTGCCGTGCGATGTTGCGTGCGGTTGTGCCGCTCCTGCGGTCCGATGCGCGCCACGACCAGGGAGAACTTCGATGAGCCGCCGAGGGCCTGGAGTATTTTGGGCGTACCTGCTCCTGCAGTTGCCCGACATCATCCTCGCCGGCGTGATCCTCTTCGTGCTCCATCGATGGGCGGGCCTCCCCTACGGCTGGGCCGTGGGGGCGTTCGTAGTGTGGATTGTCAAGGATATCGCCATGTATCCTCTGGTGCGTAGCGCCTTCGCCCCCGCGCGGACCGGGGCGGAGGCCTTCATCGGCGCGCGTGCGGTCGTGACGGATGCCCTCGCGCCGCTCGGCTACGTCAGGCTTGACGGTGAACTCTGGCGCGCCGAGTCCCTGCCGCCCCGGCAAGCGATTCCGGCCGGGGCGCCGGTGGTGGTCCGAGCCGTCCAGGGTCTCACATTCCTGGTGGAACCCGCGGCACCCGGCGATCGGCGGCAGGGCGAGGGCCAGTCCCCCGCGCAGGACGGCGCCAGAGAACGGAGGGGGTACGCGCGATGACTGCGCGGTGGATCGGGGCCTTGTGGCTGCTGGCCGCGGCGCTCGGAGCATCGCCGGCCTTCCCGGCGGCGCCCGCGCCTGACGGTGACGATGCGGCCCCGGCCCCGAAAGGAATGGCATGCGCACGCGTCCAGGCAACCCGTATCCGTTAGGCGCAACGTGGGACGGCTCCGGGGTGAATTTCTCGCTGTTCTCGGAGAACGCGACGGGCGTGGAGCTGTGCCTGTTCGACGGACCGGATGGAAACCGCGAGTCCGCGCGGGTCCGGATGACGGAGCAGACCGACCAGGTGTGGCACGTGCACCTACCCGAGGCGCGTTTGGGGCAGCGGTACGGATACCGGGTCAACGGCCCGTACGATCCCGCCGAGGGCCATCGCTTCAACCCGGCCAAGCTGCTCCTCGACCCCTACGCCAAGGCCATCGACGGGACCATCCGTTGGAGCGACGCCCTGTTCGGATACGCGGTGGGGCACAGAGACGCCGACCTCAGCAAGGACGGGCGCGATAGCGCCGCCGACATGCCCAAGGCGGTGGTGATCGACCCCGCCTTTACCTGGGGGGACGACCGGCCGCCCAGAACTCCCTGGAACGAGACCATCATCTACGAGACGCACGTGAAGGGCTTCACGGCGCGCAATCCGGACGTGCCGGAGGGCTTGCGGGGAACCTACGCCGGCCTGGCGTGCCCCGCCGCCGTGGACTACTTGCGGTGGCTGGGGATCACGGCGGTGGAGCTGCTCCCCATCCATCAGTTCGTGGCGGACCGGCACCTGGTGGAGTACCGATTGACCAATTACTGGGGGTACAACTCCATCGGGTTCTTCGCGCCGGACGTCCGGTACGCCAGCAGCGGAACCTTGGGGCACCAGGTCAGCGAGTTCAAAACGATGGTCAGGACGCTCCACCAGTCGGGCATCGAGGTGATCCTGGACGTGGTCTACAACCACACCGGCGAGGGGAGCCACCTGGGACCGACCCTCTGCTTTCGGGGCGTGGACAACGCCAGCTACTACCGTCTCGTCAGCAACGACCGGCGCTATTACATGGACTACACCGGCTGCGGGAACACACTCAACATGACCCACCCCCGGACGCTCCAGCTCATCATGGACAGCTTGCGATACTGGGTGCTGGACATGCACGTGGACGGCTTCCGCTTCGACTTGGCGTCCGCACTCGCCCGGGAGCTGCACGACGTGGACCGGCTGGGCGCCTTCTTCGACATCATTCACCAGGACCCGGTCATCTCCCAGGTCAAGCTCATCGCGGAACCCTGGGACCTCGGCGAAGGAGGCTACCAGGTTGGCAACTTCCCCGTCCTGTGGGCCGAGTGGAACGCGGAGTACCGCGACACGGTGCGCGGTTTCTGGAAAGGGGACGCAGGGCGGGTGGGCGCGCTGGGATATCGGCTGACGGGATCGAGCGACCTCTACGGCAAAGGCGGTCGCCGCCCCTACGACAGCATCAATTTCGTCACCGCCCACGACGGGTTCACGCTGCACGACCTGGTGAGTTACAGCGACAAGCACAACGAGGCGAACGGCGAGGGGAACCGGGACGGCCACAACGACAACCTGAGCTGGAATTGCGGGGTCGAGGGTCCCACCGGGGATCCCAAAGTGCTGGTCCTGCGCGAGCAGCAGAAGCGCAACTTCCTCGCCACGCTCCTGCTTTCCCAGGGCGTTCCCATGCTGTGCGGAGGGGATGAGGTCGGCCGGACCCAGCGGGGGAACAACAACGCCTACTGCCAGGACAACGAGATCAGCTGGTTCGACTGGCGGTTGGACAACACGCGAAAAGACCTGCTCGCCTTCACGCGGCATCTGATTGCCCTGCGCCGGGCCCACCCGGCGTTCCGGCGGCGACACTTCTTCGCCGGGCGGTCGCTCTGGGGATCCGAGGTCAAGGACCTCTCCTGGTTCCGGCCGGACGGGAAGGAGATGACGGAGGAGAGCTGGCGGGATCCCCTCGCGCACTGCATCGGGTTGCGCCTGGCCGGAGACGCCATCGCGGAGGTGGACGTTCGGGGCGAGCGGATCACCGACGACACGTTCCTGATCCTCCTGAATGCGCACCACGCGTCACAGCGGTTTGTCTTGCCGGCCCACCGGGCGGGGATCCGCTGGGAGATCCTGCTGGACACGCGGGCGCCGGGCCCATCTCGCCGCCTCCGGCTCTTCCCGGGCGGGCGGCCGTACGATCTGGAGGGGCGCTGCGTCGCCCTGTTCCGTCTGAAGGAGAAGCCGTGAGCCCAGGCGTCCGGATTGACAATCTCTTTCCCCCGAGCGTCGGGTATCCGCACCGACGCAAACGGGAGGGTGCGAGGACTTCGGAGCGCCCACACCGCGGACAGATGGGCGCAAGTCACGCAAGGAGGCAGTGGCCGTGGCCAGACAGCGAAGAAGTATCCTGGTGGTCGACGATGACGCGGAGATGCGCGCCCTGCTCCTGGACGTCCTCCGAAACGAAGGCTACGACGTCGTCGAGGCCAAGGACGGCACGGAGGCGGTGCTCGCCCTCCGCGCCCGCGCATTCGACCTGATCCTGATGGACAAGAACATGCCGGGTCCCAGCGGATTGGATCTGCTTCCCGGGTTTCGGCGAGTCTGCCCGGATTCGCAGGTCATCCTCATGACCGCCTTTGGCGATGTTCCCTCGTACATGGAAGCCGTCGAGAAGGGTGCCGCCGAGTACCTTTTCAAGCCCTTCCGGATGGAAGAGCTGAGGGCGGCGATCGCCAAGGCCCTGCAATTCGACGCGCAATCCCGGCCCTGAGGCATGCCGATGCGTGGACAGTGGATGCGTGCGATCGGCAACAGGCTGCGTCACAACCTTACCACCCGCCTGATCCTCCTCTTGGTCTTGGCCTTGATGGTCATCACCGGCATCAATGACTACACTCGGCTGGTCAGCGAGCGCGAGCAGCTGGTGATGCAGACCCGAGAGGACGAGCGCATCTTTGCCGAGACGCTGGCCTTGGCCGTGCGGTACAACCTCCGGCGAGGCCGCACGACGGAGGAGCTGGAGGGTCTCCTGGAAGAGATCGTGGCGCGTCCGGGCCTCGCGGCAGTGGTCATCTACGACCCCGACGCAGGGGTCGTGGCGCGGACCTTGGCTTCCGGCTCCGAGGTCCCGACACCGGACGAGCTTGTCCGCCGGTCCCTGACCCAACGCGAGGCGGTCTCGGCCGTCGCGGACAGCCCGTCGGGCAGAATCCTGCGCTACGTGCAGCCGTTCCGGTGGCCCGGAGGCCGAGTCGGCGCCATCGAGGTCCAGCAGACACTGCGGGAAATGGAGCGTCAATTCCGCCGGGCGGTGCGCACCACGATCATCTCTCGCCTGCTGGTGCTGGCCCTGTTCGTGCTGTCCATCGTCATCCTGACGCGCTGGAACATCGCGCGGCCGATCCGGGCACTCATCGCCGCCGCTCGCGCCGTTGGCCGCGGCGACCTCGCTCAGCGAATCGAGGTCCCGCGTCAGGACGAGATCGGCGACCTCGCCGCCGAGTTCAACCGGATGGCGGAGAATCTCCAGGCCGCCAACGCCGAGCTGGTTCGGCAGGCCGAGGAGCGCCTGCGCTTGGAACAGGAGGTTCAGCAGACCCAGAAACTGGCCACCGTCGGGATGCTGGCAGCCGAGGTGGCGCACGAGATCGGCACCCCGCTCAACGTGATCTCGGGCCGCGCCGAGGTCCTCGATCGGGTGGTGCCTCGCGATCACCCGGAACGCCGAAATCTGGACGTGATCCTGAGTCAAGCCGAGCGGATCAAGGGGATCATCCGCGCCCTCCTCGACTACACGCGGCCCCGCCGACCCACCCTGCGCCCGGAGCCGATCCTCCCCATCGTCGGCCGGGTGGCCTCCCTGCTCATGGAGCGAAGTCAGCGGCGCGGGGTGCGGCTCCACCTCGAACTGCCCATCGGCCTCCCCTCGGTCATGGCGGACCCGGAGCATCTCCAGCAAGTCTTCCTCAATCTGGTCCTCAATGCGCTGGACGCCAGCGAGAAGGGGGGCACCGTGCGCATAACCGCCGGCCCGGATCCGGATCTGCCGTCCGACGGGCGCGCCGGCATTCTGCGGGGCAAGGCGGACGTGCCCACCCTGGCCATCCACGTGATCGACGGGGGCAAGGGGCTGAGCGCCGAGGACCTGAACCACGTGTTCGAGCCGTTCTTTTCCACCAAGGGCCGCGGACAGGGCACCGGTCTCGGCCTGGCGATCGCGGAAGAGATCGTGCGCGCCCATCGGGGGGAAATCGAGATGCTGAGCATCCCGGGCAAAGGCACCGAAGTCATCGTCCGGATCCCGTTGGCGGACGCATCGCCAGCGCCGACGCCGCAGCAGGCAGTCCAGCATGGGCGCTGACGCGTTCGACCGGCTGCGCGCGGATCCGCGGCTCCAGCCGCGCCTGCCGGCGGCGACGTACCGGCTCCAGTTCAACGCGCGCTTCACCTTCGACGATGCGCAAAGACTGCTGCCATACCTGGACTCCTTGGGCGTAAGCGACGTGTACGCGTCTTCCTATCTGGGCGCCAAACCCGGCAGCATGCACGGTTACGACATCACGCATCACAACGCCCTGAATCCCGAGATCGGAACCTCGGAGGACTTCGACCGGTTCGTCGAGGCACTCCGGGCGCGGGGGATGGGGCAGATCCTGGACGTGGTCCCCAACCACATGGGAATCGCGGCCGGCTGCAACCCCTGGTGGAACGACGTCCTGGAGAACGGGCCCAGTTCCCCGTACGCGGAGTTTTTCGACGTGGACTGGGATCCGGTGAAACGGCAACTGGCCAACAAGGTCCTGCTCCCGATCCTCGGAGACCAGTACGGCCGGGTGCTGGAGAATCAGGAGCTCGTCCTGGACTATGCCGGAGGGGCCTTCAGCCTACGATACTACGAGACGCAGTTGCCCATTGACCCGCGGTCCGCCACCCAGATCCTGTCCCATCGCCTGGAGGCGCTCGCCAACGCGCTCGCGGAGGCGGACCTTCGTCTCCAGGAATATCAGAGCATCATCACGGCGCTCACGAATCTCCCGGCGCGCACCGAGCGCGCACCCGAGCGGATCCGCGAGCGCCTGCGAGAGAAAGAGGTGATCCGCCGGCGCCTGGCCCGCCTGACGGAGGAGTGCAAACCGATCGGCGTTTCCATCGAGGAAACCATTCGGGTCTTCAACGGGAAGCGAGGGGACCCGCGCAGCTTCGACCTTCTGGATCGCCTGCTGGGCGACCAGGCCTACCGGCTGGCCTACTGGCGCGTGGCGGCCGAGGAGATCAACTACCGTCGCTTCTTCGACATCAACGACCTGGCGGCCATCCGCATGGAGAATCCGGCCGTCTTCCGCGAAACCCACCGGCTGCTCCTGCGCCTCGTCGCCGAGGGGAAGGTCAGCGGTCTGCGCCTCGACCATCCGGACGGCCTCTTCGACCCCCCCCGCTACTTCCACGCGCTCCAGCGCGAGCGCGCCCTCCAGGCGATCCGAACCGGGCCGACGTCCGGCGAGGCGGAGGCCGCGTCCGAGGCGGAGGTGGCCGCGTTTCAGGTCGGCGAGACGTTCGACCGCAGCTGTCAGCCGGATCCGACCCAAGTCGGCTGCCGCCCGCTGTACCTGCTGGCGGAAAAGATCCTGTCCAGGGGGGAGCGGCTCCCCGCTCACTGGGCGATTCATGGGACGACGGGATACGAGTTCCTCAATCTCGTCAACGGACTCTTCGTGGACGCCGTAAACGAGCGGGCCATGACCACCGCGTACGCCGCGTTCACGGGGCAGAGGACGTCGTTCGCCGATCTGGCGTACGAGTCGAAGCGGCTCATCATGCGCGTGTCGATGTCCAGCGAGCTCAACGTCCTGGGGCACGCGCTGGACCGGTTGTCCGAGCGGGACCGGCATTCGCGGGACTTCACGCTCAACAGCCTCACGGACGCCCTGCGCGAAGTCGTTGCCTGTTTTCCCGTGTATCGGACGTACATCGACGGCAGGAGTCCTGAGGTAACCCTGCAGGACCGCGCCTGCGTCGAGGTGGCGGTGGCGTTCGCCAAGCGGCGCAACCCCACGACCAACGTCTCCATCTTCGATTTCGTGCGCGATACCCTCCTGCTCCGCTATCCGGAGAACGCCGACGCGACGTACCGGCAGGACCAGTTGGCCTTCGTCCAGAAATTCCAGCAGTTGACTTCCCCGGTCACCGCCAAGGGAGTGGAAGACACGGCGTGCTACCGCTACCACCGACTCGTGAGCCTCAACGAGGTGGGGGGAGAGCCGGACCGGTTCGGGGTGTCCGTGGAGGAATTCCACCAGCAGTGCCTGGCCCGGCGAGAGAAATGGCCGGCGAGCCTGTCCGCCACCTCGACCCACGACACGAAACGCAGCGAGGACGTGCGGGCGCGGATCCATGTCCTCTCCGAGATCCCGCGTACGTGGCGGGATGCCGTTTCCCGCTGGCGGCGCTGGAATCGTCGGCACCTCTCCGACGTGGAGGGTCGGCCCGCCCCCGATCGGAGCGACGAATACCTGCTCTACCAAACGCTGGTGGGCGCCTGGCCCCTCCTCCCCCAGCGGCCGGACGAGGCGGTCGCGTTCGCCGCGCGGATCCATCAGTACATGCTCAAGGCGGCGAAAGAGGCAAAGCTCCACACGAGCTGGGTCAACCCCAGCGACGCGTACGACGAGGCGCTCAGGAGCTTTGTGACGAAGATCCTCGCTCCGGAACCCGGCAACCGGTTTCTGATGGATTTCGTGGCGCTGCATCCACCCATCGCGCGTCTCGGCATGGTCAACAGCCTGGCGCAGACTCTGCTGAAGATCACCGCGCCCGGCGTTCCGGACTTCTATCAGGGGACCGAGGTCTGGGATTTCAGCCTGGTGGATCCGGATAATCGGCGGCCGGTGGACTTTTCGGCTCGGGTGGCGCTCTTGACCGGCCTGCGGCATCGCATCGCGGCGGACAATCCGGCCGCCGTGGCGCGCGATCTGTTGGCGAACTGGGAGGATGGCTGCGTCAAGATGTACGTCATCCACCGGGCGCTTCATTGCCGACGTCGGTCGCCGGAACTGTTCCAGACGGGGGACTACGTGCCCCTGCGGACGGGGGGAGTCGGCGGCGATCACGTCGTGGCCTTCGCCCGCTGGCGGGCGGCGGCCGTCGTCATCGCCGTGGTCCCGCGCCTGACCGCTACCCTGACCGATGGCGGTGCGCGACTGCCCATCGGTTCGGACATCTGGCGGGACACGTGGGTGGAGGTGCCGCGGGATCTTCCCGCGGGCGCGTACGTCCACGTGTTCACCGGCGCCGCGGTGGAGGTGCCCGGAGGCGAAGGCCGACGCCTTTCCGTTGGCGATATCCTGGCGGATTTCCCGATCGCGCTGCTGGAAGCCGCCCCCTGATCCGAGGCGGCGCGGAGACTCCGGGCCAATCCTCCCCTTGGTGTCTGGCAGTGTCTGTGGTGTCGCGGCCGTGTCCGTAACGGACGGCCGATGGTACCGGAAAGGAGTGGCATAGCATGCCTGGCGCGACGATGAACCGCTCCGTCCGCGGGGACGTGAGGTCGGTCTGGATCGGGAGCGTCCGGCCGGAGCTCGACGGCGGTCGGTTTCCCGTGAAGCGCGAGGTGGGAGACCTCTTCGAGGTGACCGCCGACATCCTGCGCGAAGGCCACGAGGCGCTGGCGGCGGTGCTGCGGTACCGCACGGTCAAGGACCCGGCCTGGCACGAGGTCCGGATGGACCCCCTGGGAAACGACCGCTGGGTCGGGCGATTCCCCCTGACGGAAAACACGCGGTACCTGTACACCATCGAGGCCTTTCCCGACCCCTATCGGACGTGGGCGGAGGACCTGAAGAAGCGCCTCGCGGCGGGCATGGAGGTGACCAGCGAGCTTTTGGAGGGGGCGGAGATCCTGCGGCGCACGCTTCCGCGCTCCGCCGGGGCGGACCGCAGGAGGCTGGAGGCCCGCCTGGCCGACTTCGAGCAGGCGGAGACCGCAGCCCGCATCCGGTTGCTCCTGGACGAGGAGACGCTGGAACTGGTCGAGACCTATCCCGACCGGAGCGCCGCCACGCAATACGATCGGGAGCTGGAGGTGGTGGCGGACCGGGTTTTGGCCCGATTCGCCGCCTGGTACGAGATGTTCCCCCGATCCCAGGGGAAGGCTCCCGGCCGACACGGGACGCTACGGGACTGCATCGAGCGGCTGCCGCGGATCGCCGGCATGGGCTTCGATGTGATCTACCTGCCACCCATACACCCCATCGGGGTGAGTTTCCGCAAGGGCAAAAACAACAGCCTGACGGCGGGGCCCGACGATCCCGGCTCGCCGTGGGCCATCGGGAACGAGCACGGGGGCCACAAGGCCGTGGAGCCCGCCCTGGGGACGCTCGAAGATTTCCGCGCGTTCGTCCAAGCCGCGCGCCAGGCCGGGATGGAAGTGGCCCTGGACTACGCTCTGCAGTGTTCCCCCGACCACCCCTACGTCAAGGAGCATCCGGAGTGGTTCTACGCCCGGCCGGATGGCACCATAAAGTACGCCGAAAACCCGCCCAAGAAATACCAGGACATCTACCCGCTCAACTTCTCCTGCCGGGACCGCGAGGCGCTCTGGGAAGAGATGAGGAGCATCCTCCTGTTCTGGATCGAACAAGGAGTTCGGATCTTCCGGGTGGACAACCCGCACACGAAGCCCATACCGTTCTGGGCCTGGGTCATCGGGGAGATCCAGGCGGTCCGCCCGGAGGTGCTCTTCCTCGCCGAGGCCTTCACGCGGCCGAAGGTGATGCAGGCGCTGGCGAAGGTGGGCTTCACGCAGTCCTATACCTACTTCACGTGGCGGAACTTCAAGCAGGAGCTGATCGATTACTTCACCGAGTTGACGCAGTCCGACGTGGCGGAGTATCTTCGCGGGAACCTCTTCACCAACACACCGGACATCCTGCCGCCCATTCTCCAGCACGGCGGGCGGCCGGCCTTCCAGATACGCCTGGTCCTCGCCGCAACTCTCTCGTCTGTTTACGGGATTTACAGCGGATACGAGCTGTGTGAAAATGACCCCATCCCCGGAACCGAGGAAT
>Ga0316619_10000068_pt1 | contig 14867 bp, 11 predicted proteins | sample OWC_Aug_M1_C1_D4_FD_207659 | JGI IMG/M metagenome (GOLD analysis project Ga0316619, IMG submission 207659) | Wetland soil microbial communities from Old Woman Creek delta, Ohio, United States - OWC_Aug_M1_C1_D4_B | ecosystem: Environmental > Terrestrial > Soil > Wetlands | place: USA: Ohio...
TTCTCTTTCTTCCAAAAAGCACAAGGGAAAGGGTGAGGATGATGATTGAAAACAAAAGTAAGAAGCTGACAAAAAATAGAAGGATGAGCAAAGCGATGATGACTTTGGGCATGCTTTCTCGCTAAAGGGTTTACAAACCGAACAAAGCCCTTGATGATTCGGAATGAAGGTGAACTATTCCAACATCTTTCTGATCCCCTTCAACTCCTCCTTGAGGGAGATCAGAAAGTCATGAACTTTTCCGTCGGTTCCCTTCTCCACCAGTTTCAATTTCATCTGTCTGGCTTCGAATCTTTCCAGGTCTCTTATCTTTTTCTTTGCTCCGGCGATGGTGAACCCTTCTTCGTAGAGGAGTTTCTTGATCTTCAGAATGAGGTCCAGGTCTTTCCTCCGGTAGAGCCGCTGCAAAGACCCTCCCTTATGGGGTTTGATCACTTTAAATTCGGATTCCCAATAACGAAGCACATGGGGTTTGAGACCTGTAATACGGCTCACCTCTCCGATCCGATAATAGAGGCGTTCATGCGAGATAGGGTTCTCAATCTCATCTTCTTTGACTAATAGCCTGGCCATCTTTTCTCTCTCACTGCTCCCTGCCAATCGTAAGTAAGAAAGGCAGGTCTGATAAAAAACTCGAAAAAGTTACGACTCCTTACGGTTAAGGGCTCCCTTCAACACCTGGCTTGGCTTAAAAGTCAAAATCCTCCTTGCTGTGATCTCAATGTCACTACCGGTCTGTGGGTTTCGCCCCCGTCGTGACCTCTTTTTCCGGACGACAAAATTTCCAAACCCGGATATCTTGATCTTATCCTCTTTGATCAAGCTATCCTTAATAATGTCAAAGATGTATTCTACGATCTTGGCCACTTCTTTCTTGGAGAATCCCACCTTCTCATAAATGTTCTCAACGATATCTACCTTCGTCATCTCTCGTCTCCTCCTTTCTCGGCAATGCTTATTGCCTCAGCACTTTATCTGTTTCAAATTTCCTTGCAAAATCCCTTCCGACCTCCCTTTGCCAAAGGGAGGAGATGGGGGGTTTTCTCCCTTTGGTAATCTTTTTCCTGCCAAGGCAGGCAAAGGGGGATTGACTAAATTGATAACTTATTGCCTTAACTCAAGCTGAAAAACCTCCTTTAATTTCGCAAGTATCTTTTCATGGTATTGGTTTACTTCTTCGTCTGTCAATGTACGATCGCTCGCCTGGTATCGGATTCGATAGGAAATCCCCTTTTTACCCTCCGGGATAGGGAGCCCTTCATAAATGTCAAAGAGATGAATCTCTTCGACGAACGGCTGTTGAAAGCTACGAATTGCCTCCATCACCTCTTCCGCTTTCAGGGCTGTGTCGACCACAACAGAGAGGTCTCTGTAAACGGCCGGAAATTTCGGCAATGTCTGGAATCGTTTCTCCTCCCTTGTCCATTTCACTAATTTGCCGAAGTCCATTTCAAACAGGAAAACCTTCCCGTGGATTTCATAGTGACCCGATACCTGGGGATGGACTTCTCCCAAAACTCCCAAAACCTCCTGATCCAGGACCACCCTCGACGCCTTTCCCGGATGAAGATAAGGGATGTCTTCCGCTTGATTAAATCTTGCTCCCCTGATTTGGAGAATATCCAAAAGATCTTCTACGCAACCTTTGATATCATAAAAATCAACAGGCCTCGGAGAAAAGGCCCAGTGGGCATCCCTGTCAAATCCCATGGCCAAGCCGGTCAGAGATTTGACTTCTTTGGGAAGCCTCTCTCCTTCTTGAGGAAGAAAAACTTTCTTCAACTCAAAAAGCTTCAGATTAGAATTCTTCCTGGACAGGTTATAGCGTGCCGTCTCCATCAAACCGGGGACCAGAGTGGTTCTCATGACTGAGAAGTCCTCTGTTAAAGGATTCAGGATTCGGAGATGACGCCTTTTTGGATCGTCCGGAGAAAGCCCGATCCTATCCCAGGAGGCAGGAGAGGTAAAACTGTAAGTGATGACCTCATGGAACCCGTGCGTGATGAGCGTGTCTATCGCTTTTCTTTCAAAAAGAAGCTCTTTGGTTCTTCCTTCTAAAGAAGGAGGCCCCTTGGGGAGGGTAATGGGAATTTTCTCATATCCGTCCATCCGGGCTACTTCCTCGATGAGATCGATCTCTCTTTCCAAATCCCCTCGAAAAGACGGAGGCGTCACCACGAGGGCATCTTCATCCTCTTGCGCGATGTCCAATTCCAAATCCTCCAGGTAATGCTTCACCTGACGGGAGGGGACTTCGGTTCCTAAGATCTGGTGTATCTTTTTCACGCTCAAACGGATCGGACTTGGCTGGATGGGTGATGGATAAACATCGATGGTTCCCTCAACGATCCTTCCACCAGCCAATTCCTGAATCAATTGAGCGGCTCGATTCGCTGCAGAGAGACATCCACCGTAATCGATCCCTCTTCCAAAACGATAGGCGGCTTCCGTCTCCATGCCAAGTTTTCTTGAAGTTCTCCGATTTCCCGCCGGGTCGAAGTAGGCGCTTTCTAAAAGAACCCTCTTTGTATCGTCCTTGATCTCTGAATTGAGGCCACCCATCACACCCGCGATAGCAACAGGTTTGGCGCCGTCACAGATCATGAGCATCTCATGATCCAAGGTCCTTTTGACGCCGTCCAGGGTCACAAACCCCTCGCCCTCCTTTGCCCGTCGAACCACGATTCGACCTTCTTCCAGCAATTCAAAATCGAAGGCGTGAAGGGGTTGTCCGTATTCCATCATGACATAATTAGTCACATCCACCACATTACTGATGGATCGTATCCCGATCTTCTCCAATCGATTGCTCATCCATCGGGGAGACGGACCGATCTTCACGTCTTCGATCATCCTCGCCACATACCGAGGGCATAGGTCCTGATCTAAAATCGTGACAGAAGCTTTTTGATGAATCTCCTCTCCCCGATCCGAAAGAGAAAAGGATGGATACTTCACTTTCTGATGAGTCAAGGCCGCAATCTCCCGGGCCACTCCGATCACACAGAGACAGTCTGGACGATTGGGCGTGATGCCGATGTCGAGAATCGTATCTTTCAAACCCAATGCCTCGCCTAAATCCACCCCCAGGGGAAGATGGGGCGAGAGGATCATGATCCCGGAGGCATCCTGGCCAATGGCGAGCTCTATCTCTGAACAGAGCATTCCTTCAGAGCTGACTCCTCTGATCTTTGATCTTTTGATTTCAATCCCATTGGGAAGCCGTGCTCCCACCAAGGCCAAAGGAACTTTCTGACTTTCTCTGATATTGCTTGCGCCACAGACGATTGAGAATGTTTCCTGACCCGTTTTTGCCTCGACGAGCGAAAGTCGATCCGCATTGGGGTGCTTCCGGATGGAAAGGATCTGTGCGACCACGACTTTTTCAAATCCCTCCCCAACGGAGGTAGCCTCTTCAACCTCCAGGCCTGCCATGGTCAAGAGGTTGACCAGTTCATTCAATTCCATCCGAATTTCAACAAAATCTTTGAGCCAATTCAGACTGACCTTCATCTGCTCCTCACGGAGAGTTATTAGTTCGGAGTTTTTAGTAGTTTAGTTCGAGGAAATTTAGTTCGGAGACTCCGAACTCCGAACTCAGTTGCTAAATTACTAAACTCTCCCAACTCCGATCTCCGAACTCAGAATTGCTTGAGAAACCTCAAATCGTTCGTGAAGAAAAGCCGGATGTCATTGATTCCAAACTTGAGCATGGCGATCCGCTCGATGCCCAATCCGAATGCAAAGCCCGTGACTTCCTCAGGATCATAGTTGACGAAGCTATAAACCGCCGGGTCCACCATTCCGGACCCCAAAATTTCCAGCCACCCTGTATGAGAACAGACCCCGCATCCCTTTCCTCCGCAGATGAAACACTCGATGTCAATTTCCGCACTGGGTTCTGTGAAAGGAAAGAAGCTCGGCCGGAATCGAAGTCTCGTTTCCTTTCCGAACATCTGATGAACAAAGACAGTCAACACCCCTTTCAAATCTGCAAAGGTAATCCCCTTGTCAACCAAAAGACCCTCGACCTGATGGAACATGGGAGAATGGCTTGGATCCGAATCACAGCGGTATACGGCTCCCGGGCAGATCACTCGAACGGGAGGACGTTTTTTCTCCATCGTCCTCACCTGCATCGGCGAGGTATGGGTTCTCAGAACCACATCATCCGAAATGAAGAAGGTCGCCTGCATCTCTCTCGCGGGATGGCCTTTCGGAATATTGAGGGCTTCGAAATTGTAGTAGTCCAGCTCCACTTCCGGCCCCTCTGCCACTTCGAAGCCGAGACGAGAGAAGATGTCGATGACCTCATCAAAAATTTGAGTAATCGGATGTTTCTTCCCGGCGGGAATCTTTCTCCCGGGAAGTGTCACATCGATCTTCTCCCTTTTTAAGGCCTCACTTCTCTCCCGCTCTCGAATTCGCAAAAGGGTCTCTTCAATCCTCTTCTCTAAATCCTCTTTGACCTCGTTAGCCTTTTTGCCTATTTCTCGCCGTTCGCTCTCGGGAAGGCTTCCCAAATTCTTGAGGAGCTGGGTCAGGCTCCCTTTTCTTCCTAAAACCTTCACCCGGATTTCTAAAAGCTCCTTCTCCGTGGAAACCTTAGAAAGAGAGGACCATGTCTCTTTTTGGAGGCTCTTCAACTCCTCTTTCACGGAACCATTCTCCTAACCCCATGCTTGAACGATGTTCGTGCAGTGGACCAGAAATCCCTTTACTTCGTTTGTCATTCCGGGCTTGACCCGGAATCCAGTAAGTTTCTGAACTGGATTCCCGCTGGAGTTTACCCCGGACTTGATACGGGGCGGGAATGACGGCTTCGGAAATAGATGTAAGGAACTGTTTGACGCATTACATCAGGTCCTACCCTGCATCCGAGGTGTTCAGGAACCTTTATTTTTGTCCTGCACTCTTTGTCTTGGCCAATTCAGCAATTTTTGAAAAAGCATTGGGATCGTTCACAGCAAGGTCGGCCAATATTTTCCGATCCAATTCAATATGGGCCTTCTTCAGCGCATCCATGAGTCGGCTGTAAGAGAGACCATGAAGCCTTGCTGCAGCATTGATGCGAGTAATCCAAAGCCTTCTGAAATCTCTCTTCCTGGCTCTTCGATCTCGATAAGCATAAGCCAGTGCCCGATGAACCGCATCGACAGCCGTTCGATAAAGCCGGCTTCGTCCTCCTCGGTAACCTTTTGCCATTTTCAGGACCTTTTTGTGTCGCTGCCCTGTTTTCGGTCCTCCTTTTACCCTCGGCATGATTGATCATCCTCCTGATACTCGCTATGCGCAAAGCGCCTGCCTGCGGTAGGCAGGCTAAGCGCTTAGCGGTTCTTAGATGTACGGGACAAGCTTCTTTATCCCTTTTGAATCTGTTTTCTCGACCAGCTTGGGTCTCCTGAGACCTCGCTTCCGATTTGTGGATTTTTTCGTAAGGATATGACGCGAAAATGCTCTTTTGGCCTTGATCTTTCCCGTCCCTGTCTTCTTAAACCGTTTTGCTGCTCCTCGATTCGTCTTCAATTTTGGCACTGATTCTCTCCTTTGATTAATCGTGACAGTGTCTGTGAACAGTGAGGAAAAAAACCGACACCAAGCACTGGCACTGATACGTATCTGTTAAGCTGGTTTTTGACTTTGAAGCGGAGCTAAGACCATGACAAAGTTTCTTCCTTCAAATTTCGGAAGTTGCTCCACCTTTCCCCACTCCTTCGACTCCTCGGTAACCCTGTTCAGCATATTTCTTCCAAGGTCCGGGTGAGCTAACTCCCTTCCCCTGAAGACAATAGTGATTTTGGTCTTATTTCCCTCCTTTAGAAATCGTTCAATATGACGAAGCTTAAATTGAAAATCATGTTCCTCGGTCTTCGGTCTCATCTTCACTTCCTTAAGATGGACAACCGCCTGCTTCTTTTTTGCATCATGGGCCTTTTTGCTCTGCTGATACTTAAACTTTCCATAATCCATGATCCGGCAGACCGGAGGTTCCGATTTCGGAGATACCTCTACCAAGTCTAACTCATAATTGGTAGCCAGACGGAGCGCCTCAAATACTGGCAAAATTCCCAACTGCTTCCCTTCGGGGTCAATGACTCTCACTTCCTTCGCTCGAATTTCTCGATTAATTCGAACATCTCTTCCGATAAACATCACCTCCTTCTTTAAATTTCAAGTTTCGGGTTTTGATAGTCTCGTAAAAAATCCCTATTGTCCAATTTCCGTCATTCCGGCGAAGGCCGGAATCCAGTGTCTTTAAATAGTTACAAATCTCCTGGACTCCGGTTTTCACCGGAGTGACGACTTTTACGATTTCGTCAAAATGGGATATTCGGATTGAATTTGCTTGACGAAATCTTCAATCCTCATCGATTTCAATGTCTCGCCACTTCTTTTCCGAGGAGAAATGGTCTCTTCTTTCACTTCCCGATCTCCGATCACCAACATATAGGGAATCTTTTGGACCTGGGCCTCTCGAATCTTAAATCCCAACTTCTCATTACGGAAATCCTTCTCGGCTCGAACCCCCGCTTGGACCAGTTGAGAATAAACGCGTTCTGCATAAGAAATCTGTCGGTCTGTGACCGTCATCAGAATGGCCTGCGTAGGAGCAAGCCAGACAGGAAATGCCCCTGCATAATGCTCGATCAATACTCCGATAAATCTCTCCATGGCTCCGAGGATGACGCGATGAAGCATGACCGGTCGGTGCTTCTCCCCATCGCTCCCCACATAAGCCAGGTCAAACCTCTCCGGCATGAAAAAGTCCACCTGAATCGTTGCACACTGCCACCTGCGGTTGAGGGCATCTTTTAGCTTTACGTCAATCTTGGGACCATAAAAAGCCCCTTCCCCTTCATTGACCTCGTAAGGAAGGTTTTTGGTCTTCAGGGCATTCACGAGGGCCTCCGTGGCCCTTTCCCACTCCTCATCCGCGCCGATGGACTTCTCCGGCCGGGTACTCAGCTCCATCTCATATTCGAAACCAAAGATCTTCATGACATCATCTACAAATTCGATGATCGCACAAATCTCATCGTTCAATTGGTCGGGTCGGCAGAGAATGTGGGCATCGTCCTGAGTGAACCCTCTTACCCGGAGGAGACCATGCAACTCTCCAGATTTCTCATGTCGATATACCGTCCCCAATTCGAAATATCGGATGGGCAGATCCCGATAACTTCGAATCTGCGATTTGAAGATAAGCATGTGGGCAAGACAATTCATCGGTTTAATTCCGTATTCCACATCTTCTACTTTCGTAAAGTACATCTTATCTCGATAATTTTCGAGATGACCAGACTGTTTCCAAAGCTCCAAGCGAAGAAGATGGGGGCCGATCGCCATCTGATATCCCCGCTTCAGGTGTTCCTTCTTCTCAAAATCTTCTAAGATCGTCCGGAGCATGGCGCCCTTGGGGTGGTAGATGACCAAGCCCGGACCAGCGTCTTCGCTGAGGCTAAAGAGATCGAGTTCTTTTCCCAGTTTTCTGTGGTCTCGTTTCCGAGCCTCCTCAAGCATATGGAGAAATTCTTCCAATGCCTTTTGATCTGAGAATGCGGTCCCATAAATTCTTTGGAGGACTCGATTCCGGGCATCTCCTCTCCAATAAGTTCCCGATACATTCAGAAGCTTGAAGGCTTTGACCTTGCCTGTTGAAGGGATATGGGGTCCTTCGCAGAGGTCCACAAAAGTCCCCTGACGATAGAGCGAGACCCGGTCCGGAAGCTCCTCCAGGTGCTCAACCTTATAAGTCTCGCCCATCTCTCCAAATGTTCTAGCGGCTTCCTCTTTTGAAACCTCTTTCCGAATAAAAGGCTCGTCTTTCGCAACAATGTCTGACATCCTTCTTTCAATCATCTCGAGGTCTTGAGGAGTAAAAGTTCGATCATAATCGAAATCGTAGTAGAATCCATTTTCGGTAGAGGGACCAAAGGTCAATTTAACGCCGGGGAAGAGTTCCCTTACTGCCTGAGCCATAATGTGAGCCGCAGAATGGCGTAATATCTCCAACCCTTTTCTTGAATGAATGGAAATGAATGAAATCGATGTGTCTTTCTCGACGGTCCTGCTGAGGTCAAAGAGCGTTCCGTCTACTTGTGCGGCGATGGCTTCTTTGTCCCACTGTTTAGCCAACTCCTCTATCTTCGTTCCCTTTGGAATCGGCCTTTTCTCACCATCCGCCATTGTAACCATAATCTCTTCTCCCAATTCCTTCACTGCCTCATCTGATTGGAAGCGGAAAAGGCATCATCCATTAAGAATATGAATGATGCCTCTCTGGTTTTCTTCATTAAAATGGTCGTCTCTTCAATAACTTATGGTTCACTTTTTAATAAATTGGTTTCAAATGGTAGGCACGTGGGGATTTGAACCCCAGACTTCTACCGCGTCAAGGTAGCGCTCTCCCCCTGAGCTACGTGCCTTTAGACCTCCGTCCCTGCATGAGCAGTTTTTGAAAGTATTTGTTTTTATAACAGCTTTGTGGAATACTGTCAAGAAAATTCTTAGGTTACAACTCTATGCTCTGAATACTAATTCCCCTTTCCTCTCGTTAACCTCCGCAATAATCGAATCTCCTTCCTTAAATTTTCCCTCCAACAACATCAACGCCAATTTGTCCTGAATCTCCTTTTGAATCACTCGCTTGAGAGGCCGGGCTCCGTATGCAGGATCAAATCCTTCCTTGGCCAGCCACTCTTTTGCCTTTTCGGTCATCTTAAGCTGTATCCTTTTTTCCAACAGTCGCTGTTCGAGCTTCTTAACCTGGATTTCGACGATTGCCTTAATTTCTTTTAATCCAAGGCTGTGGAAAATAATCAACTCATCAACGCGATTTAGAAACTCCGGTTTGAAGTGAGCCCTCACCGCATCCATCACGCGGCGCCTCATCTCTTCGTAGTCCTTCTCTCCCAGATCCATAATCCATTGGCTTCCGATATTGGAGGTCATGATGACCACCGAATTTTTGAAGTCGACGGTTCTTCCATGACCATCGGTCAACCTTCCGTCATCCAGAATCTGCAGGAGAATGTTAAATACCTCTGGGTGAGCCTTCTCGATCTCATCCATCAGTACAATGGAATAGGGCCTTCTGCGGACGGCCTCTGTGAGAAATCCACCTTCTTCATACCCCACGTATCCCGGCGGTGCTCCGATCAATCTGGCTACAGAATGTTTCTCCATGTATTCCGACATATCGATTCTGACCATCGCCTGCTCATCATCGAAAAGAAATTCGGCGAGGGCTCGGGCCAATTCTGTCTTTCCCACACCGGTGGGTCCCATGAAGATAAAAGAACCAATGGGCCGATTGGGATCCTGAAGACCTGCTCTCGCCCTTCTCACCGCGTTCGAGACCGCAACGATTGCATCGTCCTGACCCACCACCCTTTGCTTCAGCCTCTCCTCCATGTGGATCAGCTTTTCAACTTCTCCTTCCAGCATCCTCGACACCGGAATACCCGTCCATTTGGAAACCACTTCGGCAACATCCTCTTCGTCTACCTCCTCCTTCAGCATCTTCCCTTCCTTCTGAATCAGCGCAAGCTTCTCCTCCTCCTGCTTCATCTCCTTTTCGAGATGCGTCATTTCTCCGTACTGCAATTCGGCCAGCCTCGTATAATTCAGCTCCCGCTCAGCCTCTTTCATCATCTGCTTCGTCTTCTCAATCTGTTCTTTGATCTCGCGGATTCTCGAAATGGCCTTCTTCTCGTTTTCCCACTTAACCTTTTTCTCCCCAACCCCTTCTTTAAGGTCGGCGAGCTCTTTTTCGAGCTTTTTCAACCTTTCGACAGAAGCCTTGTCTTTCTCCTTTTTCAATGCTTCGCGTTCGATCTCGAGCTGCATGATCTTTCGCTGCACCTCATCAATCTCCATGGGAACGCTATCGATCTCAATTCTCAGCTTCGATGCGGCCTCATCGATCAAATCGACGGCCTTGTCTGGAAGGAACCGGTCTGAAATATAGCGGTGTGAAAGCATGGCAGCCGCGATAATGGCTGAGTCCTTAATTTTTACGCCATGATGAATCTCGTAACGTTCCTTCAATCCCCTTAAAATGGCGATCGTATCCTCGACACTCGGTTGACTGACAAGAATCGGTTGGAACCGACGCTCTAAGGCTGCATCCTTCTCCACATATTTTCGATATTCGTTGAGCGTCGTCGCACCGATGCAGCGTAATTCTCCCCTGGCCAAGGCCGGTTTTAACATGTTGGAAGCATCGATGGCGCCTTCCGCAGCCCCGGCACCTACCAAGGTATGGAGCTCATCGATGAAGAGGATGATATTCCCGGCTGCCGCTTGAATCTCTTTTAAAACGGCCTTGAGCCGCTCTTCAAACTCGCCCCTGAATTTTGCCCCCGCAATCATCGCTCCTAAATCAAGGGCAACCAGCTTCTTATTCTTCAATGATTCAGGAACATCTCCTTTGACAATCCTCTGGGCCAAGCCTTCGACAATCGCTGTTTTCCCAACCCCTGGCTCCCCGATCAATACAGGGTTGTTCTTCGTTCTTCGCGAAAGGACTTGGATGACCCGACGAATTTCATCATCTCTGCCGATCACCGGGTCGAGCTTTCCCTTCCTTGCCTCTTCGGTAAGATCCCTGCTGTAGCGCTTTAGGGCTTGATATTTCTGCTCCGGGTTCTGATCGGTCACGCGATGAGGTCCCCGAATTTCTTGCAATACCCTGAAAATGGCATCCTTGGTTACCCCGGCTCTCTGCAGGATTCGAAAGGCAGCCCCCTGCTTCTCATCTGCAATGGCAATCAGGAGATGCTCCGTGGACAGGTATTCATCCGCCAGTCGTTCGGCTTCTTTCCAAGCACTATTGAAAATCTCGTTCACCCGACTGGAAAGATAAACCTGTCCCGCCCCTCTCCCTGTCACCTGGGGAACCCGGTTTAACTCGTCTTCTAACTGAGAAATGATCGAATCCGGATTGGCCCCCAATTTCTGGAGAATGGGAATGACAATTCCCTCCTTCTGTTCGAGGAGGGCTAACATAAGATGTTCCACATCGATCTGCTGATGGTGTTTACGTTCTGCGATCGATTTGGCCTGTTGCAAAGCCTCTTGAGCCTTGAGTGTAAACTTTTCTATATCCATTCAATTCATCCCCCTTGTTCAATTTTCCACTAAAAGATAATCATCCCTTTGAGGTTTTGCAAATAGAATTTTCCAATTATTTTAAGCTCTCTGCCAGTTTGGCAAATTCCTGTATCGTGAGGGTTTCCGGTCTCCTCCGCGGGTCTATTCCAATTTCCTCTATTCTTGATTCAACGGACTCGCGGAGGGGAAGTTCTGAATGCTTGAGGGCATTGATCAACGTCTTTCTGCGGTAACCAAAACAGGCTTTGACTACTCTTTTGAACCACTCCTCGTCATCTGTTTCGATCATCGGTTTTCCTCTCCACACCATATGAACCATAGCCGATTCAACCTTCGGGGCCGGAAAGAAAGCGGAGGGTTTGATGGTGAATTGGATCGAAACGTCTGCATATGTCTGGATGAAAATTGACAAAGGTCCGTATTCTTTTCTGCCCGGAGAAGCCACCATCCTCTCTGCAACCTCTTTCTGAAGCATTAAGTTGAGTGCGGAAAAGGTCTCTTTCGATTCGACGAAGCGGAAAAGAAGAGGCGTTGAAATCTGATACGGCAGGTTGGCTACGACTTTGATTGGAACTGTTTCTTTTTTGAAGAGGTGCTTGAAATCCACCTTTAGAATATCGCTTTTGATCACTTCTATGTTGGGATGGTCCTCCACCTTCTGTCTCAGGATAGTCACTAATCTTTCATCGATCTCAACAGCTATTACCTTCTTAGCCCGATCGGCCAAGGCTAGTGTCATCTGGCCAAGGCCTGGGCCAACCTCAAGGACCACATCCTCTTTTCCAACCTGGGCGGTCCGGACTACTTTATTCAAGATATTTGGATCGACGAGGAAGTGCTGTCCCAATTTCTTCCTGGGGAATAGGCCAAACTCTGCTAATTCTTTCCGTATGGATACCAAAGATTACTTACCTCGGAAAATTCGAAATTCGAATATCGAAGCTCGAAACAAATCCAAAATTCAAATCTCAAAATTCAAAACATTTAATTTGTTTGGGGCATTTGAATTTTGATATTCGTGCTTGTTTCGAATTTCGGATTTCGTGCTTCGAATTTTAAATTCATCAGAGTGGCAAATTTGAGAATGCATTCAGTGAGTAAGGTGATCGAATCCCTCGCTTCAGATATTCGTATCCGACCACCCCAACCATAGCCGCGTTGTCTGTGCAAAAGGAGGGAGAAGGAACATAAACATTTAGTTTCCGCTCGAATGACTCCTCTTTGATCTTCTGCCGAAGGCGTTGATTGGCTGCCACCCCTCCTGAAAGAACAATCCGTTTTAGTTTCTGATCTTGAGCGGCTTGAAGAGTCTTCTTCACCAATACCTCGACTACTGCCTCCTGAAAACTGGAAACAATATCCTTGATGAGATTTTCTGGATAACCCATTGGAGACGGAGGATTCGTCTTTACGTAATTGACGACAGCAGTCTTGAGACCACTGAAGCTGAAGTCAAAGGATTTTTTTGAGAGAACCGGCCTTGGGAATCGGATTGCCCTCGGGTTCCCGGTCCTCGAGAGTTCATCAATAATGGGTCCCCCTGGATACCCCAGGCCTAAAAGCTTGGCCACCTTGTCAAAGGCTTCCCCTGCTGCATCATCCCGCGTCTGTCCCAATCGCTTATATTTCCCAAATCCATCCATACGATAGAGCGAGGTATGACCTCCGGAAACAACCAATCCGATGAAAGGAAATCTTGGAGGTTTCTCCTCGAGAAAAATGGCAGAAAGATGTGCCTCGATGTGATTGACCCCGACGAACGGCAATCCCGAGGCAAAGGCTACGGACTTCGCGAAGGAGAGACCGACCAGGAGGGAGCCTACCAAGCCCGGTCCCTGGGTCACAGCAATTCCATCAATCTCCTTTAATGTGACTCCAGCGCTTTCCAGCGCCTCTGTCACAATTGGCACAATCGATTCGATATGTCTCCGCGAGGCCAGTTCTGGGACAACTCCTCCGTATTTCTGATGAATCGGAACTTGAGATGAAACGATATTGGAAAGGATGCTTCTCCCATCCAAAATAACAGCTGCTCCAGTGTCATCGCAGGAAGTTTCGATCGCTAAAATCCGCATCCGTCTTGTCCATTTAAAATGTGCGGGAGTTCCCTTTGCCTGTCCTATACCATGTTAGATTCAGAACCCGCCAGTAGTCAGGGAGGGCCGACCTTACAAGACTTTTAAGAAAGATACCCCAAAATATTGGTGGATGCAAAAGAAAAGATATGAAGAAAAGATACACAAATTTATCTTGACGGGGAGTGAGTGAAACCTTAATCTATCCTTAAAGAGCCATTGCTCTAGATAGGTATGGGTCTCTCATCCAGAGAGCATCTATGAACTCCTTCAAATTCTCAATCATTGTTCCTGTATTTCAGGAGGGAGAAAGAATCAACGGCCTGATCGAATACGTGAACCGTCTGGATTCGGACGGGAATGCTGAAATCATTATCGTGGATGGAACTCAAGAAAACGATACGTTGAGGGCAATCCGGAGTAACAGTGTCATCAAAATATCGTCTGAACAGGGCCGGGCAAAACAGATGAACGCAGGGGCTTCTGTTGCCAGAGGTAAGATTTTAATCTTCCTCCACGCGGACACAGAGTTACCCATCCACGCGTTAAGAAAGATCGGTTCCTTCATCGAGCAAACGGAATATGTGGGAGGGGCCTTTGATCTGGGCATCAAGTCGGATAAACATATTTTCAAGGTGATTGGAACCCTATCTTCTCTTAGGTCTCGTTTGAATAGGGTCCCTTTCGGGGACCAGGCCATATTCATCCGGAGGGATTATTTCAACAAGATCGGAGGATACAAAGAGATTCCATTAATGGAAGATGTGGAATTGTTGAGACGAATTAAAAAATCTGGAGACAGGATACGGATTTTTTATGACCGGGTGATGACCTCTCCAAGAAGATGGGAGAAAGAAGGGGTGATTTACTGCACGCTCAGAAATTGGACCCTTCGAGCTCTTTATTTGCTCGGTGTCTCACCCGAAAAACTTACAAACTTTTATAGAAGTGACTATCGAGGAAGAACGGAGACCTAAATCATGGGGACCCTGTTCACTAAGAGCGAACCAATCATCAGACTCGGATTTTTCTTCGGCATCCTTGTCATCATGTTCTTTTGGGAGGTTTTTGCCCCTCGCCGTAATCTGACCACATCGAAAATAACGCGGTGGATCAGTAATCTGGGCCTGGTGATGATAGACTCCATCACCGTACGTCTTGCCCTCCCAGCAGGATTGGCGGGCATTGCCATACTCGCCCAGCAACGAGGCTGGGGCCTTTTCAATCAATTTGAGCTGTCCAACCTATCAAAAATCATCTTCAGTGTCTTGATCCTTGACCTCACCATCTATCTTCAGCATCTCATGTTTCACTCGGCTCCCCTCCTCTGGAGGCTTCATATGGTTCACCATTCCGATATGGATATCGATGTCACCACAGGGGTTCGCTTCCATCCAATCGAGATCATCCTTTCAATGGGGATTAAGATGATGGCGGTCATCCTGATCGGCGCCCCTCCAGCGTCTGTCTTGATCTTTGAAGTCATACTGAACGGAACCTCCATGTTTAATCATGGAAATGTCCGTTTTTCTCAGAGGATTGATTCTCTTTTTCGCCTCCTGGTGGTGACACCGGAGATGCATCGTGTTCATCATTCCACCATACGGTGGGAGACAAACAGCAATCTCGGTTTTAGCTTTCCGTGGTGGGATAGATTGTTTGGAACCTACCGGGGTC
>Ga0316619_10000069_pt1 | contig 14703 bp, 15 predicted proteins | sample OWC_Aug_M1_C1_D4_FD_207659 | JGI IMG/M metagenome (GOLD analysis project Ga0316619, IMG submission 207659) | Wetland soil microbial communities from Old Woman Creek delta, Ohio, United States - OWC_Aug_M1_C1_D4_B | ecosystem: Environmental > Terrestrial > Soil > Wetlands | place: USA: Ohio...
TGATCTCCAGTTAATTATGGCCAAACTGAAGGAAAAAGACTTCGGGATACATCTCCAGTTCACGAACTACAGATAGACTTCGAAAACAAAACTCTTCTCTCCCCCCGTCTTTCCTGGTGGGGTATGACCCGTCCAGTTGTTTGATTCGTTAGGGCTCATTTTATTTGTTTTACGCCGAGGTCCTTACATATTTTCCTTGCAAGATGGTCGTCGATTTCAGTATGCCTTGGAACGGATGATCGCTTGTTTTGACTGGGATTTTCCCACCATGAATGGCGGCTGCCTTCTCTGATAAATTCACACCCTTGTGATCGCAGATACTTCAGTAACTCATTGCGTTTCATACCGCAATTTTTTCTTCAATGTATCCGGCTCCTACTGCAGCGATAGCATCTTTGCGATTAAATTCAAGTGCCTCTCTTAGAGTAAGCCTAAGGCTTTCAAGAAGGTCTTCACGTGTTCGTTCCTGACAATTTACCCCTGGAATTTCCTCTATCCAGCCAATCCACCAATCACCTGAGTGTCTCAGTATTGCGGTATATTCTGCGCTCATCATTTATATCCTCCTGAATAGATTATAACGTAACTGCAGATGCTTTTGGTATGGTTGGCGATCCGGTGGAGCGACTCGTTGGGCGCATTCACAGCCCCCTCGTCCGGGCCAGATAAGGCATGACGACAATTCCTGCAAAGTCTGTAATAACGTGGGCAATTATGATCGCCACCAGATCGCGTTGCCAAATATAGAACGCAGTTGCCACGGCACCCGAAATGACTGTAGTGAGCGCCGGGCCCCAGCCCCAAACAGGAACGTGCACCAGGCCAAAGATCACAACCGAAATCACGCCCGCAAGCCAATAACTGTCAGTCAGAGTGGCAACGCGCTCAACGGCATAGCCCCGGTATAATAGTTCTTCGGCAATACCGCCGAATATCACAGCAACAGTGAGATACCACACGGGCAGGCCGGCACTCTTTGCCAGACCGGGATCAAAACCACCCAGCTTGAATCGTGCCAACGCCCAATAGGCAGCCGGAGCAAACGCGTATATAAAAAAGAGCGCGAGCACCAAGCCCCACGCAACGGTTTGCCAACGAAAAGGCTGCACACCAATTGACAGCAGCGACTGGTGCTCGTAAAGGAACACAACCAACAACACGCTCGCCACAATCGCCAGAAGCGCGGCCAGGCCGAGCAAGTGCGGAACAAGTCTACCCGGAGGATGGATAAACCTCTCGCCTATAACGGCCACGCCCATGGGACCGAATAAGGCGATGACCAGCCCTATTACCGTTGGAGTCGCGTTTGCGCTCATGCACCACCCTACAACCCAACGCCGCAAATAACCGGCTGCGAATAAAGCGCAGTGGAATTTGCAGTCCGAGTTACTCTACCTTGCTATGTGTTCTTCCTCTTCTTTCGCAACACGAGCTTAATCGAGAGATAAGGGAACAAGAAGATTATAATGGCACAAATTTAGGTAAACGCCATTCCCCAATAATTTACTAAAGCAAAATCACGCCTGCTTAATTCGAACCATCCTGCATGGATGCTATACGCCCAGTCTCCTGCCAGCAAATAGAAAACGAACCATAATAGCAATAGAGCAAAGGACAGAAGAAAACACCAAAGAAAGATGGCTGCTGCTCGATCCACTAAATTGTCTTGTTCGTCCTTATTCATGTCAGATACTCCACCATTGCCATATTATCCATATAACAGGTTATTAAGCGAACAAATTCAGTCTATCAGACTTCAGCGGTTCACAGTTCACGGCAGTTGAAACGATATCCTGTTATTTATAGGCCCCGCACCCGATGATGACATCCTCAATTCTCTTCAAGTACGTCGTTTTCGCATCAACCTTCTTCGTTACATAGTTCATCCATTTATAGTCAACCCATCCGCCTTCAGGGCCGATCTTAATGAACTCCCTTGCAAAATATTTCCCGTCAGGGTCCTGGACACCGGTAAAGTCTCGTCCCACGAGCTTTGGGTCACCTCCATGCGCAATGATTGTCCCCTTTGGATTATAGGCAAAAATGTAGAGGTCTCCTTTTGTAAATTGCCCTTTCGGCTTACTGAATTCTGCCAGCGCCTTTTCCTTGCCGTTTGCCTTGTAAAAAACGATTGCCTTCTCAACCAGTGCCTTTGCCTCTTCGGGGGTGCCCCCGGCCCAGGCCGGAAGAGTCAGAACAAAAAGAAAGATGCCGCATACCATGATTACACAAAACTTTTTCATCGTACCATGCCTCCCATATCGTTATTGCTTGCCCCTCCTGCAGAGAAACGGAAGAGATCAGCGCTTTCTTCTTTACATTCTCCTGCCATCCAGATTGGTTGTCAAGTCTTTGTTTGCTTTCGGCTATCAACTGCGGTACTGTCTGGATTTTTACGGCAAATGGCGTAATTTCCTTCATTTGACAACGCAGCCCAAATCACTATAATTGAATTGAAAAGGCTTTTTATCTTCTTCCGGTCTAAAGGTAAACCAAGGAGGCATGTATGTTCACGATTGAGGTGAATGGGAAGAAACATAAGGTGGACGTGAATCCGGACGTTCCGCTTCTCTGGGTCATCAGGGAGCATTTGGGCCTTACCGGCACCAAGTATGGCTGCGGGATCGCCCAGTGCGGCTCATGTACCGTGCTCATTGACGGCACTGCACAGCGCTCGTGCCAGACCCCTGTCAAGGATGTCCAGGGCAAGAAGATCACCACCATAGAGGGAGTGCCGGGGAGCCATCCTGTGGTGAAGGCATGGATTGCCGAGGATGTCCCCCAATGCGGCTACTGCCAGTCAGGCCAGATTATGGAGGCTGTGGCGCTCCTCAAAAAGAACCCGAAACCGAGCGATGACGACATTGACAGTGCCATGTCAGGCAACCTCTGCAGATGCGGAACGTACCAGCGGATCCGGCGGGCGATACATCGTGCCGCAGGCACGATTGCCAAGGGAGGTAGGCAATGAGCAAGATTATTAACATAAGCCGCCGTGACTTTCTCAAGACAGGTGCTCTCATGGGGGGAGGACTGGTACTGGGCTTCTCTCTGCCTGTCCGGATTCCCCTGGCTGAGGGTGCCGCGCGATCTTCCAAATCCTTTACGCCCAACGCATTCATCCGGATCGGTACCGATAATCTCGTGACTGTTATTGTGAATAAATCAGAAATGGGCCAGGGCGTTTACACTGCCCTTCCCATGCTTATCGCCGAGGAGCTGGAGTGCGACTGGACAAGAATACAGGTCGAGGCAGCGCCGGTGAACCCAGCATATAACCACACTGAATGGGGTCCTCTGCAGGGAACCGGCGGGAGTTCCAGCGTCCGCTCTACGTGGATGCAGTTTCGCAAGGCAGGTGCCACAGCGCGGCTGATGCTGGTAGATGCCGCAGCAGCAACCTGGAAGGTGAAGCCTTCAGCCTGCCGCGCGGAAAAGGGCTTTGTGATTCATGACGCCACAAAAAAGAAGCTCTCTTACGGAAAGCTTGCTTTGAACGCTGCGAAGATGGAGCCGCCCAAGGATGTGCTGTTGAAGGACCCGAAGGACTTTAAGGTCATCGGACAATCAATGAAGCGGCTCGACACACCAGAAAAGGTGAATGGGAAAGGCATGTTCGGCATTGACGTAAAAGTGCCAGGAATGCTCATCGCGGTCGTGGCGCGCTCCCCTGTGTTTGGTGGCAAGGTGAAGAGATACAATGCGGACAAGGCAAGGGCAGTGCCCGGTGTAAGGGATGTGATACAGATTGATTCGGGAGTCGCGGTTATCGCAGACCATTTTTGGCAGGCGCGTCACGGCCTAGATCTTCTTGATATCCAATGGGAGGAAGGGGATATGGCAAAACTCTCCACTCAGGACATGCGCAAGGAATACGCAGAACTCGCTAGGAAACCGGGTACAGTGGCAAAGAAAAAGGGAAGCGCCGAAGAGGCCATGGGCAAGGCTGCAAAACAGCTTGAGGCAGAGTATGAGGTCCCCTACCTTGCTCATGCGACTATGGAGCCATTGAACTGTCTCGTTGATGTGCGAAAAGAGAGTTGCGAGATCTGGACAGGCACACAGTTCCAGACAGCGGACCGGAATGCCGCAGCAAAGATCTTGGGTCTGAAGCCAGAGCAGGTCAAGCTCCATACCATGCTCCTGGGAGGAGGGTTCGGCCGTCGGGCAAACCCAGCTTCAGACTTTGTCTCAGAAGCTGCGCATGTGGCAAAGGCGGTGAGAAAGCCGGTGAAGGTAATCTGGACAAGAGAGGACGACATGCGGGGAGGCTATTACCGTCCCATGTGGTATGACCGGATCTCTGCCGGGCTGGATGGGGACGGCAAACCCATTGCCTGGCGCCATACCATTGTGGGGCAGTCCATCATAAGCGGTACCTTTTTCGAGCAGGCAATGATCAAGAACGGCATAGATGCCACTTCAGTGGAAGGCGCACAGGACATACCCTATAACATCCCGAATACCTTTGTTGATCTGCACAGTCCCAAAACAGGGGTGCCTGTACTCTGGTGGCGCTCGGTGGGCCATTCCCACACCGCTTTTGTGGTGGAAAGCTTCATCGATGAACTAGCCCATGCGGCAGGCAAAGACCCCTATGAATTCCGGAAAGGCCTGCTCACAGAGCATTCCAGGCATAAGGGCGTTTTGGAACTGGCTGCCCAAAAGGCAGGGTGGGGAAGTCCCCTTGCAGAGGGTCGCGCAAGAGGGATTGCGGTGCATGAGTCCTTCGGAAGCTTTGTAGCCCAGGTGGCTGAGGTCTCTGTAAAGCCTTCGGGAGAGGTGCGCGTCCATAGAGTGGTCTGCGCCATTGACTGCGGCAGATTTGTGAATCCGGATATTGTGGAAGCGCAGATGGAGTCAGGAATCGTGTTCGGACTTACCGCTGCGCTCCATGGCGCCATCACCTTCAAGGATGGCAGAGTGGAGCAGAGCAATTTCCATGATTATCCCCTGTTGCGTATGGAACAGATGCCCAGGGTTGAGGTACACATCATGCCGAGTAAGGAGAACCCGCAGGGAGTGGGAGAGCCGGGAGTTCCTCCCATTGCACCCGCTGTGGCAAACGCCATTTTCGCATCTACGGGAAAGCGCATACGCCGCCTGCCCATACGTGCCGATGAACTGAAAAAGGCGTAATCGCATCAATAAACAAAGAGAAAGAGGATCATCCGGGAGTGAGGCGTGGAACTCTATGAAGAGATTGTAAGGCTGAAGAGGGAGGGCAGGTCTGCTGCCCTTGCAACCATTGTTCAGTGCATCGGTTCATCGCCCCAGAAAGAGGGTGCGAAGATGCTGGTGCGGGATGATGGCTCCATCGCAGGGACCCTGGGCGGAGGATGTATAGAGGCAGAGGTGATTCAGGCCTCCCGTATGGCGATACGGGACGGTCTGCCCCAAACCATCCCCTTTGAGCTGACCGAGAAACATGGCGGCCTCGTGTGCGGAGGCAAGGTTCTTGTGTACATCGAGCCCATTATCCCGGACCCCCATCTCGTGGTCCTTGGCGCGGGACATGTGGGGAGGGCCCTCTCCAGGGCTGCACGTTTCTCGGGTTTCAGAATCACGGTCATTGATGACAGAGAGGAATATGCGAACAGGGAGAACATTCCTGATGCCCAGACCTTCGTGGTAACGGATTTTGAAAGGGCCTTTGAAAAGTTCCCTGTGGAAAGAGATGCCTACATCGTAATTGCTACCCGCGGACACAATCACGACCTTGATGCGCTCAAGGCAGCACTGAACACAGAGGCACGGTATATTGGGCTCATGGGGAGCAGGAGGAAAAAGGCTCTTCTCTTCAAGACACTGAAAGGAGAAGGGTTTCCAGAGGATGAGATACGAAGGGTGATAGTGCCTGTGGGTCTCCCTATCGGCTCGGTCACCCCTGAGGAGATCGCCATAAGCATCCTTGCCCAGATTATTCAATTAAGGAGGGGACATGTTCCTTCAGGTCTCGGCAATTCTTCTTGCAGCGGGCTCGTCCAGACGGATGGGGAGGATAAAGCAGCTCCTTCCTTTAGGGAATAAGCCGGTAATAAGCCACTGCCTCGACACACTTATCGCGTCTGAAATCAATGACATCGTGGTTGTACTCGGTCAGCACAGGGCCGAGATACTCAGATCCCTTGGTGCTCTTCCGCATCAGGTGAAGATCGCATACAACGATATTCCCGGGAGCGAGATGGCTGAATCTGTGAGAATCGGTCTTGGCATCCTCAAGGCCTCTTCATCAGGGGTCCTGGTCTGCCTGTCGGACCATCCTATGGTCTCTCGCGAGACATTCAAGACCCTTATTGGCGTCCATGGGAAAGACCCTGATAAGATCATTATTCCGCTTTACAGGGGAGCGAGGGGGCATCCCACCCTCTTCCCTGCACGTGTGATACGGGAGGTGCTCACAGGCCACACCCTAAGGGAAATTACCTCCAGCCATCCGGAAAAGGTACGGTACCAGGAGGTAGAAGATGAAGGGGTTATTCTAGATCTGGATACTGTAGAGGACTATAGAAAATTATCCGAGAAGATGGTAATTGATTAGTATCTGGCTAGAAGAGCAGGACCTCCACGGTATCGCCCTCCTGCAGTCCGCGCACCTGCGCAGGAATTACCACAGTGCCATCTGCCATGACAAGGGTCCTTATGAGACCTGATTTGCCCAGCACCGGAACTGCCCACACCTCGTCTCCCCTTGATTCCAGGACGACCCTTACATGCTCTTCTCTCCCTGGGCTGGATGATACATTTTTCGCGATACGCGCGGTCATTGCCCTCTTTTTTTTCAGATGCTCCTTCTCTTTGACACCAGTGAGCATTCTCAAAAGAGGCTTTATGAAGAGGTCAAAACAGACAGTAACTGCTGCGGGATGGCCGGGAAGCCCGAACACCGGAACACCATTCACCACCCCGCCTATGGTAGGCTTCCCTGGTTTGAGGGTGACACCGTGAAAGATGACTCCAGGTGAGCCAAGACTGTCAATAACCTTTGAGGTCATATCCAGGATACCCACAGAACTCCCCCCTGTGATGATGACCATCTGGCATGTATCCAGAGACTCCTTTACCGCATCCTGTATCCCGTCAAAAACGTCTTTCAATATGCCTTTTTTCACGGGCAAGCCGCCATGTTCAGTGATGAGACCGGCAAGGTTGTATGAGTTGACATCCCGGACCTGGCCTGGTCTGAGGCCGCTCTTTGCGGGCACGATCTCATCTCCGGTGGAGATGATCGAGACCCTCGGTTTTTCGTATACCCTCACCTCAGTGATCCCTATGCCTGCAAGGGCTGCCACGTCCTGAGGCCTGAGCATATGCCCTCTTGTCAATATCCTTTCGCCCTTTCGCACATCCTCACCCGCAGAAATCACATTTTCACCTGGGGCGACCGGCTTGAATACCTCCATCAATCCATCATCTGCGCACTGGGCATGCTCCAGCATTACCACTGCATCACTGCCTTGAGGGAGCATCCCCCCTGTGGGGATTTTTGCCGCCTCTCCCTTTTTTAGAGTGAATTGAGGCTCCTCGCCCATCGAAATTTCGTTCGTGACATTCAGGTATGCGGGAAGACCCTCGGTCGCACCGAAGGTGTCGCTTGAGAGTACCGCAAATCCGTCTACTGTGGAGCGTGAAAAGGAGGGCAGGTCTTCGGGGGAAGAGATATCTTCTGCAAGGACCCTCTTGTAGGATTCCTCGATTGGCAAGGCAGTCAGGAAAGGCTCTTTGGCAATGAGGTGCTCTGCAATGCGTTTCTGCGCTTCTTCCACAGAAATCGCATCCTCTCTTCCAAGCATGTCACGCATAGGAGAGCTTGGGGGGTATAATTTGGAATCGGGAATGAAGCGTCTTCGTGCGGGAGTTATGCACCACTCATGAGGCCTTGCGGTATCTGACGCAGACCATGGGACTCTCATTGATCACTTCAGAGGATTTCCCATTGCAAAGGATATCCACCATGCGGTTAAGGGAGTCGGTGTGGAGCTGGAGGATATTTCCTCTGGTGAGCACAGAGGGATTCACGGCATTCTTCTGGATAAATTCACCCACCCTCTCTTTGTTAAAGCAGGAGAGCAGGAGCATTCCCTTGAATATCCTCTTGTTCGTCTTGAAAGAGAACAGGGCGCGTTCGAGGGAGTTCTCGAGGAAGCTGTCGTTCCTCATCTGGACCTTCCTGTCTATCCTTACTGCCTGGAGCCAGTATCTCTTGTCAATCATGCTGTCTGCCCTGAGTTCCACCAGGGTATGCCCGATGTTCTTCTTGGTGTTGGTGAAACTTCCGTGGGCCACGGTATCCGCCGCGAGGTGGCTCATATACCCGTAGACAAATGCCTTCTGCTGCTGGGTCTTCGCGGAATCGAACAGGCTTAACGCCACATCCCAGCTATGAGGGTTTTTGTCTTCAGGGAGAAATTTCTTTCCGATAATGATATCCGCCATGAGATTTCCGTAAAGGAAATCATGCCTGTATTTTCTGATCAGGGCATACACCCCTGCGGGCAGCAAAGAGCCAAGCGAGACTATCTCGCTCCCGAGATAGATGTGGGTGAGAGGTCCCCACGCAAACGCCACCGACGGCAATAAGAGAAAAGAGACGGCAAGCAGTAATTTAAATGTCTTCATTTCATCTCCTTTAATAAATTCAGCAGAAGCCTGACGCCGATGCCTGTGGCACCCTTCGGAACATAAGGTCTGTCCTTTTCTGTCCAGGCTGTGCCGGCGATGTCAAGATGCACCCATGGGGTGTCTCCGGCAAACTCCTTCAGGAAATAGGCTGCGGTCACGAGAGACCCTGTCTTCCCACCGGAATTCTTGAGCTCTGCAACATCACTTTTTATATACTCGAGGTATTCTTCATACAGGGGCATCTGCCACACCCGCTCATACACCTCATCGCCGATTGTCTTTAATCTCTCCATCACTTTGCTATCGTTGCCCATCATTGCGATTGCTTCGTTACCCAGGGCAACCCCGCATGCGCCTGTCAGGGTCGCAATATCTATTATAACCTTTGGCTTGAATTTTTTCACGTATCCAATGCCGTCCGCAAGAACCATTCTCCCTTCGGCATCGGTATTCACGATCTCAATGGTCTTGCCTGACAAGGAGGTGACGATATCACCCGGTTTTGTCGCCGTCCCTCCAGGAAGATTTTCTGTTGCCGGAAGAATACCCACAAGATTCACTGGAAGCCTCATCTGAGAGGCGGCCTTTACCACGGCAAGCACCGCTGCCCCTCCTGCCATGTCATACTTCATCTTCTCCATCCCCTCACTGGGCTTTATGGAAATGCCTCCGCTGTCAAAGGTAATGGATTTTCCGATAAGGGCGACTGGTGCTCCCTTGCCCCCGCGGTAGTTCAGCACAATAAATTTAGGTGGTTCCATGGAGCCCCTTGCCACTGAGAGGTAGGCTCCCATTCCCAAACGCACTGCGTCTTTCTTCTCGAAGACCTTTACCGCAACCCTTCCGCCCGCAAGAGACCTGGCTGCCTTTGCGAGGATGGTGGGCGTCATGTCGTTTGAAGGCGTATTAATCAGATCCCGTGCAAAATTTACCGCAGAAGACGAGGCAACTGTCCAGAGCAGGGAGTCCCTAAGGGACGGTTCAGGCTTTCCTAAGAGCGTGAAACTCTCTATCTTTTGTGTGGTATCGTCTTCCTTTTTGTACTTCTTAAATTGATAAAGGGAGAGGAGCCCGCCCTCGACAAAAGGTATCGGTGAGTGCTTGAGTGAGAGAAGGTGCTTTGTGGAAAACGCAATCTCCTTCAGCCCGAGCCCGTGAAGATAGGAAAGGGCTTTCCCCCCCGCCTGCCTCAGCTTCTCAGCACTCATTTCTCCCTTTTTCCCCAGACCGATGAGTAGAATTCTGCGTGGTCCTATTCTGTTCATCGTATGAATGAGGCTCGTTTGGGTATGTTTCCCCAGAAATTCCCGGGAGGATATGACCTTACTGAGAAGACTATTTAAAAGAGAATCAATCTCATGATACGCGGCGCCCCGGGCTCCCTCATGCAAGGGTAAAATAAGGACATCGCACACGCACTCTTCTTCCTTCAGGTCCCTTATGATAATTTTCATAGTAACGTAATGCCTGATACACTTCTGCAGGAACATAGATACATATCTTTTTATTTTATCATAAATAGATTTTATTATCTTCTGTGGTTGACTAACATTTCCCGTTTGTGGTAATTTTTTAAAATTACGTTCTGAGGAGAAGACATGGCGACGAAGAAATCGAAGGTGACACAAAAGAAGTCCCTTAAGCCCGTAAGGAAGAAAATCACAAAGAAGGTGAAAAAAACGCCTGCAAAGCCCAAGGTCGCAAAAAAGGTCGCCCCAAAGGTGCCCAAGGCGAAGACAAAGGCCAAAAAGAGAAATAAGAAACCCGCCGTCGAGGCAGTGAAAAAGTTCCTTGCTCCCAAGACGAAGAAAATTGCTCTGAAAAAGAAACTCACTCCCAGAGAAAGACTGCTTCAAAACATAAAACAGGCGCTCGTGATGCAGCGGAACATCCTGCTTAACGAGGCAGAAGAAGCGCTCAATCTGTTGCCTGGCCAGACTATCTTTCCTGATATGGGTGATCAGGCAAGCGCGGAGATTGACCGGAGCTTCATGCTGCGCCTCAGGGGAAGGGAGCAGAGACTGCTCAAAAAGATAGAGGCGGCTATTGACAAGATCGACAATGGAACGTTCGGTGTCTGCGAGGCGTGCGGAGAAGAGATAAACATCAAAAGGCTTGAGGCACGGCCTGTGACCAACATGTGCATCTTCTGCAAGACCGAGCAGGAGGAAGAGGAAAAACTGAGGGGAGCCTAACCCTTCCCTATCCCGCTATCCTTAACCCGTACTTATCTCTCACTGCATCTCCCAGCATATTGAAGCAGAGCGAGGTCACTGCAATGGCAAGCCCCGGAAAGACGACCATCCAGGGCGCGGAGATGATAAATACCCTGTGTGCACTCACCATGGACCCCCAGCTCGGCATGGGGGGTTGGGCGCCAAGCCCGAGAAAGCTCAACGACGCCTCGGTAAGGATATACCCTCCAAGTCGCAATCCCATCATCACCACCACGAGGGGAAGACATTGGGGAAGGAGATGTACCAGGAGTATCCTTGTGTGGCTGCAGCCAATTGCCTTTGCTGCTTCGATGAACGGCGCCTCCCTGGACGATACCACATGCCCCCTGATGAGCCTGGCAAAGGAAGCCCATCCCACGAAAGCAATAGCGATCATGACGGTGTATATCCCGGGGGGAAGGACCACCGATATACCGATGGCGAGGAGGAGAGAAGGAAACGCGAGGATAAGATCCACCATGAGCATTATCGAGGTATCAATCTTTCCCCCCACATACCCCGAGAGTAACCCTACCATAAGGCCGATACCCATGGATAAGACAGCCGCCATTATGGCCACAGAAATGGAGATTCTCCCTCCGTAAAGGATCCTGGAAAGGATATCCCTTCCTTTATTGTCCGTTCCTAGGGGATGGCGCAGACTGGGAGATTGTCTCAGCTCATCAAGGTTTATCTCTTCAGGATTAAAGGGTGATATGAGAGGCGCCAGGATTGATGCAAGGATTATCACTATGAGTGCAGAAAGAATAATCTTAATCATTTTCCCCGTAGAGCCTCACCCTGGGATCGAGATAATGATAGAGAATGTCCACACAGAGATTAATCAGGACATACACAACAGTACCCAAAATGATGCATCCCATGATTACCGGATAATCGCGTTTTATTATCCCTTCCATGGCAAACCTTCCGATACCGTCCCAGCCGAATATGGTCTCGGTAAGGACGGCGCCGTTAAGGTAACTGCCGAAATCAAGTCCCACCACCGTTACCAGAGGGATAAGGGCATTCTTGAAGATATGGATACCCCTGACCTTATATTCCTTAATCCCCTTTGCCCTGGCTGTCCTCACATAAGGCATGCCGAGTAAATCCATGAGGGTGGTTCTCGAGACCCTCGTCAATGTGGCAAGGGCAGGAAGGGAAAGGGTAATCGCAGGCATGACCAGGAACCTCCAGTCTCCCATACCAGACGGAGGCAACAGTTTTAGTTTCAGGCTGAGAAAGAGCATAATCAACAGACCTGACCAGAAGACCGGAAGACTCAACCCTACTACCGACAGGGACGAGATGCCCCGGTCAAGGGCAGTCCCCCTTTTCACCGCGGATAGAAAGCCAAGGCCTATACCGACGGGAACGGCGATAAGCATCGCACCCAATGCGAGAATCAGCGTATGGGGGAATTTGTCTAACAGGTCATCCAGGACTTTCCTGTTCGTGTAATACGAGCGGCCGAACTCCCCCTTCAGGAGCAATTTAATGTAGCCTAAATACTGGACAAAAAAATTCTTGTCTGTCTGCAATTCCCGTCGTATGCTCTCTATCACCTCTGGGCTTGCCCTTTCTCCCACAAGACTCAATGCAGGATCTCCGGGAAGGGCCTTTGTGAGGGAAAAGGTAAGCATGGTGATACCAAACAGGAGAGGTATGAGGAGAAAAAGTCTTTTAATGATGTAGAACTTAATGGCTTCCTCCTGTAGTAAGGGTCCTCACAGAATACTCCTAAATTCTAAACAAACACCACTCGTAAAATCCACTTGCCTTGATTGGTTGACCGTGCTTGGATACAATATATATTACCTGAGTGAAACGGAGTGTGGCAGAGCATATGAAAGCAGTTCTCATCACACAATTTGGTCCGCCCGGGGTAATGAAGCTCGAAGAGGTTGAGAAGCCTGTCATATCCAGTGACCGGGTACTCGTTCGCGTTCATTACAGTAGTGTCAATCCCGTAGACTGGAAGATAAGGAACGGCTCATTAAAACTTATCAGCGGTTCAAGATTTCCCATGATGCTTGGGTTTGACATTGCGGGAGAGGTGGTGGAAATGGGTTCCTCTGTAACGAGATTCAAAAAGGGTGACAGGGTTTTTGGCATGCTTGACTTCAGACATCGTGGGGCCTATGCCGAATATTCCTGTATCAGGGAAGATGGCCTTGACCTCATCCCGGAAAATCTGGATTTCAGAGAAGCTGCTGCGATTCCCCTCGCCGCACTGACTGCATATCAGGCATTGCACTATAAAGGCAGGATAAAAAACGGCAAGACTGTTCTTATCAATGGTGCATCAGGAGGCGTCGGCTCATTTGCAGTCCAGATCGCGAAAGCTGCTGGTGCCGCAGTTGCCGCTGTGTGCGGTGCTCACAATATGCAACTTGTAAGACAACTTGGAGCAGATAGTGTAATAGATTATACAAAGCAGGATTTCAGACAATCGCCTGATACGTACGATATCATTTTTGATGCAGTGGCTAAACGATCCTTCTTTGAGGTGAGCAAGAATCTGACAGGTGGCGGTTGCTATGTCACCACACTCCCGAACAAACCGACAGATATTTTGAGCTTCTTCCTCACTTCCCCCTTGTCCTTCCTTGGTTTTTTCAAAAGGTCAACCTTTATCAGTGTCCGGCCAAGGGGCGCTGATTTACACTCATTGGGCCTTCTGGTTAAAAAAGGGCAAATAAGGCCCCTTATTGACCGTGAGTACACCCTTGAGGAGATCAATGAGGCCCACGCCTATAGCGAGACGGGTCATGCCCGGGGTAAAATTGTGATTAAGATTTCCTGAGCACTTTCTGCTGCAACCGGCAGCGACGTGTGCCGCCACACATTACCTGGTGAGTATCTCCATTATCTCTCTGTATCGTTCGACTGTCTTCGAAACTATATCAGGAGGGAGCACCGGCCCAGGCGAAGTCTTCTCCCAGTCCAGGGTGAGGAGATAGTCACGCACGATCTGTTTGTCATAACTGTCCTGGCCCTTCCCCGGTGTGTAGCCCCTGGCAGACCAGAACCTTGAGGAGTCCGGGGTGAGTACCTCATCAATAAGCATGAGTTCGTTGTGGTAGATACCGAACTCGAATTTTGTGTCGGCGATGATAATGCCCTTCTTCTCGGCAATATCCCTTGCCTTTGAATATATCCTTAAGCTTGTGTGCTTCAGCTTTTCTGCTCTCTCCTTGCCCACAATCTTCTCTGTCTCCTCAAAGGATATGTTAATGTCATGCCCCTCTTCAGCCTTTGTAGAGGGGGTAAAGATGGGCTGGTCGAGCCTCGACGATTCCACAAGTCCATGGGGCAGGCTGATTCCGCAGATGGTGCCTTTTTCCTGATACTCCTTCCATCCGCTCCCTGACAGATAGCCCCTCACTATGCACTCCACAGGCATAGGCTTTGCCTTTTTCACCAGCATGCTTCTGCCCTCGAGCATATCCCTGTATTTCCTGAGTTCCGCAGGAAAGTCATTTATGTCAGTTGCCACGATGTGATTCTTTACAATACCCTCCATCTTCCTGAACCAGAAAATTGATATCTGGGTCAGCACCTTGCCTTTTCCGGGAATGCCATTGGGAAGAACTACGTCAAAGGCAGAAATTCTGTCGGACGCGATAAGGAGGAGGAACTCACCCAGGTCATAGATGTCCCTCACTTTTCCCCGTTTCGGTATGCCGATATCCGGCATTTCTGTCTTCAGTACAACCGCTTCAGCACTCATTTCCTTCCTCCCTTGGCTCATAATTGCCCGTGATTTTGTGATATAATACTGTATGGCATTGCTTGAAATCAAAACATATCCCGAGAAGGTGCTGAAGCAAAAGGCTTCCCCTGTGGGGGAGATTGACGG
>Ga0316619_10000070_pt1 | contig 14608 bp, 13 predicted proteins | sample OWC_Aug_M1_C1_D4_FD_207659 | JGI IMG/M metagenome (GOLD analysis project Ga0316619, IMG submission 207659) | Wetland soil microbial communities from Old Woman Creek delta, Ohio, United States - OWC_Aug_M1_C1_D4_B | ecosystem: Environmental > Terrestrial > Soil > Wetlands | place: USA: Ohio...
CTGGAATGCAGCATCTGACCCCTGAACCCCGACCCCTGATCCCTGGTCCCTGGCCCTCGAGGTGAACATGCTGCATCAAGCGGACAAGAAGCTGATCGACGATCTCTACGCGATCCAGGCGCTGAAATTCGGGGAGTTCACGCTGAAGTCCGGCGTGCTGTCGCCCTTCTACATCGACCTGCGCGGCATCATCTCGCATCCCGCGATCCTCCAGGGTGTCGCCGCCCGACTCCTCGAGGTCCTCAGGCCACTCCCGAAAGACCGGATCGCCGGGATTCCCTACGCGGGGCTGCCGATCGCCACCGCGGTCTCCCTGGCCGGCAATCTTCCCATGCTGTATGCCCGCAAAGAGGTGAAGGAGCACGGGACCCGCCGGACGATCGAGGGCTCGTACACGGCGGGCGAGCTCATCGTCCTGATCGACGATGTGATCACCGACGGGGCCAGCAAGTTCGAGGCCGCGGCGCCGTTCCTCGAGGCGGGCCTGAAGGTCAAGGACTTCGTGATCTTCCTGGACCGAGAGCAAGGCGGAGCCGATCGCCTGAAGGAGAAGGGCTACGCGCTGCACGGGGCGCTGAAGATCTCGGACGTGCTGGCCTACCTGCGGGACTCGGGGCGGCTGGCCGGGGAGCAGTACACGCGGTGCATGGAGTTCATCGCCTCGGTCCGTTTTTGATGCACGACCCGAAGGATCCACCACCAAGGCACCAAGGCACCGAGAGCACAGGGTTGGCCAGAAGAAGCAAGGTGGATCAGCCCCAGTCCGCTGGGAGGCCGATCCGAGAGGCCTCCCCAATTCCTGAGCCGTGGTATTTCTTGGTGGCTTGGTCTCTTGGTGGTGAGCCTTCCGGGAAAGGTCGATCCGCGTGACGCTCGAGCTCTTTGCCCGCGAATCCTCGCCGGGGCCACGCAAGGCGGCGCCGCTGGCCGATCGGATGCGGCCGCGCAGGCTCGAGGAGTTCGCGGGGCAGGGCCACCTCCTGGGCGAAGGCAAGATCCTGCGAATCGCCCTCGATCAGGGCGATGTCCCCTCGCTGATCCTGTGGGGGCCGCCCGGCACGGGCAAGACCTCGCTGGCCCTGCTCGTCGCCAACCACGTCCAGGCCGCCTTCGTCCCCTTCTCGGCCGTCACCTCCGGCATCAAGGAGATCAAGGAGGTCATCGCCGAGGCCGATCGCCGCCTGCGCTCGGGCGGCCAGCGGACCATCCTGTTCGTGGACGAGATTCACCGCTTCAACAAGGCGCAGCAGGACGCCTTCCTCCCCCACGTGGAGCGCGGCACGATCACCTTGATCGGTGCCACCACCGAGAATCCGTCCTTCGAGGTGATCGCCCCCCTGCTCTCCCGGGCCAAGGTCCTCGTCCTGAATCCCCTCACCGACGATGAGATCCGGCTGATCGTGGATCGCGCCCTGAAGGATCCGGAGCGGGGGCTGGGAGGGCAGAAGCTGCCGGTGGCCCCCGATGCGCTGGAGGGGATGGTTCGCTGGGCCAACGGGGACGCCCGCGCCGCGCTGAATCTGCTGGAGCTATCCGCGAAACTGGTCGAGCGGACGGCCGAGCCCAGGGCGATCACCCTGGCGGTCGTGCAGGAGGCGGCGCAGCGGCGGAGCCTCCTCTACGACAAGGCCGGGGAGGAGCACTACAACCTGATCTCGGCCCTCCACAAGAGCCTGCGGGGGAGCGACCCGGATGCCGCCCTGTACTGGCTGGCCCGGATGCTCGCCTCGGGGGAGGATCCTCTCTACATCGCCCGGCGCCTGATCCGCTTCGCGTCCGAGGACATCGGCAACGCCGATCCGCGCGCCCTGCCCCTGGCCATCGCCGCCAAGGACGCCTACCACTTCCTGGGCACGCCGGAAGGGGAACTCGCCCTGGCCCAGTGCGTCACCTACATGGCCACGGCGCCGAAGAGCAACGCCGTCTACGTCGCCTTCGGCGAGGCCCAGGCCGACGTGGCCTCCGCCCCGGCCGAGCCCGTCCCGCTCCACATCCGCAACGCCCCCACGCCCCTCATGAAGGAGCTGGGCTTTGCCGAGGGTTACAAGTACGCCCACGATTACGAGGGCGCCCACGTCTATCAGGATTACCTGCCGGAGCGCCTGCGCGGGCGCACCTACTATCGCCCCACCACCCGCGGCCTCGAGGCCGAGATCCAGAAGCGCCTCCTCGCCTGGCGAAAGAAGCCCTAACCCTGGCTACAGACCGTTAACCGCCAAGGTGCCAAGAGCGCCAAGGCCCAAACAGGGCAGCCGGGCTACGGCGGGGATCCCCTGATCTCCTGAGGCGTGGAGCCTCGCCCTCTTCTCCAAAGACGCCAATCCCCTTGGCGGCCTTGGCGCCTTGGCGGTTCGGGTAGTGCGGCTTGGGTTCTGTTGTCAGCGGGCCGCGAGGTAGGCCTCCACGGCGGCGGGGGTGGGCTCGACCGGATCCGGGAGCTTCAGGTCCGGGAACGCCGCCTGCGGCGCGTTCAGGCCGTGGCCGGTCAGGGTGCACACAACCCGGCTGAGGCCAGGAATCCGCCGCTCCGCCATCAGCTTGGCGACGCCTGCGACGGCCACGGCCCCGGCAGGCTCGACGAAGAGCCCCTCCTGGGCGCTGAGGCTCCGGATCATGGCCGCGACTTCCTCGTCGGTCACGGACAGGAAGATCCCCCCCGTCTCGCGCACCGCCTTGAGCGCGGCGGCCCCCCAGGTCGGGCTGTTGTTCATGAGGGCATCAGAGAAGGAGGGACGCTTGGCGACGGGGGTCACCTCGTCTCGGCCCGCCTCGAAGGCCTGGGTCACCGGGTCGCAGGCCGCCAGCTGGACGCCGATCAGGCGGGGCATGCGGGGGATCACGCCCATCGCGAGCAGCTCTGCATAGCCCATCTGGGCCGCCACCAGGCCGGCGGAGCCCCCGCAGGGGAACGCGATCGCGTCCGGAACCCCCCCGTCCAACTGCGCGGTAACCTCGTAGGCCACGAGCCGCTTCGCCGTCATCCGGTAAGGATTGGGGCCGCCGCAGTTCAGCCAGCGATGTTTCTCGAGCAGCTGCTTCAGGACGCGGCTGGCCGCGCTCATGTCCCCGTCCACACGGACCACTGTGGCGCCGTAGGCGAGCATCTTGAGGATCTTCGCCGGGGAGGCATCCCGCTGGATGAACACCGCAGCCCGCAGCCCCGCCTTGGCGGCGTAGGCGGCAATCGAGGAGGCGTTGTTCCCCGACGAGGCGACGCAGAGTGTGTCGTAGCCCAGCTCCAGCGCCTTGAGGGCGCAGAGGGAGGTGCCGCGGTCCTTGAGCGAGGCCGAGCCCAGGCTCATCTCGATCTTGAACCGGAGATCGGGGAGACCCAGGCGCGGGCCCACCCGGGTGGAGCGGATCAGCGGCGTCTGCTGCTCCCCGATGGTGACCTGGTCCACCAGCTCCGGCCGGTCAATGGGCAGGGCCTCCCGCCACTGCAGGAGGAGGGACCCCGCGCCCGGGCCCGGCCAGCCCCGGCCGAGGGCTCGCTTCAGCGCCTCGAGGTCATACGCCACCTCGAGCGGCCGGTTGCAGCTCGGGCACGCGTAGGCGAACTCCCGCTCGGGTGTGATCCGCTGGCACGACCGGCAGATGAGACCCAGGACATTGCTCATGGGAACCCCCTCTTCCCTCAGGATGCTGCCTACATCAGGATGCCGCCGTCCACGTTCAGGGACTGGCCGGTGATGTTGCGCGCCTCCTCCGAGGCCAGGAACACCGCTGCCCAGCCGATGTCCTCGGGGGTCTGCTCGCGCTTCAGCGGCACCATGGGAACGGCCCGGGTGTCGAAGACCTGCCGCGGGGTCATCCCTGCGAATTGCGGCAGGCGCTGGCTCACGACCTCGCCCGACTTCTCGTGGAAGGCCGTGTAGATGATGCCGGGGCAGATGGCGTTCACGTTGATGCCGTGCGCGGCCAGGTCCTTGGCCACGATCTTGGTGAAAGTGACGACCCCCATCTTCGAGACGCTGTAGGGCGGCATGGTCACCGTGTTCAGCTGCCCAGCGACGGAGGCGATGTTGATGATCTTGCCCGCCTTGCGCTCGATGAAGTAGGGGGCGATCCCCTTGCAGGCGAAGAAGATGGACTTGACGTTCACCGCCCAGACCTGGTCCCAGTCGGCCTCGACGTTGTTGGTGAAGGGGAGGCCGATCCGGCTCGGTTGCCCGGCGTTGTTCACCAGGATGTCGATCCTGCCCAGCGTCGTGCGGACCGCCTTGAACAGGGCGGCGAACTCCGCCTCCTTCGTCACGTCGGTGCGCACCACCATCGCCTTCCGGCCCAGCGCCTTCACCTCGTCGGCGACCTTCGCCGCCGCCTCGAGGTCGAGGTCGGCGATGGCGATGTCCGCCCCCTCCTTGGCCATGCACAGCACGATCCCCCGCCCGATGCCCATGGCACCGCCGGTCACGATGGCTACCTTGTCCTTGAGTCGCATGGGGTCCTCCAGGAATGGGTGGTCGAACGGACGGGTGAGCCGACGCTAGCCCTTGGTGGCGCCCGCCGTCAAGCCCTGGATGAAGCGGCGCTGCAGAATGGCGAAGAAGATGACAACGGGGATCAGGGCGACGCTCGCCGCGGCGGCCATCTTCCCCCACTGGATCCCGCTCTCGCCGACGAAGAAGAACAGGCCGACGGTCAGCGGCCGCGTGGCGTCGCTGGCGGTGAGGTTCAGGGCGATGATGAATTCGTTCCAGACCCAGACGAACACCAGGATGGCCGCCGCGGCGAGGCCCGGCTGGGACAGGGGCAGCACCACCCGGTAGAAGGCCCCCAGCCGCGAGCAGCCGTCGATGAGGGCCGCCTCGTCCAGCTCCCGGGGAATGTTTTCGAAGAAGGCCCGCAACAACCAGACGATGGTGGGTGTCTGCCAGGCGGCGAAGACCAGGATCAGGATCAGCTTCGTGTCGTGCAGGCCGAGCTGCACCGCCATGAGGTAGACGGGGATCAGGGTCACGATGCCCGGGACCATGACCGTGGCGAGGAGGATGAAGAGCATGGCGTTCTTGCCACGGAAGTTGAACCGGGCGGCGGCATAGCCCGCGTGCGCGCCCAGGATCAGGACCACGAGAATGGTTCCCCCGGCCAGGAGCAGGCTGTTCAGGTAATTCCGGGGCAGCGCCGACTGGGTGAGCACATTGATGAAATGCTCCAGGGTGGGCGGGCTCGGCCACCACTGGGGCGGGTACATGACGATCTTGGACTCGGGCTTGAAGGCGGTGTTCAGGGCCCAGTAGACCGGCATCAGCGCGAAGCCGCTCGCCAGCGAAAGCGCGATGTACCTGCCGACGAGCTGCAGCCACTCCGTGCGCGTCCGACGCCGCTTCATCCGTTTCTCCGCCACCGTCCTGAACTCATGAGTTGATTTAGCCCGGAAACTTCACGGGCACTCTCGTGAAGTTTCCGGGCTAATACCGGCTCTCCGCCCGCAGGATCTTGATATACGCCAGGCTGACCGCGATGTTGATGACGAACATGATCATGGCGACGGCTGCGCCGAAGCCGAACTTGAACAGGACGAAGGCCTCCCGGTAGACGCGCAGACCGAGGAGCTCGGTCCGGTTGACCGGGCCGCCGCCCGTCAGGACGAGGGGCAGCTCGATCATGTTGAAGTAGTGGATGCTCAGGATGATGGTCGCGATGAGGAACGTGTTCTGGATCATGGGGAAGGTCACGTACCGGAAGACGTTCCAGCGCCCCGCCCCGTCGATCCGGGCGGCCTCGTAGAGGTCGTACGGGATGGTCTGGAGGGCCGCCAGGATCAGGATCATGGCATAGGGGAAGGTTCGCCAGACATTCGCCACGATGACCCCGCCCATGGCCGTGCTCGGATCGCCGAGGATGTCCACGCGGCTGTCCGTCAGCGCCCCCAGCACATAGGCCAGGGGGCCGAGCAGCGGGCTGTCCAGCCATCGCCACAGCAGGGCCGTGAGGAGCTGGGAGACGACCCACGGCAGGATGAGCATGGTCCGGAAGAAGGTCCGCCCGGGAAACGGGCGGTTCAGCAGCAGGGCCAGCCCCAGCGCCATCGGGAGGGACAGGGCCAGGGAGCCGAACGTGAAGACGAAGGAGTTGCGGAGGTTCAGCGCGCTGAGGGCATCGGTGAAGAAGCTCCGGTAGTGCCGGAGGCCGATGTAGCCGCCCGCCTTGAGGTAGCTCGTCTCGCGAAAGGACAGGCTGACGGACTGGACGATGGGGAAGAAGGTGACGAGCAGGACCAGGCCCACGGCAGGGAGCATGAGGCACACGGGGAAGAGCTGGGTGCGCGGCCTCGGCCCCGTCGTCAGATGCGTACCCGGTGTCGCGCCCAGCGCTCCCGTCTGTCCCACGGGTCCATTCTTCCTCGATCAGGCTTCTGGAGAAGTCCCGTCAGTCCGCTAAGGCGGGGCGGCCCGGAGGCCGCCCCGCCTCCGGGCTAGCCGAGCTGCACGTCGTACTTCTGGGCGGCCGCGGCCAGCGTGGACTTCACGTCCGCCTTGCTGGCGATGATCTGCTGCGCCGCGTCGGCCATGGCGTCCACCAGCGCCTCGAGCTTCTTGATCTTCAGCGAGGTCGCCGGGTGCGGATTCTCCGCCATGTAGTTCAGCCAGCCCACCATGCGCTTGGCCTCGGGGGTCTGGAAGAACGGGTCCTTGAGGGTGCTCTTGCGGGTGGGCAGCTCCCCGCCGACCCTGGCATCGGTGACCTCGGCCTCGTTACTCTGCAGGAACTCCATCAGCTTCCAGGCTTCCTCGGCCTTCGCGCCCTTCGGCATGGCCAAGGTCCAGGCCCCTGCGGTGCTCACCGGGACGGGCTTGGGCTCGTCGGCGAAGTTGGGCGTCCAGGCCGTGTCGATCTTGCCCTGGATGGCCTCCTTCCGGCTCCACTCGGCCCACTTGCTGGAATGGTCGAAGTTGCAGGCCGCGGTCCCGGCCATGAACATCTGGTTGCAGGTCTCCGAGTCCATGCTGGCCTGCCCGATGGGGCTGACCTTGTGGACGTAGACCATGTCCTGCAGCCACTGGAAGATCTTCTGACCCGCCTCCTGGTGGAAGGTGGACTTCCCGGTCTTCGGGTCCACCAGGTCGCTGCCCAGGACCCAGTACATGGGCGGGCACTGCTGGATGAACTTGGACATGCCGTCCGACTTCGAGAACGGCATCAGGAACCCGACCACCTGCCCCTTGGTGGTGGCCTTGGAGACGGCGGTGAACTCCTTCAGGGTCTTGGGGGGCGTCTTGAAGCCGGCGGCTTCATACAGATCCGTGCGATAGTACATGACGTTCAGCGGCCGCACCGCCTGGCGGAAGGCGAACTTCTTGTCGCCCACCGTGGTGTCGTCCCAGGCGTAGAGGTAATCGTTCTTGCGCGCCGCGTTCCAGCCCTTGGTGAAGGGGTCCAGGGGCTGGATGGCCCCGGCCTCGGCCAGGGTCAAGATGTAACGGTCGAGCTGGCGCGAGACGTCCGGCGCCCGGTTGGCCGCCGCCGCCTGCAGGACCTGCTGGTGCAGGTTCTGCCAGGGGATCACCTCCTCCACGAGCTCGATGCCGGGATTCGCCTTCCGGAACGCCGCCAGGTTCTGGGCCTGGGCCACCGCCCGCGGATTCTTGGTGTCGGCGGAGTTCTGCCAGGTCCAGTAGCGGAGCGTGACGGGCTTGGCCTGGGCCGGCGCCTGCCGAGCCTGCAGGATGCCCGCGAGGCCGGCCGCCGTCCCGCCCAGCAACTTGAGCGTCTCGCGCCGGCTGATCCCCTGTGCCGTATGGGCCGACTGCTTCTTCCCTGCCATGACGTCTCTCCTTTCAGGAAGGCCGCCCCGGTCCGGGGCGGCCGCAACCCTCACGAGGTTCCGGGTGGGCCAGCTCCCCCCCTCCTCCATCCCCTCCCCCCTATCCCCCATCCCCCAGATACACCCCCTGCTGCCGCAGGCTCCGGCGCAGGTCTGCGACGTCTACCAGCCGGACGGGCACGCCGGCCTTCAGTGCCAGCGCCGCCGCCGTCCCCGCCGCCTCCCCCATGGCGAAGCAGGGCGGCATCACCCGGACGGAGGCGGCCGCCTCGTGCGTGGCGCTGAGCGAGCGCCCGGCCACCAGCAGCTGCTCGACCTCGCGCGGCAGCAGACACCGGAACGGGATCTGGTAGGCGTTCGCCGAGCTGAAGGGATGGTCCCCCCCGTTGCGCCAGCCGGCCGGGTCGTGAATGTCGATGGGGTAGCCGCAGAAGGCGATGGTGTCGGGGAAGTCCCGCCCGGAGGCGAGGTCCTCTGCGCTCAGGACGTACTCGCCGACGATCCGGCGGCTTTCCCGGACGCCGACCTGGGGGGCGACTTCCACCAGGGTGCAGCGCTCGAAGCCCGGGCACTCGCGCCGGAAGAAGGCCATCAGCTCCGCCACCTGCCGCCGCCCCTCGATCTCGGCCGCCGTGAGGTCCTCGGCGTTCGTCCCATCCCGCCCGATGATCCGCGAGGTGTTCACCCGCCAGGTCTCGCCGTCGGGCTCGAGGAAGATGTACACGCCGTCGCGCTGGACCGTGAGCCGCCCCTCCGCCCGGGCCCGCCTGACGATGGTCTGGAAGAGCCGCGTCTCCTCCGGGTGCGCCGTGTAGTAGGCCTCGACCGCCTGGCGGTCCACCCCCCGGATCCGGAAGAACATGCTCATGGGCTGGGCCCGGCCATCCGACTCGCGGCCGAACACGGTCGGGGCCCCGGCCCGGTAGGCCACGTCGGCATCCGCCGAGCAGTCGATGGTCACCCGGGAGCGGATCGCCTGCAGCCCGGACTTGTTGAGGATCACGCTGCCCTGGATCGTCTTCCCGTCCAGGAGCGGCGTGACAAAGGAGGTGTGCAGGAGCAGCGTCGCCCCGGCCTCCAGGCACATCTCGGCCGCCACGCGCTTCAGAGTGTCCGCGTTCACGGGGGCCACCCCGTCGAAGCCCTTCTCCTGATGCGGCCCGTAGCGGCGGATGTAGCCCGCGTAGGCCGTGCCGTGCACGGTGGTCTCGGGCAGGACGGCCCCGCCCTCGCGGTGGATCCGCTCCACCAGCTCCTGGAAGATGCCGCGGATGAGGCGGGTCTTCCCGTCCTGGCTGAACGAGGTCATGAACGGGCCGACCAGGCTGGCCGTGGCCGTCCCGCCCAGGAACCCGTAGCGCTCCAGCAGGATGGTCCGCGCCCCGTTCCGGGCGGCGCTGATGGCGGCCGCGATCCCCGCGGGACCGCCCCCGACCACCAGCACGTCGGTCTCGCGCCACACCGGTATGCGGGCCCGGAAGTCGATCGTGTCGCCGTTCGTCTTCATGGCTTGGCTCCCGCCAGTTGCGGCTCTTGGACAGCAGGGGATTGCACCGGGACCGGGATCTGCAGGCAGCCCTCGGTGAAGGCCGTCAGGGACGGCGATGGCCCCACCCGGGCCTCGACCCAGCGCACCACCTCGGGCCACTCGCGGCAGCAGACCGTCCCAGCCGGGAGGGAGGGGGGCAGGTCCGCGGTGCGCCCGTGGGGGCAGAACAGGACAATCGGTCGCTGCGCCAGCAGGGGATGGGCGGACCGCTGAGACATCCGGCCGCCGGGTCCCGCCAGCGCATGGTAGCCGGGTCCCTCCGAGGCGGCCGTGGCGATCACCGCCACGCCGCCGTCGCGCAACACCGGCGTCTTGGCCGCGAAGAGCGCGTTGGCGGCGTTGATGACCTGGATCAGCTCCGTGTCCTTGGGATAGGCGTTCAGCAGGACGGCGTCCGCCGGGCCGGCCACGGGGGTGGCGTAGACCTGCTCCGCGAAGACAGCCGCCTTCCGCTGCGCCGCGACGAAGTCCCCGACGAAGATGCCGAGGATCTGGCGCTGATGACCCACCACGACGTTCACGACGGCGTCCAGGCCCACCATCCGCACGGCCTCCTCGGCGTCCAGCCGCATAGCGCTCGCCTCCGGCGCCAGGATTCCCGGCCGGAGGTGGTTGGGCCGGTGGTTGGCGTAGATCGAGTCGATCCCGGCCAGGCCCGGGAAGATCAGCTTGGCCCCGCCGCTGTGGCCGAAGGCCCCGTGCGGCTCGACGCAGCCGATGGTGAGCCTGAGGTCGGATTCGACGTAGAACCGGCTGAAGGCCACGGGCGTCCCCGCCTTCGTGGTGCCGAAGGGCACAAGATTCTCGTAGGGGTTGTGGCTGATCACCGTCAGGTCGTCCACCAGCGGTCCCAGCTTCTTGAACAGCTCGGGCCGCGCCATCGGGCGGTGGGTCGCCTGGCCCACGAGGACGCGGACGGCCTCGGCCGAGAGGCCGCCGGCTCGGAGCTCCTCCAGCACGAGGGGCAGCAGCTCCGCTGTCGGGGTGGGCCGCGTGAGGTCGTCCACCACGATCGCCGCCGAGCGCTTGCCAGCCGCCAGCTCACGGAGGGGCCGCGTGCCGATGGGCGCGCGGAGCCCTTGCCGCACGGCCTCCGCGGAGAGCGGCGGCGCGTTGCGGATGGCAGGGACGCTCACCCGCCAGGCCTCGGGCACCGCCAGCTCAAACACCTCGTCCCCGTACCATGCACCCCAGGGCAACTGGATCTTCGTCATCGGCGGCGCCCCTCCTCGCTCTCCCCGAGAAACCGGTGTTCCCACCCCGGCTCGAAGAGGTTCATGAAGTTGTCGGGCCGGTAGGGATAACGCGCGGCGGCGGCCTCGTCCAGCTCGACCCCCAGCCCCGGGCCCGCCGGCAGCGGCAGCACGCCGTCGGCCACCCGCGGAAGGCCGGGCAGGACCTCCGTCGCGGCCGGGACGGCATCCACCACGAAGTATTCGAGGATGCGCAGCGTGGGAAGCCAGGTCGCCAGGTGCGCGTTGACGGCGGTGCACACCGGCCCCCGCGCGTTGTGCGGCGCCACGCCGGCTCCGTAGGCCTGCGCCAGGGCGGAGACCTGCTGGATGCCCGACACCCCACCGACGCTCAGCGTCTCCGGCTGCCAGGTGAGGACGGTCCGGCCCTGCCCGAGCCGGGCGAAGTCGGCCGGCTGCGCGAATCGCTCGCCCGCCGCCACCGGCACCGGGACGGCGGCCCCCACCTGGGTCAGTGCCTCGACATCCGTGGAAAGCACGGGTGCCTCGTACCACGCAATCCCGAACCGCTCCAGCCGGCGGCCCACCCGGATGGCCGTGGGCACCTCGAAGCGGTCATGCGCCTCGATCATGAGCTGGACGTCGGGTCCCACGGCCTCGCGGACCGCTCCGACTATCGCGAGCGAGAGGTCCTCCTCCCGCGGAGAGATCACCCCCTGGGCGGCGCCGAAGGGGTCGAACTTCATCCCGCGGAACCCCTGGCGGACGACCTCCCGGGCACGGGCCGCGAACTCCTCGGGCGCGCGACGGCCGCGGTACCACCCGTTCGCGTACACCGGGATCCGGTCGCGGGCCGGGCCGCCCAGCACCTGGTAGAGTGGGGCCCCCAGGGCCTTGCCCAGCAGGTCCCAGCAGGCGATCTCGACCCCGCTCATGGCGGTGATGTGGACGAGGTCGGTGGGCAGGTACCAGCCCTGCCGCATGCGCTCCCAGATCCGGGGAATGGCCAGCGGATCCTGCCCCAGGACGAACCGGCGCAGCTCGTGGAGCGCTCCCTCGACCGGGCGCGTGCTGAGCCCCAGCGTGGCCTCGCCCAAGCCCCGCAGGCCCTCGTCGGTCTCCAGCACGACGAAGAGCCAGTTCTTCCAGGGATTCCCGACGATGACGGTCCGCAGATCGGTGATCTTCATGGTCGTGAGGGCCGGGCGCCGGCCCGGGTCAGCCCCGCGCCCCAGCAGCGCGGAGCGGTGCCGTCGTGAAGAGCTGGCCCACGTCGGCCAGGATGCAGTCCAGCTCGCGATGGTCGGCCTCGTCCAGGGGGTAGGCCCCGGCCGCCCGGACGGCCGCGCACTCGAGGATCCCGCGGCGGCGCAGCACCTCCTTGTAGACGGAGACACTGTACATGAACTCGATGTTCAGCAGCGGGAGCAAGCGATTGTAGATGCCGCGGGCCCGAGGCTCGTCCCCGGCCTCGAGGGCATTCCAGAGTTGCACGTGCACGTCCGCCACCTCGCAGGCCGGCATGGTCCCGCAGGCCCCGCGGCGGTACTCGTCCATCAGGAAGCGGCCGGCCATCCCTCCCATCACCCCCTTGAGGCGAGGCCCCGCCAGCGCGAACACCTCGGTCATCACGTGGCCAGCCGGCATGGTCTCTTCCTTGACGTACTCGACCCCGTCCACCTCGCGGACGATCCGGGCCATGAGCGCAGCGGAGAGCGGTGTGCCGACCGGGGCCTGGAAGTTCTGGATGAAGACCGGCAGCTCCGCCGCACCGGCGATGACGCGAAAGTACTCGACGATCTCGTTGCCGGCAGCCTTTCGGACGTAGGGCGGCATCGCGATCACGGCCTCAGCCCCGATCTTTCGCGCGTGGCGGCTGAAGAGCGCGGCGTGCCGGTCGCTGATCCCCGAGACCCCGATCACGACCGGGACCCGATGCGCGGTCGTCTCGACGACGACCTCGGCCACGCGCAGCCGCTCCTCGTCCGTCAGGCTGCTGAACTCGCTGGCATTCACCGGGGCCACGAGGCCGTGGACGCCCGCATCGAGGCAGAACTGCACGCACCGGCGCAGGGACGGGACGTCCACCTCATCGGACGAATTGAAGGGAGTCACCGGGATGGCGTAGACGCCGCGCATGGTGGGAGGCCTCATGGCTCGTTCGCTCCATAGTGTAAGAAATGTAAGATGAAAGGCTCGGCACGGGATTTCCGCGATGCGCCGGACTTTTTCATAGAGAGACTATACCTGTCAAGAATAAAAATGACTTGCAAATAGCGAGAGTCTACGATACCTTCGCCCTGATCGCGAGCACGTACGGGTTAGGCTTCGCGTTTTGCGTCCTGCCTCTTACGCGTAACAAGTACATACGTAAAACGTAAGGGAAGATACCCGGAAACCAATGGTCACGACCACGGCCAAGCCCCGCGCATCCGCGAAGAGCCAGACGATCGAGCGGGCCGGACTCATCCTGGCCTGCTTCTCCGAGGCCGAGCCGCACCTCAGCCTCTCCGACCTGGCCGCGAAGCTCGAGTTGAATCCCAGCACCATCTACCGCTACGTCGCCAGCCTGCAGGCCGCCGGGCTCCTGGTGCGCGATCCCCGGCGCGGCGGCTACCGCCTGGGACTGCGCGTCATCGAGCTCGCGGGGATTGCGGTGAACCAGATCGAGGTCCGCAAGCACGCGCTGGACGAGATGGAGCGCCTGCGGGACGAGGTCGACCTGCTGGTGAACCTGGCCGTGCTCTTCGAAGGCGACGTCCTGCATCTCGCCCACTCCGCACCCCGGGACATCCCGCGCATGTACACGAGCCTGGGGCGGCGGGCCGTCGCGCACTGCACGGCGCTCGGCAAGGTGCTGCTGGCGCATCGCCCCTGGGACGAGGCGCACGATTGCATCCTGCGCTACGGCTGGCGACCCTATACCGGGAACTCGATCCGGGACTTCGACCGGCTGCGCGCCGAGCTGTCTGCCACCCGCGACCAGGGCTACGCCGTGGACAGTGAGGAGCGCCGGCCTGGCGTCGTCTGCCTGGGGGCGCCCATTCGCGATTACAGCGGCGAGGTGATCGCGGCCGTCAGCGTCAGCGGCTCCCTCGAGCGCATGAGTGCCGACACCCGCGCCCAGGTGCTCCCCCGCCTCCTGGAAACCGCAAACCGCATCTCCTTTCGCCTGGGTTACCAGGGCAGCGCCGCCTACCTGTAGCAGCCTTGCGAGAAGCGGTATTGCCAGCAGACTCTTGGGGGTCGATCTATGAATGGAGCCTGTCCCGGCGGGCCTGACCGGCCTGTCGATGCCGCTCAGAGGCCCACCCCGCTGCTCCTCATCACGGGCGCCTCGGGGAGCGTGGGGACGGCGCTGCGGCCGTTTCTGCGCCCCGGCTACCGCCTGCGCCTCCAGTACCGCACTCGACCCCTCACGGATCTCTCCACCCATGAGGAAGCCGTCCAGGCAGACGTCGAGGACCTCGCGGCGACAGAGCGCCTGATGCCTGGCGTGGATGCCGTCGTGCACCTTGCGGGGCAGGCCCGCTCCCGCGCCACCTGGGACGAGGTGCGAGGCCCCAACATCGACGGCACCTACAACGTCTTCGAGGCGGCGAGGCGCGCCGGCGTCCGCAAGGTTGTTTTCGCCAGCACCAATCACGTCATGGGCATGTACGACCGGGACAAGGCCTGGCCCATCCACCCGGAGCAGGCCATCCGGCCCGATGGCTATTACGGGGCGAGCAAGGCGTTCGGCGAGGCGCTGGCCCGCTACTACGCCGATGCCTTCGGGATGTCCATGATCTGCCTCCGGATCGGATGGGTGCTCGACAGGCCCTTCAACGAGCAGGGCCTGCGCATGTGGCTCAGCCCGCGGGATCTGGGGCAGATCATCCGGCTGAGCCTCGAGACACGCATCCGCTTCGGCATCTACTATGCGGTCTCCAGCAACCGCCGCTGCCACTGGGATGTCGAGAACGCCCGCCGCGAGCTTGGCTTCTCCCCCCTCGACGACTCCGAGGCGTTCGCCGCGGAGATTCCGGCCTCCGGCTCCCCCTGATCCTGTCCCTGTCCCTGTCGTCCTCGGCCCGCCCCCCCACTCCCGCCGGATTT
>Ga0316619_10000073_pt1 | contig 14297 bp, 15 predicted proteins | sample OWC_Aug_M1_C1_D4_FD_207659 | JGI IMG/M metagenome (GOLD analysis project Ga0316619, IMG submission 207659) | Wetland soil microbial communities from Old Woman Creek delta, Ohio, United States - OWC_Aug_M1_C1_D4_B | ecosystem: Environmental > Terrestrial > Soil > Wetlands | place: USA: Ohio...
GCTCGCCCTTGTCCGGCAGCGCCGCGCGCACCTCCGCCTCGATGACCTCGGCGCGCTTCCGCAGACGGTCCCGCGCCTCCTCCTCGAGGCGCTTGTGCTCGGCGTTCTCCGCCGCGCAGAGGTCCGCGTACTCCGCCTCCTCCGCGCCGAGGTTGTTGTTGATGCTCTTGAGCCGCGCCACCTCTGCCCGCTTCGCCGCGAGCTTGTCGGTCATGCTCAGCGGCGCCGTGGCCACCACCGCCGCCGGCTTGCCGTTGCTCTGCGCGGGCGCCCCGGGCTGGACCACCGTCATCATTCCCTGTTGACCGTTCATTGGCTCCACCTCACTGCGGCGTCACGAGTGCCACGCCGCCCACCTCGACACCCAGCGGCATGATCTCGAGGTCCCACATGGCCTCTGACGTCGCGCCGCCGTCACTCTCCGTCGCCTTGACGCTCTTGATCTTGCCCTTCTGGTGATTGTACGTCACCGACCCGAGCTGCGGTGAATCGTACGTCACCTGGAACGTGATATCCACGTCGCGCCAGTTGGGGTAAGCCGCCATGAAGCGCACGCCCGGGTCGAGCGCCACGCTCAGCGTGATGGTCTCCGGGGTCGCGCGACCTTCGACGATGACCGCCGGGTCCTGCCGCCCGAAGGACCATGCGTATTGATGGTCGAGGTCCACGCCCGAGGGCTTCACCTTGCGCACCTCGAGGCCGTCATTGCCGATGCGCACGCTCCCACGGGCGGCGCAATAGGTGGCTTGCTGGGACACGTAATCGGGCATGGCTCAGGCTCCCTGGTTGACGTTGAGCGTCCCCTCGAGGGACGAGATGTACCGGCCGGTTTCCAGCGTGGCCCCGTACTGCACCACCGTGGGCGTCGCGCTGATATCCGCCGCGCGGTCGACCTCGAAGACGAACGAGGAGATCCGGTTCTGGAGGGTCCCGCGCACGGCGTTGTTGATGATGCCGTCGATCTGGTCCGCGACCCCGCTGCGGATCGTGACGCGGCCCGGCTCGAGGAGCGCGAGCGATTGGACGATGCGCGTCCCGTAGAGGTAAATGAGCTGCTCCACCACGTTGATCACGCGCTGCTGGCTGATGTGCGGCGCCGTCGATCCATTGGGCGCGCGGCAGAGCGGCTCCCAAACGAACGCGTGCATGGGGTCCTCGAGCGGCAGGCTCGTGGTGACGCCGAAGCCGGCATCGCGGAGGCCCGGGTTGATCCGCTCGTCGTGGCCGATCAGGTTCCCCGACGAATCGTAGATCCGGAAGCCGGCGAGCTTGCCGCCGAAGCTAGACGGCTTGAGCCCCGGGGCCGCGACCGTGGGATCCACGAGGCCCGGCGACACGCCGTAATCGAGCCGCGCGAGCCGCGCGCCCAGCGGGACGAGCGCCGTGCGGAGCGACTGATAGGGAAGCTGGGGGAGGTCCTGCGGCCAGTAGCGACCGCCGCCAGCGCAGACGTAAACCCGCTCGTCCTCCGTGCTGGCCCATTCGCCATCGAGCGCGATCCTGTACTGCGCCGCCGTCTCGCTGCTCGGGAGCCGCGCCTCGATGACAGCGATACACGGCCGCTGTGCCGTGCGCAGGTTATCGAGCCCCGTGATGAGGTTGCTCCACGCGGCGGGCGGGAACGCGCCGACAACGCACACGCCGCCGAACACCGTGAGCGTGTAGGTCGCGAGCGCGGCCATCGCGGTCGTGATCGCCGCCGCGCCGTACGTCGGCGCCGTCGTGTCCACCTCCACCACGTCGTCCGCCACGATCGTGCCGTGCGTCTGCGTTGCCGCCGCGATCGTATTCGTCGCGTCCGCAGAGTTGTGGACCCCCTGCCCGTAGCCGATCTCGATCGTCGCGCCGACGCCATCGGCAGCCAGATAGGCGATGCTCGTGATCGTCTTGTAGGCATTGACGGACGTGACCGAGCCCGCGATCTGCGAAAGGCTGAGCGTCTCCGAGAGCGCGGCATCATTGTATCCGGTGCCCACGATGTCCGCGCTCGCGGGGGCATCGGACGGGGTGGCCCCCGCAGTCGCGAACGTGATCCGCCGCGGATAGGTGGCCATGAGCGCGAGGCCCGGCGCGAGCAGGTCCGCGCTCGTGAGCGTCACCGGCGCGGCGACCGTGGCCGTTGCCACCTTGAGCCCCGCCGTGCTGGCCGCGAGCGCGATCCCGAGGTGCGCGTTGTAATCCGTCCTGTACTCCGTGAAGAGGTCGATTCCGGAATGCACGTCCGTGGCCGCCGCGTGCGCGACGACGTTGACAGGATCGGGCCCGTTGTGCGCGGTCGTGTCCACGCGATGGGTCGCGAACGCCGCCCGGCAGAGATTGAGCACCGCGAACGCTTCCGCCGCGGTGGTCGGGGGCGACGACGCGGCCAGCGCGATCTGCTCGGCGCTCGTGTCCGCGGCATCGTGCGCGACGGCGTTTGCGAGGTGGGCCAGCGTATCCGACCGCGCCTCGACGGCCGCAGCGATGAACGCCGTCACCTGCGCGGCTGGCGGGTTGAGAATGATCTTCGCGTTGAGATCCGAGAGCGTGATCGACGTCGCCGTGCCGAGCGGGATGCGTCCGCTCAGCGTGCGCCCACCATCCGCGCTCCACTTGTACGACGCGCCGGCCGTGCCGATCGAGGAGGTGCCCTCGGGGAAGATGATGTAAACCTCGTGCGAGTTGTACGGGACCACCGTATCGTCCACGGTGGGAACCGCCGTTCCGGTGAAGTCGCCGAGGTCGATCACGCCGTAATCGCCGGGCGCGTCCTGCGTCAGCTTGACGGCGATCGTCGCCTGGCGCGAGTAGCCGCTGATCGCCTTCGCGGCCTCCACGAGCGGTCCGGCCGTGAACAGCGTTGCCGGGTCCGCGTCGCTCCGGATGATCTGCGGGGTGTTGTCGGTGCCGCTCGCCGCGGTGCCGAGCACAGCGAAGATTGCAACCGCATCTTCGGGATTGACAGCGGGCCCCGCGGTGGACCGCGCGAGAGCAACGGGAACGACGGTCATGATCAGTCCTCCGGGTTGACGATGATACTCCCCGCAACCGTTCCGACGGGCGGGGTTGGATCGGACGTGGACCCGTAGCGGCTCGCAATGCTCGAGCCGTCGGGCAGAGTCGTGAGGGGCTGCCCCTCGAAGATGGCCAGTACCATCGGGAACGTGAGCACGGACGCCTGCCCGTGGCGCAGGACATCGAGGTCGCGAACCGTGGTCAGTCGCTCGACGGGCGGCACAGCGGGCGCGTTCGCTCCGTGGTGCGTACCGAAGATCGCGCGCACGATGCACTCGACCATGCCGAGGTGTGCGTTGATGCGCTGGGCGCCGCTGAGCGGGTCCGTGCGGTCCTGTCGCTCCGCGGGCGTCCAGATGTGGATCTCGAACGACGGCGACGCATTGCAAATCTCGGTCAGGTTCGGGCGCATCGCGCGACCGACGAAAGACACCTCCCCCATGGTCAGGACGACTTTCCCGCGGCTCGCGTTCTTGTGCTTGTCGAGGTATTCGTCACCCACGAGCACGTCGACATCGAAGCCGGTCCCGCTCGCGCCCTGCCCAGCGGACACGGCTCGCGCGCATTCCGCTTGGATCAGCGGCGCCAGCTCCGCCAGGATCGTCCCTGCCTCGCGAGCCTGCCTAGCGTCCACGGCGCGCCGCCTTCCTAGCCTCTTCCACCGAGATCCTTTGCATGGCCGCGCGCCACGTCGGGGGGACGCCGCGCAGGGGCACCACGGGCCGCGCCGGGCGGTTGGACGTCGCCTCGAGGTGCCACGCCGCCTTGTGCCCGGTGCGCAGCGAGACGCCCGCGCCGCCCATCGGGACCGCCCGCGTTTCGTCGAGCGTGGCTCCGGTCTCGACCATGACCCGAGCGTGGCCCTTCCGCGCGATCGTGCTCGGCGCGTTGGGAGCCCACGCCTTGCCGTAGGGGTCCTGACCGGCGTTGTAGTTCGCGCGCCAGAGCTTCGTGATGGCCAGCGCCGACCGATGCGACACGCGGGCCGGCACCTGCGCCAGCTCGCGCAGGACGGCCTTCAGCTTGACCGCTGCGGAGGGGCCGGCCATTACTCGCACCCGCATCGCCGGAGCGTCAAATTGCTGTAGCACCCGGCACGCATGCGATCGTCCGACAGACGCGTGGACCCGCCGAGGACACCCATCTCGTGAGTGCTCGGCGTCGCGTCGGTGAACTGAGGCTCTCGCTCCCCCTTCGCGACCAGATCGATCCACGGGTCGATCTCTTCCTTCATGTGCTTGGATACGACGTCCTCGTCCACGCCGGCCAGACCGCGATTAAGGAGCGCGTAGGCCGTCGCTTTCCACACCATCGCCCGCTTGAGTGAGTCGTCCACCCATGTGACGGGACGCTTGGCGCGCTTGCCCAGCGCAGAGAGGACCACATCGATCGCGGCGCCGCGCTCGGCGGTGATCGCAGCCGCGTCCACATCGGACAGGGCCTCCGCGACCACGCCGAGCAGCGGCAGATCCGCGTCGGTGATCAGGTTCTCTTCACCGGCGAGCGGCATGGATCAGGTCGTGCTCGCGACGGCGATCGCTTCGTTCCGAGCGAGCGAGATGCCGAGGTCCTTCAGCACCTCGTAGCCCATCTCCTTCTTCTGCTCGAACATGGCGGAGTCCCGGCCGTAGACGTAAAACTCCTCCTCCCCGACGAGCACGTTGAAGAGCGGGTAATCCTCGATCGCAGCTCCGTTGATAAGGCCCCAGCGCGTCGCGCTCAGGTGGTGCCAGCGCTCGACGCTGAGATTCCACTTCTTCAGCGGGTTGGAGATCTGGGTACCGTCGATGTAGTCGTCCCCGGCGACGGTCATCGCGAGCGGGTGCAGCGCGCCGGACGCGAACAGGGTGAGGTTGCCCAGCGGCAGCGGATCGCCCTCGAGGTCCTCGCGCTTGGCGAGGTCCGCGATCATCGCCTCGACGTTGGCGTGGGTGAGCGGCGTCGCAGCCCAGAACGTCTGATAGGTGGTGGTCACCGTCTTGGAGAACGGGTTGCAGGGCACCGCGGTGTCGAGGAAGTTGCCGCCCTTCCACGACGCGACGGAATCGCCGGTGTTGATGAGCGTCGCGCCGTTCTTGGTCGGCCACGAAGCGCAGAGCTTCCGCAGCCTCTCCGGGCTCTTGGAGAAGCCGGTCCACGCGGGGTCCACGATCATCTTGTAATGCGCCGCCTCGCCCGCCTGATAGGGCTTCTTCCGCACCGTGATGTAGCGCGTCGAGCCCTTGGAGAAGCGCGAACGCCCCTTGAAGAGCTTCAGCTCCACGGCCGTCAGCGGGATCGGGAAGCGCACGGTCCGCACGCGCGCCTCGATGCCCTCGGGCGGCGTGAACATGTATTTGTCCAGGTAGGTGGACGCCTGGCCGATCCCCGCGTCGACGAACCTGGCATTGTACCCGGTGAGGTACGCGTCTGCCTCCGCCGCCATCTGGACGGAGATGTCGAGATATTCGCCGCTCATCGCACCACCTCGAACTGGACGATCACGCGTCCTTCCGCCGTGACACCGTGGATCGTGCCGGCAAGCGAGCGCGTCGCGCCGCCGTCGGTTAGGGCCACCGTGTCGTCATCGACCACGTAGCATGGCTTCTTGATGTCGTTCTCCGCGATGTCGTCGCCCCCGCCGGTGGCGCTCTCGAAGTCGCCGAAGGTTCCGTGGTCGACCGGGATCAGCCGGTCTTCGGCGGCGACGCCGGTGGTATCGTACTCGCGCGCGGAGACGCCGAGGACCTTGAGGGTGGTGCTCACGGCGCCGAGCTTGAGCAGCCCGTCCGCCGTGTCGATCGCGACGATCGACCCCTGGTAAAACGCCACGGATGCCGCGGCGGTATACGTCTCGGAGGGCGGACCGGGAGCATAGCAATCCCGGACCACGCTTTCGCTGAGCGCCATGATCAGACCTTCCTTCCCGTGAGCGCCGCGCGCCCATTCTGCCGGCTCGCCTGCATCTCGGCGAAGCGCTCCGGCTTGATCTTGTGCCTGTCCGCCGCGCGCCTCTGCGCATCCGAGAGCGTGACCACGTTCGGCGTCTGCGGGGGCTTCGCGCCGGAGCCGGAGCCGCGGTTGGCCATCGCGAGGTGGCGCTTGACCTCATTGATCACGCGCTCCGCGCCGTCGTGGTCGCCGCGCTCGATCAGGTCGCGCTCGGCCTCGGGCGAGAGCACGCCCCGATGCGCCGCGAGGATCGTCCGCGTGAGGATCTGGCGCTGGATCAGCGGGCTTTGCTCCGCGGGCGGCGCGATGGCCGGCGCTTGGAGCTTCGCGACCGTGGCGGCCAGGCTCTCGATCTGCTGGCGCATCGCGCGCATGTAGCCGGGCTCCTTGTTCGGGTCCTCCCCGGGCGGCGCGTCCGCCATCGGCGGCTCGCCCATCGGGTCCACCGGCGGCGGAGCCTCCTCGGCGTCCCCTCCGGCCATCGACGCGATCGCTTTCGCGATCCATTCCTTGACGTCCTCCGGCACGTCGTCCCGCGCCGTGAACGCACCACCCTCGACGGCGATCGCCGCCAGTGCCTTCGGATCCATTCCTGTTCTCCCTGCCGCAAGCGCGGCCGTCACCCGTTGCCGTGCGGCACGGGCCAACACCGTAATATCCTGCCGGAGAATGCCCCGGCGCGTTGCCACGTACCCTCGAGCATTCTGCTCGACGACCTCTTCCCACGCGTCGCGCGCGTAGGTTCCAGGGCCAGCGCCCGCGAGCAACGCGAGCTTTGCCGTTTGGCAATGGCCGACCTCATGCGCGATCGTCTGCTCCACGTCGCCCGGCGGCGGCCACACGATCTCGATGCGCGCTCGCTGGTACTGCGGGTCCGGCCAGCAACACCCGGCGCACATCCCGCCCTCGTCGTCCTGGATCTGGTCGACCCATGCGGCCGTGATGTCCCACGCGCCGATGCCCATTTGGTGCACGTAGTAGCGGACCAGCGGGGCGAGACACGCGCGGCCCATGGCCATGACACCGGCGAGCGTGAGGGGGAGCGCGGTCATGCGGGCACCGTCGGTGTTGCGGGCGGAGGTGGATCCGCTGCGGTGGTCGATGCCTCCAGCTCGGAGATCGTCTTGGCGCCGCGCTCATCGCCGATGGCGGGCAAGCCCTGCGACGCGCGGGCCTCGTCCACCCGTACCACCTTGGCGATGTCGGTCGGCGCAAGCTCGAGCTTGGTCACCGGGGCGGTGCCGGCCGGCTTCTGGCGGAGCTTGATCTTGTTCCGCTGCGCGATCGCGAGAACGGTCTCCGGGTCGATGTCGTATCCGAAGCCGCCGAAGCCGTCGCGGAGCTTGTTCAGCGCGTCGCCGAGCGTGCCGTACCTAGCGATCTCGGCGTCCTGATCTTCGGGTGGATCGGTGTTGTAGTCGACGCGCGGCGGCGCGAACGCCGGCCCGTAGTTTTCGAGCGTCCACCAATTGAGCCCTTGCGTGCGGGCACAGTCGGACCACGCGTGCGCGTAGAATTGGCGGAGCGACGCGGACACGCGGGCCTGGAAATCGCTCTTGGAGAAGCCAGCGGACCCCTCCACCATGACCTTGTTCCCCGTCAACTTGACCATGACGTCCGCTTCCGCGGCGTCGATCATGGCCTTGTAGATGTCGGCGACCTTCCCGGTGGACTCGATGATCTTGTAATCGAACCCGGGCGGCAGCGTGAACCATGGGAAGCGCTGCATCTCGCGGATCTGCCGGGCAAAGTCGGCGCGCTGTGGCTCAGAGCTTCCAAGCGGGCACACCCCGGCGCGCACCGGCGCGAGCATCTCAGCGTGGCGCGAGCGGTCGAAGATGCCATCGCGCATCATGATGAAGGCGAGGATCAGGGACTTCCACGCGGCCATGTCCCACGGGGCGCGCTTCCGGTACGGCGTGAACAGGAGCCATTCGCCGTCGCCCGGCTCGATCTGGATCTCCCCCTGCGCCGTGAGCAGGTGCCACGTTGATCCAGTGGGCGCCCATTGGCACCGGAGCCACCGCGGATCCCACGATACGAGCGAGGGCGTAGCGTTGCGCCCCACGTCCTGCATTGGCAGCGGCGCGGGCGGCACCAAGAAGCTTCCGTCGTCCTGCTCTTGTGCGAGAAGAGGCTGCGTTTGCTGTGGTGGCGTGAGCCTGCGCGATTCGTCGGTCACGAATTGACCGAGGCCCACGCCGAGCGTGATCCCCCACGCCATCACGCATCGCGCCTCGGAGCGCGGAAAGAGGAGGTCGTACTCGGAATCGCGGAGGTCGTCGCCCTCGAGCGCCTTGACGATCCGATCGTCGCCGATGAACGTGCGCGGCAAGCCCAGCGTGCCGGCGGTGATCGTGTCTAGGACGCCGCCGATGAACCCGGACTCCGTGATCGCGGCGCGTGTCAGATCCGCAGCGCGGCGCATCGAGCCAGAGGCCGTCTCTTGCAGCGCGCAGCCGTACTCCGCGAGCGTGTACTCACTGAGCGGCCTCGTGGGCAGCTCGAACACCCCGACCGATCCAAGCCCCGCGTGGCGCTTGACGTTCGGCTTGCGAACGTGCGCCTTGGAGGACTTGGAGAGTGCGGAGGTGGAGCGGGCCAAGAGGACCCCGCGCCGGGCTCAACGTCGGCGGCGGTGCCACCGGGGGAAACGGCTCCCCTGCCCGAGGCGGGCGATCTACCCCAAGCACGGATCCTGCCGCCGGTCAAGGGCTACCGTCGGGACGCGTACCGCTCCGGACGGCTCGTCTCGGTCCGGCTGCGCCCGCCGAGCATCGCGGTGGACACCCGCTTGACGGTCGCTTCTGCGTCCGCGGCGCGCGCGGCGAGGAAGGCCCGCGCGAACGCCGTTGCAAGGTCGCCGTGCGATGTGCCCACCTCCGGGATCTCGATCGTGCGCGCCCCGTTCGCGAACTTCTCCCGCACGGTCGCAAGTTGCTCGGCCAACGCGTCCAGCATCGGCCACTGCTCGCGCGGGAGGCGCTCGTGCGGTGCGAGGCTCAGGCGCTCGCGCGAGGCGATCGCCATGATGTGCCGCCACTGATCCCACAGCGGGCCGCCCACAACCTGCATGCCGATGCCGGCCTCGATGCTCGCGTGGTGGACGTCATGCTGCGCCCACGAATCGACCGCCCACCATTCACATCCGATGGCCCGTAGCGCGCGGGCGTGGGGAACGAGGACGTTGCGCACATCGAGCGGCCGACCCTTCGCGCCCTGCTCTTCCGCAAGGTACAGCGGGCACCAGACACCCGCACGATCCCGCGCGATGGCTGCGATCGCGAGCGCATTACGTGACGCCCCGGCATCGGCGGCTCCGTATACGTCGATCATACGCAGTAGACCAAGCCAGGCGGAAGGACTACCAGCGGGTCACGCGAAAGCGCGAGGACCCGAGAGCGATCCAGGGTCCTGTCAGCGAGTCCCTCGAGCGCCTCGATCGTGCGGCGCTTGCTGCATGAATCGGGAAGAGCGCGGACCCAAGCGATCGTTTTTTCGTAGCTGAGCATGCGGCATCATACCGCATCACCCGCCGGTCCCGCATGTCCCACATGCGGGAGCAACGGGAAGTGCGCTACACATGGCTACATTACCATACAGACTCCCTCGCCTGCGCCGCCGCGATGAGCCCAGCGCCGAACACGCGCCGCCCGGCGTCGCCGCTCGGCTGCGCACCGTAGCGCGAGAGCAGGACGTCCAGCGGGTCGCCGCCGTCCTCACCCTTCCGCAGCCGCACGCCCGCGAGCCTCCAGCACTCGAGGATTTCCTGCGCCGGTTCACCCGCGCGCGCGGCCCACGTCGGGACGCAAGTGCTCCTCGGGTCCGGGTCGCGGAGCAGACGCGGATCGCTCGCCCATCGCTCGGCGGCTGCGCGCTGCGGCCGGTCCCTTCCGGTGCGTGCGCGCTCCTGTAGGTGCCGCACGAACGCCGCGCGAGCCTCCCCGTCACGGCGCGCCCCGAGTTCCCCGAGGCGCGCGACGTAGAGGCCCTCGGCTCCCCCTGTCTCGCTCTCCGTGATGAGCGTGGACAACGGCGCTTGCGGGCCCATGGGCGTGCTGACGTGGTAGATGTGCGCGCCGGCCTGTCCGTGGATGCGGCCATGCAAGAGCGTGAGCACGTCGGGCGCAGGGTTCTTCCCGCCGTCCTTGTCCTGCCAGAGGTCCAGCTCGTCCACGAGCGCGCCCGCGCCCGTCGATCCGGATGCGGCCTCGCGCGTCGCTGGGGAGACCGACCAGCGTACGCGGTTCCCGTCCGCGTCGCTCGCCTCGAACGTGGAGCGCCCCGTCTGCGGCGAGAGCGACGCGAAGTAGTAGCCGAGGTCCACCTTGTCACGCTTGTCGACGTTGACGAGGCCGATCCCCTTGAGCACGGCTTCGAGCGGCTCGCATCGCTGGTTGGCCTCCGCGGTGTTGGCCGACATGATCACGCATACCGCGATCTGGTCCAGCACCACGGTGCGCTCGCGAAGCAGGGTCTCGATCACGAGCGCGCGCGTGATCGTCGTGCTCGCTGTGCTGCGCTGCCCCTTCGTGCTCGCAAAGAAGGGGAGGCCCGAGCGCCAGAAATCATCAAGCGTCGCGCGCCACCACGGCGTGATCGGCGGCTCACTCTCGCTCGCTAGCCTCGCGTCCAGCCAGCGCATCCAGCCCACCTCGGGCGGGTCATTCGGCGCGAGCTTCGCGGCCTCCTCTCTGATCTTCTTCAGGTCCGGCATGGATCGTCACCTAACCATGTGGGCGCCCGTCGATCCAGTGGATCGCGCGCGACCATGGATCAGAAGATCGCCACTTCCGCAACGTCCGGCGCCCGCGGTACTTGTGGCGCACCGGGCAGACGAACAGCCCGCGCAGGAGGTTGTGACCATGGCGATGAAGAAGACCGCACAGAAGAAGACGACCAAGCCGGCCAAGGCGCCGAAGGTTTACGACACGTTCGGCAAGCTCGTGAGGGCCCGCGGGCAGGGCACCGCGCGTGGCCTGCGCATCGAGATCCAGGCGTCGCGCGTCGTCGCGCGGGACCAGTCCGGTCACGTCCGGCTGGACCTCGGGATCCGCGAGGCGCTGCGGCAGCTCATCAAGGTGGAGTTCGCGCGCGTGACGCTGAGCAGCGAGGCCGGCCAGTGAGCACCGTCCTCGAGATGGTCGCGGACCTCGAGCGGGCCCGCGACGAGTACGCGGCGCGCGTCGACATGCTGGCCGCCGAGCGCGAGGCCGGCCAGGTCTACATCGAGCGCGTCAAGCTCGGGCTCGACGGGATCGCGCAGGTCCTCGCGAGCCTCGGCGTCACGCCGGCCGCGTCCACCGCGGCGGACACGTTCGAGGGTCGCACCGCCGAAGCGTGGGCCAACGTCGCCCGCGCCGCCGCGAATGATCTCCGTGGGGCGCTCGAACAAATGGCCGGTGAGCGCGAGGAAACGGCCGGGCAGATTCGCGCCGCGGAGCGGGCAACGCTCGTCGGTGAGCGGCAGGACCTCGCCGCCAAGGTCCGCGACCTCGAGGCGACGCTCGCGTCGTCGGGCGGTGGCGACGACGCGCCGACACCGCTCGTGGAAGGGCGCGACGTGCGCGCATGGGCCGCGGAGTACCACAGGATCGAGGACCTGCTCCGGGACCTCGTGGAAGCGTGCGGGGAGGACTTCGATGAGGACGACGCCGAGAAGAGCGCGAAGGATGCGGGCGAGGCCGCGGAGGCGGCGCGAGAGGACCTCGAAGCCCTGCGCTCGGCCGTAAGCGACGCCCTCGAGATCGATCTCGACGATGACAAGATCGACCTGCCGGAGGAGGTCAAGATCGAGGTGGCCGCGCTGGCGGAGCAGATCGACGCGGACCCAGAGGGTCTCTCGGAGCTTCGCGCTCAGATCGATCGCTCCGAGGTGTGGACGTGGAAGGGCTTCCTCGAAGCGGTCGCGGCGGATCCGTCGTTCGTTCGTACGCGCATCATGCCGCCGTCCACCACGAGCGCCGCCGCGTACGCCGCCCACGTCGCCACGCCCGCGCCCGCCGCCCCCCCGGTGGACGATGTGCCCGCGGGGCTCATGAGCTTCGCCGGCCTGTGCCTCGGAGATCCGCCCGGCAAGCCGAGCGCGCGCACGCGCCGGGAAGCTCGCGCATCGTGGGCGCGCCACGCGGGGCAGCCGGACCGTGAGGACAGGTTCCGCGCGGACATGAACGCGCTCGGGAACGAGCTTCCTCCGCCTGCCGATGAGCCGCCCGCGCCGCTGGACGAGCCCACGCCCGCCGAGGTGCCGGAGGCGAAGCGCAAGCGCAACGATCGCGCGGAGCCAATCCCGGCGGACTGGTGCCCGGATGCCGCGCAGATGGCCCACGGGACCGGCCTCGGGTTCACGGAGTCCCAGGTCAAGGGCTTCGCGCTCGCGTTCCGCGCCGAGGCGCTCAAGAGTCAAGAGCCCATGGCCCGGCCGGGTGCCAGGTTCCGCGGCTATCTCAACGACCGCGCCCGCGACGCGAAGGGGTCGGCCAAGTGACGCGCACCCCGGGTGGACAGGTCTCGCTGTTCGGTGAGACCGACGCGGCCGGGCCTGTCCCCTCGGGACCGCCGCTGTGCGCCTGGCACAAGTGCGGCAAGCCATTGCACCGGGGCGGCGTGGACGGGATGCACAGGGCTTGCGCCGATGCGAAGGCGCGCGCCGAGGACCCCGCGACCGCCACGTTTGACCGCGTGCTCCGGCATTGGCTCGCGGAGTTCCGCCGCCTGCGCGGGTGCGATCCGATCTCCGACGTGCGCGGCGATCGTGTGATGCTGCGGCGCGCGTGCTCGGAGCTTGTGCCGAAGCTCGGAGAGGCGCGCGTACTGCAATTGATGACCGTGGCGCTCGAGGCAGGAGCGAGCCTCGGTTCGCTCGTGAACAACCCTAATCGATTCGTGGGCGATCGCCCGGAGCGTGGCGGACACCGGCGGCCGGTCATGCAGCGCGCGCCGCCGCGGGACCCGCCGCGCTTGCCCGATGACGATGGCGACCCGCTGGACCTTGCGGGTGTAGGAGGACGAAAGTGAACGATCCGAGGTGGACCGAGGAGCAGATCGAGCGCGAGATGGCCGAGCGCCGCGCAGGCGAAACGCTCGTCTTGCCGGTGCCTCCGGTCGTGCGGCGCATGATGGCCGCGCCGGTGGATTACGACGCTCCGCCGAAGCCGCGCCCCGTACTCCTGCCGGATGCAGCGCAGGCCCGCGCCATGCTGGACGACGCGGCCCGCCGTCGACGCGACGACCTGGATCTGCTCGCGGACGCTCGGCGGACGCTGCCCATCGGCGAGGGTCAGGAGTTCAACTGGTTGCCCACGCTGGACCTCGGCGGACTGCGCGCGCCGGCCGCCGGGTGGCTCGACTACTTCGAGGCCGCTCGCGATTCATGGCTCGCGGCGCGGTCGGTGCTCATCTACTCCCCGGACAGCGGGGCGGGCAAGACCACGCTCGCGATCCTGTTCGCGCTCTACGTCCTCGCGCTCGCGGAGGGGCCGACCGCCACGCATGCCGCGATCGAGCGGGCGCGCGGCCTCCGGTTCGTGCCCGAGCGGGACATCGCGCCTCCGTATGAGATCGCCAAGGATTACCAGCGCCTTGACGAGGCCCTGCGTGCGACGGTGCTCATCGTGGACGACATGGGCGACGTGGGCGCCAACCAGCCGCGGATCGAGCGCGTGCAATACCTGCTCAAGCATCGGCGGCAGCACGGAGGCGGCGTGCTCGTGTGCACCACGTTTCTCGATTACGATCAGTGGGCGCGCCGCTATGACGGCGGCAACGGGCGCCGCGTGTACAAGCAGAACCCGAGCGAGGGCCAGATCGTGATCGACTTGACCGAGCAGGCGCCGCGGGTGCGGCCGTGAGCGCGGTCCTGCTCGCGGAGTACGGTGGGGCCAGCGTCTACCACGCGACCCATCTCGACCTACTCGCCGCGCTTCCGCGCCGCCCCGACGGGACCGTGTGCGATCTGCTCGCGATCGATGCGCCATACTCGCCGCGCACGCATGGTGGCCATAACGATGGGGCGCGCACGGCCAAGCGGGTCAGAGATTGGGCCAAGCGGCAGACCGACCCGTCAACTGGCAATAGCGGAGGTGGGCGCAAAGCGGAGGTGAAGTATATCGCAGGCGGATGGGGCAACGTGCGGGAGCTTAATTACCCAGCGTGGACCGAGGCGGACGTTGACACGTTCGTCCAGGCGTGGTCGCCGGTGACGCGCGGCTGGATCGTGAGCATCACCGATCACGTCCTCGCTCGCGCGTGGGAGTCGTCGCTGCTCGCGGCGGACCGCTACGTCTTCCCGCCGTTGCCGTACGTCGCGCCAGGGTCGCGCGTGCGCATGACCGGGGACGGCCCGAGTAACTGGACGACATGGATCGTCGTGG
>Ga0316619_10000077_pt1 | contig 14249 bp, 14 predicted proteins | sample OWC_Aug_M1_C1_D4_FD_207659 | JGI IMG/M metagenome (GOLD analysis project Ga0316619, IMG submission 207659) | Wetland soil microbial communities from Old Woman Creek delta, Ohio, United States - OWC_Aug_M1_C1_D4_B | ecosystem: Environmental > Terrestrial > Soil > Wetlands | place: USA: Ohio...
GTCTCCCTGATCCCTGCAGTATCCATTATCCTCACAGGAAGACCGGTAATGTTGAGGTACTCCTCAAGGACATCCCTCGTGGTGCCGGGGATTTCGGTTACGATTGCCCTCTCACGGTTGAGAAGCGCATTCAGGAGCGAAGACTTTCCCACATTGGGTCTTCCCACTATGGCGACCTTGAGCCCTTCCCTGAAGAAACGCCCCTCTTCAAAGCTCTTTGAGAGGAGCATGAGGGCATCGATAATACTGTGAAGCTCGTTCCGGATGCTCTCCATTGACGCTGGCTCAATCTCCTCATCAGGGAAATCTATGTATGCCTCGATATGGGCGCAGAGGGATGCGATCCTTTCCCTTAATCCGACAATCTTCTCGGAAAGACCTCCTGAGAGCTGTTCCAGGGCTGCTTCCCTTGACTCATCGGTCTTTGCACGTATAAGGTCTATGACCGCCTCTGCCTGTGACAGGTCTATCCTGCCATTGAGAAATGCACGCTTGGTGAATTCTCCCGGTTCTGCCAGCCGGGCGCCGTTTCTTAATACCAGTTCAAGGGTTTTTCTGAGCGGAAGAAGACCGCCGTGGCAGTTAATCTCTACCACATCTTCCTTTGTATAGGTGTTCGGTGCCTTCATTATTGAAACAAGGACTTCATCGACGGTGGTATTGGTTAAGGGGTCATGTATGAAACCATAGGTGAGGGTGTGTGATTCAGACCCTGAGAGTTTTTTATTCTTTGGGGATGAAAAGAGTTTCTCCGCTATGGGGATGGCATCGCTGCCGCTCAGTCTCACGATGCCGATGCCTCCCTCCCCAAGGGGAGTGGAGATGGCTGCTATGGTGTCGTCAAGCATGAAGTATTATACCCAAGAAAGGCAATCTCTTGACACAGGCTGGGAGAAGAGCTATCTTATAGACATCTGATAGATAGCGAGGCTTCTTTTTGATCTTTAGGGATTTTGACTGGGATAAGGCAAACATTGAGCACATACTGCGGCACAATGTGGCTCCATTTGAAGTTGAGGAAGCCTGTATCAACAAACCATACGTCAGAAAGACTCTTGAAGACCGCTATCTCGTATATGGTACGACCGATTCCGGAAGATATCTTTTCATTGTGGGCATCAAGAAGAAACGTGGTATTTTCAGGGCAATAACGGGAAGAGAGATGACCGGGAGGGAAAAATCTCTTCACAGAAGGAGAAGAAAATGAGAAAAATACCCAAATTCAAATCAGAAAAGGAAGAGGCTGACTTTTGGGCATCTCATGACAGTACAGACTTCCTTGGTGAAACCAAAGAGGTTAAGATTAAGTTTGTACGGCCAAAAAAGAAACTGGTCTCGCTCAGACTTGATGAAAAGACCATCAAGGAACTGAAGAAACTCGCACAGAAGAAAGGCATCGGCTATCTGGAACTGGTGAGGATGTGGGTGCTCGAAAATTTGGGGAAGACAAAGGCCGCCTGATCTGACACCTTCCTTGCCTGCATGGCAGCTGTGGTATTATCAGGCATATTTATAGTCTCATTTATGTCACCGCAAAATATCAAGAGTATGGCTCCCTTCCTGGTTCTCAAGTGTCTTAGAATGTGCTAATATCGTTTTCAGAAGGCAGGAAAGACTTGGCTGATATAATAATTGTTGGCGCAGACAATGCGCATTGGTGTCGCTTCGCTCCACCAGAGCGCAGAATAAATAAAAGGCATAAAGGAGAAGAAACAATGAATAATGAAGACGCAGTGGAGCCATACAAAACCATAGCAACCACAATTTCTGCTACGTCCGTATTTTTTATTCATGCCTTTTGTGTTCTCGCTCAGCAATTAGATGTTGATCTTCAACTGCTGATGGATGAACTTCGTTCACTTTCCGTACCGGATGCGGAGAAGGGCTTCCAGAAGATATATTCTTCTTTAAAGGAGCATGTTCTTTCAAATCTCGGAGAATTGCAGAAACAAAAAGACGAGCGGTCTTCGACATAAACAACCTCCTTCAAAATAAATGGTTAATAAAAACAACTGTGTCTGCGCCAACGAGGGGCGAATGAGCGCTCGACTGCTTATGAACGGCATAATCATACATCCTTGCGCCAACAAGCGTATCGAGCAGATATCCCCTTCGGGGGCTGCTCATCCGCCGCGTTATGAGGGAAACAATGAAAGACAATAAAAGAATAATTATCACATTCAGTCTGCTACTTCTCTTACTGGTAGGGACAAATGTTGTATGCTTCGGTGAAGCTCAAAAACATAATTACAAGCCAGCAGTTGGATATGTCCCGGACGAAGAGACCGCGATCAACATTGCCGTCGCTGTTTGGAGTCCGATTTATGGCAAAGAACAGATTCAAAACGAAAAACCATACAAAGCAAATCTAAAAAACGGAATATGGTATGTATCGGGGTCGTTGCCAGAAGCAAAAAAAGGCGAAACAATCGTGGGCGGAGTTGCAGAGGCTGAGATCGCTAAAGATGATGGTCGAATTATAGGAATAAGTCATGGACAATAAAGGCCCTCATAACAACAAAATCAACCCGACTGGTGATAGGCTGGTTTTTGATTTTTTTGAGGTTGTACGCCAGCTGGTTATTTGAGTCGTTAGCAGGATAGAAAATGAAAAAGAAAATAAGCGAACAAGAAGCGCAAATCGATAAATTCTTGGGGTTCTTTAAGGATAAATTTCAAACCATTCAAACTACCAAATTTCCCGAAAGTGGGCATCTATTTAAGAAGCTCCTTTATGTCGGCTTACTAGATGCCTTGTCCAAAACAACATCATATCCAAAGCAAGGGAATAGAGATAGATTTGTTTCCTTTATAAAGAATTTTGGAGGCTGGCAATATTGTGAAAAAATTAGCTTACCCCATCTGATCAGACTCCTTCAAAAAGTCCACACGCCAGAATTTTCCTCAATTCGCAAATACGCTTTTGAACAGTTTGATGGCTGGCAGGCATCAAACTTCCCAACGTTAAAAGACGATCTTGACTTCGCTGATGTTAAGAAGAGATGGCCGGCGAACATACCAAAGCCACTTGAGGATATTCAAATAGAATCGCTGAAACACTGCCATTTATTCTACAACTACAGAAGTTCTTTGATTCATGAGCTACGTGAACCGGGTTACGGCTTTGAAATGAAACATGACAAAGAGCCTTATTATCATCAGCACCACGACATCGACAACGACATTACTACCTGGGAATTAGTCTATCCTTTAGGATTCTATGAACTTCTCTGTTCAAACGTATTAACTGCTCTCAAGCCCTATTACATTAAAGATAGAATAGATCCGTACCGCTGTTATTCCTTCGGAAGTTATTTCATTGAAGGATTAAATATCTAAAATGACAAAAATACTTCAAAGAAAAACATCTGCTAACAACTCTTTCCAGCCGACCGGCAATAAACCTGGTTTGGTTTTCATTCCTTGCGTAAGTGCCCCGGCGGCTAAAAGCCATTTCGTTATGAAGCAAAAAAATTGACAAAATTAAAGGTATGATATAAAGTAATACCGGAGGTGTGTTCATATGGGCAAAACAAAAATTGCGATTACGCTGGATGAACAATACATTGATCAGTTGGATACTTTTGTGAGTAAACATATTTTTCAGAATCGTAGCCAGGCTATTCAGCAGGCCGTAAAGGAAAAACTGGCACGGATGAAACGCACCCGTTTGGCAACAGAATGCTCGAAGCTTGACCCGAGTTTTGAAAAGGCAATGGCGGATGAAGGATTGACTGAGGATTTGAGCCGATGGCCCGAATACTAAGGGGCGACATTAGATGGGCTGATCTAAATCCGGTGCGGGGCAGTGAACAGGCCGGGTTACGGCCTGTTTTGATTTTAAGTCAGGATATTTTTAATGAACGATCAGGAACGGTTATAGCCGTAGCTCTCACCAGTCAGCCCCAGAAAGCGGGATTCCCTCTTACCCTGGAAATAACCACTGCACATTTGCCCAAGAAGTCGTGGGCAAAAATAAGTCAGATTCGGACGCTTTCTGTTGAGCGAATTGGAAAAATGATCGGAAGGGTTGCACCTGAAGAAATAGAACGGGTTGTTGAAGGACTGAACGAGATAATTGGGGTATAACATCTCAGTCGTGTGGGTGGCGATAGCCGCCGCATAGCTTAGTCGTTGACGCAAATCTGAACTCGCACATGAAACGAGAACATTGGCTGGTCGTTATCGCAGCAGCAATCGGAATCCTGATTTGGGTTGTGGTCTCCACTGTCGCATCAAAGTCTGAAGCGTGGGACTCGCCATTGTATTTTGTTGTTGGCATCCCCTTGCTTTGTGTGGTGGCCGGAGTTCTTGCTTTGATTGAACCGGACCATCCCTGGAAATGGGCAGTGGTCCCTTTGGCGGCACAGGCAGTATGGATGTTCATTACACAGGGGTTTGGGAATCTCGCGCCAATAGGAGTCTTGTTCTTTGGAGTGCTCGCGATTCCGCTTTTCATCGCAGCGCGGATCGGAGCTTTTTTCGGCACAAGAAGGGCAAAACCTGCATCGAAGCCATGTTCATTGAAGTTTTGACTGAAGAACAAATAGAAATTGTCGAGTCCCTGGCCGAAGAGATCTGGACCGAACATTACGTCCCCATTATCGGTAAAGAGCAGGTGGAGTACATGCTCGACAGATTCCAGTCAAAAGAGTCCATTTCAGATCAGCTCAGGAGCGGTTTTCTCTATTTCCTCATCAGGGAAGACAATCACTTTATCGGGTATATAGGCGTCCAGCCGAAAGGCGATGAATTATTCCTGAGCAAAATATACATAAAATCTTCGGAACGCGACAAAGATCACGGGAAGAAAGCCATTCAATATATTGAAAACCTTGCGAAAGAAAAAGGACTGAGAAAAATTGTACTCACCGTGAACAAAAACAATAGAGTCGCGATCAACGCTTATGAAAGGCTCGGCTTTAAGAATCTTGGTTCCGTTATCCAGGAAATCGGCGGTGGTTTTGTCATGGATGACTATAAAATGGAAAAAACGGTCTTATGACGGGAAAATCTTCCCCGGGTTCAGGATGTTTTTGGGATCAAAAAGATTCTTAATCCCCCTCATCAGCTCCAGTTCCCTCTTCTTTATCTCCATCCCGATATAGGGAGACTTTGTGATGCCCACCCCGTGTTCTCCGGAGATGGTTCCGCCAAGATCGAGGGTTACACGGAAGATCTCCCTCGCAAGGGATTCGGCCCGCCGGTATTCCTCCTCATTGGACCTGTCAACCATAAGGTTCACATGGATGTTACCGTCCCCTGCATGGCCAAAATTCACTATAGGGATACCGGTCTCTTCAGAGAGTCTCCTCAAGCTGGTGAGCATCTCGGGAATCCTGCTTCTGGGGACCACGATGTCCTCACTCATTTTCCTTGGGCTGATATGGTAGAGGGCCTGGGAAGCCCTCCGTCTGCATTCCCATAACCTGTTTCTTGCCTCATAATCTTTTGCCATGCTCACATCCGCGCCCCATTTCATGCAGATACCGGCCACCTTCTCCGCCTCCCTCCTGATCGCATCAGGGTACCCGTCGATCTCGATGAGAAGGAGTGCGGCAATAGTGTCAGGAAGCCCGAGCGGTTGGAATCTCTCGACGGCACGTATGGCTTCCCTGTCCATAAACTCCAGAGTCCTGGGAATGATCCTCGACGCAATGATTGTTGATACTGCCTTTCCCGAAGCCTCGAGATCGTTAAACAGGCAGAGAAGGGTGACCACATCCTCAGGCAGGGGAAGGAGCTTCAGCCTTATCTTGGTCGCTACTGCCAGGGTCCCTTCCGAGCCTACGAGCAATCTCACAAGATCATATCCCACTACTCCTTTTTGGGTCTTGACACCTGCAGTGATGAGGTCCCCGCTGGGAAGCACTGCCTCGATCTCCATCACATAATCCCTTGTGACGCCGTATTTTAGGGCTCTTGGCCCTCCCGCGTTTTCCGCCACATTACCTCCAATGGTGCAGAAATTCATGCTTGCAGGGTCAGGCGGGTAAAAGAAACCGCGGTCTTCCACCTCCCTCTGCAATCTCCCGTTAATGATCCCGGGCTCCACGAGCACGGTGAGATTGTCCTTATCTAATTCAAGGAGACGGTTCATTCTTTCCATACTCAGGACCATAGAGTCCCTGAGAGGAACCGCACCTCCGGTCATGCCTGTGCCCGCGCCACGTGGGACTACGGGAATTCCCTCATCATGGGCGTATTTCATGATTGCGATGACGTCCTCTGTATTCTCCGGCCACAGGACCGCAGAAGGAAGTTCCTCCAGTCCGCAGGCGTCAAACCCATAGCATATGAGGTCTTCGGGGTCTGTGGATGCGTGTACGTGAGGTAATGCGTCTCTTAGTTTATTCATCTCGCGTTCATTCCAAAAAGATTCGAGGGTGTGGGGCAATGAATGGCTGGAGCGTACACATCGTGGTGTTCTTGCAGAGTGGCCCCTACATGCATGCTACCCACTCTCATTTATGAGTCTACAAGCTGCATGGAGATCACTTTTGAAGCACCAGGCTCTTCCATGGTTATTCCGTAAATGTAGTCCGCCGCCTCCATGGTCACCCTGTTGTGGGTCACCACAATGAATTGTATGCCTGAAGAAAGTTCCCTGAGCATCTTCGCGAATCGCTCGATATTGGATTCATCCAGGGCAGCATCCACCTCGTCGAGAACGCAGAGAGGCGAGGGTTTTATGAGAAAACTCGCAAAAAGGAGTGAGAGTGCAGTGAGCGCCTTCTCACCTCCCGAAAGGAGGTGTATGTTCTGGAGCTTCTTTCCGGGCGGCTGCGCAATAATCTCTATCCCTGACTCGAGGATATTGTTCTCATCTGTCATGACAAGGCCTGCCTTCCCTCCGCCAAACAGCATGGTGAACACTTCGGAGAATTTGGTGTTGAGCTGTTCAAAGGCCTCCCTCAGTTTTCTCCGGGTCGTACTGTTTATTTTTGTGATGGCCTCTTCCAGCTCTGCAATGGATTTATTGAGATCCTCCTGCTGCTTGGTGAGGAATTCATAGCGCGTCTTGAGCTCTTCATATTCGTCAAGCGTGCCGAGATTCACAGAGCCAAGTTCCTGAATCTTTGTCCGTAACTCAGAAAGGCGCTCTCCATCTTCCGGAAGCACGGGTTCGGTCTCAAAGGAGGAAATCTCGATGTCATAATTTCTCCGTATGTTGTCTGAGACGTTTTCAATTTTCAGCCTGTGTTCTGCGAGGGAAACATCAGCCTCGTTTATGGAAGCGGTCAATGAATCTAATGTAAGGCGATGGGCCTTGGCCCCCTGCTCTGAATGAATGAGTTCCTCTGACTCGGTCCGGATGAGTTCTCTCTGCTCTGCAATCGCTGTCTTGAGACGATCGGCCCTGAGGACAAGCTCCCTTAACCCCTCGTTGTTCTTGCTGATTACCTCCGTGCACTGCAGTATTCTTGCGTCAATATCTGATTTTTCCTTGGTCACCGTTTCATGGTTCCTTGAGAAGTCAGAGAGCATCTCCCGGGAACTCTCCGCTTCCTTTTCCAGGGAATCGAGGCGCTCCTTATAGGAGTTTAGGGATAATCTCAGTTCTGTGATGGATGAGCGTTCCGCCTCATAGCGTTCCCTGTCTGCGGATATGGCATCCTGCAGACGGGAGAGAAGCTGTTCGGCCTCCCCCTTCACCGAATCTATCCGCCCAACCTCCGCCTCCTTCTCGGCGAGGGCCCCTTTCAGGGATTCCTTTTCCTTGAGAAGCTCCTCCCCCTCCATAGTGAGGTAGGAAAGCTTTCGGCTGAGTTTTTCTTTTTCCTCGGTCTGGGTTTCCACAGTCAATCTTAAGAGCGATATCTCCTTTTCCGCATGAATTACCGTTGCCTCGGTCTCTTTGAGTGAACTCTGTCTCGCCTGAAGTGCTGACTCCACCTCTGTCAGGGTGAGCGCAAGACGTTCCATTTCTGACTTCTTCTGCTCAATGAGGATGCCAAGCTCTCTTATCTCCCGTTTCCTCTTCAGGATACCCTTTCCTTCACCCACAATGACCGCCCCCGAGGGCTCCACGGTCTCACCGTCCATGGTCACAACTGTTGGTGTCAGGTCCTTATTATTCAGACCCGCTTCAGTAAAGAGTGAAAGTGCGACAGAGAGGTCTCTTACCACAACAACCCTGTCGAGAAGGCCCTTAATTACCGCGGAGAATGATTCATACCCGGGATGAAACCTTACAAGTTCATCGGCTCTTCCAACCGCGGATTCATGTAGGTGAGCAGGCAGTTCATACGCACCACTTCTACTCCCTGAGCGCGCCTCCAGCGGGATGAAGGCTGTCCTCCGTAACCCCTTTTCCTTTAAGGCCGAGGCTGCAGCGAAAACCTCTTCAGGGGATTGAATGATGAAACCGTTTATTTTTTCCGAGAGGGCAATTTCTATTGCCTTTTCGTATGCCTCATCAACATCGATGACCTCAGCGACGGATGCCATTATGTGAAGGTGCTCGGTGAGAGCCTCCCTTGAGAGGTCCTCATGGAGGATCTCCTGGAGAGAATGGAGGCGGGAGGAAGAAGAGGCAAGGTCTTCACGTGTGGTGGAGAGGCTGCTTCTGGCCTGATCACGTTTTGAACGGTACTCATCAATATCAGCGATGATCTTCCCTTTCGTATCGTTGAGGAGGAGGAGTTCATTGTTTTTGGTGTGCAGGGTTCCCTCGGTATTTCCCAGGAGGGCCTCTGCCGATGATACCTGCTCCTTCGCTGTCTCTGACTCCCTTGAGGTGGAGAGATATTTCTTCTCGAGATTGTCCAGGGTGGTTAACAGTGTGCTGGCCTCGTTCCTGAGATGGCTTATTTCCTCTGCCAACCTGAAAATTTCTTTCCTCTTTGATTCCACCAGCTCTTCTTTTTGGCTGAAATCCCTCTCCATACCCCTGATGGCTTCATTCTTCCCGGTGAGCTCCTGCCTGAGGGACTCACTTTCCTGTTCAAGATTCCTTTCTGTGGTGTCCAGTTCTTTTATCCGGTCACGGACTCCCTGAATTTTCTGGACAAGGTCTGATTCCTGCTGGATGAGCCTCATCGTATACTCTGTCAGGCTGTTCTGCTCTGTGGTGGATACGGCAATAATCCTCTCAGTTTCGGCCATCTCCCTTTCCAGCCCCTGGAGTTCTGAAACGACTGAATTCAGGACTTTTTCCTTATCCAGAAGGGTGATCCGTTTCGTCTCAATGGTGTTTTCTATTGTGGTAATGGCTGCCCTCACCGATGCCTCTTTTTCTTTTAATATCGCGTAATCGGTAGAGATTCTCTCCAGAGACTCTCTCAGGGTGGAGTAGTCTTTCTTTGCGATTTTCAGCTCGATAGCCCTGATTTCAGAGGAGAGCTTCTTATAGCGTTCGGCCTTCTTCGCCTGCCGGTCAAGGGAGTTTATCTGTCGTTTTACCTCAGAAACAATGTCGTTTATCCTTTGAATATTGAGCCGTGAGGATTCGAGTTTTGAGAGTGCCTCTGTCTTCCTCACCTTGTATTTCATGACCCCTGCAACCTCTTCGATGAGAAACCTTCTCTCCAACGGCTTTGAGTTAAGGATCTCCCCGATTCTTCCCTGTTCCAGTATGGAATAACTCTTTATCTCCAGACCTGTATCCAGGAAAAGGTCCTTGATATCCCTCAACCTGCACTGCCTCTTGTTAATCAGGTACTCGCTTTCCCCTGACCGGTAGAGTCTCCGCGCTACGGATGTGAGGGTCTGGGAATCGCCGTTTCCCTGTTCGGGAGAATCAAAGGACAGGATGAGATTCACCTCGGACATGCCCCGCGGCTTCTTGGTGGAAGAGCCATTAAATATGACCTCCTCCATCTTTTCTCCGCGAAGACTTTTCGCACTCTGTTCACCAAGGACCCAGCGGAATGAATCGACAATATTGCTCTTCCCTGTGCCATTGGGACCCACGATGCAGGTTATCCCGGGATGGAGAAGAAACGTGGTTTTTTCAGCAAAGGACTTAAACCCTATGAGCTCAATTTTTTCTATACGCATTGCAATTCGGCGGCGAAATGTTTTTTGAGGTTTGTAGTATAACCTCTGTCGGATAGTTATGACAAGCGTATAATTTTTGCCCCTTATGAAGTGCAGATAATTCTGTAGCCGAACAAATAAGCAAATATGATTTATGGATTAATTTTTTTAATTTGACCGTAAAGTTATGCATATATTACGCTTAGACGGTTTCATTTCCTGTCCTATTCTTTAAGAAAACGTATAAAGGGTCGGAGGAATCAAAATAAAAGGAGGATTCTATGTCAAAGAAGCATCAGACTCCATTGTTGGATGAGCTGGAAAAAGGCCCATTCCCAAGCTTTGTAACAGAGATCAAGAAAGCAGCCGCTAAGAGCGATATGGCTGCTGATGAACTCGGACAGCTCGAAAAGTCTTACAGGGACAAGCGCGGTTACTGGAAGCATGGCGGTATCGTTGGTGTTCGCGGGTACGGTTCCGGGGTTATCGGGAGATATTCTTCTCTTCCCGAAGAGTTCCCCAATGTGGCAAATTTCCATACAGTAAGAATCAATTCCATTGCAGGTTTTTTCTACACATCAAAGTTCCTGAATGAGATGTGCGACATCTGGGATAAGTATGGAAGCGGTCTCACCAACCTGCACGGTTCTACCGGTGACCTGGTTCTGCTTGGGACCACAACTGAAAACCTCGAGCCTATATTTGCCGAATTCTCCTCACGTGGCTGGGACCTCGGTGGTTCGGGCTCTGCATTGAGGACGCCGAGTTGCTGCGTCGGACCGGCCCGGTGTGAATGGTCGAACATAAACACCCTTGACATCACTTACAGCATAACGCAGGAATGGCAGGATGAGATGCACAGGCCGGCCTTCCCCTATAAATTCAAATTCAAGACCGCGGGATGCGCCGTCGACTGTATCGCCTCCATTGCCCGCGCGGACTGCTCCATCATCGGTACCTGGAAGGGTAAGATCGCCATCGATCAGGCGGAAGTCGCCAACTACGCAAAGAAGGGCATGAATATTTCAGAAGAGATCGTGAACAGATGCCCGAGCAGATGTATGAGCTATGACGGCAAGGAACTGAAGATCACTGACGAGGATTGCATACGGTGTATGCACTGCATTGCGAAGATGACAAAGGCGTTGAAGCCGACCGGGGAAAGAGGTGCGACCATCCTCATCGGCAGCAAGGCACCCTTTGTTATCGGAGCAACCCTCTCCTGGGTCATCGTGCCCTTCATAAAGATGGAACCCCCGTATACCGAATTTAAAGATCTGATAAGGAAAATGTGGGAATTCTGGGACGAGCACGGAAAGAACAGGGAGAGGATCGGCGAACTCATCATCAGAAAGGGAATGAGAGAGTTCCTCGAGTTTATCGGAGTGAATCCAGTTCCCCAGCAGATAAAGGAACCGAGAAGAGACCCGTTTTTCTTCTGGACCGAAGAAGATCTGAAGCACTAAACTTAGAAGCTTAAAAATACAAGGAGGAAGATTATGTCAGCACCACAGAGAAAAACAGATATCGGACCACCCCATTATAAGGATTTCTTGCCCCCCGTTATCCAGAAGAACTACGGCGACTGGAAATACCATGAGGTCATAAATCCCGGTGTTATGGTCCATGTTGCCAACAGCGGGGACAAGCTCTGGTCGGTCAGGGTCGCATCACCACGGCTGCTCAGCACCGATACTATCAGGGATTTCGCCGGAATGGCGGAAAAGTATTGCGGCGGTCACATCAGATTTACCACGAGAAACAATGTTGAACTCCTCGTTTCCGACGAAAAGAACCTCGAACCGCTCCAGAAGGAACTGAAGAGCAAGAAGTATATGATCGGGGGTATCGGTTCGGGAATCAGCAATATCGTTCATACCCAGGGGTGGGTGCACTGCCATTCGGCATGTACCGATGCATCAGGTATCGTAAAAGTCCTCATGGACGAATTCGCCGATTATTTTACGACCAAGCATACCCCCAACAAAGTGAGACTTGCGGTTGCGTGCTGTGTGAATATGTGCGGCGCGGTGCACTGTTCGGATATCGCGGTTGTTGCGATCCACAGAAAAATTCCGGTGGTAGACCATGATAAGGTCAAGAATATCTGCGAGATCCCGTCCACAATAGCCTCCTGCCCGACAGGCGCGATCAGCCCTGACGCGGCAAAAAAGAGCGTGAAAGTGAACGCAGATAAGTGCATGTACTGCGGGAACTGCTTTACCGTATGTCCGCCCATGGAAATCCACGACCCTGAATATGACGGCGTTGCGATCGTGGTCGGTGGTAAGGTCGGGAACCTCAGGTCTAACCCGAAATTCTCGAAGCTCGCTGTTCCGTTCATCAAGAACAATCCCCCGAGGTGGCCGGAAGTTACCGCAGCAGTGAGGAAGATCTTTGACGCTTACATAGCAGGGGCGAAGAAACACGAGAGGGTCGGAGAATGGATCGAGAGGATTGGCTGGGAAAAGTTCTTTAAGGTGACCGGACTGCCCTTTACCTTCCAGCACATTGATGACTTTACGATTGCGAGAGAGACCTTCAGGACCGCTGCAACATTTAAGTGGTAATATAACTGTGATATCGATAATATAAGGGGGGACCGCAAGATCCCCCCACGGATTAACATTCTAATGACGAGGTGGCAGAATGGAGAAAGAAGAAGTAAAGCAGCAAATATATGCCTTGGTGGAGAAATCCGTAGGGAAAAAGAAACTCAAATCATCTGATATCCAGAAGACCATATCTGCAGAGGCGGGTATCTCAAGGGATGAGGTCAAGGATGCATTAAGAGATCTTGTTGATGAGGGGAAACTCATCTATACCTATTTCGGCGGCAGTTTCGTAGAGATCCCGCCAAAATAAAAGGCTCATTGTCGTGATTTATCGAAGGGCAGTCCATTCGATTGATGAACTGCCTTTTTTTATATTCTGTTCTGTTAGAGACAGAGGTTCCTTTTTGATTATTATTGATCCTGACTAATGTGAAAGCAGAGGTATGCCTGACACTTCATGTGCCGATCATCGTGTAAATGCCGTATTGAGCTTCCCGAGGCTCTTTTCGCAGCAACCCCATTGAACAAGCCTTGCCTCCCTTGCCCTCTCAATAAGGAATTATCTGGTTGTCTAAATTTATGCTTTCAAGTTGACAAGCCTGCTATTGTCCCATTTAAGGTAAAGAGAGGGTATCCGGGAACGCACAATAAGAAATCGGAAGGAATGCCGTCTGTATATGAGTATGTCTTGCATGCTTAAGAACGTAACCAGACCAACAATAGAACGAGCTAAAAGAGGAGGGTCTGTAATGAACGGGAGGACACTATGAAAACACGGATTCTGCTTGTAGACGATGACGAAACTATGGTGAAAAGCAGTAAACATGCCCTTGAGAGCCATGGATACGAAGTGGACGGCGAGATAGACGCCGAAAGGGCTCTGGAGAAGCTGAAAACGGTTTCGTACGATCTCATGATCACCGAACTGGTGATGCTGAAACTTGACGGCATTCGGCTCATTCGCAATGCAAAGATTATCAACCCCTCCATTGGTGTGGTAGTACTCACCGGCTATCCCTCTCCGGAAGCGATACGGCATGCGCTTCAGGTGGGAGCAATTGATTTTCTCGCCAAACCCTTTTTCCCCGAGGTCCTGGGTGATGTGGTAGCAAAGGCGCTTTCCTACAGAAAGACTGCCCAGGTATATGCGGCTCAGGACGAATTCGATATGGAAAAGATAAATGCGATTCTGCAGGAGAACAAGAACCGGCCGGAGCGACTCATCCCGGTGCTCCAGGATATACAGGAGATTACCGGCTACCTGCCCCCTTCGCTCCAGAAGCTGGTGAGCAGGGAACTCAATGTCCCGATTAGTAAGGTTTCCGGTGTGGTCACCTTCTATTTCATGTTTACCATGACGCCCAAAGGCAAGCACAAGATAAGAATCTGTACCGGCACTGCCTGTCACGTAAAGGGAGCTGAACAGAACTACCGGAGGGTGAAGGGCTACCTTGGCATGCAGGGCGATGAGACCATGACAAAGGATAAGTTCTTCTCTGTGGAGTCGGTGCGCTGTGTAGGTGCGTGCAGTCTTGCCCCGGTGGCAGATTTCGATGGAACGATCGAGGGGCTCCTCACGCCGGATGAGATCACGAAAAAAATCGATCAGACCAAGAGGGGTGCATAAATGCAGATACGGAGCGAATCGGACCTGGAGAGGGTCAGGAAGGATTTTGAGCAGAGGCAGCACGCCCGAGTGAATCTCCTTTTATG
>Ga0316619_10000078_pt1 | contig 14219 bp, 10 predicted proteins | sample OWC_Aug_M1_C1_D4_FD_207659 | JGI IMG/M metagenome (GOLD analysis project Ga0316619, IMG submission 207659) | Wetland soil microbial communities from Old Woman Creek delta, Ohio, United States - OWC_Aug_M1_C1_D4_B | ecosystem: Environmental > Terrestrial > Soil > Wetlands | place: USA: Ohio...
CCTGGCGCCAGTAGGCCGCACGCGGGTCCTTGTCCACCGCAACGTCGATCTCGTAGCGCCGGGGCAGGGGGTGCATGATGGCGCAGTGGGCGTGGATTTTGGCAAGGTGCTCCTTCTTGAAATGAAAAGCCGGGAAGGTCTCGGTCTCGTTTTTCGGGTCGCTGGCGTACTCGTTTTGAATGCGGGTCATGTAGATGGCGTCGACCTTGGGCATGACGCTTGCGAAGTCGTCCGTCTCGTGGAAGGGGATGGCATGCTTCTTGAGGAAGGCCTTGATGTCGTCCTTCATGCGAAAGACTTCGGGCGCCACATAGTAGAGGGTGACGTTCTTGTAGTTTTTCATGAGATACGAGAGCGAGCGAACGGTGCGGCCGCGCTTGAGGTCGCCCACCATGGCGATCTTCTTGCCGTCGAGGCCGCCGATCGCCTGGAACTCGCGCTGCAGCGTGTAGATGTCGAGCAGGGCCTGGGTCGGATGCTGATCCGGGCCGGAGCCGCCGTTCAGGACCGGCACCGGCCGTTCGGTCTGGTTCAGCACCCACGAGGTCTTCTCGGCGAAGCCGGCCTCGGGGTGCCGGGAGATGATCAGGTCCACGTAGCTGGCGAAGGTGCGGATCGTGTCCTCGGGGGATTCGCCCTTCACTTCGGAACTGGTGCTCGTGCCGCGGCTTTCGGAGACGTTTAGGCCCAGGAGGTAGCAGGCGTTCTGAAACGATAAAAACGTCCGGGTGGAGGGTTGCACGAAATAGAGCATGGCCCGCTTGTGCGGCAGCAGGCTGCTCAGCTTCTGCGCGCCCGCCCTGGTCTTCGCGAGCAGCCGGACCTTGTCCGCCAGATCGCAGAGATCATCCAGGAACTGCCGGTCGAACTGCTGAGCGAAAATCACATCAAAAATGCGCCCCCTCTGCTTGAACGCATCAAGCTTCTCGTCCACCGGCTTGCTGTAGAACTCGTCCCATCCCTCGTAGGTCTGTTTGGTGGTCTCGGCGTAGCGCTCCATGGGTCTCTCCTGCCAGCTATTTATAGGGTTTTTATCTCGGCCTGTCGCATGGGTGGGGGATAAAATCTGATGGTTGGAATGATCTCAAAATTCATATTGTGTGTCAAGCAGGATGAAAGCACAGGATATGGTGGTTTCTGCGATAAGGAAGCATTGGCTTGTTGGACAAGAAGTCCGTCCGGGAGAAGCCGGGAGCAATGCGAGAAGGCCCCGCTCCAGCCGGCGATGGCGGCGGCTGGAGCGGGGGGCGGGCAGTCTCAAGAGGTCAGGTCATCCCAATATGGCTTTTAGATCCTCATCGGCCGTGCCGATGGGTTTGATGTTGAACGTCTTCACCAGCGTGTCGAGCACGTTGGGGGTCAGAAACGCCGGCAGCGATGGGCCCAGCCGGATGTTTTTGATCCCCAGGTGCAGCAGCGCGAGCAGGACGCACACCGCCTTTTGTTCGTACCAGGATATGATCAGCGACAGAGGCAGTTCGTTGACCGACACGTTGAACGCCTTGGCCAGGGCCGAGGCGATCTGGACGGCCGAGTAGGCGTCATTGCACTGGCCGGCATCGAGCAGGCGCGGGATGCCGCCGATGGCGCCCAGATCCTTGTCGAAGAAGCGGAACTTGCCGCACGCCAGGGTCAGCACCACGCAGTCTTTCGGGACTTTTTCCACAAACTCGCTGTAGTAGTTCCGGCCGGGCTTGGCCCCGTCGCAGCCCGCCACCAGGAAGAAGTGCCGGATGGCCCCGGACTTGACGGCAGCGACGACCTTGTCCGCCACCCCCAGGACCGAGTTGCGGGCGAAGCCGACCGTGACTTCCTTGCCGTTTTTATCCTCTTGGAAACCGGGGAGCTCCAAAGCCCGGTCGATCACGGGCTTGAAGTTGAGGTCGGATATGTGCGGCACACCGGGCCACCCGACCAGGCCGCTTGTGAAGATGTTCTTCTTGTATTCATCCTTCGGCCTTTGAATGCAGTTGGTGGTCATCAGGATGGCGCCGGGGAAATCGGGGAACTCCCGGATCTGGTTCTGCCACGCCGTCCCGTAGTGGCCGTAAAAATGCTTGTGTTTTTTCAGTTTCGGATAGCCATGGGTGGGAAGCATCTCCCCATGGGTGTAGACGTAAATGCCCTTGCCTTCGGTCTGCTTGAGAAGCTCTTCAAGGTCCTTGAGGTCATGACCCGAGACGAGAATGGCCTTGCCCTTCTTGTGCCCCAAGGGGACCTGGGTCGGCACCGGGTGGCCGTAGATGCCGGTGTTGCCCGCATCCAGAAGCTCCATGGCCCGCAAAGCGGCTTCCCCGCACTTGAGGGCCAGGCCCACCCACTGATCCAGGCTCAAATCGGACCGCTGGATGGCGGCCAGCCCCTCATGCACATACGCATAGACCTTGTCGTCCTTTTGTCCCAGGATTTGGGCGTGGTCCGCATAGGCGCTCACGCCCTTGATCCCGAAAAGGACCGTGTGCTTCAGCGAGAGGATATCGGGGTTCTCGGCGGGGTAAGACTTCAGGCCCAGCGGCTCGGCCTGCTTGACCAGTTCCTCCACGGTGGATTTCGGAATCATGGTCGAAGCCCCGCCGGGGAAATCGATCTTGCCGCCGGCGGTTTTCACCTTCGCCTTGAGCCGGTCGCGTTTCTGGGCGGCCCGGCCGATCAAATCGATGAAACGCGCGGGGTCGAAATCGACGTTGGTCAGGGTCGAAAAGGCCGCCTGGACAGTGAACGCATTCACATCCGGGTCGGACACCCCGACCTTCCGGCCTTCCACAGCAACCTGGGACAGTCCCATGAGCGTGTAAAGCAGAAGGTCTTGAAGTGCGGCAACCTCGGGCTGTTTGCCGCAGACCCCCAGCACCGTGCACCCCGTGCCCTTGGCCGTCTGTTCGCATTGATAGCAAAACATGGGTATCCTCCTTCTTGTGGGATGGGTTGAGGTTAAGGTTCGTCCTGAAAATAAGCTGAGGGGAGCCCAAAGGCATTGATCCAAGTCAAAAACACCTCGGATTGCGGACAGTCGCACTTGCGGCGGCAATAGTCAACATTGGGAAGAATTCCAGGCCGCGCCCGGATTTTGAAGTTGATACGCGCCGGGATTTTTGCCATATTTAAAAAATTTGCAGGAAACAGTGCATGTCTGCTGAGCCAGCCTGCCGGCAATGAAGGGTGGCGGCGCTGTTGATCGACCGTAATCTTGAGGATGCTTTTATGCCCGTTGAGCACCTGAAACAGCACATTCTCGAGCAGGTGGCCGCGGCCGGCCGGAAGGCGTTCGGCCAGGCCGCGGAGGGGCTCGATGTCGTTTTCCCGCCCGACCTGCAGCTCGGCCACTTTGCCGTGGGCTGTTTTCCCCTGTCCAAGAAGCTCCGCAAGAGCCCCGCGGAGATCGCCAAAACCCTCGCCGCCGCCATATCCGCCGGCGAGGTGATCGAGTCGGCCGTTGCGGCCGGGCCCTACATCAACTTCAAGCTCGCCGACCGGGTTTTCTTCGGCAGCGCCATCGACACCATCCTCGCGGCCGGCGACCGCTACGGCGACGGGCCCGTGGGGCGCAACAAACGCGTGATGGTCGAGTATCTTTCGCCCAACACCAACAAGCCGCTGCACCTGGGGCACCTGCGCAATGCCGCCCTGGGCATTTCGGTGTCGCGGCTGCTCGAGGCCACCGGGCACTGGCTGGTCAAATCCATATTGATCAACGACCGCGGGGTGCACATCTGCAAAAGCATGCTTGCCTGGGAGCGCTTCGGCCAAGGCGCAACCCCGGAGTCGGAAGGCATGAAGGGCGACCACTTCGTCGGCAAGTGGTACGTGCGCTACGCCGTCGAATCCGAAAAAGACCCGACCCTCGAGCAGAACATTCAGGAGATGCTCAAGAAATGGGAAGCGGGCGACCCTGATACGCTGGCCCTCTGGAAGAAGATGAACCAGTGGGTCTATGACGGCTTTGCCGAGACCTACCGGCGGTTCGGGATGGATTTCGACGTCTTCTATTACGAGTCGGACACCTACAAGCTCGGCAAGGACGTCATCGCCGAGGGCTTGAAAAAAGACGTTTTCACAAGGGACGAGCGCGGCAACATCGTCTATCCTCTGCCGCAGGCCCTGTTCGGCACGGAAAAAGGCGGCGCCTCGAAGAAGGTGACCGTGCTGCGGCCGGACGGCACGAGCCTCTACATCACCCAGGACATCGGCACGGCGATCCTCAAGGTCACCGAGCACCACCTGGATTCATCGGTGTACGTGGTCGGAAGCGAGCAGGAACATCATTTCAAGTGCCTCTTCTCGATGCTGGGGGCGCTGGGGTACGCATGGGCCTCGAACTGCCACCATCTGTCCTACGGCATGGTTTACCTGCCCGAGGGCAAGATGAAGTCGCGCGAAGGCAAGGTGGTGGACGCCGACGACCTGATCGCCGGCATGGCGGAGTTGGCGGAGGAGGAAATCCGCCGGCGCGACCCCGAGCACAGGCTCTCCGATGACGAGATCAAGCACCGCGCGGCGGTCATCGGCGTCGGCGCCATCAAGTACTACCTGCTGCGGGTGCGCCCCAGCCAGAGCATCAACTTCGACCCGGTCGAGTCCATCTCCTTTGACGGGTTCACCGGGCCTTACTGCCAGTATGCCTACGCGCGGATCTTCGGCATCCTCGAGAAGGCCGGCTCACGCGGGAGGGAATCCCATGCGGTCGATTGCGCGCGGCTCGGGAACCTCGAGGAGCTGCTGCTGCTCAAGATGCTGATCCAGTTCCCCGAGGAGGTGGCCAGCGGCATGGCCGAGTACAACCCCTCGCGGGTGGCCGTGCACGTCTTCAACACGGCCAAGGCCTTCAACCAGTTCTACAACAAGCACGCGGTGCTTCAGGCCGGCAGCCACGAACTCACCGCGGCCCGCCTGGCGCTGATCAAGGCGGCGGCGGTGGTGTTGAAGCGGGGGCTGAACTTGCTGGGGATTGACGTGCTGGAGAATATGTGAAAACCGTTTTAAGTGTTACGATTTAAGTTTTAAGCGTTGTACCCCGCCCGAGGGCGGGGTACAACGCTTAAAACCCAAGCCATTCGTACTATGAAATCGCGGATATTGATCAAAATCGGCGGGCGGGCCTTTGAGGGCGAAGACGGGTTCGCGGAGCTCGCCCGGGCCATCCGGCAGAACCCGGAAGCGGAAGTGATCATCGTGCACGGCGGCGGGGCCGAGATCTCCCAGGCCCTGAAAGCCGCCGGTCGGGAAACGGTTTTCGTGGACGGCATGCGGGTGACCCAGGCCGAGGACATCCGGATCGTCGAGTCGGTGCTCTCCGGCGTCATCAACGGCCGCATCACCGGCTGGCTTTCGAAACACGGCCTCCCTTGCCGCGGCATGTCCGGCAAAACCCAGGAGCTGTTGATCGCCGAGCCGCTGCGAACTCGCGGCGGGAGGAGCATGGGGTTCGTCGGCAAAATCGTGAAGGTCAACCCGGCGGCCGCACTCGATGCGCTGTCGAAAAAAGAGGTGCCGGTGGTTTCCCCGATCTCCGGCGATACCCATGGGCAAAGCTACAACGTGAACGCCGACAGCGCCGCGGCGGCGTTGGCCGGGGCTGCGCGCTGCTCCGACCTGGTCTTCATCACCGACGTGCCCGGCGTGATGGTCGACACGAAAATCATTCCCCGCCTGACGGTGGCAGAGGCCAAGGGGCTGATCGCCGGCGGTACGATCGCCGGCGGCATGGTGGCCAAGATGGAGTCCGTGTTCGAGGCGCTCGACGCAAAGGTGCCCCGGGTCCACGTGATCCAGTGGCAGGGCCCGGAGACGCTGCGCAGCCTCATTACCCACCAACAGATACCAGGGACCAGTATACGCCATGCATGAAATAGCTTGTCGGCCGGTTGAGCCGGTCGATTTCGAATCGGTGCGCCGCGTGGACGGGTTTGAAAACATCACCGTCGAGTACCCGGCCTATTTGACGGACGAATCCAAGTTTTCCTGCCGGCCCTTCGACCACCTCTTCTTCCCGAGAAGCGAAGCGGAGCTGGCCGCGGTGATGAAGGAAATGGCCCGCCGCGGCATCAAGGTCACCATTGCCGGGGCGCGCACCGGCCTGGTGGGCGGCTGCGTCCCGAACCAGGGCGCCCTGGTGTCTCTCGAAAACCTCGACCGGATGCTGGCGCTGTACTATGACGTTCCGGCGGCCGAGTGGCGGCTCAAAGCCCAGTGCGCCGTGAACCTGAGAACCATCGCGGCCCAGTTGGCGGTGAAGAGCATCCCGGACATCGAGCGCTGCGCCGACGGCACGACGCTGATCGAGATGGACCGCTTCCGCCAGGACCCCGATTTCTATTTCTACCCCCCGGACCCGACCGAGATGAGCGCCTCTTTAGGCGGCACGGTGGCCACCAATGCCTCGGGCGCGCGCACCTTCCGCCACGGCCCGACCCGCGACTGGGTGCGCGGCATCCGCGTGATGCTCGCCAATGGGGAGTTTCTGGACCTGCCGCGCGGAAAGTATTTTGCATCGCCCGGCGGCGAGTTCACGGTCACGGACAGCGCCGGCACCGACTACAAGGTGCGCATCCCCAGCTACAGCGCCCCGCGCACCAAGAACACGGCCGGCTTTTTCACCGCCCCGCACATGGACCTGGTGGATCTCTTCATCGGCTCCGAAGGCGCTTTCGGGATCATCACCGAAGTCACGGTGGGCCTGCTGAGGCGCACGCCGAAGGTCTCGGTGGTCCAGTTTCTCTCCTCCGACGAGCAGGCCATCGAACTCGTGCAGGCGCTGCGGGCGGACCCCCGCATTCGGCTCGACTTCCTGGAGATGTACTCGGCCACCGCCATCGAGCTTCTGCGCGAACGGCAGCGCCGGGATGCCAAGTCGGTCGGCACCCCGCCGATCCCCGCACCGGCGATGTCGGCGCTTTTTTTCGAGCTCGATTTCGACCCGGCGGCCAAAGAGGTCCAGATGGGGGCTTTGGATTCAGCCGTGCGCAGCTGCGGGGCCTCCCCGGCCGATTCCTGGGCCGCCTATGAAAATCGCGAACTCGACCGGCTCAAGAATTTCCGCCACATCCTGCCGGAAACCATCAACACGATCATCGCCGAGCGCAAGAAGCAGCACCCCGGGCTGCACAAGCTGGGGACCGACCTGGCGGTCCCGGACGAGCGCCTGGCGGAGATGTGGGCGGTCTACCGGGACGCGCTCGCGGGCGCCGGGCTGGAGTGGGCGGCGTTCGGCCACATCGGCAACAACCACCTCCACATCAACATCATGCCGCGCGACATGGCCGATCTTCAGAAAGCGCTGGGGCTTTACCAGATGTTCGCGGAAAAAGCGGTCGCGTTCGGCGGGTCGGTCTCGGCCGAACACGGCATCGGCAAGCTGAAGGCCAAGTTTCTCAAGACCATGTTCAGCCCCGCGCACATTGAAGAGATGCGCGCGGTGAAGCGGGCGCTCGATCCGAATATGCTGCTTAACCCCGGGGATATCTTCGAATAACAGAGTGTTAAGTTTTACGTTTTAAGTGTTAAGCAAAACGAAAAGACAATTAGCACCTTTTCTTTCTTAAAACTTAACACGTAAAACCTAAAACGATCCGGGAATATGGCACCAATAAAAAACACGAAAAATATCCGAGTAAAAGAATTATGAAGATAGTGGCTTGCGTCAAACAGGTTCCCGAAATCACCAATGTGCGGGTCAATCCCGAGACCGGGACGTTGATCCGCGAGGGGGTCGCTTCGATTCTGAACCCCTTCTGCGAGTACGCCCTGGATCACGCCGTGCGGCTCAAGGCGGCCAACCCGGACATCGAGATCATCGCCGTCAGCATGGGGCCGCCCCAGGCTCAGTCGGCCCTCATGCGCTGCCTGGAGCTCGGGGCCGACCGCGCGATCCTGGTGAGCGACCGCAAGTTCGCCGGCGCCGACACCTGGGCCACGGCCTTGACCCTGGCGGCGGTCATCCGCGCGGCGGAGCCGGATGTCGACCTGATCCTGGTCGGCAAGCAGGCCATCGACGGCGACACGGCCCAGGTGGGCCCGGAAATCGCCGAGATCCTGGGGATGGCCCAGATCATGTACGGGGTGGAAATGTCCCTCACGCCCAACCGCAAGCGCATCCGCGTGAAGCGCGAGGTCGAGTCCGGGTACGAGGTGCTGGAATCGCGCTTGCCGGCGCTGGTCTCCGCCAGCAAGGGCGACATCATGCGGCGCATGCCCTCGCTGGCCGATCTCCTTTCCGCGCGGCGCAAGGAGTTGCGGCTCCTCACGGCCGCGGACCTGGGACTCTCGGAAAGCGAGCTTGGCCTGGCCGGGTCCTACACGCAGGTGGTCAAGGTCTTCCCGCCCCAGCCCAAAAAAGACGGCTTGAAGCTGGAAGGCCTTGAACCGGCCGCAGCGGCAAGGGAGATAGCGGCGTTCCTGAAATCGGAAGGGTATGTATGATTAAACCGGCAATCGAATATGGCAACTCTTGATGAGGCGCCGGCAGGTGGGGTGCCCGCCGGTGCGTTGACTGCTGGAATTTGCTCTGATTGATTGCCGGAACCGAATTTAAAAAACAAACCGAAGCCGGGTTGAAAAATGCTGAAGATCGACCATCAAATTTGCAACCTCTGCGGCCTGTGTCAGAAATCGTGCCCCTTCGGCGCGATTTCTGCCGGCGAGGATAAAGTCGCGGTCGACGAGCGCTGCACGCTCTGCGGCGCTTGCGTCAACGTCTGCCCGCAATCGGCCCTTTCCATCGAGCGCCGGCAGGCCTCCCCGGAGGAGCTCGCGCGCTACCAGGGGGTGTTCGTCTGGACCGAGTGCGAGGAACGCGAGCAGAAGTCGGCCCCGCGCAAAGTCGTCTACGAGCTGCTCACCCACGGCCGCAAGCTGGCGGACCGCCTGGGGCAGCCGCTGACCGCGGTGGCATTAGGCGACGGCCGCATGCAAGGATTGGAACGCTTGTGTCACCAGGGCGCGGACCGCGTCATCTGCTGCCGGCACGACCTGCTCGGCGGCTATACCACGGACGGCTTCACCACGGCGCTGGCGGCGGTGGTGGCCAAGGAAAAGCCCTCGGTCCTGCTCTTCGGGGCCACCCCCAACGGCCGCGACCTGGCCCCCCGGGTGGCCGCCCGCCTGCGGTTCGGCCTGACGGCGGACTGCACCGGACTGGCCATCGACGACCAGGGCCAGCTCGTGCAGACGCGGCCGGCCTTCGGCGGCAACATCATGGCAAGCATCATCTCACCCTACACCCGGCCGCAGGCCGCCACGGTTCGGCCGAATGTCTTTGCCGCGGCTGCACCGGACCCCGGCCGGCCGGTCGCGATCGAGGATTTCCCGGTCAACCTGTCAAAGGCCGCCATCCGCACCAAGGTGGTGGAGCGGATCCAAATGGCCTCTGAGGGCGAGAAGATCGAGGAGGCGCGCATCATCGTCTCGGCCGGGCGCGGGTGCGGGGAGCCGTCCACCCTCGACCTGGTGCGCAGCCTCGCGTACAGGCTCGGCGGCACCATGGCGGGCTCGCGGGCCATCGTCGAACTCGGCTGGATCCCCCACACGCTTCAGGTGGGCCAGTCCGGCACCACGGTGGGCCCGGATCTCTACATCGCCGTCGGCATCAGCGGCGCCGTGCAGCACATCGTCGGGATGAGCTCGTCGAAGAAGATCATCGCCATCAACAAGGACCCGGATGCGCCCATTTTCAAGGTCGCCGACCTCGGGATCGTCGGCGACGCCATGGCCATTTTGCCGAAGCTTTTGGAGGCCATCCGGCCGTGAGGCTTTCCGGGGCCCAAAAAGGGAAACACATAGACCATGTACTGGGAACCGCACCTTGAAACCATGCCGCGGGCTCGCCTGCGCGAGCTGCAGCGGCAACGCCTGCAGGCAACGCTCCAGCGCGCTGCGGCATCGGCCTACTATCAGCGCATGTTCCAGGAAGCCGGGGTGGCCGCCGACCGCATCGAGGGCCTCGAAGACCTGCGCCGCCTGCCGTTTACGACCAAGCAGCATCTGCGCGAAGGGTACCCCTTCGAGTTTCTGACGATCCGCAAGGAGGACGTGGTCCGGCTGCACTCGTCTTCCGGGACCACCGGGCAGGCGACCGTGGTCTGCCACAACGCGCATGACCTGGCGATGTGGGCGAATCTGATCGCGCGCTGCATGTACATGACCGGGGCCAGGCCTGCGGACGTGTTTCAGAACATGACGGGCTACGGCATGTTCACGGGCGGGCTGGGGTTTCACTACGGGGCGGAGCGGCTGGGCATGCTGACCGTCCCGGCGGGAGCGGGCAACAGCAAGCGGCAGATCAAGTTCATGCAGGATTTCGGCACCACGATCCTCCATGCGATCCCCAGCTACGCGCTGCACTTGCTTTCGGTCTTCGAGGAGACCGGGGTCGACCCGAAACGCGACCTCCGGCTGAAAATCGCCTACCTGGGCGCCGAACCCTACTCCGAGCACACCCGCCGGCGCGTGGAGGCGGGACTGGGGGCCAAGGTGTTCAACTCCTATGGCCTGTCTGAAATGTCCGGCCCCGGCGTGGCGTTCGAGTGCCCTGAACAAAACGGGATGCACATCTGGGAAGACGCCTATCTGGTCGAGGTGCTCAACCCCACCACGCTGGAACCCGTGCCGGACGGCGAAGAAGGGGAGCTCGTCCTGACGACGCTCGACCGCGAAGCCATGCCGTTGATCCGCTATCGGACACGGGACCTGACCGCGATTCTGCCCGGGGCCTGCCCCTGCGGGCGCACGCACAAACGGATCGCCCGGATCAAGGGGCGGTCGGACGACATGTTCATCATCAAGGGCGTCAACGTCTTCCCCATGCAGGTCGAAACGCTGCTGATGAGCGTCCCGGAAGTGGGCAGGAATTACCGGATCCTCCTCGAAAACGAGGGCCCCATGGATACGATGACCGTGCAGGTGGAGGTGCAGCACGAGTTTTTCCGGGGGGATATAAAAGGCGTGAAGGCCCTGCAGCAGCGGATCACCGCAGCCCTCAAAGGCGAATTGCTGTTCACGCCCAAAGTCGCTCTGGTCGAGCCCGACTCGCTGCCCAAGAGCGAGGGCAAGGCGGTGCGGGTGGTCGATCGCCGCCGCAAAGAATAACCCCGGGCGGAGGCTGCCGGCGCGAGGATCCTCGCCGGCCCAAGGAGTGTGCGATGATTGCCTATCAACTTTCCGTTTTCGCCGAAAACAGGCCGGGGCGGCTGGACCACATCACCGGTGTGCTCGCCCAGGCGAATATCAACATCCGGGCCATCAAAATCTCGGATCTCGGCGAGCATGGGGTCGTGAAAATGCTGGTCGACGACCCGGGCAGCGCCTACCGCGCCCTCAAGCAGGCGGGCTTGCTGGTATCGCAAAAAGAAATTGTCGCCGTGGCGGTGGAAGACCGGCCCGGTGGCTTGCACGATGTGCTCCAGATCCTGACCCGGCAGCGGGTCAACGTGGAAGACTCCTACGGATTCGTTTTACGCGATCGGGCGGTTCTGGTGATTGAAGTCGCGGATGTGGCGGAAACCATGGTGTTGCTGAAAGCGGCCGGGCTCCATCTGCTGTCGAAGCAAGAGATTTACGCGTTGTAACCCGTGGTTCAAGCCACCCGCCTCACGGGTGCCCGTTGGCTGCCGTCGCTGTATTCACGGGTTTTTCGGAAGGTGATCTCGGGCCAATCTTTCACCGCAAAACCGAGGCGGAATTCGTTGGCGCACAGGTACGTGAGATACCCCTCGGCATCATAGGCCAGATCGTAGCGCTGCATCCTTTCAAAACGTTCGAGAGTTTTCTTGTCGTCGCAGTCGACCCACCGCGCCGTCGAATAATCCACCGGCTCATACACCGCGTCCACACCGTATTCGGCCTCCAGGCGGGCCATGGTGACATCGAACTGCAATAGCCCGACGGCCCCCAAAATGAGGTCGCCGCCCACAAGGGTCCGGAACACCTGGATGGCGCCCTCTTCGGCAAGCTGGATGAGTCCTTTGTGAAGTTGTTTGGACTTCATCGGGTTTTTCAAGCGGACGCGGCGGAAATGCTCTGCCGCAAAACTAGGGATGCCGGTGAACTGCAGCGGTTCCCTTTCGGAGAAGGTGTCCCCGATGCGGATGGTGCCGTGGTTGTGGATGCCGATAATGTCGCCCGAAAAGGCTTCTTCGACATTGGTGCGATCCTGGGCCATGAATATGGTGGCGTTGTTGAGCGCCACCTGTTTTCCGATCCGGTGGTGGGTCACCCTCATCCCGCGCGTGAACTTGCCGGAACAGATCCGCAGAAACGCGATTCGGTCGCGGTGCGCCGGGTCCATGTTGGCCTGGATCTTGAAAACAAAACCGGAAAAGGCCTCTTCGCAGGGCTCGACGGTGCGGGTCAGGGCATTGCGGGGCCGCGGCGGCGGGGCCAGCTCGACAAACGCGTCGAGCAACTCCTGCACGCCGAAATTGTTGAGGGCGCTGCCGAAAAAGACCGGGGTCTGGCTTCCGTTGAAAAAGTGCTCCCGCTCAAACGGGTTGGCGGCCCCTTCCAGCAACGCCACCTGGCCCCGCAGCTCACCCGCCTGGCTGCCCAGAATCCGGTCGAGCAGCGGATCACCCAGATCGGTGATGCGGATCCCCTCCCGGTCCCGGGTGTCAAGCCCGGGGGTGAACAGATGCAGCTCTCTGCGTTGGAGGTTGTAAACCCCCTTGAAGCCCTTGCCCATGCCGATCGGCCATGAAAAAGGCGTGCACTCGATCTGCAGCTTTTCCTCGATTTCATCGAGCAGCCCGATCGGGTCCAGACCTTCCCGGTCCAGCTTGTTGATGAAGGTGATGATGGGGGTGTTGCGCATCCGGCAGACCTCCATCAGCTTTTCGGTCTGAAGCTCCACGCCCTTGGTGCTGTCGACGACCATCAGGGCGCTGTCCACCGCGGTCAGCACCCGGAAGGTGTCTTCGGAAAAATCCTGGTGGCCGGGGGTGTCCAGGAGATTGATCTCCAGGTCCCGGTAGTTGAACTTCATCACCGAGGTGGTGACGGATATGCCTCGTTCACGCTCGATCGCCATCCAGTCGCTGGTGGCATGCCGGGCGGCTTTGCGCGCCTTGACCATGCCGGCCATGTGGATGGCCCCGCCGAAAAGCAGCAGCTTCTCGGTCAACGTGGTCTTGCCCGCATCGGGGTGGCTGATGATGCCGAACGTGCGGCGCCGGCCGATCTCTTTATGAAATGCCTGGTTCATGTCGACTCTCGTTATGAATGCGCCTCGCCTGGCGGAACGGCCCCGCCGACAGCAACGCCCGACCGCACAACGTGCGCCGGAAATTATGAATCATTACCAGCGTGGTGGCTTGATTCCCCGAGAATCAGGGCGGAGGGCCCGGCAGCCGTAAAATGGCCGAGCGGGATAACGCAGATCGCATGTCTTGATTAAGGCCTGCTGAACACACGAGAAGGGATTCCCCCACAATCCAACCGTTTATGTTTATATTTATATCCCAACAACGGGTTCGCGTCAAACGGAATTGTGTAACTTTTACGCTCGTTGTGCGTTAAGATAAACGTGTGAACACCTTTAAGGACTTCTATAGCCGGCAGCGGCAGAAATTTTTCAGCTATCTCGTCCGGCGCTCGGGGGATTATCACCTGGCTTGTGACATCATGCAGGAGAGCTTTACCCGGCTCTATGAAAAATACTCGGCGGAAAGCTTCACGCCTCAATTGCTATACACAATCGGCCGAAACCTGGTTCACGACGCGCTGCGCCGGCAAAGACGAAACCCGACGCTTCCAGAGGAAAAAGACCAACCGACGATCGACCCGAACCACGACCTCATGGTCCGCGACGAGTACCGCCGGGTCATGGCCGCCATGCGGCGCCTGGAGGATGACGAAAGGGATCTCCTGGCGCTGGTGGTGAGCAGCGAGCTCTCCTACCGGGAGCTGGCCGCAATAACCGGCATCAGCGAGGCCAACGTCAAGGTGAAAATCCACCGCACACGTAAAAAACTGAGAAATATTCTCGAAACGGGTGGAACATGAACGACCAGCTTATCAGCCTGTACATCGACGATGAACTCAGCTTGGACGACAAAATCGATTTCGTTGAAACCGTCTATGACAATAAACATTTCAGGGATGATACCCTGGACCTCCTCCGGCAGGAAAAACTCATCCGCTCGGAAGTCGTTGAAAAGATGCCGGCGCTCAGCATCCGGGAGCCGATCGCCCCTTGGCATCTGCGGCTGTTCAGGCCGGTTGCCGCCCTCGCA
>Ga0316619_10000080_pt1 | contig 14197 bp, 9 predicted proteins | sample OWC_Aug_M1_C1_D4_FD_207659 | JGI IMG/M metagenome (GOLD analysis project Ga0316619, IMG submission 207659) | Wetland soil microbial communities from Old Woman Creek delta, Ohio, United States - OWC_Aug_M1_C1_D4_B | ecosystem: Environmental > Terrestrial > Soil > Wetlands | place: USA: Ohio...
GCAGGGCGGCGAGCATGCCACCCACCTGGGCCGCGCCGTCGTCGGCCTGGGCGCCGCAGAGCACCAGGTCGTAGTTGCCCTTCTGCACCGCCGCTTTCAGGATCGTGGCGATCCCCCTGCCGTCGGAGCCCTCGAAAGCCGGGTCCACCAGCATCAGGCCGTTGTTGGCGCCCATGGCCATCTCGCGCCGCACCACCTCCTCGGAGTCCTCGCCGCCGATGGTCGCCACGGTCACCGAGCCGCCGACGCGGTCGACGATCTGGATCGCCTCCTCGACGGCATAGTTGTCCCACTCGTTCACCGAGTAGACCAGATCGTCGCGTTTGATGTCCGATCCGTCGCCCTTGACCTCGATCTCATTCTCGGCCGAGTCGGGGACTCGCTTGACGCATACCAGAATCTCCATCACGCCCCTCCCTTGGTTGGACTATTTACGAAACCATCACCGTTGGATGTGCCGGTCGATCAACTCGCACAGATCGACGGCTTCCATTTTTCCCTCGAGCCCCGCCACCTTGATGGCGTCCTCGATGTTGACCAGGCAGAACGGGCAGGCCGTGACCACGACGTCCGCGCCGGCCGCTCTGGCCATCTGGACCCGCACGACCCCCATGCGCTGTTCCTCCTCGGGCTCGTAGAACAGCATCAGCCCCCCCCCGCCGCAGCAAAACGAGCGGTCGCGGCAGTCGCCGGCCATCTCGGCGCGGCGGATCCCCGGGATGGCGTCGATGGCCTGGCGCGGCGTGTCGTAGAGCGCGTTGTGGCGGCCGAGATAGCAGGGGTCATGATAGACGTAGGTTTTGGACCCGTTATCCCCCGGAGCGAGCTTGAGCCTGCCGCTGCGCACCGCGTCCACGACGACCTCGCTGATGTGCTGGACCGGCGGCAGCCCGCTGTAGTCCTTCTTGAGGGCGTTGTAGGCGTGCGGGTCGGCGGTCACGATGCGCTTGACCTCGGCGGCCCGGATGGCCTCGGTGTTCTGCTCCTTGAGGCTCTGAAAGAGCATCTCCTCGCCGAAGCGCCGCACCTCGTGGCCGCTGTCCTTCTCGTCCTTGCCGAGCACGCCGAAGTCGACCCCGGCCGCGCACAGGATGCGGGCCGTGGCCTGGGCGACCTTCTGCATGCGATCGTCGTAGGAGGTGATGCTGTCGACGAAGTAGAGGGTCTCCGCGGCCTCGCCCTTTTCGAAGAGCTTCACCCGGCAGCCCTCTCCCACCCCCGCGACCCAGTCGACGCGTTTTTTCTCCATCTTGCCCCAGGGGTTGCCGCGTTTTTCAAGCGCGCTGAGCGGTTTCTGCAGCGACTGGGGCACCATGCCCTCGTCCACCATGCCGCGCCGCAGGTCGACCATCTTGTCGATGTACTCGATCCCGAGCGGGCATTCCTGCTCGCAGGCCCCACAGGTGGTACAGGACCAGATCTCGTCCTCGCTGTAGATGCCGCCGATCAGGGCCTTGGACTCCTCCGGCGTTCGGCCCCAGAGCGGGTAGAGCTTGAAGCAGCAGTCCCGCGCCTTGATGGAGATGAACCGGGGCGACAGCGGCCGCTTGACGCGGTTGGCCGGGCAGCGGTCCGAGCAGCGGCCGCAGTCGGCGCAGGAATAGAAGTCCAGCATGTGCTTCCAGGTGAAGTCCTCGAACTTCTTGACGCCGAAGGATTTGAGCTCGTCGAGCTTGCTCTCGTCCACGCCGTGCCGGACGGGCTTCACGTTGCCGTGGTCCAGGCGCATGAAGAACACGTTGAAGATCGAGGTGATCACGTGAAAGTGCTTGCCCATGGGCAAAAAGCACAGAAAGAAGAAAAAGGCCAGGTCGTGGATCGTGTAGGAAGCGAGATGAATGCCCTGCAGCGCCCCGGTCGAAACCCCGCCGAGCAGGTGCCGGAAAAACCAGCCGAGGGTCAGCGGCGGCAGCCAGTGGGCCTCCCGGCCGGCGGCGTCCTGGGCCGCGACGAGGCTGGCGTCGAAAAGGCTTTCGCTGACGAGCAGCGTGCAGATGAGCCCCAGCACCAGGATCGCCTCGGGCGTGTGGTCCTTGCCGTAGCGCTCGGGGACGTCGTAGCGCGCGGGCTTGAAAGCCAGCCGGCGCACGGCCAGGATGACGGCACAGATGAAGACCGCCGTGCCCGCATAGTCCTTGACCGCGTTGTAGAGATGCCCAAAAGCGCCTCCGAAGCCCGGCAGGGTGAACCCGTCGACAAAGCCCAGAATCACCAGCTGGGTCGAACGGGCCGCCAGCGTCAGAAACCCGAAGAAGACGATGATGTGCAGGACCCCGGCCAGCAGATACCGGGGATGCCGCCACTGGGCGAGCCAGATCTTGAGGACCGCCCGAACCCGCTCGGCATAACGGTTGAAGCGCTGGTCCGGTGCGGCCTTCAGCAGCGGCTCGATGCGGCGCTTCATGATATAGGCAAAAACCCCGATGCCGATGAGGGGGATGAGGATGTAAAAGATCTTGGCGGGAACACCGAGGAGCAGGGCGGTCGCAGGGGAAATCAGAGCCGGTTGCATAGCTCTCCTTGTTTAAATTCAATGTGAAATCGCAGGTCGGCCCGTCAGCCGGTCCATTCTAAGTTACGGGATACCCGGCCGGCGGTATGCATGAGAATCCCGGTCAGGCCGATGACCCCTGAGTTTTTGCCTATAGCATGAACGGCCGTTCAGGACAATGCCAGACTTCCGGTCGGACGGGGCCTGAGGGCTGATTTATTTAACCGGCAATCAAACATGGCAACTCTGGGTAGCCCCAGACGGATGGCGTGCCCGCCGCGGTAAGCCGCAACCACCCGTTCAACGAACCAGCGCACGGCAGCAATCCCGCTCGGTATGGACCCGGACAGCCCCGGAGACCCCTCTTTCACAGATCCGCCGGCCGCCGGTGCCGCGCCTACTTCCCGCCGAACGAATCCTCGTGGATGTCCACCATGGCCGTGTTGCCGGCCAGGATGGCTTTCATCTTGCCGAAGGTCACCGGCAGGATCGTGCTCGCGAAAAATTCGATGCTCTTGAGCTGGCCCTCGTAAAAGAGCGCGTCTTTCTCCTTGGCGCCGGCGGCCAGTTTTTCCGCGGCGATCCGGGCGCGCCACAGCAGCATCCATGCCATGACCACGTCCCCGCAGACCTCCAGGAAGGGGTGGGCAAAGGCAAAGGCCGTGAGCACCTTGTCCGACATGGCCGCCGCACCCATGTGCATGGCGACCTCCCCCAGCTTGTTCAGCATCCCCTCCACCGTTTCAGCGAAGGGGGTCGTGCGCGGGACGGCCTTGGCGGCGGCGAGGGCGGCCTGGATCTCGCCGAGCAGGTCCATGATGGGCCGGCCCTTGTTCTGGCCGAGCTTGCGGCCCAGGAGGTCCATGGCCTGGATGCCGTTGGTGCCTTCGTAGATGGGCGTGATCCGGCAGTCGCGCAGCAGCTGCTCCATGGGGTATTCGCGGATGTAGCCGTAGCCGCCGTAAACCTGGATGCCCAGGTTGCAGACCTCGCAGGAGCGATCGGTGACGTACCCCTTGGCGATCGGGATCAGAAAATCGATCATGCCCTGGTACTTGGCCTTGGCGTCCGGGTCGGCGGCCGTGTGCAGGCAGTCTTCCAGGTGGCCGACGTAAAAGATCAGGCTGCGCATGCCCTCGACGTAGACCTTCATGAGCATGAGCATGCGGCGGACGTCCGGGTGCTGGATGATGGGCACCGAGGGCGCGCTCTTGTCCAGGGCTTTCAATAGATGGCGCCCCTGGACGCGTTCGCGCGCGTAGGCGAGGGCGTACATGTAGGCCGGGCTGGCGCAGGCGAGCCCCTGGGAGCCCACCAGCAGCCGGGCTTCGTTCATCATGAGAAACATCGCCCGCATGCCCTTGTTCTCCTCGCCCAGCAGCATCCCGCGGCAGCGGCCCTTGCTGCCGAGGGCCATCGAGCAGGTGGCGTTGCCGTGGATGCCCATCTTTTCCTCGATGCCCGTGCAGACGATGTCGTTCGGCTCCCCGAGGCTGCCGTCGTCGTTCACCCAGATCTTCGGCACCAGGAACAGCGAGATCCCCGCGGTTCCCGCCGGGGCGCCGTCGACCCGCGCCAGCACGGGGTGGATGATGTTCTCGGCCAGGTCGTGCTCGCCCGAGGAGATGAAGATCTTGTTGCCCGTGATGGAGTAGGTGCCGTCGGGGTTTTTAACGGCCGACGTGGTGAGGGCGCCCACGTCGGAGCCCGCCTCGGGCTCGGTCAGCAGCATGGTGCCGGTCCATTGGCCCGTGTACATCTTCTTGAGAAACAGCTTTTTCAGTTTTTCGGTGCCGAAGCTCTCCACGAGCTTGCCGGCGCCGTGGGTGAGGCCGGCGTACATCATGAAGGCGAAGTTGGCGCCGTTCAAGTAGTCGGCGGCGGCCATGGCCACCGCCCGCGGCATGCCCTGCCCCCCCCAATCGGGGTCCTCGGTCATGGCCAGCCATTCGCCCTCGATGTAGGCCTTCCAGGCCTTGTGGAAGGATTCGGGCACGAAGACCTTGCCGCCGTCGAAGCGGGCCCCCTGCCGGTCTCCGTCCTGCCGGGTCGGCAGGATCTCCTTGATGGCGAGGTTGCGGGCCTCGGAGATGATGAGGTCCACCGCCTTGCGGTTGAACTCGGCAAAGCGCTCGTGCCGGGCGAGTTCCTCGACCTTCAGTTGCTCGTGCAAAACAAAATCGACATCCCTGCGGTCGGCAATCAGCTGCGCCATGGGTGCAATCTCCTCGTTCTATGGTTTCCCCTGAAGTTTCAAATCCGGTTTTTCCGGAATCCCGATACCGCGCATGAACAGGTCGACCAGCGGGTCGGCCATGGAGGCCAAATCGTAGCTGCGGCCGGAGTGCAGCCAGGTGCCGATGGTCTCCTCCACCGCCCCGAGAATGAAGCGCTTCACCAGACCCACGTATAGGTCCTTGCGGATGGCGCCCTCCTGCTGGCCCTGCTCGACGATCTCCGCAAGGATGTCCTGGTACATCTTGGCCATCTCCCGGATCTGATCCTCGGCCAGGCGGCTGCTCTGGTGGGTCTCGATCTGGTACACGACCGCCATGTCGGGATCGCGCTGGAACTCGCCCAGATGCACGCGGACCAGATTGCGAAGCTTCTCGGCGCTGCTCGCCCCTCGGCCGACCTCCGCGCGGAAACAGTCGAACACCTGCTTGGCTTTGGAGCTGAAGAATTGGACCAGGATGTCGTCTTTGTTCTTGAAGTAAAGGTAGATGGTCCCATCCGCCACGCCGGCTTCCTTGGCGATCTGCGCGACGGTGGACTGACGAAAACCATGGCGGGCAAACACCTTGACCGCCGCCTCAAGAATTCGATGATACTTGGAATTCTTGTCTTTGAGGTCGTTTGAGTCCATCGAGATTCCATGATCATGCATGAATGTTCATTCATTTATGTATCAGTCTAAAATAACGCTGTCAAGCTTAAATTAAAATGTTTTTATATGATTTTATACAATAATAACATTGTCTTTAAATTTTAAGAACATCCCCACGGCCAATTTGCCCAATATAAAAATTAATGAATTTATATTCATTAATTAGGCAATAAAAAAACCCCCGACCGATCTTCTCAGATCGACGAGGGTTTTTGCGCTGGCAGTCTTTCAGGGCTTCAGCCGGCGGATTCTTCGCCTGGTGCCCTGAAATTCAGACTTCTTGAAGTGGGCTTCGTATTTGGCAGGTCGATCTTCCCGGCACCTATACCTGCGGCCGCGGCAGCATCCCGGCCCGCTCGGCGATTTCGGGCACGCGGTGCTCCCATTCGATCGCCATCAGATGCACGCCCGCGACGCCCTTCATCTCCTTGAGCTCCGCAATCTGCTCCAGGGTGATCTTGATGCCCTCTTCCGCCTGCTTGTCGCGCGCCACCCCTTGCAGACGGGTGATGATTTCATCCGGAACGTCCATGCCCGGCACCTTGGCCTTCATGTACTTGGCCATACCGAGGCTCTTCATCGGGGTGATGCCGGCCAGGATGAACACCTTTTCGGTCAACCCCATGTCGTTCGCCTGGCGGATGAACTCGCGGAATTTGGGCATGTTGTAAATGCACTGGGTCTGGATGAAATCGACACCGGCCTTGACCTTCTTGGCCAGCCGGTGAACGCGCCACTCGAAGGGGTCCGCAAAGGGGTTGGAGGCCGCCCCGATGAAGATCTGGGGCTTTCCGTCCACCTCGGTCCCGCTCAGGAACTTGCCCTCGTCGCGCATCTGCCGGACCATGCTGATCAGCTGCATGGAGTCGATGTCGAAAACGCCCTTGGCCGTGGGGTGGTCGCCGAACTGACAGTGGTCGCCGGACAGACAGAGCATGTTGCGGATGCCCAAGGCGGAGGCCCCGAGGATGTCGGCCTGCATGGCCAGGCGGTTGCGGTCGCGGCAGACCATCTGGAAGTTGGGCTCCAGCCCCTCCTGGATGAGGAGCAGGGAGGCGGCCCAGCTCGCCATGCGCACCACGGCGGTCTGGTTGTCGGTGATGTTCACGGAATCCACTTTCCCCTTGAGGTGGGCCGCCTTCTTGCGGACCTCCTCCGCGTGGGCGCCGCGCGGGGGGCCGAGCTCGCCGGTGAAGGCGAAGTGCCCGGCTCTCAGAACTTTTTCCAGATTGCTTCCCGATTTCATAATACGCACCCTTCCAAGGAGGTTGATTGAAAACGATCCGGTGTCAGGCCTTGGCTTTTTCCGGCTTCTTGTAGCCGGGCTGGATCAGCGTCCGCGGCGTGGTGTCCTTCCATTCCTGGGGCAGCGTCAGCTCCAGAATGCAGTCCAGCCGGCCCTGGGCTTTCAGCCGGTCGTAGATTGCGTTCCAGGCGCAGGGCTGATCCGCGCTGATCTCGCAATTGCCCTTGTTGGTCCCCCCGCAGGGCCCGTTGTAAAGGCCCTTGGCGCACATGGTGACCGGGCAAATGCCGCCGGTCAACCCCAGCACGCACCGGCCGCAGGAGCGGCAGCGCTCCTCGTACCAGCCGACATCCTGGTTCACCGCCAACCCGCAGGTGTCCACTCCCGGGTAGACCGGCTTGTTCGGGAACCGCTCCGCCAGGAACTGGATCCCGACCCCGCAGGCCAGGGAGACGATGGCGTCGAACTCGCCCGCCCGGTGGTCCAGCTGGGCCAGGTATTCGCGGTCGCACTGGCGCTCCAGGGTGGTGGTTTCCAGCTCCAGGGGGTTGCCTTTGAGCTTGCGGGCCATGTCGAGCTCGGTGGCCAGCACCGCCACCTCCTTCTCGCCGCCGGCCAGGCAGACGGCGACACAGGTGCCGCATCCCACCACCATCACTTTCTTGTGGTCCTTGATCAGGTCCATGATTTCATCGAACGGTTTGCGCTTGGCTACGATCATGTTGCCTCCAGGACGTCAAATTTGAAATTTGAGATCTGAGATTTGAGATTCGAGGTTGATCCCCCAACCCCAGATGCCCAAACACCAAACACTCAACACCACTCCCTACGCCGCGGACTTCTTTTTCAACGGATTCGGTCCGAGCTTCAGAATGTTCTCCGTCATCTCCTTGGCGTAAGCCACGAACGTGGGCGCCTCGCCGGAGGACAGGTTGTACATCCTCACGCGCTCGGGCTCCAGGCCGATCTCCTGCAGCAGGGAGCGCACGTGGTTGACCCGCTCCCGGCAGCGCAGGTTGCCCTCGTTGTAGTGGCACGCCCCCTCCAGGCAGCCCACGCAGTAGACGCCGTCGGCGCCCTTCTGAATCGCCTTCAGCATGTGGACCACGTCCACCTTGCCGGTGCAGGGCACCAGGATGATTTTCACGTTGGACGGGTAGCTCAGTCGCATCGAACCTGCCAGGTCCGCGGCCGAGTACCCTCAATATTCGCAGCAGAAGGCGATGATGGTGGGTTCGAAGTCGGGCATCAGGCCACCTCCTCATTCAGCAGCGCTTCGATCTTGCACACGATCTGCTCATCCTCGTAGAAGCTCAGGTTGATGGTCTGCCGCGGGCAGACCGCCGTGCACACCCCGCAGCCGTGGCACAGGGCCTCGTTGATCTCGACCACCTTGGTGGCGTCGTTGAACTGCGGCACGCCGAAGGGGCAGGAGCGCACGCAGGTCAGGCACTTGACGCAGTGCTCGGGGTCGACCTTGGCCGTGATGGCGGACAGCTTGATCGAGTCCTTGGAGAGCAGGGTCGAGGCGCGCGCCGCCGCCGCCTGGGCCTGGGCGATGGTCTCGGAGATCAGCTTGGGGCCGTGGGCCGTGCCGCAGAGGTAGACGCCCTCGCTCGGCATGTCCACCGGCCGCAGTTTCACGTGGGCCTCGATGAAGAAGCCCTCCGGGTTGCGGTTGAACTTCATCAGCCCGCTGACCTCGGCCGTGTCGGCCGCGGCCACGCCGGCGCTCAGCACCAGCCGGTCGGCCAGGATCTCGATCTCCCGCTGCAGCACGTGGTCCTTCACCCGCACGGCCACCCCGTCCCCGCTGGCGGAGGCCTGCGGCGCCGCCTCGGGCTCGAAGCGGATGAAGATGACGCCCTGCTTGCGCGCCTCGGTGTAGTAATCCTCCATCAGCCCGTAGGTGCGCATGTCCCGGTAGAGGACATACACCTGGGCGTCGGGGTTCTTCTTTTTGAGCAGCAGCGCGTTCTTGACCGCGTTCTGGCAGCAGATCCGCGAGCAGTTCACGTTCTTTTCGTTGCGCGAGCCGACGCACTGGATCATGACGACGCTCTGCAGGTCCGCCGCGCCGTTTTTATCCAGCAGGTCGCCGAACTCCACCTGCGTCAGGACGCGGGGGTCCTGCCCGTAGAGGTACTCCGTGGGCCGGTACTCGGTGGCCCCCGTGGCCACGATGATGACGCCGTGCTCGATCTTCTCGGTCTGGCCGCTCGGGCCCCAGGCGACGGTCGTGGCGAAGTTGCCCTTGAACCCCTCGAAGGCCGTGATCTTGGCGCCCGTCAGGACCCGGATCTTCGCATGCTCGGTCACCTCACCGGCGAGCTGCTTCAGGTAGGCCTGGATGTCCGCGCCCTCGATGGTGTGGTGCAGCCGCCGGGCGAAACCGCCCAGTTCGGCCTCCTTTTCGACGACCACCACCGGGAACCCCTGCCGGGCGAGACCCAGCGCGGCGTTCATGCCGGCGATGCCGCCGCCGATGACCAGGGCCCGCTTGTTGATCGGCACGGTCTTGCTTTTCAGCATCTTCAGCGTGGCGGCGCGGGCCGCGGACATCCGCACCAGGTCCTTGGCCTTGCGGGTGGCCGCCTCGTGGTCGTTGGCGTGCACCCAGGAGTCCTGGTTGCGGATGTTCGCCATCTCGAACAGGTAGGGGTTCAGGCCGCAGGCCTCCAGCGTTTCCATGAACATGGGCGCGTGGGTCTTGGGGCTGCAGGAGGCCACCACCACGCGGTTGAGCTTGTGCTCCTTGATTTTTTCCTTGATCTTCTCCTGGGTGTCCTGGCTGCAGGTGAAGAGGTTCTCGTCGGCGTAGACCACGTGGGGCAGCTTCTCGGCGTAGGCCCTTACGCCGGGCACGTCGACCACCCCGCCGATGTTGATGCCGCAGTTGCACACGAAGACCCCGACCCGCGGCGGCTCCTCGGCGACATCCAGCTCCTCGGGGAGCTGGATCTTGGTGATGTCCCGGCCGCGGGCCTCGGCCAGCACGGAGGCGGCCATGACGGCCGCGGCGCTCGCTTCGGTGACGGAGCTCGGGATGTCCTTCGGCCCCTGGAACACGCCGCAGGCGTAAACCCCCGGCCGCGAGGTCTCCACCGGCGTGAACGGGTGGCTTTCGGCAAACCGGGACTTGTTCAGGTCCACCCCGATCCGTTTCGCCAGATCGACGGTGTCCTTGGAGATCTGCAGCCCCACGGAGAGCACGACCATGTCGTACTCTTCGATCTTCAGGCCGCCGGCCTCGTCCACGTAGCGCAGCGACAGGTTGCCGGTCTCGGGCAGGACGTCCACCGAGTGCACCCGGGAGCGCACGAAGCGGATCCCGTCGGCGACGGCGCGGTTGTAGTATTTCTCGTAGTCCTTGCCGAAGCTGCGGATGTCCATGTTGAAGATGGTGCACTCCAGCTCGCCGTGGGCATGCTCCTTGGCGATCATGGCATCCTTCATGGCGTACATGCAGCACACCGAGGAGCAGTAGCTGTTGCCGCACTGGTTGTTGTCGCGCGAGCCGATGCACTGCAGCCAGGCGATCCGCTTGGGATCCTTCTCATCCGCGAGCCGCTGGAGGTGGCCCATGGTGGGGCCGGTGGCGCTCAGGATGCGCTCGAACTCGAGGCTCGTCACCACGTTCGGGCTCGTTTGGTAGTGATAGACGTTCTCCAGGTGCGCGGGGTCGTAGGGGTCCGAGCCCGGGCACAGGATCACCGAGCCGACCGGGACCTCGAGGGTCTCGGCCGCCTGGGTGTGGTCCACCGCCTTGGCGAGGCAGGCCTTCACGCACTGGTAGCACTCCGAACAGATCCCGCAGCGCAGGCAGCGCTGGGCCTCGGTGCGCGCCTCGGTCTCGTCGTAGCCGAAGGAGACCTCCAGGAAGTTGCACTCGCGCGCGGCCGGGTCGAGGCAGCGCACCGTCACCCGGGCGTGCTTGGGCTCGCCCGCCGTCTCCGGCTTGACGTGCTCCCACTCCTTCACGCGGCCTTCGCGCAGGTCGAGCCCGTTGATGTAGCGGTGGATGCTCTCGGCGGCCTCCTTGCCGCTCGCCACGGCTTCCACCACCGACTTGGGCCCGTAGAAGGCGTCCCCGCCGGCAAAGACCCCCTCGATGTTGGTCTGCAGCGTGACCGGGTCGGCCTGCAGCCCCCCCGGCCGGGTGAAGGCGATGCCCTGGCCGTCCAGGTGCGTGCGGTCGGTGCTCTGGCCGATGGCGATGATCACCGTGTCGGCGAACATCGGGGTGCAGACGCTCTCGTCGTACTGGGGGTTGAAGCGCTTGTTCTCGTCGAAGACCGCCGTGCAGGTCTTGAACTCGAGCCCCGACACGCGTTTGCTCTTGTCGATGAAGAAGGACTTGGGCCCGAAGCTGTTGACGATCGTGATGTCGCTCTCGAGGGCCTCTTGGACCTCGTGCGCCCAGGCCGGCATCTCCTCGCGCTTCTCGAGGCAGACCATGGTGACGTTCTTGGCCCCCAGGCGCTTGGCGGTGAGCGCCACGTCCACGGCCACGTTGCCGCCTCCCACCACCAGCACGTCCCGGCCGATTTCGACCTTCTTGCCGAGGGAGGCATCCCGCAGGAATTCGACCCCCTGCAGCACGCCCGCGACATCCTCGTTTTCGACCCCGAGGCGGCGGCCGCCGTGCAGGCCGATGGCCAGGAACACGGCCTTGAATCCGTCTTTCCTGAGGCTGTCGAAGGTGACGTCCTTGCCGAACGTGACCCCGGTCCGGATCTCGACGCCCATGCGCCGGATGACCTCGATCTCGAGGTTCAGAATGTCCCGCGGCAGGCGGTAGGCGGGGATGCCCACGGCCATCATGCCGCCGGCCACCGGCAGCTTCTCGAAGACGGTCACCGGGTAGCCGCGCCGGGCCAGGTCGTAGGCCGCCGTCAGGCCGGCCGGCCCCGAGCCGATCACGGCCACCTTTTCGGGGCGCTTTTCCGCCGCGGCGGGCACCGCCGGTTCGCCCTGGCTGCGCTCGTGGTCGGACAGGAAGCGGTGCAGCTCGCGGATGGCCAGCGGCTGGTCCACGTCGTTGCGGGTGCACATCTTCTCGCAGGGGTGGTGGCAGACGCGGCCGCAGACGCCGGGGAACGGGTGGTCCTCCCGGAAGAGGTCGATCGCCTCCTGGTACTTGCCCGCGTTGATCAGGGCGATGTAGCCCTGGATGCTGACGTGCGCCGGGCAGGTCGCCTTGCAGGGCGCCGTGCCGCGCTTGTTGATGCCGTAGGCCCCCGGCATGGCCTGGGCGTACTGCTTGAAGATCGCCTTTCTCTGGGAGAGCCCCTCGTCGTAGTCGTTGGCGGTCTCGATGGGGCAGACCTTGGCGCACTCGCCGCAGCTGGTGCATTTGGCGAGGTCCACGTAGCGGGGGTTCTTGCGGACGACCGCGGTGAAGTTCCCGGGCTCGCCTTTCAGTTCAACCAGTTCGGAATTCGTGAGCAGATCGATGTTGATGTGCCGGCCGACCTCGACCAGCTTGGGTGAGATCACTCACATGGCGCAGTCGTTGGTGGGGAAGGTCTTGTCGAGCTGGGCCATCATCCCGCCCACGGCGGGCAGCTTGTCGACCAGGTAGACCTTGAAGTCCGAGTTGGCCAGGTCCAGAGAGGCCTGCATGCCGGCAATGCCGGCGCCGATGACCATCACTGATCCGCTTTTGGTGTTTCCTGCTGATGCCATAGCTTCTCCTCGAGATGGGGCAAACACCTCCGTGCCTGCCTGCGTTCATTCCTGTTCGCAGTGCTTCGCGGCCGCTTCAACGGCCACGCTGAAATCCGATGGAAAACCTGTCTGATGCAGGAGAAACAAGGTGTGCGTGAGGTCTTGAAAAAACGTGGCAGAAAGGATCTGATAACCCACAACCAATCCCGTCATCCTCAAGTTGAATTTCGGACCGAATACCACATGGTGGCAAAGACAACCAAGGTTGCGATTATGCCCCCAACGCACCACTGTGTCAAGGAAATTTGGGCGAAGAAAATATAAGAATTTCCGAACGATTTCAGGCGACCGCATAGGCCTTGAGCTTGCGCCGCAGGGTGTTCAACCCCACTCCCAGGCTGCGGGCGGTTCGAACCTTGTTGCGGCCCATGCGTTCATACACACTCAGTATGTGTTGTTTTTCGACATCGGCCAACGGCAGGGCGGCGCCGTCGAGATGAAGCCGCTTGTCGCCGGCAGGGGCCTTCCGCCGCCGCAGGTGTTCCGGCAGGCAGTCCAATGAAACCCTCCTTCCCTGAGACAGGTTGACGGCCGACCGGATGATCGATTTGAGCTCGCGCACATTGCCGGGGAACTCATACGCCATCAACGCGTCGAGGGTGGTGTCGTCCGGGTGCAGGCTGTCAGCGGAAGGGCCCAGTTCCTTCAGAAAATGGTCGATCAGCAGGGGGATGTCCTCGCAGCGTTCCCTCAGGGGCGGCAGGTGCAGCCAGCTGCCGCGGATGCGGTAGTAAAGATCCCTGCGAAATCGGCGGCTGCCGACCATCTGATCGATGTCCTCGTTGGTCGCCGCCACGAACCGGACGTCGGCCTTCTGAGGCGCCGAGCTTCCCACCGGCGTGAACTCACCGTCCTGCAACACCCGCAACAGCTTGCCCTGCATCGCCAGCGGCAGGTTGCCGATCTCGTCCATGAAGAGCGTCCCGTGGTCGCAGTGCCGGATGTGCCCCGGACGGTCCTTTTCGGCCCCGGTGAAGGCGCCCCGGGTATGCCCGAAAAATTCGGCTTCGAACAGCTCGCCCGTCAGGGCCGCCATGTTGACCGGCAGAAACGGCTGCCGGCTGCGGGGGCTGGCGAGGTGGATGGCCCTGGCCAGAAGCTCCTTGCCGGTCCCGCTTTCCCCGGTAATCAGGATGGGCACGTCGCTGGCCGCATGCAGCTCAGCCTCCTTGAGCACTCGCAACACCGGCGTCGAACGCGTCACAAACCCCTGGAAAGCGTCCGGGTGCTCGAACACCGGCGGCCGCCGGCTGCGCTCGACATGCAGGATGTCCAGCAGGCGTTTGCGTTCCAGGGCCCGCTTGACCGCAAAGATCAGGTCATCGTCGGAGACCGGCTTGACCAGGTAGTCATAGGCCCCCTGCCGCAGGCACTGAACCGCCGTGCGCGCATCGTTGACGGCGGTGACCATGATGCACTCGGTGCCCGGACTGTGCTTTTTGATCGCTTCCAGGAGCCCCCGGCCGTCCATTTCCGGCATGCCGATATCGATCAGGGCCAGATCGAAGGCTTCCTCGGCTTCGAAAAGCGCTGCAGCGCCGACGGAGTCGTCTAAAGCATCGACCGATGTGAACCCCGCGGCCTGCAGTCGTTTTCTGACCAGGTCCAGGTAGTCGCGATCGTCGTCAACAATGATGATACGGGGTCCCATGGCGAATGACCGTTGAATGAGAGCACGATTTCAAGTTTGGACCGGGCCATTCCGGCACAGGCCGATTTGGCCCATGCACTCAACCGGTCAATATTGCATTTGAATCTTGTAGAGTGGGCCATATTGGCATACGCGTGGCAGAATTTCAAGTCTTTTGAATGATTGTACCGCCGTTGCCGTTTTTCTATCAAT
>Ga0316619_10000083_pt1 | contig 14151 bp, 16 predicted proteins | sample OWC_Aug_M1_C1_D4_FD_207659 | JGI IMG/M metagenome (GOLD analysis project Ga0316619, IMG submission 207659) | Wetland soil microbial communities from Old Woman Creek delta, Ohio, United States - OWC_Aug_M1_C1_D4_B | ecosystem: Environmental > Terrestrial > Soil > Wetlands | place: USA: Ohio...
TTCAGCCATGAGCGCGGCTTCGACGGGGCTTGGATAACGGGTCTTGCGTGCCTGGCGCAGGGTGGCAATGTGGTCAATGTTGACGCCGAGATAGATGCTCATGGGTTCAGCCAGATGGATTCAGGTCGGTGGATTGAGTTCGGTGAGATCGCGCAATAGCTGGCGAGTATAAAGTGGCTTGGTGCCGAGGGTGTGGTTGATGAGGGTGCGCATCAAGGACTTCGATTCGCTCAGCGTCGTTGGCCGCTCGAAGCTGTCCGCTGCCAGATCGAGCAGGGTCTGGCCGGACACTGGGCAGCCCGGTTGCCCGCTCGCACGCAGTGCACCACGCTCGGGTTGGAACACGTAGCGGCTGGCGGCGTGGATCGGCGCGCCGCTATCAGCATCGATGTCAAAGGTTGCGCCGTAGCCAATTTCACCGAGCAGCCGTTTTTCAAAGCGGCGCAGGATGCGTTCGTAATCGGTAACAGCGGCCTCCCCCGCCAGCTGATCAAGCGTGCCGACGTAATGTGCGTAAAGCGCCTCGTGTGCGTCGCCGCGTGCCAAAAGCCGCAACAGCAATTCGTTGAGATAAAACCCGCACATCAATGCACGACCCTGCGGCGGCGCAATCCCGCCATGCCATTCGGCTGCGTGCAGGGTTTTAAGGTCTGACTTGCCAAACCACGACAGCAGCAACGGGGTGAAGGGCTGCATCAATCCGCGCAGTGCGGAGGTCGGGCGGCGAGCGCCGCGTGCGATCAGTGCGACGCGGCCGTGGCTGCGGGTGAACACCTCCGCCACCACGCTGGTTTCCTTGAAGGCGTAGGTGTGAAGAATGAGGCCAGGCTCATTGTTGACGCGCGCCTCACCCGACATCGTTAATCCAGTCCGAGTGACTTGAGCATCCGCACGTCGTCGGCCCAGCCGCCTTTGACCTTGACCCAGACTTCCAGGTAGACCTTGCTGTCGAAGGCGTGCTCCATGTCGAGGCGCGCCTGGGTGGAGATGGTTTTGAGCTTTTCGCCGCCCTTGCCGATGAGGATAGGCTTGTGGCTATCGCGATCGACCAGGATGGTGGCGAAGATGCGGCGCAGGTTGCCCTCTTCCTCGAACTTGTCGATCTGTACGGCCACCGCATAGGGGATTTCTTCGCCACACAGGCGAAAGACTTTTTCGCGGATCAATTCGGCTGCCAGCTGGCGTTCGGTTTGATCGGTGACGTCATCCTCCCCGAACAGCGGCGCGTTCTCAGGCAGGTGGGTTTGCACGGTTTTCAGCAGTTCGTCGAGATTTTTTTCCTGCTTGGCCGACACCGGAACAATCTCGGTGAAGGGGTGCGCGGCAGCGGCTTCCTGCAAATACGCCATCAACTCGCCGCGGTCACTGACGTGGTCGATCTTGTTGACCACCAGGATGACCGGGCGGTCCGTCGGCAGCAACTCGATCACCTGACGGTCTTCTTTTTTCAGGCGGCCGGCTTCCACCAGCATCAGCACCACATCGGTGTCCGACAGCGTTTCGCGCACGCGTTTGTTCATCGCGCGGTTCATGGTGCCCGCATAGCGGGTCTGGAAACCTGGGGTGTCGACGAACACAAATTGCGCTTCGTCGGTGGTGTGTATGCCCATCACCCGGTGGCGCGTGGTTTGCGCCTTCTTCGAGGTGATGCTGACTTTCTGCCCGACGATACGGTTGAGCAGCGTCGATTTACCGACGTTGGGGCGCCCGACAATGGCGACGAGGCCACATTTGAACGGGCTGGTTTCGGTTGACTGACTCATTTTTGCAATGCCTCACACGCCTGGCGTGCGGCCTCCTGTTCGGCAGCGCGACGGCTTTTGCCCACGCCACGTGTGATGACTGCGGGTTTGCCCAGCACGCACTCAACGATGAAATTCTGATCGTGCGCCTCGCCTTCAGTGCCGACCAGGCGATACTCCGGCAGCGGCTGTCGGTGCGATTGCAACCATTCCTGCAACTGGGTCTTGGCGTCCTTGCCCGAGGCTTTGGGATCGATTTGTGCAAGCAGCGGATCGAACAGACGGCGCACCACACGCGCCGCTTCGTCGAAACCCGCCTCCAGAAAAACCGCGCCAAACAGGGATTCAAGCGCATCAGCCAGAATCGATGGACGCCGAAAGCCGCCACTTTTGAGTTCGCCCTCGCCGAGTCGCAGGGTGTCGCCCAAGCGCAGGGTGATGGCGATTTCAGCCAAGGTTTCCTGTCGCACCAGATTGGCTCGCAGTCGCGACAAGCTGCCTTCAGGCAAGCTGGGAAACGCATCGTAAAGTGCGCGGGCTACCGTGCAATTCAATACGGAGTCGCCAAGGAATTCAAGCCGCTCGTTATTAATGGAGCCATAACTACGATGCGTCAGCGCCTGCGTTAACAGTTCGGCGCGGATAAAGGTATACCCCAACGCCTGTTGCAGGCGCTGGATGAGTATGGGGTTATTCAACCTCAACGGGCGCCGCGTTGGGATCTGAACTGGCGCTGAAATCGACCACCAGGCTGACGTTGCCAACCAGCTTGGTGCGGAATTCGTATGCAGCAGTAATCACCGGCACCCCACCCTGACGCTCCACGCTGAGATCTTCCGGCTTCACCACCGTGACATAGCCCACGCTGGCACGCTTCGAAAAGTCGTCGCGAATCTCGGCATTGCTCTTCGATTTGAGGTCAGCGTCCTGCCCCATGGTGGCAAGAATTTTCTTCACCGAGAAAAACTCGATATAGGCCGGCACCAGCTTCATCGCCAGCATGGCGATCGCGATAAACACGATGGCGAAAAATAAAAAGCTGAACATGGTCAAACCACGTTGCTGCTGCGCCAGGGGGGACAGGTTCTGCATGGGGTCTCCTTGATTATTGAATGGTGGTGCCAATGCGGCTGAAATCGTCAAAGCTCATCCAGATGAAAAATGCCTTGCCCACAATGTTCTTGTCCGGGACAAATCCCCAGTAGCGGCTATCGTTACTGGCGTCGCGGTTGTCACCCATCATGAAGTACTGACCTGCGGGTACCTTGCAGGTAAAGCCATCACCTTCGGCATTGTAGGAGCAGTTTTCGCGATAGGGGAAGTCCACCACTTGCGGCGGAAACACCGACGGCTTGTCGGATTCGGTCATCATGGTATGGGGCTCGGCCTTGAGCGACTCGTTGTAGACCGCCGCGCTGATGTAGTTAAGCCCGCTACCCACGTAACTGTAGGCTCCGCTGCTGGTTGTCGGTATGGGCTTGCCATTGATCGTCAGTTTTTTGTCGCGGTATTCGACCACATCGCCCGGCACGCCGATCACACGCTTGATGTAATCGAGGCTGGGGTCAGCAGGATAACGAAACACCATGACGTCACCACGCTCGGGATTGTTCATCTGCACGATCTTTTGATTGATCACCGGCAGGCGGATACCGTAGGTGTATTTGTTGACCAGAATGAAATCGCCGATCAACAGCGTCGGCATCATCGACCCGGACGGGATCTTGAATGGCTCGACCAGGAAGGAACGCAATCCAAATACGACCAGGATGACCGGGAAAAAGCTCTTGGCGTATTCAACCAGCATCGGTTCCCTGTCGCCAGGGGCGCGGCTGCGTTTAAGCAACAACGCGTCGAGTAGCCAGATGCCGCCGGTGATCACCAGCGCGCTAAACAAAATAAGGGCGAAATTCATGGGGATTACTTGTCCGAGACCTGGAGAATCGCAAGAAAGGCTTCCTGCGGGATTTCTACGTTGCCGACCTGCTTCATGCGGCGTTTGCCGGCCTTTTGTTTTTCAAGCAGCTTTTTCTTGCGGCTGATGTCGCCGCCATAGCATTTGGCGAGCACGTTCTTGCGCAGCGCCTTGACGTTTTCACGTGCAATCACATTGGCACCGATCGCCGCCTGCACCGCCACGTCAAACATCTGGCGCGGAATCATCTCGCGCATTTTCGACGCCAGTTCACGTCCGCGATAGACGCTGGTGGCACGGTGAACAATCAGCGACAGCGCATCGACTTTTTCATTGTTGACCAGAATGTCGAGCTTGACCAGATCGCCCGCGCGGTATTCCTTGAATTCGTAGTCGAGCGAAGCATAGCCGCGGCTGGTCGATTTCAGCTTGTCGAAAAAATCCATCACCACTTCATTCATTGGCAGGTCGTACACCAGCATCACCTGGCGGCCGTGGTACTGCATGTTCACCTGCATGCCGCGCTTCTGGTTGCACAGGGTGATGACGTTGCCGACGAACTCCTCCGGGACAAAGATCGTCGCGGTGATGATGGGTTCGCGGATCTCCTCGATCTTCGACAACTCGGGCAGCTTGAACGGATTTTCGACGTTGATCAACGTGCCGTCTTTCATCAGTACTTCATACACCACCGTTGGCGCGGTGGTAATGAGATCCATGTTGTATTCGCGTTCGAGCCGCTCCTGCACGATATCCATGTGCAGCAGGCCGAGAAAACCGCAGCGAAAACCAAATCCAAGCGCCTGGCTCACCTCGGGTTCGAATTGCAGGGCTGCGTCGTTCAGTTGCAGCTTGGTCAGCGCATCGCGCAGCGATTCAAAGTCATGTGACTCGATTGGATACAGCCCGGCAAACACCTGCGACTGCACCTTTTTGAATCCAGCCAGCGGTTCGCTCGCTGGATTGTCGAGCAGGGTAATGGTGTCACCCACCTGCGCCGATTTGAGTTCCTTGATCCCGGCGATGACAAAGCCCACTTCGCCCGCCGACAGTTGGGGGCGATCCACCGACTTCGGCGTGAATACGCCAACGTGCTCGGTCAAGTGCTGCGCGCCGCTTGCCATGAAACGGATTTTGTCCTTGGGCTTGAGCACCCCATCCACCACCCGCACCAGCATCACCACGCCAACGTAATTATCAAACCACGAGTCAATGATCAGCGCCTTCAAGGGCGCGTCTTCCTTGCCGCGCGGCGGCGGAACCTGCTTGACCACCACTTCAAGGATCTCGGCGATACCAATCCCGGTCTTGGCCGACGCACGCACCGCCTCGCTGGCATCCAGCCCCACGATGTCCTCGATCTCCTCCGCCACCCGATCCGGGTCGGCCGCAGGCAGGTCGATCTTGTTCAGCACCGGGATGACCTCGACGCCGAGGTCAATCGCCGTATAACAATTCGCCACCGTCTGCGCTTCCACCCCCTGCGAGGCGTCGACCACCAGCAGCGCGCCTTCGCACGCCGACAGCGAGCGCGACACCTCATAGGAAAAGTCGACGTGCCCCGGTGTGTCGATCAGGTTCAGCTTGTACGTCAGGCCGTCCTGCGCTTTGTAGCTCAAGGCGGCGGTTTGCGCCTTAATCGTGATACCGCGCTCTTTTTCCAGATCCATCGAATCGAGCACCTGCGCCTCCATCTCGCGCTCCGACAGCCCGCCGCAATACTGGATCAGGCGGTCGGCAAGCGTGGACTTGCCATGGTCAATGTGGGCGATGATGGAGAAATTGCGGATCAGGTTCTGCGACACAGCAAAACGGGCACGTTTCCGTGCCCGGTCAGGGATGAGATAACTACGTGGATTTTAACGGATTTATGGCGGCGGCGGGGAGGAAAGCCGGACTGCTTTTCATGCAGGTACAGCGGCCGCATCCTCCCCGGCCCCGAACGCATCACACCTGCGGGTGTGCCCGCTCCAGCTTTGAATCCAGCTTGTTCAACGCATGCAGATACGCCTTGGCCGAGGCCACGACGATATCGGTGTCGGCGCCCTGCCCATTCACCACGCGACCGTCCTTGGCCAGGCGTACCGTCACTTCACCCTGCGCATCGGTCCCGCTTGTGATGTTGTTGACCGAATACAGCAACAAATCGGCGCCGCTGGATACCACTGTCTCGAGCGCCTTGAACGTGGCATCGACCGGTCCGGAGCCGTCTCCGTTCGCCTGCTTTTCCGCACCATCGTCGGTAAAAACCAGTTTCGCATGGGGGATTTCGCCGGTCTCGGAGCAGACTTTCAATGACACCAGTTTGTAGCGCTCGTGTTCGGCCGCATAGCCTTCGCTGCTCACCAGCGCCTGCAAGTCTTCGTCAAAAATCTCGCGCTTTTTGTCGGCGAGCTCCTTGAAACGGGCGAAGGCCGCGTTGAGCGCCTCTTCGCTGTCGAGCACGATGCCCAACTCAGCGAGCTTGGTTTTGAACGCATTGCGCCCGGACAGCTTGCCCAGCGTCAAGCGGTTGGCGTTCCAGCCGACGTCTTCGGCACGCATGATTTCGTAGGTCTCGCGGTGCTTGAGGACGCCGTCCTGATGAATACCGGACTCATGGGCGAAAGCATTCGCTCCAACGATGGCCTTGTTCGGCTGTACTGGATACCCCGTAATGGTGGAAACCAGCTTGGATGCAGGCACGATTTGCGTGGCATCGATGTGGGTGTCGCAGCTGAATACATCACGGCGGGTACGCACCGCCATGACAATTTCTTCCAGCGAGGCATTGCCTGCGCGTTCACCGAGCCCGTTAATGGTGCACTCGACCTGGCGCGCGCCGTTCATCACCGCGGCCAGCGAGTTGGCCACGGCCATGCCGAGGTCGTTGTGGCAATGGGTCGACCAGATGACCTTGTCGGAATTCGGCACGCGCTCGATCAACTGCTTCATGCGCTCGCCCCACAAGGCGGGGATGCTGTAGCCGACGGTATCGGGCACGTTAATGGTTTTGGCGCCCGCCTTGATCACTTCGTCAAAGATGCGCACCAGAAAGTCCATCTCCGAGCGCACGGCGTCCTCCGCCGAAAACTCCACATCGTCGGTATATTCGAGCGCAAGCTTGACCGCCTTCACCGCCGCCTCGACCACCTGGTCCGGATGCATGCGCAACTTCTTTTCCATGTGGATGGGTGAAGTTGCGATAAAAGTGTGGATGCGCCCGGATTTGGCGGGCTTGATCGCGCCACCCGCCGCGTGAATGTCGCGCTCGTTGGCACGTGCCAGCGAACACACGGTCGACTCCTTGATCACTTCAGCGATGGCGTGGATGGCATCGGCGTCGCCCGGGCTGGCAACGGCAAACCCTGCCTCGATCACATCGACACCCAGCTTTTCCAACTGGCGCGCAATGCGCAATTTTTCATCTTTGGTCATCGACGCGCCCGGGCTTTGCTCGCCGTCGCGCAAGGTGGTGTCAAAAACATACAAACGGTCTTTCATGGCTGGCTCCATGGTGGGTCGGCGCTGATGTCAATGTGACTTGAGCCGACGCATTATAAAGGGGTTGCCGCGAGAAGCTGACGGCACGGGGTACTGCAGGGAGGGGGGATTATTGTGTGCGCGCGCAGCGCAGCAGCAGGCCGCCGAACAGAACGTCCGTGAGGCAGGGGAACAAAGAGACGTGAAGCAACGGTTTAGACATGGTCTAAATTGTATCTATTTTTCGTTGCCAGGCAAGGGGGTCGAGGCCTTCGCTGTTTTTCTGACGCGCACGAACCGCAGCAACGCATCGCCATAACCCGACAGGCCATACAGTGCAAACACACCAAACAGCACTTCGGGCGGGCTGGTCGACACCAGAATGAAGGCAAGCACCACCAACAGAATGACAAAGAACGGCACGCTTTTACGCAGGTTGATTTCCTTGCCGCTGTAATACCGGAAATTGCTGACCATGGTGAGGCCGCCAAACAGCGCAATCGCGGCAGCCAGCCAGCGCACATCATGGCCGTCCACGCCGTACTCGACCATGACCCAGACAAAACCGGCGATCAGCGCCGCTGCCGAGGGGCTGGGCATGCCCTGGAAAAAGCGCTTGTCTGTCACCGTTTCAAGCTGGGTGTTAAAGCGCGCCAGGCGCAACGCCGCGCCCGCACAATAAACAAAAGCTGCAATCCAGCCGAACTTGCCAAGGCTTTGCAGGGCAAAGACATAAATCACCAAGGCCGGCGCAACGCCGAATGACACCATGTCGGACAAACTGTCGTATTCCGCGCCAAACGCACTTTGCGTGTGAGTCATGCGGGCCACCCGCCCATCCAGGCCATCGAGCACCATGGCAATAAAAATGGCCACTGCCGCATGCTCAAAGCGCCCGTTCATCGCCTGCACCACCGCATAAAACCCGGCAAACAGCGCGCCGGTGGTGAACAGGTTAGGCAGCAGATAGATGCCGCGATCACGCATGCGTGTACGTGGCAATTCGGCTTTACGGTGTTGGAATTCAGGCATGAGAGGCAGCGGTTACCAGCGTGCCAATATGGTACGCCCACCGGTCACTTTCTGACCAATCGAGACCTCGGCACGCGCTGTCACCGGCAGGTAGACATCTACCCGCGAACCAAAACGGATAAAGCCGTAACGCTGGCCGCGTGCCAGTTTGTCACCGACACGCACGTAACACAGGATGCGCCGCGCAATCAGCCCGGCAATCTGCACCGAGGTGACATCGCCGCGCGGGGTCTGAATCCACAATGCGTTGCGCTCGTTTTCGGTTGAAGCCTTATCGAGATCGGCATTCACAAAGCTGCCTGGCGTATACCAGAGACCCTTGATCTCGCCATCAACCGGGCTCTTGTTTGAATGCACGTTGAACACGTTCATGAACACGCTGATTTTAAGCGCATCTCGATCAAGATAGGAATCACGCACTATTTCCACCGCGACAATGCGGCCATCGGCGGGTGAAATGACCGCATCTGCATCGCTTGGCGGCACGCGTGCCGGATCGCGGAAAAACTGCAGCGCAAAGACTGCCCAGATCCAGAACGGAATCGACCACGTGCCAAGGAAAACAGTTGCCAGCACCGCTGCAGCAAATGCCGCCAGCAAAACCAGCCAACCCTCGCGGGCAATAAGAGGATGTGTCATAAATTCGGTCCGTCAGGCAAAAGAACAAAGGGGTGAGGCGCAAGGCCTGTCAGCCCGATGCCTCACCCCCAAGCCCTTGCACAGATTAGTTTTTCGATTGATCGACCAGCTTGTTCTTGCTGATCCACGGCATCATCGCGCGCAGCTTGGCGCCGACGACTTCGATCGGATGCTCGGCGTTGAGACGGCGACGGGCAGTCATCTCGGGGTAGTTGGTGCGGCCTTCGAGGATGAACTGCTTGGCGTAGTTGCCGTTCTGGATGTTGTCCAGGCACTCCTTCATTGCGGCCTTGGACTGCGCGTTGATGACCTTGGGGCCGGTCACGTATTCGCCGTATTCCGCATTGTTGGAGATCGAGTAGTTCATGTTGGCGATGCCACCTTCGTACATCAGGTCGACGATCAGCTTAAGTTCATGCAGACACTCGAAATAGGCCATTTCCGGCGCGTAGCCCGCTTCGGTCAGCGTCTCGAAACCGGCTTTCACCAGGTCGACACAGCCACCGCACAGCACAGCCTGTTCGCCGAACAGGTCGGTTTCAGTTTCTTCGCGGAAGGATGTTTCGATCACACCACCCTTGGTACCACCGTTGGCGCAGGAATACGACAGCGCGAGGTCACGCGCCTTGCCGGATTTGTCCTGATACACCGCGATCAAAGACGGCACGCCTCCACCCTGGGTGTAAGTCGAACGCACCAAATGGCCGGGGCCCTTGGGGGCGACCATCACGACGTCGAGGTCGGCACGCGGGGTGATCTGGTTGTAATGCACGTTGAAGCCATGAGCGAAAGCCAGCGTCGCACCTTTTTTCAGATTGGGTTCGATCTCCTCATGGTAAACAGCAGCCATCAGTTCGTCCGGCACCAGAATCATCACAAAATCTGCGACTTTGACTGCATCAGCGATTTCCTTGACGTCGAGACCGGCTTTCTTGGCCTTGTCCCACGACGCGCCGCCTTTGCGCAAACCGACGGTCACTTTGACGCCAGAATCCTTCAGGTTATTGGCGTGCGCGTGACCCTGCGAGCCGTAGCCGATGATCGCGACCTTGCGCTTTTTGATGAGGGAGAGGTCGGCGTCCTTGTCGTAAAAAACTTTCATGGTGAATTCCCAGGCAAAAATAAATAAAAACAGCGAATTGAAAAAGCGAATTGAAAATCAGGCTTTGAGACTGCGCTCGCCACGTCCGATGCCAGACGCGCCGGTGCGCACAGTTTCAATAATGAAGACGGGGTCAATCGCCTCCAGGAAAGCATCAAGCTTGGAACCGGTGCCGGTCAGCTCGATGGTGTAAGTTGCATCAGTGACGTCGATGATGCGGCCGCGGAAAATGTCGGCGGTGCGCTTCATTTCCTCGCGTCCCAGGCCCACCGCCTTGACCTTGACCAGCATCAGCTCACGCTCGATGTGACTGCCTTCGGTCAGGTCCATCACCTTGATCACGTCCACCAGCTTGTTCAGCTGTTTGGTGATCTGTTCGATGACTTCTTCCGAACCGACCGTAACGATGGTCATGCGCGACAGGGTCGCATCTTCGGTTGGCGCGACCGTCAGGGACTCGATGTTGTATGCGCGCGCGGAAAACAGCCCGGCCACACGCGACAGTGCACCCGCCTCGTTTTCCATCAACAGCGAAATAATATGGCGGCGCACCATCACAGTTCCTCCGCCAGAATCATTTCAGACAACCCTTTGCCGCCTTCCACCATGGGGAAGACGTTCTCGGTCTGGTCGGTCTGGAAGTCCATGAACACCAGGCGTTCCTTCAGCGCGGGCGAGAAGGCTTCCTTCAACGCGGCCTCGACGTCTTCTGGCTTGTCGATGCGCATGCCGACGTGACCGTAGGCCTCGGCAAGTTTCACGAAGTCGGGCAATGACTCCATGTAGGACTCGGCGTAGCGGCTGCCGTAGAAGAATTCCTGCCACTGCCGCACCATGCCCATGTAGCGGTTGTTGAGCGTAATGACCTTGACCGGAATGCGGTACTGCTTGCAGGTTGAGAGCTCCTGGATGCACATCTGGATGCTCGATTCGCCGGTGATGCAGGCCACCTGCGCATCTGGGAACGCGAGTTGCACGCCCATCGCATACGGCAGGCCGACCCCCATGGTGCCGAGACCGCCGGAATTGATCCAGCGGCGCGGCTTGTCGAACTTGTAATACTGTGCCGCCCACATCTGGTGCTGACCGACGTCGGAGGTGACGTAGGCATCGCCCTTGGTCACTTCCCAGAGTTTTTCCACCACATACTGCGGCTTGATGATGCTGCCATTGCGGTTGTACTTGAGGCAATCCTTCGAGCGCCACAATTCGATCTGCGTCCACCAGGCATTCAGCGCGGCAGCGTCGTTCTTTTCCTTGGACTGTTTCAACAAGGCCAGCAGATCGTCGAGCACGTTTTTCACGTCGCCAACGATGGGCACATCGACCTTGACGCGCTTGGAAATCGACGACGGATCGACGTCGATGTGGATGATGCGGCGCTGCTCGCGCGCGAAGTGGGCGGGGTTGCCGATCACCCTGTCGTCAAAGCGTGCGCCGACCGCGAGCAGCACATCGCAGTGCTGCATCGCCATGTTGGCTTCGTAGGTACCGTGCATGCCCAGCATGCCGAGATTCTGCTTGTCGGTGGCGGGATAGCCACCCAGGCCCATCAGCGTGTTAGTGCAGGGAAACCCCAACAAGCGGGTGAGTTCGGTCAACTGCGTTGCCGCGTCGCCCAGCACCACGCCGCCGCCGGCGTAAATCATCGGACGCTTGGCTTCGAGCAGCATCTGCACCGCACGCTTCATCTGCCCGCTGTGGCCCTTGACCACCGGGTTGTAGGAGCGCATCTCGACCGTGGCGGGATAAACAAACTCTGCCAGATGTGCGGTCACATCCTTGGGCACATCAATCAGCACCGGGCCGGGACGGCCGGACGCTGCAATGTGAAAGGCTTTCTTGAACGTCGCCGCCAGGTCTTTGACGTCCTTGACCAGGAAGTTGTGCTTGACGCAGGGACGGGTGATGCCAACCGCATCGACTTCCTGGAACGCATCCAGGCCAATCGCCGGCGTCGGCACCTGACCGCTGACGACAACGATGGGGATCGAATCCATGTAAGCGGTGGCAATGCCGGTCACCGCGTTGGTGACGCCCGGCCCCGAGGTGACCAGTGCCACGCCGACACGGCCAGTCGCGCGCGCATAGGCGTCGGCAGCATGCACCGCCGCCTGCTCATGGCGCACCAGCACATGCTTGAATTTGTCCTGCTTGAAGATTGCGTCGTAAATATTGAGTACGGCTCCGCCGGGATAGCCGAATACAAACTCGACGCCCTCTTCGGCCAGACAACGTACGACGATCTCAGCGCCCGTAACTTCCATAAACTGGCAAATAATCAATTCGTTGGTGGACCTGTGAGGGTAATCGTTTTGCCCTGTTTTGGTCAAGAAATCCTGCCCCGCGAGGCCAGCCGGCAAAATTTCTCAATCATTCCACCATTCCATACGCTAAAAACCGATCCAGCGCGCAATAAAAAGCCCTCCGAGCATGGAGGGCTTGGTTTTTTGCGCCGGATATCACAACTCCAGCACAACAAACATCTGGTTACTCGTGTGCAGCCTCGGTCAGCGCCTGCATGATTTCATTCAGCGAGCCTTGCGCATTATCGAACAGGCAAACCATATTGCCTGAACTGCACACCGTCACGGAGTCACCTTGCACAATCCAGCCCTGTGACGGCGACCACCCCCGCATCTGCGAAAATAATGAAAGGACATCGGTATTGCCCGACACCATGCGGCGATACCACTGGGCAAATTTCGCAAGGCGTTCCATCAACTCAGGTGGCAGCATGCCATCGGCCTCCATGACCACGCCGTCATCACGAAAGCGACACACGGCTGTTACGCCATCAAGAACCAGGATTTTTCTCAGCGACATATGCGCTCCTCAGGCAGCCTGCAAGGCATTGAAGGCGGCTTCATAGTCGGCGTCACGATTGCGGACAACGACACCGCAATTGCCATTCACCACCACCGACCACTCCAGCCCCACGACCGAGAAGCCCTTGAGCGGCTGAAACCCGCCTTGCCCGGTTACCGATTCCCAGCCACGCGCCTCCATGTTGGCAATGGCCAGATTGGCAACGCATGAATGCGCCAGTAAATCCAGCACCTGCGGGGTGAGTTCGGTTCCCTCACGCAACACATGCGTTTGCAGATCCCCCTTGTCGGTAAACGTGAACGCTGCCATCGCGCCCGGCAAATCCATCATTTTGTCCAGATTCATCCCGCGTCTCCTTTGGTATCGATTTCAGTACAGGTCAGTACAGTGCTTCCTTGGTGTCGCCGCCAATTTTGGAGTACAGATTGGCCAGCAGATCATCCCGAATGTCGCCCACTTTGGCACGCATGATGGTCATGACATCGTTCAGTAATTCGTTGCGATTTTCAATAAAGGCAAAATAATTGCCCACTACGCAGATGGTGATTAGATTGCCGTGAGCAATCCAGCCCTGCACCGGCCGGCAACCACACCCTTCGGCGAAAGAGTCGACAATTTCAGTTTGCATGTTGATCGCCAGGGTGTTGGCACGGCACAGAATCGATGCCATCCGGGCAAACTCGTCGGTCAGCGCCCCTTCGTACGAGAACCGGTCGCCGCGAAATGCAAATTCACCCGCGGCAATCACACCAGGAATAGCCATGAGCTGCTTTACGATATTCATCGAGCCTCCTCCAAGTTATGTTTATCTACGGCTTGATCATGTCCAGCACGTTGTGGCAATTTGTCACACCAAGCCGCAATATAGAGCCACCATGCAAGACAACGCAATAGCCCCCACCTCCGCACCGTTGCCAATTCGAATCGCCGTCATGGTTTATGAATTGCTGCTGGTTACCGCAGTCGTATTTGTCGCCGCACTGCCTTTTCTCTACATGGTAGGCAATGCGCAGACCGGCTGGCTGCGCCATGTTTTTCAGTTTTATCTGGTGGGCGTGCTGTTCGCCTACTTCAGCGCATTCTGGATGCGCAACGGACAAACGCTGGCAATGAAAACCTGGCGCATCCGTCTGGTTAACCCAAGCGGCGAGCCCGTAACGCTCAAACAGGCTGCGCTGCGATTTACGCTCGCCCTGCTGGGTTTGCTGCTGGCGGGCGCAGGTTTCTGGTGGGCACTGTTCGACCGCGACCGGCAGTTTTTTCACGACCGCATCGTCGGCACCCGGCTGATACGCGTGCCACGCAAATCCTGACCATGCATTGGCGCGACCTGATACGGAGCCACTTGCTGGAACACGCCCCCGACAGCGTGTGCGCACTTGATGAATCGGCTTACCTGCTGACTCAAAATGCGCTGCCCGCCACCCTGG
>Ga0316619_10000085_pt1 | contig 14048 bp, 9 predicted proteins | sample OWC_Aug_M1_C1_D4_FD_207659 | JGI IMG/M metagenome (GOLD analysis project Ga0316619, IMG submission 207659) | Wetland soil microbial communities from Old Woman Creek delta, Ohio, United States - OWC_Aug_M1_C1_D4_B | ecosystem: Environmental > Terrestrial > Soil > Wetlands | place: USA: Ohio...
GTCCACCCAGGAGGAGCGCCCCGGGGACTTTGTGCCGCTCACCGTGGAGTACCAGGAGAAGATATACGCGGCCGGGCGGATCCCGGGCAACTATTTCCGCCGCGAGATCGGGCGCCCCAGTGAAAAAGAGACCTTGACCTCGCGGCTGATCGATCGCCCTATCCGGCCGCTGTTCCCGAAGGGGTACCGCTGCGAGACCCAGGTGATCGCCACCGTGCTGTCGATGGACCAGGAAAACGACGCGGACACCCTCGCCATGGTCGGGGCCTCGGCGGCCCTTCACCTCTCCGACGTCCCGTTTGCCGGGCCGATCGCCGCCGTGCGGGTGGGCCGGGTCGACGGGGAGTTCAAGGTCAACCCCCCCCTCCAGGACTGGGAGCGCTGCGACATCAACATCATCGTGGCCGGCTCGAAGACCGGGGTCGTCATGGTGGAAGGCGGCGCCAACATCGTCGGCGAAGCCGACATGCTGGAGGCCATTTTTTTCGGCCACCGCGCCATGCAGCCGCTGATCGACATGCAGGTCAAGCTCCGCGAAATGGCCGGCGCGCCGAAGCGAGCCTATGCCGCAAAGCCGAAAGACCCCGAGCTGGTCGCCAAGGTCGAATCCACGGCGGCCGCCGCCCTGCGGGAGGCCCTGCTGACCCCCGAGAAGATCCAGCGCCAGCAGGCCACGCGGGCGGTGCGGAAAGCGCTCCTGGAAACCCTCGGCGAGGCGTACGCCGAGCGCCGCGAGGAGGTGCTGGAGGCGCTGGACGACCTCAAGCGCCGCCTGCTGCGCGGCCTCATCCTCACGGAGGGACGCCGGGTCGACGGGCGGCGCTTCGACCAGATCCGGCCCATCACCTGCGAGGTGGGGATCCTGCCCCGGACCCACGGCAGTGCGCTGTTCACGCGGGGCGAGACCCAGGTGCTCGGCGTCCTGACGCTCGGCTCCGGCCGGGACGAGCAGCGCGTGGAGACCCTCTCCGGCGAGGAGATGCGGCCCTTCCTGCTGCACTACAACTTCCCGCCCTACTCCGTGGGCGAGGCCAAACGCATCTCCGGCCCCAGCCGCCGCGACATCGGCCACGGCGGCCTGTCCACCCGGGCCGTCGAAAAGATCCTGCCGGCCAAGGGGGATTTCGACTACACCATCCGGCTGGTGTCCGAAGTGCTGGAGTCCAACGGCTCCTCCTCCATGGGCACCGTCTGCTCCTGCTGCCTGGCACTGATGGACGGCGGGGTCCCCATCAAGACCCCGGTGGCCGGGATCGCCATGGGGCTTGTCAGCGAAGGCGAGAGGACGGTCGTGCTCTCGGACATCCTCGGCGACGAGGACCACTGCGGGGACATGGACTTCAAGGTGACCGGCACCCACGACGGGGTCACCGCCCTGCAGATGGACATCAAGATCCACGAGCTGTCGCGGGCGATCCTGGAGCAGGCGCTGGAGCAGGCCCGCCGGGGCCGCCTGCACATCCTCGGCAAGATGCAGGAGGCCATCGCCGCCCCGCGCAAGCAGATCTCGCCCTACGCGCCCACCATCACCACGCTCACCATCAACCCCGACAAGATCCGGGAGGTGATCGGCCCGGGCGGCAAGGTCATCCGCGCCATCCAGAGTGAAACCAACACCACCGTCGAAATCGACGACTCGGGGACCGTGAAAATCGCCGCCTTCTCCAAGCAGGAGGCCGACCAGGCCGTGAAGCTGGTCCAGCAGATCGTGGCCGACCCCGAGGTGGGCGCCATCTACGAAGGCACGGTGGTGAAAATCACGGACTTCGGCGCCTTCGTCAACATCATGCCGGGCACCGACGGCCTGGTGCACATCTCCCAGCTGGCCAACCGCCGGGTCACCAAAGTCTCGGACGTCGTCAAGGAAGGCGAAAAGCTGAAAGTCAAGGTGCTCGAAATCGGACGCGACGGCAAGATCCGGCTGAGCCACAAGGCGGTCCTCGAAGAGGAACATGGACGCCCCAACGGTTAAAACGGTGCTGGCCAACGGTGTGCGGCTGGTGAGTCAACACATGCCGCACACCCGCTCCGTTTCCATGGGGGTGTGGGTGAACGTGGGGGCCCGGGACGAAGCCGACCCCGAAAACGGGCTTTCGCATTTTATCGAGCACATGATCTTCAAGGGCACGGCCCGGCGCAGCGCCTTCCAAATCGCCAAGGAATTCGACGCCATCGGCGGGCACACCAACGCCTTCACCACCATGGAGCACACCTGCTATCACGCCAAGGTGCTCGACAGTCAGGTCGAGACCATGGTCGACATCCTGTCGGATATTTTTCTCAACTCGACCTTCGACCCCCGGGAAGTGGAGCGCGAGCGGCCGGTCATCCTGCAGGAGATCGGAATGGTGGAGGACAGCCCGGATGAGTACATTCACTATCTCTCCGGCCACCACTTCTGGGGCGAGCACCCGCTGGGCCGCTCGATCTTAGGCACGCGCGAAACGATCGCCAACTTCGGCTCCGAGGAGATCCGCCGCTTCTTTCACCGGCTCTACCAGCCCGAGCGCATCGTGGTCGCCGCCGCCGGCCATCTGGAGCACCGACGGCTGGAGGAGCTCGTGGGACCGGCGTTCGAGTCCGTGGGCGCCGGAAACGGATTCCCGGAACGGGCGACCCCTTCCACCCGCTGCCGCGTCGACCTTCACCCGCGGGACCTCGAGCAGGTCCATATCTGTCTGGGCACGGCCGGGCTTTCGGTGGTCGACCCGCGGCGCTACGCCTTCTCGCTGCTAAACACCCTCCTGGGGGGCAACATGAGCTCCCGGCTGTTCCAGGAAGTGCGCGAAAAGCGGGGGCTCGCCTACGCGGTTTACTCCTTCATCGCCGCCCACGTCGACACGGGAATGTTCGGCGTCTACCTCGCCGTCAGCCCCGGGCAGGTCCTGGAAGCGGTCGAGCTCGTGGTGGCGGAGCTTTTGAAACTGACCCGCGAGCCGGTCGACGCGGCGGAGCTCAAAGGCGCCGTCGAGTACACCAAGGGCAGCCTGCTGCTCGCCTCCGAAAGCGCCGACACCCAGATGGTGCGCGCGGCCCAGAACGAAATATATTTCGGGGCCGACATCCCCCTGGCGGCCGTCATCGACCGCATCGAGTCCACGACCCGTGAGGACCTTCTGCAGCTGGCAAACGACCTGTTCCGCCGGGACCGGCTGGTGCTGACCCTGCTCGGTCCGGTCGACACCCCGAAAGAAGCGTTTGAAACGTGTCTGGCGTCGAACGCATGAACGCGCCGGAACCCGTCGTCCGGATCATGCGCCTCCGGCCGGAGCAGGACGCCGACCTCCCGCTGCCGCGCTACATGACGCCGGAGGCCGCCGGCATGGACCTGTTTGCCGCGGTGGCCCGGGACACCCACCTGGAAAAGGGGCAGATCGCGCTGCTCCCCACCGGCTTCGCCATGGCGCTGCCCCCGGGCTACGAGGCCCAGATCCGCCCCCGCAGCGGGCTGGCCGTTCACCACGGCATCGGGATGATCAACTCGCCCGGCACCATCGATGCCGACTACCGCGGCGAAGTGATGATCGCCCTCATCAACCTCGGCCCCGCCGCCTACACCGTCCGCCGCGGCGACCGCATTGCCCAGATGGTCATCCAGCGCGTCCACCAGGCGCGGCTGGAAGAGGTGGGCCGGCTCGAGGCGACCGACCGCAGCACCGGCGGGTTCGGGCACACCGGGAGATAAGAAAGTTGAGAGTTCATAGTTCAAAGTTCGGGGGAAAAGCAAATTGGGCATTCCTTGTTAACTCTGAACTTTCAACTTTGAACTTTGAACTTGCATCATGCCTGCCGCCGGAGGCGAGATGAATCCGGAACCGACAGCCACAGGCGCAGGCAGTGACGGCGTGTTGTCCGTCTGCGTCCTCGGCAGCGGCAGCCGGGGCAATTCGATTTACGTGTCCGACGGGGCCACCTCCATCCTGGTCGACGCCGGTTTTTCCGCCCGGGAAATCGACCGCCGCATGCGCAGCCAGGGCATCGACCCTGCCCGGCTGGACGCCATCCTGGTCACCCATGAGCATGCGGACCACGTGCGGGGGGTCGAGCGCCTGGTGCGCCGCCACCATCTGCCGGTCTTCCTGACCGCCGGCACCCGGCGGGAGGCGGGCTCGCTGCAGTGCCTCCCGGAGATCCATTCCTTCGCCTGCGGCAGCGAACTTCGGATCAACACCCTCACGGTCAGGCCGTTTTCGATTTCGCACGACGCCCGGGACCCGGCGGGGTTCACCATCGGCGCCAACGGCAGCCGGATCGGCATCGCCACCGACCTGGGCCACGTCACGGCGTTGGTCCGGGAGCATCTGCGCGGCTGCCGCTTGCTGATCCTGGAGGCCAACCACGACCCCGGGATGCTGATGGACGGCCCCTACCCCTGGTTTCTGAAGCAGCGCATCCGCAGCCGCGTCGGCCACCTCTCGAACCAGGAATCCTGCCGGCTGCTGGAGGAGGTCCTCCACCCGGCGCTCGAGCAGGTGGTCCTCGCTCATCTGAGTGAAACCAACAACACCCCCGCCAAAGCGTTGACCGAGATGTCGACCCTGCTATCCGGGACATCCGTCCGCCTTTCGGCCGCTTCCCAGACCACCCCTTCGCCGCTGCTCCGCCTGCCGTAGACCCGGCGGGCGCATCGCCTGCGGCGCGCCGGTGGAGCTCCGCCGCCCGGCCCTTCTAATTGGTCCTTCTAGCTTGACACGTGTCGGAAATCCATTTACCAAGGGACTACAAAACCGCGCCTGGGAAGTTGATTCGAGAGGTGCGTGCGAACGCTCGCAACTCCCGATCCGTGCTGCGCTTACCAAGACGCCGCACATCCGGGCCGGGAGCAGGATGCGTGTTTGGATCATTCTTTTTGTTCCGATCAACCCACCACTCCACAGGAGGTCGTTCATGCGCAAGCACCTTGGAACACTTTTCATCGTTGCCCTGATCTGCCTGGCCCTGCCGGCGGCGCCGGCCCTGGCCCAGAAGCTCTCCTTCAGCATCGTCACCGGCGGCACCGGCGGCGTCTGGTATCCCCTGGGGGGCGCGATCGGCGGGGTGATCGGAAAGAGCGTGCCCAACACGGACGCCACCGCCGAGGTCACCACCGCGGCCATCGACAACCTGAAATTGCTCGCGGCCGGCAAGGCGGGGATGGCCTTCGCCTACGACTACCACACCGTCTGGGCGAACGAGGGCAAGATCGCCGAACTCTCCAAGAAGCAGCCGGTGCGGATCGTGATGGGCTTCTACGAGCAGCCCCTGCACATCGTGACCAAGGAGGGCACCGGCATCAAATCCGTCATGGACCTCAAGGGCAAGCGGGTCTCCGTCGGCGCGCCCAACAGCGGCACCGAGGAGCAGGCCGACTACGTTCTCAAGGGTCTGGGGTATGACTGGAACAAGGATTTCAAACGCGAGAAGCTCGGGGCGGGCGAGTCCGTGGCGGCTCTGAAGGACGGCAAGATCGACGCCATGTTCTGGAGCGGCGCGATCCCCACCTCCTCCATCATCGACCTCGCCTCCACCCCCGGCCTCAAGATGGTGCTCCTGCCCGTGGCGGGCGAGGAGGCCGAGAAGATCATGAAAGCCAACCCGGGGGTCTTCCACAAGACCGCGTTCCCGAAGGGGGTTTACTCCGGGGTCGAGAGCGACGTGCCCGCCATCGCCATCACCGCCGTGCTGAACGCGATGGAGAATTTCCCCGAGGACCGGGTTTACCAGATCGTGAGCGCCGTCTTCGCCAACCTCCAGGAGATCTCCGCGGTCTGGAAAGGCGCCTTGAAGCTGACCCCCGAAATGGCGGTCGGGCAGCTGACCCCGGACGCGGTCAAGTTCATCCACCCCGGCGCGGTGAAGTTCTTCAAGGAGAAGGGCGCGCTGAAGTAACGGCAATGCCGGCAGCGTCCACGCTGCCGCCGTTTCCGCAGAAAAAAAATCCCCGCGGGCGGAGGGCCCGCGGGGATTTTACGTTGCCGTCGGTCGGTGGCTACTGGGTCGGGCAGACCTCGTCGATCCAGAACTCCTGGCCGCCGACCGTGAACCCGCTGATGGGTCCCTGCAGCACCACCTCACCGCGGATGCTGCTGACAGTCTGCACGGCCGTGACGGTCACCTGGACCCCGCCGATGGTGGTGTTGTTCAGGCCCAGGAAGTTCGGCACGTTCCGGAAGTCGTTGTTCACCTTGATGTTCTCGTTTCCTCCGTAATCCGCGAATTTGAACGTAAGCTTCGACAGCGGGTAGTCCAGCTGGAAGTTGAGGTTGACGTTGTTGGCCCTGAGCTCGTAGCCGGAGCCTCCTGCGAAATTGGAGGCATCGACCTTGGCATAGCCGGTCGACGACCACGTCCCGTTCCCCCACTGGAACTGCTCCACCTTGACCGTTTTCCCTCCCGTGGCGATGGTGCTGCCGACGTTGTAGTTGGTCCCGGGGGCGAGATCGTTGAACTTCAGGCAGCATCCCGACAAGAGGATTCCGGCCGCAGCCGCAAGTACTAAGAATTTCGTCGCGTTCATGGATTGGTCCCTCCTTTCCGTGCTGGGTGGGTTTTACCTGTTGAGGACCCTGAACGCCCGGCACCGGAAGCGAGACACGGGCGGGGCGGCGGGCCAGCCGGGGAGAAGCTCCCCGTCTGCAGGGTGTCCCAACATAATGCCGTCACGACCGATGGCAAGATGCGACAACTACTCGGCAGCGGCCGAACCTGCGGGCGGCCCACACCGCCCCGGCACCGCCCAAGCCGAGGCTGCTGAAGGCCCAGCCCCAGTTGGTGTAGAGCTTTTGACCGCCGGCCGCGGGGTTGGTCCAGTCCAGGATCAGACCGAACGCCATCGGCGCCAGCGCGGCGGCGCCGAAGCCCAGCAGCGACCGGAGTCCCAACGCGGCGCCGAGGTAGGCGCCGTCCACCGTCTCGGTCAGGGCGGCCGACAGGATGGGGGAGTCGCCCAACGAGGAGAAGGCATAGACCACTCCGATGCCCATCACCCACGCCAGGGGCCAGTTCACGGTCCACCCGAAGACAAACGAACAACACATGCTGACGGTCGCCAATGCCAGCATGACGGCGGCGCGCTCGACGCGGTCCGACAGCGCCCCCATCGAGAACGACGCGAGAAGCCCCACGCCGTGAAACAGCGCCGTCATGGACGCGCCGGAGCCGGCCGCGTCCGTGTGGGCGGCGCCGGCCAGGGAGAGACAGGCGGCCAGGAAGGCGGGCGTCCAGGACCACATCCCCAGAAGCTCCCAGTTGTGGAAAACGTAGCCCCCGATCAGCAGCATCGTGGGTCGATGGGCCAGCACCTCGCGCCTGAAGCGCTGGCCTTTCCGTCGGCGGGCGGCAGGCACCCGGGTGGCCCGCAGGGTCCACCCGGCGATCGCCCAGCCCAGCAGCGGGCCGAGGCCGGTCAGGAGAAAGGAGAGCCGGTACCCCCCGACGGGCAGGGCGGCGCCGCTGATGAGCAGCGACACCGCATAGCCGCAGGAGGTGCTCGCGATGAAGACCCCGACCGCCATGCCCCGGCTGCGGGCATCGTACTGGTCGGCGAGAATCATCACCCCGGTCGTGTACGTCCCGCCCAGGGAGACCCCCACCGTGGTGTGCCAGGCCAGGGCGGAGGCGAAGTCGCGGGCGAAAAAGGCGAAGCCGAGCGCCGACAGCCCGGCGGCGAACAGGGACCACAGGTAGATCCGTTTAGGGCTGACGCGGTCGGCGAGGCTGGAGAAAAAAACCAGGGAGACCGCATAGCCGATCTGAAACCCGCCGGCAACGGCGCCCGCCTGAGCGCCCGACATCGACCATTCCCGCTGCAGCACCGGGAGCGCGGCGGCGTAGCTCATGAAGATCAGCCCGTTGAACACCCGCGAGAGGCAGATCCCGGCCAGCCAACCGTCGAACCGGGTTCTTTTGACCGTTGTCGCGTTCACCGCGGTGGCATCCTTGACCGGGGCATTCAGCTCGCTTCGATGCCCGCGGCGCTGATGCCGCGGATGTAGTAGCGGGGGTCGTTGAGAAAACCCTGGAAGATGACGATGAAGGCGATGCAGGCCTGGATCATCAAGGGCTTGTTCTGGTAGAGGCCGTCAAGCTGCTGATTCAGGACGCGGCTGTCGGTGGGAGCGAAATAGGTCGAAAACAGGCCGTCCAGCATCCGTTGGCCGTCCGGTTTGGTGACCAGGTCGCTGCGGCCGCTGAAACAATAGTCCATGGCGTCCAGGATCAGGCGGCGCTGGGCCTGTTGGTCCTTGAAGTGATACCCCAGCAGGTGCATGAAGGTGCGCTGGGCCTCCTTGAGGCTCGCCTCGGCCACGGCGTTGAACAGCGTCCGACGGGCCGGCGTCTCGGGGGTCAAGGCCAACTGGCGGATGAGCGAAAGGAGCACGGCGTTTTTGTAGAGTTGATTGAGGCGCCGGGCACCGTTCATGGCGGAGGCCGGCTGGTGCTCGGTCCGCGGCACGTAGCCGGGGTAGTTGTTCACGAACAGCAGTTGAAAAATGTTCTGGAAGCAGTCGATGCCGGCCAGCGGGTCCTCGAGGTCGATACGCATGTCCAGCGTGTTGTCGAGCCGGTCGGCCAGCTTGACCTCCACCACGTCGGGAAACGCGGCCGCGCATTCCAGCATCCGGCCGATGTAGCGGTAGTAGGACTCGGACTTGGTGCGGGTGAGGCATTTCAGGCGCTGGATCAGCCGGGATTCCTCATCCGGCGGCATGTGCTCCAGCATCTCGAAGAGCCGCTGCTCCATGTCCCGCCACTCCTGGCCCTCGAAGTCCACGGATTTCACGTCCTCCAGGATGTCGTGAAAGAGCACGGTCAGAAGGCTGTCCAGCTCCGGGGCCTCCTTGGCGCGGGTCATCAAGGCGGCGGCCCTGAGCGGGTGCAGGACCGCCATGGGGCCGAGGCGGCGGCGCTTGTGGCTGTAGGCGCTAAACAGATACCCGAGGGCCTCCATCATGAGGCTCTTTTTTTCGCGGTCCACCGGGTCGCGCGGGTCCAGGCGCTTGCCGGCCAGGATGTAGGTCAGCACGTTGTAACGGTTCAGCGACGCGGCGCTCAGATTGTAATTCAATACGGAGGAGAGCTTGAAGAACTCGGTCAGGTCGAATGCGGGCATGGGCCACCTCAGTGAAACGCCGCTTCCAGTCGCTCCAGCTCCTGGATCATGTGAAGCTGCAGCCCATCCACCTCCGCCGGCTGAAGCCCCAGAAACTCCAGGACCCCGTCTTCGAGAAGCGGCGCTTCGTTCGCTGCACAGCCAAAGCCCGCCCGCTGGGACAGGACATGGCCGAAGTGCGCGACATACGCCAGCGCGCTTTGAGAGGATTGCGCGGGGTGGTGATGAAACCGGATGCCCTTCACCTGGGGTTCCGGGAAGCGCCAGAACCGGCAGGCCAGGGCCATGATTTCGGCGTGGTCGACCCCCAGCAGCTCGATTTCATGCGCTTCGGTCAGCGGCCCATGCGGCGGGAAAGCCTCCGGCCTGTCTTCTTTGCGGCTGCAGACGAAGGGGTCCAGGATCATTTTACCGGCATCGTGCAGGAGGCCGACGATGAACGCGTCGGCTTCGGTTCCGGGGAAACGGCGCTCGGCGATCTCCCGCGCGGCGAGAGCGCTGCTGAGCGAATGCCGCCATATCGCCTGCGGGGCCAGCTGGTAGCCTTTCAGCTCGCGGTTCAGGAGCACGGAGCAAGCCGACATGGTGATCAGGGTGCCGAGGGTTTTGAGCCCGAGCAGAACCGAGGCATGTTGGATCGAGGAGACTTGACCGCTGATGCCGTAGTAGGCCGAGTTGGCCAGCGACAGCACTTTGGCCACGAGCGCCTGATCGTTTTCGATGATCCGGGCCAGGTCCCGCAAACCGGCGTTCGGGTTGGCCATCGTCTCTCTGGCCTTCAGGATGACCTGCGGCATGGGCGGCAGCCTGACCAGGCTTCGCAGGATGTCGCTTTTCAGACGGGAGGTTTGGCTCGTTTCGTCAGCGCTGTTCATCGATTCCCAAATTCAGTCAACCGCCATCCAATGAGCCCAGATCTTGTTCGGGTGAGGGCGGAGCGAGGTGCCCGCCGCAGCGAGCTGCCGTCGGCCGCGCCGGAAATGCGCGGCCGCAGGGCCGTCGCCGTTTTTACAGATTTCATTATGCCAGACCTCCCCGATATGTCAACGACCGCAGCGGCCGCGGCCGCACGCGCCGAGCGTGGGTTGTTCTGCGGCCGATCGGGGGGGCGGGGTCGGTTCAACGTTGCGTCGGCCTGCCGAAAGGGAGGGCGCACGGCCGTTTCCGAGCATCCGGGCCCCGTTCCGGCCGCCGGGGAAACGGCCGCCGCGCCGGGCGCCGCTTGACTCCGCGCCCGGAACATTTCATAAGGGGGGCGGCCGCCCGGCTCCAAAGGAGAAAACCCGCACCATGAACGCCGACATCGAGCGCACACTGGAGATTTTCGAGACGATCAGCCGCATCCCGCGCTGCTCCAAAAACGAGGAGGCCGTCGCCCGCTGGTTCGAGGCCTGGGCCGGTTCGCACGGCTGGCCGTCCAAGCGCGACCCGGCCGGGAACCTGTTGATCCGCGTACCGGCCACGGCCGGCTGCGAACGCGCACCGGCCGTCGTGATCCAGGGGCATCTCGACATGGTGTGCGAAAAGACCCCGGAATCCCCGCACGATTTCTCACGCGACCCGATCCGGCTCATCCGCGAGGGCGACTGGATCCGCGCGGACGGCACCACCTTGGGCGCCGACAACGGGGTGGCGCTGGCGCTGGGAGCGGCGCTGGCCGAAGACCCGGGCGCGAAACACCCGCCCCTGGAACTGCTCTTCACGGTAGACGAGGAGACCGGCCTGACCGGGGCCAAGCGGCTCGGGCCGGGGTTCGTCGAGGGCCGCCTTCTGATCAACCTGGATTCGGAAACCGAGGGCGTGTTCACCGTCGGCTGCGCCGGCGGAAGGGACGTCCAGATTGAACGGGGCCTCCGCTTCACGCCCGTTCCCGAGGGGTCCCGGCGGGTGAAGGTCGTGGTGGGCGGGCTGACCGGGGGCCACTCCGGCATCGACATCCACCGGCCGCGCGCCAATGCCATCAAGCTGCTGGCGCGGCTGCTCGACGTGCTGCTTCAGGACGAAGCGGTGCGCCTGATGGCTGCGGCCGGCGGCACGCGGCGCAACGCCATCCCGCGGGATGCCTGGGGGCACGTCGCCTGCCCGGCCGAGCGCGCGCCGGCGCTCCATCGACAGGTCGCGGAGCGGGGTGCGGGTTTCCGGGCGGAGTTTCCCTGCGAAACCGCCCTCGGCCTGTCCATTGAAGACGCACCGTGCCCGGGACATGGCCCGGCGGCCATGTCCCGGGAGGACGGTCTTGCGGTCGTCCACCTGCTGCTGGCCCTGCCGCACGGCGTGGCGCAGATGGACCCCGCTTTCGGCGACCGGGTGCTGACGTCGAGCAACCTGGCCATCACCGAAACGACCGGCGAGGCGCAGAACATCGTCACCAGCCAGCGCAGCCTCTCCCGGTTCGGCCTGGAGGCCATGTCCGGCCAAGTGCGCGCGGTAGCCGCATTGGCCGGCGGCCGCGCCCATACCGAATCGGAATACCCTCCCTGGACGCCGGATCCCGGCTCGCCGCTGCTGGCGCGCTGCCGGGACATCTACCGCCGCCTGTACCGCAAGGAGCCGGAGGTCCGCGGCATCCACGCCGGCCTCGAGTGCGCCCTGATCGGCGACATCTACCCGGGCATGGACATGATCTCCCTCGGCCCCACCACGCAAAACGCCCACTCGCCGGCCGAGCGCCTGCACGTGCCCTCCCTGTCCAATCTGAGGAATTTTCTGGCGGCGCTGCTCGCGTCGATGGCGGGGAGCTGACCGTCGAGACGGGGCCGGATGAGTTTCCGTATCGGCCCGGTTGGAGCGGATCGTCTTTTTCAGAGAAGGTCCTGAAAAGCCGGCGTCACGCTTGTGTGGCGCCGTTCACCTCTGTCGGACGACCGTTCGCGGGGCTGACGTTGTGCAGGAACTCCAGGTCCTGCCGGCTGCGCTGCGCCATGCGGGCCTCGACCTCCTCCCGGTTCACGCCCATCAGGATCTGGTACACGCTGTACTTCGTCTTGCAGAAGAAGATGTCGAAGGGCTCCGCCCGACCTTCCCGGCGGTAGATGCGGATGCCCGGGATCTCGCCGTGCTGGATGTACTCGGCCTCGGCGTTGACCAGCAGGGGTTCGATGTCGTGCTTGTTCAGCCAGGGGATGCAGGCCCCCTCCATGCCGAGCTCGGGGTCCATGATCGAGCGGATCTTCTCGGTCACGCCGCCCACCGCCAGGATGATGTCGCCGGTGAGGGAGCCCGTCACGCCGAAGCGCTGGTTGACCGGCTGCTTGATGAAATCCGATATCAGCGCAATGTCCATGGCCACGGAGGCGCTGTCGCCCTCCACGCCGCCGTGGGCCTGGATGTACTCCACGTGCATCTCGTAGCCCACGTTCGGTGCGCCGATGTTCTTCAACACCTTCTTGATGGAGGCCCGCACGTTCTGCGCCGCCGCCTTGGCGATTTCGCCCATCTTCCCCGGAGCGGCCACCTTGTCGGCGCTGCCCACGTTGATCTGGCAGTGAATCGGCAGCGGCTGGCCGTACATCTGGCCGCTCGACGTGGAGTGGATCACCGCCAGCCCCACGACATAGCCGATCGAGTCGGTCATCGAGGTGATGTATTTCTTGAGGTATTTCTTGTGCTCCCCGATGTCCCGGGAAAGACTGCCCTCCAGGCTGAGATGCTCCTCGAGGGCCTTGCGGACGTGCGCCGGCTCCACCCGCGCCGAGTTTTCGAGAATGGCCTCGAACTCCGCCGACTTGATGATGCCGTTGATCGGCCGCAGGATGCTGCTGAGCTTGCCGTCGGCCGCCCGGCAGCGCAGCTCCTTGACGATCTCCATGACCGCGTGGCGGGCGAACTCGCGCTCCTGCAGCCGGAAATCCGCGGGCAGGCCCCGTCCGAAGATCTGCTCGCTCCGCTGGCGCACGCTCTCGTAGCCCTCCCGGGCGATCACCTCGCCCCAGGACCGGCGCAAGTCCTTCCCGAAGTTGACGATCTCCTGCTTGACGTACTGGGCCACGTGCCGCATGCTCTCGGGGGTCTCCCCCACGGCGCTTTCCATGTGCACGATCTCGCCCTTGTCCTCGATGCGCGAGAGAAAGGCGCCGTCGCCCTCCTCCTGCAGGTAGGCGAGCGTGTCGTGGTTGCAGCAGGCCACGATGATGTTGTCCGCGCGCAGGGGGTTTTCCGAGCGGTCGGCCGCCCCGCTGCCGGCGTTTTTGCCGCCTTCCAGGATGTATTTCTTGTTCTGCATGATCTCCAGCAGGTCCGCCATGTATCCCATCTTCACCAGCGTCTTCAGCTCGTCGATGTAAATGATGGGGGCCGTCGCGTGGGCGCCGAGGTAGGCGCGCTTGTGGCAGGGGGTATGCAGGTTGCCGGACTGGTAGGGGTCGTGGCGGAAGCCCCCCTTCATGTTGCGCGCGCTCGGCTCGGAGATGCGCGCCATGAGCTCTTTTTCCTGGCGCGGGTCGTACAGCACCTCCGGCACCATGTCGTGCAGGTGCTTGACGTCGTTGCGCAGTCCGCCGCCGACTTCCCGCTGGATCTTCTCCTGGACCCGGTGGTTGTTCTCCTGGATGTAGAGAAAAATGGCGCCCATGCCGGCCAGCCCCGCGGCGACCCAGGCCGGCGCGAACAGCAACCCGGCCGCCGCCGTGGCCGCCGTGGCCGCCAGCAGCCAGCGCTTGACCCTGCGCACGGAACGGATCTGATCCTCCAGACTGAACTCCTCGCTGCTGTTCTGGGCGGTGTCGAGCGCCTTGCGGATCTCCTCCAGGGCCCGGTCGATCTTCTCCGGCGACTCGTAGGCGACGCGGATGTGGTTCTTGTCCTTGCCCGGGAAGACCACGATGGCGTCCTGCGGCCGCAGGTAGTCGCCGATGGACCGGTCCAGGACCTCCTTGAACATGTCGGCCAGCAGGGACTTGCCCGTGCCGGGGCGCCCGACCATCAGCATGTGGCCGCGGTTCTGGGCCACCTTGCGGAT
>Ga0316619_10000087_pt1 | contig 14012 bp, 17 predicted proteins | sample OWC_Aug_M1_C1_D4_FD_207659 | JGI IMG/M metagenome (GOLD analysis project Ga0316619, IMG submission 207659) | Wetland soil microbial communities from Old Woman Creek delta, Ohio, United States - OWC_Aug_M1_C1_D4_B | ecosystem: Environmental > Terrestrial > Soil > Wetlands | place: USA: Ohio...
TTTCCGACCAACTGATCGACAACATCGCCCGCATCGTGGACCCGCGGAAGATAGACGTGGTGATCAGCAACCACACCGAGTTCGACCACTCCGGGAGCCTCGCCCGAGTCATGCACCGGGTCGGCGAGGACAAGCCTCTGTACTGCTCCAAAATGGGGGCGAAAAACCTGGCGCGCCATTTCCCTCAAAAGTGGAACTACCAGGCCGTCGGCTCGGGCGAGGAGCTGAAGCTGGGCAGGCGCACGCTGGCTTTTCTGGAAACCCGCATGATCCACTGGCCGGACAGCATGTTCTCCTACCTCAAGGAGGACGGCATCCTCTTTTCAAGCGACGGCTTCGGCCAACATTACGCCGGCCCCGAGAGCTTCGACGATGAGATCGGGGACCGGATCATGGTCCACGCCAAAAAATACTTCGCCAACATCCTGCTGCTCTATGCGACGCACATCGACAAGCTGATCCGGCAGGTGGCGGACATGAAACTGGACCTGCGCATGATCTGCCCGGACCACGGGGTGATCTGGCGCCGGGACCCGGGCAGGATCGTAAAGGCCTACCTGGATTGGTGCCGACAGGAGCCGGGGAAAAAGGCGGTCGTGATCTACGACACCATGTGGCACAGCACCGAGAAAATGGCCGAGGCCATCCACGCGGGGATAACGGCGGAGGGCGTCTCCGCCAAGCCGATGAACCTGCGGACCTGGCACCGCAGCGAAGTGATGACCGAGGTCTTTGACGCCCGGGCCGTGGTCGTGGGCTCCCCCACGTTGAACAACGGCATGTTCCCCACGGTTGCGGATTTTCTCTGCTACCTGAAGGGGCTCAAGCCCAAGAACAAGATCGGGGCGGCATTCGGCTCCTACGGGTGGAGCGGGGAGGCGGTCAAGCTGGTCGAAAACGAGCTTACGGAGATGAAGATCGAACTGGTCCAGCCGGGGCTGCGCACCCAGTTCGTTCCCGAAAAACAGACCCTGGATGTCTGCCATGAATTCGGCAGAACGATCGGCCGGGCCGTCGCCGCAGCCTCCGCCGCCGGCTCCCGGGCCTGAGCGCAGCGCCGGCCGCGGCATCGATCTGCGAGGGCCCCTCGGCCCCGATTCTTGACCGGGTGAGGCGATGAAACGTCCTGTTGTGGAATTGAGCGACTGCATCCGCTGCGACGTGTGCGTCGGGGTCTGCCCGGCGGCATTCCGCATGAACGATGCGGGATACATCGAGGTCATCGACCTGGAGGCCTACCCCGAGGATGAGGTCGACGAGGCGATCAAGAACTGCCCGGCGGACTGCATCCGTTGGGAGGACGACTGATCCGGCCGTCCGGCGACGGCCGGGCATCGAGGCCGTCGGGCGGCGCCGGAGGCGGACGCAGCGGCCCAAGGCAATCTCGGGAAACTCTTTCAGGCGGGAAGCCACCATGGCCTATGCGCGTGCATCAAACCACCGGGCGTGAGCTCAAGACCATCGCTGCGACCCACCTGCTATCGGAATCATTTCCGGCATCGTTGGAACACATCTGCCGGGTACCGGCACGGCGGGTGGTGAACCCGCTCTTCTCTTTTTTTTGCGACCGGAACCCGCTTCTGCGCTGGCGGGCCGTGACTGCGATGGGACTGGTGGTGTCCCGCCTGGCCGACGAAAACATGGAATCCGCGCGGGTGGTGATGCGGCGTTTCATGTGGAACCTGAACGAAGAATCCGGCGGGATCGGCTGGGGGTGCCCGGAGGCCATGGGCGAGAGCCTGGCGCGCAGCGAGCGGCTGACCACCGAATACGGCTGCATCCTTTTGTCCTATCTGCATCCGGAGCGCAATTTCATCGATCACCCCGTCTTGCAGGAAGGCGTGTTGTGGGGGGTCGGACGCCTGGCACATGCCCGGCCGGCGGCGATGGTCGACGGCGCTGAGCTTCTCGCGCCCTTCCTGGGATCGCCCCAGGCGGCCCTGCGGGGGCTGGCCGCTTGGGCCTGCGGGCCCCTGGCCGATGCCCGACTGATTCCTCCGCTGGAAAAGCTGGAAAAGGACACTGCATCCTGCCTGCTCTACCGCGAAGAGCGGCTGGAGGCCTGCCCGGTGGGTGAGTTGGCCGCTCAGGCGCTGCGGCGGACCCGGGCGGGTTCTCCGGAAAGGTGACCCTTGCATGGAATGGACCTCTGAAGCCAAGGCCGCGTTGCAGCACGTTCCCTTCTTTGTCCGCAAGCGGGTCCGCGCCCGCGTTGAAAAAGAGGCGACGGACGCCGGAAAGGAGCGGGTCTGCCTGGCCGACGTCAAAGCCACCCAGGCGCGCTACCTGTCGGGCATGCACGCCGACATCAAGGGCTATCAGCTGGAAACCTGCTTCGGCCCCAGCGGCTGCCCGAACCGGGCGGTGATCAGCGACCCGCTGCTCGCGCGGTTGGAAGCGGTGATCCAGGCCGCCGATCTCCTGGGCTTTTTGAAATCCCGCGTGCGGGGGGATATCAAGTTCCATCACGAATTCAGAATCACTCTGGCCGACTGCCCGAACGCCTGCTCGCAGCCGCAGATCAAGGACATGGGCATCATCGGCGCCGCCGTTCCCGAAACGACGAACGAGGCCTGCTCCCAGTGCCAGGCCTGCGTCGAGTCCTGCCCCGAGCAGGCGCTAACGCTTGCCGCGGGGAGCCGCCCGCCCGGGATCGACACGGTGCGCTGCCTGAATTGCGGCCAGTGCGTACGGGCCTGCCCCACGGGAACCATCGCCGAGGCCTGGAAGGGATTCCGGGTGCAGCTGGGCGGCCGGCTCGGCCGCCACCCGCGGCTCGCCCGGGAGCTGCCGGGGATTTTCGGCGAGGACCAGGTGATCGAGGTCCTTCAGGACTGCCTGAAGCTCTACAAGGAGCGCAGCCTCCACGGAGAGCGGTTCGCGCAGGTTTTTGAGGACCGCGACTTCGAGGAGCTTTCGCGACGGTTCTGCGGCGCTGCCGTTTGACACCCCGCCGACCGACACTACCATTGAAGACCGGGGTCGAAGATTTTTCCCGGATCGACCGCGAAGAAAGGTACGGCCATGGAGCACCAAACGTTTTCAATCCCTAAAATCTCCTGCGGACATTGCGTGATGACCATCACCAAGGAGCTCAAGGAGCTGAAGGGCGTCCGCAAGGTGGAGGGCGACCCGCAATCCAAAACCGTGGAGGTGGAGTGGGATGCGCCGGCCACGGAGGCCCAGATCCGCGCCACGCTCAACGAGATCAATTTCCCGGCGGCCTGACGATGCAGCGTGACGATCTTCTCCTGACGGCGGTCCGGGCAACGATCCGGGCGGGGTCGGCCACGCTGGAGGTCTACGAATCCGATCTCCACGTGGACTACAAGCAGGACCATTCGCCCCTCACCCTGGCGGACACGCGCTCCCACGAGATCATCTCCGGCTGCCTGATTCGCACGGGGATACCGGTGTTGAGCGAAGAGGGCAGAGAGATCCCGGCCGCGGAGCGCCGCCGTTGGCGGCGGCTGTGGGTGGTCGACCCGCTGGACGGGACCAAGGAGTTCATCAAGCACTTGGGCGAGTTCACGATCAACATCGCCCTGGTCGAAAACGAGCGGCCGACCCTCGGCGCCATATTCGTCCCGGTGAAAAACGTCCTGTACTTCGGCCGGCTCGAGGATGGTTCCTACCGCCTCGACGACGGTCCGATCCTCGAGGGGCTGGCTCGTGCCGAAGACCCCGGTGATGCGCGCCGGGCGGTCGAGCAGCTCAAGGCGCGCTCCACGCGGCTGCCCCTCGACCATGGGGTCCACAAACCCTTCGTGGTCGTCGGCAGCCGTTCCCACGCCACGGCCGAGTTGCACGCCTATGTCGACCGGAAGCGGCGCGAGTTGGGGGAAGTGCAGTTCGTATCGGCCGGCAGCTCGCTCAAATACTGCCTGGTGGCCGAGGGCCGCGCCGACGTCTACCCCCGGCTGGGGCCGACCATGGAGTGGGACACGGCCGCCGGCCAGGTGATCGCCGAAGCAGCGGGAGCGACGCTCACCCGCCATGACACCGGCGGGCCGATGACCTACAACAAGGAAGATCTTCTCAACCCCTGGCACGTGGTGACCAGGAGAGCAACGAGTAATGAGTAACGAGCAACGAGTTAAAACATAGGAGCGCTCTCCCCACTCGTTACGCGTTGCTCGTTACTCATCACTTCTTTTATGACGCTTCAGACTCTCCACATCCCCATCCACGGCATGACCTGCGCCAACTGCGCGGCGACCGTCGAGCGGGTCGTAAAAAAGCTTGCCGGCGTGGAAGACGCGCGGGTCAATTTCGCGAGCGAGCAGGCGGCGGTGACCTTCGACCCGAAGGCGGTGACGCTCCAGCAGATTGCGGGTCAAATCCAGGCGGCAGGGTTTAAGATCCCCACCGCCAGGGTCGAGCTGGCCATCACCGGAATGACCTGCGCCAACTGCTCGGCCACCATCGAGCGCACGCTGAACAAGAAAGTGCCGGGGGTGGTCCGGGCGGCCGTGAATTTCGCCTCCGAGCGGGCGGCGGTTGAATATGTGCCCCAGGCGGTCTCGGTGGACGAGCTGATCGCCGCGGTGGCGGCCGCCGGTTTCGGGGCGGCGGCTCCCGGCGAGTCCCCGGAGGCCGAGGACGCCGAAGCGCAGGCCCGCGGCCGTGAGATCGCCGAGCAGACCCGCAAGTTCATCGTCGGAGCGGTCTGCGCCCTGCCGCTTTTCCTGCTGAGCATGGGGCGCGATTTCGGGCTCACCGGCGACTGGAGCCACGCCGCCTGGGTGAACTGGCTCTTCTGGGCCCTGGCGACCCCGGTCCAGTTTTACACCGGCTGGGATTACTACACCGGCGGGTTCAAGAGCCTGCGCAACCGCAGCGCCAACATGGACGTCCTGGTCGCCCTGGGGTCCTCCGTGGCCTACGCCTACTCGGTCGGCGTGCTGCTGGCCCCGGCCCTCGGGCACCACGTGTACTTCGAGACGTCGGCGGTCATCATCACCCTCATCAAGCTGGGCAAGATGCTCGAGTCGCGGACCAAGGGGCGCACCGGCGGGGCAATCCGCAAGCTGATCGGGCTGCGCCCCAAGACGGCCTTCATTCTCGAAGGCGGCGTCGAGAAGGAGATCCCGCTGGCCCGGGTCAAGATCGGGGACCTGGTCGTCGTCCGCCCGGGGGAGCGCATGCCGGTGGACGGCGTCGTCCGGACAGGGGAATCCGCGGTGGACGAGTCCATGCTGAGCGGCGAGCCGCTGCCGGTCGACAGGCACCCCGGCGACCCGGTGGTCGGGGGCAGCATCAACGGCCAGGGGCTGCTGACTGTCGAGGCCAAGGCCGTGGGGAGCGACACGGTCCTGGCCCAGATCATCCGCCTGGTCCAGGAAACCCAGGGCAGCAAGGCGCCGATCCAGGCGCTGGCCGACCGGGCGGCGGCGGTGTTCGTGCCGGCCATCATCGCGCTGGCGCTGGTCGTCTTCGGCCTGTGGTGGGTGTTGAGCGGGGATTTCGTCGCCGCCATGATCCGCCTCGTGGCGGTGCTGGTCATCGCCTGCCCCTGCGCGCTGGGCCTGGCCACCCCGACGGCCATCATGGCCGGCACCGGCAAGGGGGCCGAGCACGGGGTCCTGTTCAAATCCAGCGAAGCGCTGGAGTCGGCGAGCAGGCTCACCACCATCGTGTTCGACAAGACCGGCACCATCACCAGCGGAAAGCCGACCGTCACCGACGTGGTCCCGGTGACCGCCGTCTGCCGATCGGAAGACGAATTGCTGCGCCTGGCGGCCTCCGCCGAAAAAGGTTCGGAACACCCGCTCGGCAGGGCGATCGTCCGCGCCGCCGAGGACAAGGGCATGACGCTTCAGATCCCCTCGGATTTCCAGGCCGCCGGCGGGCGCGGCGTCCAGGGGCGAGTCGATGGAGCCGGGGTGGCGGTGGGCAAGGCGGCCTGGATCGAACATGAACTCGGGATCGACCTTGCGGCCGTTAGGGAGCGCATCCACGCGCTTCAATCGGAGGGTAAAACCGTGATGGTGGTGGCCCGCGACGGCACCCCGGCCGGATGGATCGCGGTCTCCGACCAGCTGAAACCCGATTCCGCGCAGGCGATGGCCCGGCTGCATGCGCTCGGCCTGAAAACCGTCATGCTGACCGGCGACAACCTCGAAACGGCGCAGGCCATCGCCTCCCGGGTGGCGATCGACCGCGTTTTCGCCGAGGTGCGGCCGGATGAGAAGGCCGTCAAGATAAAGGAGCTGCAGGCGGCCGGCGAAAAGGTCGGGATGGTGGGCGACGGCATCAACGACGCCCCGGCCCTGGCGCAGGCCGACGTGGGGCTCGCCATCGGTACGGGTACGGACGTCGCCATCGAAAGCGCCGGCATCATCCTTTCAAGCGGCAGCCTGAACGGCGTCCCCCGCGCCATCCGCCTCAGCCGCGCCACGATGCGCACTATCGCCGAGAACCTCTTCTGGGCGTTCGGCTACAACGTCATCCTGGTGCCGATCGCGGCCGGTGCGCTCTACCCGTTCGAGTCGCTGCCGACGATGCTGCGCCAGCTCCATCCCATTCTGGCGGCGCTCGCCATGGCGTTCAGCAGCATCTCGGTCGTCTCCAACAGCCTGAGGCTTTACAAGACCAGGCTGGTTTGACGAGGCCGCAAAAAAAGCGCGGCCGGCGAGCCGATGCGGCAAGGCGTTTGTAACCGAAACGACGCGCGGGACTCGGTATATACGCAAATGAGGGGAAGCGGCCACGAACGTACCTGTGCGCCGTTTTTGAATCCCCTTCTTAAAAAAAGTGGACAAGTCGCCGGTACTTCACTATAAATCACCTCGGAGAACTGAATGAGCGAGCTTCTGATCCTTTTGGCGGTGGTGGGGGGCTGGGTCTTCCTGCAGGCTTACCTGCTGCCCAAGCTGGGGATATCCACCTGACTGCGCGGCTCTTGTCAGGTGACAAGAAAACATGACAGCGGAAACGCCTCCGAATCGCAAGACCGTCAGCGATGACGACACCGAGCTGATCCGGGCCATCAACGCCGGGCATGCGGAGAAATTTCCGGAGCTGGTCAGGCGCTACGAGCAGAAGCTTTACAACTTCGGCCGGCGGATGTGCCGGAACGAACCAGACGCCGAAGACCTCGTCCAGGACACCCTCTTAAACGTCTTTCGACATCTCAATGATTTCCGCTACGAGACCAAGTTCAAGAATTGGCTCTACCGTGTTGCCGCCAACACCTGCCTCAAGAAGCGGAGGCGATCCAAGTTCGCCCCCGAACCCGAGCTGTCGCTCGATGAATTGGCCCGGCCCGACGAGGTCGAGACGCTCGAACAGGTTCCGGAGTGGGCGCGCATGCCGCTCGAACAGCTCCTCAACGAGGAGCTGCTCGAAACCCTCAACCAGGCCATATGGTCGCTTCCCGAAAAATACCGGATCGTCGTGATCCTGCGTGATGTCGAAGAATTCAGCACCGAGGAGACTGCGCAGATCCTCAACCTGTCGCCGGCCAATGTCAAGGTGCGGCTGCACCGCGCGCGGTTGTTTCTGAGGGATCGGTTGAAAGGATACTTCAGCCATGACGTGTAAGCCCCACGACCATCGCCGCTGCCTGGAGCTGTTCAGCAGGCTCTCCGACTACATCGACCGGGAGATGGGTGAAGCCGAGCTGCGGGAGATCGATGCCCACATCACCGAGTGCCTGGCCTGCCTCTCCTGCCTGCAGTCCCTCAAACAGACCATCGCCCTCTGCAAGCAGACGGGCGAGCAGCCGGTCCCGGCGGTCTTCTCGCGGAAGCTGCAATCCATGGTTCAAGACCTGCAGCGGTCGCGCTGACCCCCGAGGCCCCCTCCTCAACCCCTCCCCTGTCAGCTTCGTTCGGGCAAGGTTCCGGGCACGCGCCGGACACGGCCGTGCGGCCCACGGATGGCCGCCGGCCGCGGCATTGCGGCCGAAGGACACCGCGGCCGCTCGGTTGACAATACCCTCTCGTGAGCTTAATTTGCTCGTGCCGACAACGCCGGCGGCGGGTCGAGAACGGCTGCGGAAACGAGGTTGGGGCTCCATGCGGCTCAGTGAACTGAAAGAAGGCCAGACGGCGACCGTCGTGCGCGTCGGCGGAAACGGGCTTTTGCGCAGACGAATCCAGGAAATGGGCGTGGTAAAGGGAACCGATCTTTACGTCGAGAAGTACGCCCCGCTGAAGGACCCCATGGAAATCGTGCTGAAAGGGTTTCACATTTCGCTGCGCGTCGAAGAAGCGGCCGACATCGTCGTCGAAAACGTGAGATGAAGCTGCCCCCATGCCGGCCCGCCACCTGACCATCGCCCTTGCGGGCAACCCGAACTCCGGGAAGACCTCCATCTTCAACAACCTGACCGGCACCCGCCAGAAGGTCGGCAACTGGCCGGGGGTCACCGTCGAAAAAAAAGAGGGGCACATCAGCCGCTCCGGGGTCGATCTGACCATCGTCGACCTGCCCGGCACCTACAGCCTCACGCCGTTTTCCATCGAAGAGGTCGTGGCCCGCAACTATCTCTTGGACGAGCGGCCGGACGTCGTCATCGTCATCATCGACGCCTCCAACCTGGAGCGCAGCCTCTACCTCGCCACCCAGATCCGGGAGCTGGACTGCAAGGCGCTTTTCGCCCTCAACATGGCGGACATGGCCCGCGCCCGCGGCACGAAAATCGACGACCGCAAGCTGTCCGAGCTGCTGGACCTGCCGGTGGTCTTCACCGTCGGCAACCGCAACGAAGGCATGGACCAGCTGCTGGAGCAGGCCATCCGCTTGGCCGAGTCCACCGCCCCGCCGGCGCGGACGCGGCGGGTGAAATACAGCGCCGACATCGAGGAGGCCGTCGGCCGCCTGACCGTTTTCATGGAGAGCAAGACCGACGGCCGGCTGCCCTATCTCCCGCGCTGGGTCGCCGTCAAGCTGCTCGAGGACGACGCCATCGTCAAGGAGCGGCTGATCGCGGCAGCCCCCGACGCCGGCCGCCAGATCCTGCAGGCCGCCCAGGCCCTGCGCAAACACCTCACGGACCGCTTCGACGAGGACCCGCAGATCGTCATGACCGACGAGCGCTACGGGTTCATCGCCGGGATCGTGCGCGAGGTGCAGACCTCCACCACCCAGCAGCGGGTCGACGTCTCCCGCAGCATCGACCTGGTCCTCACCCACCGGCTCGCCGGGTTCCCCATTTTCATTTTTTTCATCTGGGCCATGTTCCAGTTGACCTTCACGCTGGGGGAATACCCGGTGAAGTGGATCGAGGCCGGTGTGGACCTGACGGCCGGGGCCGGGGCCTCTCTGATGCCGGAGGGGCTCTTGAGGAGCCTGGTGGTCGACGGGGTCATCGCCGGCGTCGGCAGCGTGGTCAAGTTCATGCCCAACATCCTCATCTTGTTTTTTTGCATCGCGCTCTTCGAGGACACCGGCTACATGGCGCGCTCGGCCTTCCTTATGGACCGGATCATGCACCTGATCGGACTGCACGGTAAATCCTTCATCCCGATGCTCATGGGGTTCGGATGCAACGTGCCGGCCATCATGGCGGCGCGCACCCTGGAGAGCGAAAAAGACCGCATCCTCACGATCCTCATCACGCCCTTCATGTCCTGCTCGGCCAAGCTCCCGGTTTACGTCGTGCTCGCGGGGGCCTTCTTCGGGGCCCGGGCCGGGACGGTGATCTTCGGCCTCTATCTGCTGGGGATCGTGCTGTCCATTCTCACGGGGCGGCTCTTCCGCTCCACGCTGCTCAAGGGCGCGGATGCCCCCTTCGTGATGGAGCTGCCGCCCTACCGGATGCCCATGGCCAAGAGCCTCCTGATCCACATGTGGGACCGCAGCAAGCTCTTTCTGCGCAAGATGGGCAAAGTCATCCTGCTCGGGTCGGTGATCGTGTGGGCGCTTTCATCCTTCCCGCGCGCGGTTCCGACCTTCCCGGAAGGCGCGGCGGAGAGCCGGCCGGCGGCTGCCGTCTCGCAGGCGCAGGGGAGCGAGGTCGGCTCCCCGGAAGCCGTTGACGAGATCGGCCGCATGCAGAGGACCCAACAGGCCGAGAACTCCTACATCGGCCGGCTCGGCCGTTTTGTCGAACCGGTGTTCGCCCCCCTCGGGATCGACTGGCGCGGCGGGGTGTCGCTGATCTCCGGGTTCGTGGCCAAGGAAATCGTGGTCAGCACCATGGGCGTGCTGCACGCAGCGGGCGACGGCGGAGAGGAGGACGCGCTCGGGAAAGCGCTGGCCGCATCCGGCATGACCGCACTCTCGGCCCTGTCCATGATGGTCTTCGTGCTGCTCTACCTGCCGTGCCTCGCCACCACCGCCGCCATCCGCCGGGAGACCGGCTCCTACCGGTGGATGTTTTTCAGCATCGGCTACAGCACCACGGTGGCCTGGGTGGCGGCGTTTCTGGTCTACCAGGGCGGCCGCCTGCTCGGCTTCAGTTGAATTCCGTTCCACTCTCGGTTGGTGCTATTTTGAGACGATGAACAGGAGGGACCATGGCTGACAGACGAACCGCGATCGCAGCCGAACTTGAGAAGGGACTGGCGGAGACCGTGGCGTTGTTCAGATCGCTGAGTCCGGCCGAGCTTCGGACGCAGCTCTACCAGGACGGGGCGCAGTGGACGGTGCAGCAGGTCCTGGCGCACTTCGCCGCCATCGAGCGGTCGATGCACCGGCTCTTCACGGACATCCTGGCCGGCGGCCCGGGCGCGCCGCCGGATTTCGACTTCGAGCGCTACAACCGCTCCCAGACCCGCAAGTACGACGGCCTCACGCTCGATGAGTTGATCGAACGGTTCCAGGCCGTGCGGGGCGAGACCGTCCGCATCGTCCGGGAGATGCAGGAAGAGGACCTCGACCGCGAGGGCCTGCACGCCTTCCACGGCCGCGGCCGGCTCGACCGCTTCATCCGCTGGGCCTACGAGCACGTCCACCTCCACGAGGAGGACATCCGCAGGAGGCTGGGGAAAACGCACGGCTGAATGCCGGTGCTGTGCTTCTTGGAGCGCCGCAAGGCCTTCGGCAATTTCAAAACTCAAATCCACAGCCGAGAGTTGCTCTCGTCAATTGCGCGGCTGGGCGGATTACCTGCAGAACTCGGAGATCAAGGGCCAGAGCCATTTAAACGATAAAGCGCGGCGGCAATACGATGCCGGGAAAAGAGCCGGCGATTTTCAACAAGAGCTTCTGGAAAAACTTCCGCCGGATCATCCCTTGCGGAAGCGTTCACTGTAACGGTGACCGGATCTGTCACAGCAGCAAGTTAAGCTCAAAACAGCACCGGAAGTCGTGGGGCGCTGGCTGACGGTTTCTGCGGAATTCGGCAAAGATTAGGTTCGGCTATCACCACACTGCCGGGAATTTTACGCCTTATAAGCCCCGCTCTAAGAGGAGGAGAGAACCGGATATGATGCTGAAACCCGGCACCGCAATTCCAATCGAGCGCATCACTGAAAAAATATATCTAATCCGCAGCATGAAGGTCATGCTCGACCGGGACTTGGCCAACCTCTACGAAGTCGAGACAAGGGCCTTGAAACAGGCCGTTCGGCGCAACATCGAGCGATTCCCCGCCGATTTCATGTTCGAACTGACAGCCGCCGAGCTGCGGGATTGGAGATCACAATTTGTGACCTCCAAAGAGGATAAGATGGGGCTGCGGCATGCGCCCATGGCTTTCACGGAGCAGGGGGTCGCCATGCTCTCAAGCGTGCTGCAGAGCCGCCGCGCCATCCAGGTGAACATCCAGATCATGCGCGCCTTCACCGGCCTGCGCCGGATGCTCTCCGGCTACGAGGAGCTCAAGGCCAAGATCGAGGAGATGGAGGCCAAGTACGACCAAAGCTTCCAGGTGGTTTTCGAGGCGATGAAAAAGCTCTTAGAAGTTGAAGACCGCCCGAAAAGAAGGATCGGCTTTACGGGTGAGAGAACCGATGCCTCCGAAGTCAACCGAACCCGGCAATTGCTGAGGGAGCGAAAAAGGCTTGCCTTTCCAAAAAGAAAAGCTGCATCATCAAAAAAATATGGACGGTGAGTTGTACCATTACGATTGTCGCCCCCCGCGCGGGGGCGTGGATTGAAACCAACTAATTGTGTTGACATGTCCACACAAGAGGCCTATCTTGTTCACACTGCGGCTTCGAGAAATCCCCTGCGGGAATCGATTGCCGCCAAGGTTGGATTGACAAACATTTTGCAGTGTAGGGCTTAACCACCACACCCTTCAAAGTGCGGTGGTTTTTTTATGCCGTCGTAAAATCCTCCCTTAAAAAATTTAGGAAAGGAGGATGAAAGCGACGATGCAAGGAAAAGTCAAATGGTTCAACGAGGCCAAGGGCTTCGGCTTTATCGAAGCCGAAACCGGCGGCGATGTGTTCGTACATTTCAGCGCTATCCAGAATAGCGGCTTCAAAAGTCTGCAAGAAGGTCAAGTAGTCAGCTTTGATGTTCAGGACGGGCCGAAGGGCAAGTCTGCAGCCAATGTAACGACAGTCTAAATTTCCACCCTGAAGTCGGCGCCTCCTCCGTCACCGGCGGGGGCGCCCCATCCTCTCCACTTCTTCATCGGGTTTTGGTTCTCCTCGACAGCCCCATACGCACACGCGAGGAGTCTCATTGAAACCGGGTGGCGGAATTTTTTAAGGGCCATACGTGAAAACAAAATTGTACATTAGTAATTTATCCAACGAAACCAGCGAGGCGGAGCTGAATCACCATTTTTCCTCGGTGGGAAAGGTCGCTTCGGTTGCGATCGTCAGAGGCAGATATTCCAATCAGAGCAGAGGGATCGCATTGGTAGAAATGGAAACTGAAGACGGCATTCGACGGGCGGTAAAGCAGTTTAACGGCGTTAACCTCCAGGGCAACATCATCGCCGTAAGCAAAAACAAAGGCAACGGGGCGTGGAAGGAATAGCCGCTCGGTCTTGCAGGCGGCATGACAGCTGTATGGCTGTGTCTCCAGCGGGAAATTCATCAGGCAAATTCGGCGGGGCATCCGTTCCCGGGGTTGACCGGCAGAAGAACAGGCCACCGCAAATGGGGCCATCCAATGAGAAAAGTCGCACCATGCGCATCAAGCAAGGTTCCCCCATCACGATAAAGGACGATCGAACAGGGTACCAATACCCGGCAGCCATGCATAAATGCAGCAGGGGCGGGATGTATCTTGAATCGAACTACGCGCCTCGGCCCGGTTCAACCTTCCACATCCTTTTTGACAACCGGGAACGCGATACCGGGACTCGCGCCTGTCCGGCCGTGGTCCAATGGCGCCGGTTGTTGTGCGAAGTCGGTTCCTCCTGGTCATACGGCCTGGGGGTAAAATATGTTTGAACGATGGTTGAATCCCTGCGGGAAAAGGAGGAACGCATGCGCCAGAAATTCCAAATATGCATGGATGGGTCGGGAACACACCTGAACATCAGGGAGTTCGCGGTGATCGACAGGCACATGAACATTATCGAATCCTCGATGCTCGAAGACAAAAGCTTCTGCCTGCTGTGCGAGGAGACGTACGATAACGCCGCCATTGCCGATTCGATTTCCGTCGGGGTCGGCGATCTGGTGACCACCTTGCGCACCGTCAACTTTTTTCCCAACCATCAATATGCCGCCAAAATCGCCGAAGCCGTGGTGAAGCTGTACGCTTCGCCCACAGACGGCAAGATCGAGCTGTTTTTTGACGACAAGGACATGATGAAAAAAGGCCTCGCCGTTTTTGCGGAGGCATAGAACCGTCGAGTCGTCTCCGCTAAAAAAGGCGGCAGTCCGAAATGCGAAATACCGGTGAGCGCCTCGGGGGAATCGCATTGCAACCATGGGGCAAATGGAGGGAAAAATGAACCCACCTGCTGAATTCGAATTCACGGTCGGCGAGAAGTACGAAAATGAGAAAGGGCCCTTCAAGGTGATGTCCATCGAGAAGGATGAAATGCTGATTCGCTGGGCAAACGGCGAAGAGGCCCAAACGTCCATTGAGTTCCAGGGACGCATCCAGGCACGCCGGAGTTGGGAAAAGTCACGGCAGAAGGCGGCGGCCCC
>Ga0316619_10000088_pt1 | contig 13945 bp, 12 predicted proteins | sample OWC_Aug_M1_C1_D4_FD_207659 | JGI IMG/M metagenome (GOLD analysis project Ga0316619, IMG submission 207659) | Wetland soil microbial communities from Old Woman Creek delta, Ohio, United States - OWC_Aug_M1_C1_D4_B | ecosystem: Environmental > Terrestrial > Soil > Wetlands | place: USA: Ohio...
CGTGCCTTGGCTGGAGGGGCGTTCGCACGGAGATGAGTCAGACTGCGTGCGCTTGACTGTGGTTGGCGTCGATGACACTCTTTGCGCGCATGGATGACTCGAACCGCTGCATCGCCGAGACTCGCTCGAAGCCGACGCACTACGCGAGCCCTCACACGTACCGGTGCCAGCTCGAGCATGGGCACGAGGGCGGGCATCGGTGGACTGACGGTTCGCGCTCGAAACTGTGGTTCGGCGAGGCCCGCCAGCAATCTCAGCCGACGCGGTTCCGCTTCGGAACGTGGGTGCAGTCGTGACCGTCCTGAGGCCCGAGGACGGGAACGCAGACGAGAGCGTCTACTTCGCCGCCAACCCGGACTCGCGCACAGCCGTCTCTGGCGTGCTGTCGCGAATCCGCAGGTACCGCGAGTCGCTCAGGCTGTCGGGGCGCGCGGCGAAGATGAGGAAGAACTGGATCGCATGGCAGGGCTTCGGTCCTCGAGGTGACGCCGACGCTTCGAGAGTGCTGTCGGACGGAGAGCAAGGCGAACTCATCAGGACCACCGTCAACCACTTCGCCTCGCTGGTGAATCAGGCGTGCGTGCTGATCACCGGGACGAAGCCGGCCATCAAGGCGGTGCCGACGTCGTCTGACTTCGACTCTCTCGCTCAGGCCCAGTTCGCCGACGCGCTCAACGACGCGTGCGAGCGGGATCTCGCGACACCGCAGAAGGAGGCCGAAGCGGCGCTGACGATGATCCTGATGAGCGAGGTCTGCCTCCTGCAGGACTGGGACGCTCGAGTCGGCAAAGACGAGATGGTCGACGAGACCGGGCGCGTCCTCAAGCAGGGCGACGTTCGCGTCTACGTGCTGACCCCGTTCGACTACGTGACCGACCCCGACGTTCAAGACGTCCAGTCGCACCGCTGGATCGCGTGGCGCCGTCGAGTCAACAAATGGGAGCTGGCAGCGGACCACCCTCAACACAAAGACCGCCTCATCGGGTCGAGCGTCTACCGGGACGCGGTGGCGCACTCGACGGACGGGGCCGACTCCTTCGAGCTTCGCAAACGAGAGCAGGAGCGCAGCGACAAGGGGCACAGCGACGAGGTCTACGTCTGGGAGCTTCGGCACCTGCCCACGAGCGCATGCCAAAACGGGCGCCTGCTTCGTTTCGTCACCGAGGACTGCATCCTCTACGACTCGATGAACGTGGCTCAGGCACCCACCGAAGGACTCGACGGCGAAGCGGCGGCCGGCACGCATGCCGACGCTGGCTACCCGTACCAAGACAAGGACGGCGGTGCTTCGCTGATGTCGGTCATCGCGGCGCCGGAGTACATCCCAGGCATCGTCGACGGACACACGCCCTTCTTCGACCTGCTCTCCCTGCAAGAAGGCGTCGACCTCTGCGCGATGATCTTCGGGAGCGCCATCAACTCGGGCGGCCTCCAGAACGTCTACGTCTCGCGAGGCGCCAACATCGCAGCCGCGAAGATCACCGGAGCGCTGAACGTCGTCGAGTTCGACGGCCCCAATCCACCGATCGCCCAAGAGAACGTCGCCATCTCGCCGCACGTGATGGAGTGGGCCAACGCGCTCGTCACGTGGATGCGCCAGCGCGTCTCGCTCAACGACGTGGTGGTTGGGGAGCCGTCGAAGGGGATGCCGGCGCAAGCGATGGCTCTCCTTCGCGCTCAGGCGGTGGAGTTCCACTCTCGGCTTCAGGCATCCTACGAGCGGATGGTTGAGCAGGACCGGAGCAACGTCTTGAAGCTCTACCAGCTCTTCGCTCACACCGACCGAGTGGCGATCATCACCGGGAAGGGATCGGCTTGGGCAGCGAAGTCGTTCTCGTCTGCCTCGATCGGCAAAGTGGCTCGCTACGCCGTCGAGGCCGTGAACCCGGTGACAAAGACGCTCGCCGGCCGCGTGGCGTTCGCCCAGCCGTTGCTCGACACCGGGCGCATCACGATCGAGCAGTACCTTCGGATCTGCCAGACGGGGCGAGACGAGCCCGTCTTCGACTTCGTGCGGAACAACCAGGCCCGGATCCAGCGCGAGAAGGAAATGCTGATGCAGGGCATCGGGCTCCCTCCGATGCTCATCGACCCGATGACGGGCCAGCCGGCGCTCGACCCCAGCGGGTTGCCGCAGTTCGCCGACGACGGGAATGAGCACATTCGCCCGCTGATCACCGACACGCATTGGCTCGACATCCCTGAAGAGCTTGCGGTGCTGGCGACTCCCGAGGTGCGCGACAACCCCCAGGTGGTGAAGGCTGTCTCGGAGCTTGTCCACTACCGGCTTTCTCTGTGGCGCACGATGGATCCGGCGATCATCATGCTTCTCGGCGGCACTCCTCCCCCTCCTCCGATGGCGCCAATGGGCGCGATGCCAGGCGTCGGCGGCGGAACACCCCAGCTCGGAGCCGGGGCGGGCCCGTCGTCAGGCACCGGCCAGCCGCCCGGGCCGACGCCGGAGCGCCAACCGAGACTTCCGCAGCCTCCAGGGAACCCAATCACAGGCCAGCAGGACCTTCAGACGTCAGTCACGCCGTCGATGCCGCAGGCGGCGTAGGAGACCAGAATGGCAGACGCAGCCCCCGCAGCACCTGCACCGACAAGCGCCCCCGTCTCGCCCCCAGCAGGAGCACCAGCACCAGGGCGAGGTTCCGAGCCCATCACCAACGACACGGGCAAGACGCCTGTCGAGAACGGCGCCGAGAAGACGCCCAAGACGGCAGTCGACGACTTCAAGCCCTGGAGGGTGAAGGCGGGCGGGAAGGAACACGAAATCAGGTCGCGCGAGCAGATGGAGCGGATCCTTCAGCGAGGCCTACCGATCCATCAGTCTCTCGAGGAATTGAAGGCCGAGAGAGAGAAGCTGGAGCCGGTGACCGCTGCGCTGCGGGCCCTGGCCGAGGGCGACGAGGACTCGGCGATGGAGGTGCTCGAGCAACTCATGGGCGACAAGTTCGCCAAGGTGGCTGAGAAGCGCCTCATGCGCGAGGTCGAGCGCGAGAAGAAGATGTCGGGCTTCACCGAGCGGGAGCGCCAACAGGCGGCCGAGCTCGAGCGCCTCCAGACCCAGCGGGCGCAATGGGAGCGCCAGCAGGCCGAAGCCAAGCAGGCAGCCCAGAAGCAGCGCGCCGAAGCGGGCATCACCCAGGCATCGCAGCACATCGCCGAGACGGTGGGCGGCGTGCTCGAGTCGCTGGGGCTCCCGAAGGACCTGGGTCCGGCATCGATGGCGGCCATTCGCCCGCTGATCTCCGCCTCCATCGCCGCGGGTACGCCCCTCGATAAGGAGGCGCTTGCCGACGAGGTGCGCGAGTACCACGCGACCGCTCTGCAGTGGGCGACCAAGGGGCTCACGGGGAAGGCGTTGCTCGACTTCTTCGGGCCCGAGGTCGGGAAGGCCTACAAGGCCGCTCTCCTCGAGCAGCACCGCGGGCGGGCGGCGACGCCAGCCCCCAGCGGTGGAGCCCCAGCGAAGCCCGCTGAGCCCTCGGCGACATGGGACCCTCGCCGTCGCGACTGGGGCAGTCGATGAGCGAGGAGATTCAGGTGCTCATCAGCGTGATTGCCGAGCGCAAAGAACTCCTGCGCTCACAAGATGAGCGAGAGAAGGCGTATCTGAACGCTCTTGCGGCACTGAGTCGAGAAAACTCCAGACTTGAGTCCGAGGTCATCCATCTCGAAAGTGAGCTTTGTGCTCTTCAGAGCCAGGTGGCCGGCGACAGCTTTGTCGGCAGCATTGACTCCACAGACGCGCCGCTGTTACCGTAGCATCCGTCAATAGCAGCACGCAGCGCCAACGGCCCGCTGAGGTCCGCGCCTGGCTCGGTTCCCGACTCGTCGGCCCGACTCCCAAGCAAGACTTCGAGAGCGACTCCCTGAGGACGCGAGGCAGTTCCTCGTTTCTCTACCTCTCGGAGTACTCGCACCGTGAACAATCAAAGCACTCTCGTCGGTCTCTTCAAGGAGACCTACGGTGATTCAATCGTCGAAGCCTGGGGCTTCATGGCCAAGCTGGCCAACCGAATCAAGTTCATCCGCCAGGAGCTTCAGCCCGGAAACAAGTACCACCAGCCGATCGATCTGAGCCTCGAGCACGGCATTTCTCACGCCGCGTCGGGCACGACCATCGGCACCGGGACGTCCGTCTTTTTTCCTGCGACCGCCGGCCAGATGCAGGACGCGCAGATCGCCGGCGCGCAGATCATCGGTCGCGCGCTTGTGTCGTACGAGGCGATCGCCCAGTCGGCCAACTCCAAGGCGGCCTTCAAGAGCGCGACTCAGCACGTCGTGCGCCGGCTCTCTCAGGCGGCGCTGAAGCGGCTCGAGATCGGCATTCTTCACGGCACGCGCGGTATCGGAAACATCGCGTCGCTGGCCGCCGAAACGGGAAGCTCGGGGGCGTATTCCTCGGTTCTGACCCTCTCGGACGCGTCGTTCTCCGCGGGGCTCTGGGCCGGCATGGTGGGCGCCTTCATCGACCTCTATCAGTCGGACCTGTCGACGGTGAGGCAGTCCGCCAACCTCAACACTGGCGTCACCAGCGGGACGAGCGGGTGGTGTCGCGTGTCGGCTGTGGACCAGAAGGCGAAGACCGTCACCCTCAACTACGGCACCGCCCGTAGCGGCTGGGTTGCCGGCGACGTGCTCTTCTTCGGCTCGGCAGTCGGCGGGACGAGCTCGACCGAGGCGCCAGGCATCGACGCGATCACCCGCGTCGACGCCTCGAGCGGCACATTCTGGAACATCGCGACGGCGACCTACGACCTCCACCGAGGCAACCAGTACACCTCGACCGGCACGCCTTCGCTCGGGAAGATCCTCGAGGCGACCGGCCTCGCCGCGTCCTACGGGCTCTTCGACGACGTCATCGCGATCATCCCGACGAAGGGCTTCGAGGTCATCAACACCGACATCGCGGCCCTGCGTCAGTACGACGCGAGCTACACCGAGGCGCGTGCGAAGACGGGCGCACGGGCGCTGACGTTCTACGGCCAGACGGGCGCCATCGAGCTCATGCCGCATCCGTTCCAGAAGGACGGAATGGCGCACATCATCGCGCCCTCGGAATTCATCCGAGTGGGCGCGGGCGACATCTCGTTCATCACGCGCCAGGGCAGCGAGGACAAGCTCATCCTCGAGTCGGCCAACAGCGCCGGCTCCGAGATGCGCATCTACTCCAACCAGGCGCCGTTCTCCGAGATGCTCCGTCACACCATCTGCATGGATGGTCTGACGTACTGATCCACCTTCGAGGGGCCCGGTCGTCTGGGCCCCTCACTTCCTCCAGGGAGAACCGAGATGCCCGTCACCCTCATTCAGCTGCGGACCCGAGAGAAGGTCGACTACGGCGTCTCGCCCGGCACGTCGACGCTGAACCGCTCCTACCGAACGCTACTGCGTCGGATCATCAACGAGCTTCACTCCTCGCTCTCAGGTGCTGCGGGCGACGGAGACTTCAACTTCCAGTACGACCCCAACGAAGTCGCGCACGCCAATGCTGGGCTCGCCATCTCCAGCGGAAGCGGAGCGGTGGGCGCGACGCTGAACGGAGTTGCCACGACCGCGACTTGGGCCACAAGCGACACGGTGGCGGCGGGGCTCATCGCGTATGCGATCGCCTCGAGCACCACGGCAAAGGTGAAGGGCATGTTCCTCGCCAACAACCTTCACGCCTCCATCACCCTCGCGTCGGTCACCGCAGGGCAGTACGTCGACATCTGCGGCACGCGCTTCACCGCGACGAACGGGACCCCGGCGCAGATCCACAGCGGGCAGAACGCCTTCACCTTCGACATGAGCGGTAACGACGCGGCCGACGCAACCGCCCTCGCCGCCGCCATCAACGCCGCGCCAGACTTGAGCCGGTACGTGTTCGCGATTCCGGTCTCCAACGTCGTGCGGCTCTTCGCGCGGCAAGCCACCTGGAGCACCACCACCTCGGCTTGGAGCTGGCCAGCGAGAAGCCGGCAGCCGACCAACATCATCACCGCGAGCGCGGCGACGTTCACGCTGTCGGGAAGCACACTCGTGGCCTCCGCCTACGTCGGCATTCAGTCGGTCGTCGGCGGGGCCGTCGGCAACGTACACACCATCGCCGCCAGCGGCACGGGCGTCACCGTGCTGAATTCCGAGACGGCCCTGGCCCGCGGGACTGCTCTCGACAACGGCGCGATCATCGGGGAGGGCTGACCGTGGACCGCGAGGAGGCCATCAAGCGGATCATGGGCGGCTTCGACGACGTCTGGATGAAGGGCATTCAGGCCAAGCGCGCGGCGAAGTCTGGCCAGGGCTCCCCCGGCGAGCCCCCGGGCGACGAGCCCGACCCCAGCCCGGATCGGGACCGTGAAGCGAGCGAAGAGCGCGACCCGAACGAGCGCGAGCCAGACGGCGACCCAGACGACGGAATGGACGAGGAGACGAAGGCGGAGTTGCTCAAGCTGCTCTCTGAGTGAGGTGATTCACCGTGTGGTTGGCATCGGACCTGATCAGCACCGTGAAGCTCAGGGCCATGCTGCCCACCTCGAGCGCGTCGCCCGGCACGCTCGACGCTGACGTCTTGGCCCACGCCAACGACGAGCTTCAGTCGCGCCTGGTGCCGCTGGTGATGTCCGCGAGTGAGGAGTATTTCACGGCCACCGTCGACGTGCCCCTGGTCGGCGGGCAGGCCGTCTACCGGGTGCCCGACCGCTGCGCGGGGTCGAAGCTGCGAGAGCTGACGCTTCTCGTCGGGGCGACGATCATCGACCTGCCCCGCATCGAGCCGGAGCGACTCAGCCAGCTCATCAACGGCGCAGCCGGGGTGCCCGCGGGCTTCGTCATGGAGGCTGGTGGGGTCCGCCTGGTGCCCACGCCGACGAGCGGCGGCATGTCCCTCCGCATGCGCTACTACGTCCGCCCGGCGCAGCTCACGGCGACAGCCGCCGACTTCTCAGCGATCGCCACCGTCAACAGCCTGACCGCCACGCTCGCAGACGTGATCATTGCGGCTGGAGGAGTCCTGCCGACCGTGGGCGACGGCAACCTCTACGACGTCGTGTGCGGGCGGCCTCCGTTCGAGGCTCTGGTGATGGACGCCCAATGCACCAGCGCCACCGGCACCCACATCGCGCTCACGTACTCGCTCGGATCCTCTGCTTCCGTCCAGGGCAGTTCCTCGTCAGCTGGCTTCTCCGGTGCCGACTTCGTCACGAAGCGTGACCGCTCCCCCATCGTTCAACTTCCCGCCGAACTTCACAGTCTCTTGGCGCAACGCACGGTGTGCCGCATCCTCCAGTCACTCGGTCAATACGACAAACTCGACCGAGCTGAACGGGAGGCGGACCGCCTTGAACGCGTCGCTCTGTCGTTGCTCACTCCTCGTGTGGATGGCGCTCCTCGGAAGCTCCGGGGGCTGCTCCAGAACACTCGTCGAGGGGGATGGTTGGGATTCTGAGATGGCTTCTCGCAAGTACATCACGCACAACAACTTCGCCGGGCTGGTGACAGCCTTCGGGCAGCTTGGTGCGCCACCTGGGTCGTTCTCGGTGGCCGACAACGTGGACATTCCGAACGCGAAGATGCTCGAGAAGCGCCGCGCGGTGGGCCATCTCGCGCCCGATGGCGTCGGCGTTCCTGCATCGCTCTTCCTCGCCGAGCCGATCGGTAACGGCCACATCATCGGCAACTACGCCACCGACACAGCCGCAACTGCGGCCTCGTCCCTCTACGACGTCGACGCGCTTGCGGCCGTTGCCCTCCCTGGCGCTCTGACAGCAGCGAACAACTACACGACCCGGATGAAGGGCGCGATCATGCGCGGCAACACGTACCTGACGACTCAGAACGGAGTCGTTCGGCTGGAGTCGGACGGTGCCGCTTGGTGGGCTGGGGCGCCGTTTGTCTTTTCGCTGACGAACTCAGAAGAGTCTTACACGACCATGACTTGGCTGCAGCCTGGCTACACGGTGGCCTACCGTGCGGTCCTGGTTCAGTACGACGCCAACAACGTTCCGATGCGTGGCAAGCCGAGTTCAATACTGTACGTCAAGAACTCGAACACAGTGGCCATGGCCCCCAAGCTGTGGGTGCTTGAAGACATCTATGCCGTGAACACGCTGAACGATGTCGACCCCTCAAATGCTCGTCGGGTAGATCTAGAGGTGTATCGGTCAGCAGCATCCTCCTCGGTGCCGAACGATGAGCTGCAGCTCTGCTATCGCAAAACGCTGACCGCTGGCGAGAAGCAGAATTTCAGCACTCCAAACTTTCTGGACACCTGCCCAGAAGCCGCACTTGGAGCGTACCTCTACACGAACGCGATCAGCGGCGGAGACACTGTCCAGAACGGCTACTCGGTTGGGCTCGCATCAAGAAACTCAATTCCACCGATCGCTACCGACATCGCAGCGTTTGCGAATCGGGCCTGGTATTCTGGTCTTTCGGTGCCTCAGGAATTGGTGTTCTCGATCATTTCGGTCGGGACAAGCGGAACGGCACTGAAGACCGGTGACGTCATCACTATCGGAGGGTGGTCTCTTACGGTTAGCGTCGTAACCGGAGGATCCGTTGCCGAGAACCTCCGCGACACGGCTCTGGCTATGGTTTCCTTGTGGTGCATGGGCTCTGCCGCGTCCTCTGGCGTCGGCCTCGAGTACGTGGGCTCTCTCTCGTCCCCAGGCACGGCGGGACTCCTTCGTGCGTACGCTCTGACGCAGCCTCGAGCGGCGTTCACCGTCCAGATCACCTCAGGCGGAAGCGGCGACGCATTCGTGCCGTCGATTGCGCTTCCTGTCTCGAGCGCTGCGGAGGACTGGCGCAACGGCCTTGCCTACTCGAAGGAGAACCAGCCAGACGCGGTCCCGCCCGTCAACTACATCCGGGTGGGGCGCGGCGACGTGGCGATCAAACGCATCATCGCGCTTCGCGACTCGCTCTTCGTCTTCGCCTCTGACGGCATCTGGCGCGTCACCGGCAACGACCCGTCCAACTTCAACCTCGAGCGCTTCGACGCCACCTTCACGCTTCTGGCCCGCGACACGGCGGTCGTGCTCGATGACGCGATCTACGCCTGGGGGAGCGAAGGCATCGCACGGATCACCACGAGCGGGGTGACGCTCATCGACGGGGCGATTCGGGACATCGTCACCCAGCAGAGGATCGCCAACGTTTCGACGGCGTGGGCTGTGGCGGACCGCCTCCGCAAGCGGGTGCTCTTCTTCCTCCCGAACCACTCGAGCAACGCCTGTGCGCTCCCAGTGGCCAATCGGGCGCTGGTCTTCCACCCGACTCCAGGCGTCTGGACCCGCTACGACTACGGCGCCGCCAGCGCCAAGACGTGCGCGGCGCACCTCGCAGCGAGCGATCCACAGCAACTCGTCTTCGGCAACGCCGACGACGGGAGCGGCACCGTCACGGCAGGCACGGAGACGGACGGGCCGGGCTATACGCGGGCTTCAGGTACGCACTACGGGCACGGCATCGCCCGCGAGCGCATGGTGAACGCGGCGAGCGACTGGGCAGACGTGAGCAACGCTGGCGCCAACGTGCCGATCACCTCAACGCTGCGGTGGACGAACGCGACGCCGGATCCTCAGACGTCGGCGCAGTGGCAGGAGCTTCACGTCTTCTTCGCGCCCAACGACAACATCGCCATTCTGGGCGCCCCCTCGGCCCTGACGCTGGGCTTCAAGACGGAGATGACGACGAGCGAGCAGGCGGTTTCTTGGGCCCAGCCGGCCGCTCCTGCCGCGATCTCCTCGCAGGCGCGGCTGATGGTGCCTCGAGACGCGAGCCGAGGGGCGAGGATGTTCGTCCGCCTCACGCATGCGGTGGCTTCTGAGTACTTCAGCGTTGACGGCTTCGGGCTCCTCTACGAGCCCACCGGGCACGAGGTGTCGCGATGACACCCGGGCCTTTGAGAGCCGAGGAGATGGCGGACGCGGCACAGGCGCTGCGCTGGCACAACGCCCTTCGCACGGCCACTGCCGAGCTCGAGCGTCGCCCCCGGATGATGCTTTGGTCTGCCGGGCCGCTGGCGTCGCCTCCAACCAACCAGACCGGAACCGTCGCCATCGACCACCCGCCCTTCAAGATTGGCGCCGTTGTCCTCGCCAGCGTACAGGCGCTCGACGGCAACCTGAGCGGGATGTTTTTGGCCCCGTTCTCGTCTTTCCAGCGCCTCACTGACGGACGCGTGTTGGTTGCCTACTCGTTCGGCAACTACCCCGTGAGCGCCACGAAGTTCCAGCTCTCCTTTCTCCTGATTGAGGCCCCTGCATGAGCGACTCATGGATCAACTGGAGCGACTTCGTCGGGCAGAACAAGGATCAGCTCGACGCGTACGACGCGAAGATTGCCGCATCGCAGGCCGAGCAACAGGCCGCGATGCAGGCGGGGCTCGATCGGCTCGGCGCCGACTACAGCAACGCAGCCAAGGCGAAAGAGGACGAATACAAGAGGCTGACCGACATCCTCTACGACAACACGAAGGACACGTACCGCACGCCTGGTGTGACTACGGGCGGCTCGAACCTGACGCCGACACAGGGTAGCCGCATGGGTTCTCGCCCCGGGTCTGGAACCGTGCTCGGTCGAGTCGACACCAGCTCTCAGCCGCCGAGAAACCAGTTCAACCTCACGCCAGCGTCGCAGTCGTACTCGGCGCTGATGGCGGCGCAGAACGCCGCCCAGACGAACGCCTTCAAGGGCTACCAGGCCGCGAGCGCTCCAGGCTGGCAGAACGCCCTCTACTCGACGCACGCGCAGTACGTCGACCCGTGGGCGCAACTCCAGTCGAAGATTGACCCGATCACCTCCGGCTTCGACCAGCGCACGGCTGCGGCCAAGGCCGCGTACGACGCGAAGGTTGCCGAGCGACAGGCTTCGCTTGGGAAGACTACCAAGCCCATAGGAACAGATGCGAAGGGCGCTCCTGTGTACGGAGACCAGGAGGACCCTGGGCCTCGGAATGTGCCGATCCCAGACAAGAAGAAGGATCTCGACCCTGTCATTGGGTACGCATAGGAGGCACCGTGTCAGGACTATTCAGCGACATCGCACAAATCGTCCAAGGCCTGATCAATTCAGGCAACACGGATCTTGCGTACCAGATCATGCGCGACGAGCTGGAGCGCAACAAGAAGCTCGCCAACGGGTTGGAGCTGCCGGAACTCAAGGATGCCATCGCCGAGCAGATGGGAGGCAACGCATTTGACGGACTCCAGGTGGATCCGGCGACGCGCGCCTACCAGATGCAGGCGCTTGAGCGACTCGGCAAGGAGGTAGAGACCAAGGGGCTCACCGACGAGGACCTGGCAGCGCAGAACCAGGCGCTGATGCAGGCTGGGCGCTTCGAGTCCGGGCAACGGGGAGCGGCTGAGCAGCGGGCGGCCTCGCGAGGCATGGGCGGAGCGATGTCCTCGCAGCTTTCGGCACTCCAAGGCCAGCAGTCGGCGGTGAATCAGGCGAACGCGAACGCCATCGACGTCGCCGGGCAGAACCGCGCGCGCTACATGGCGGCTCTCGGCCAGCTCGGCAACCAGGCGGGCGCCGTGCGCGGGCAGGACTGGACCCAGGCTGCGGCGCGGGCTTCGGCGCAGAACCAGATCAACCAATTCAACACCGGCATGAGGTGGGCGGCCCAGCAGCACAACCTCAACATCCCGCAGCAGAACTTTCAGAACCAGGCGGCCAAGATCGGCCTCCAGACGCACGCCAACACGGCGATGGGCAACTCGTGGGTCGACTGGGCGAAGGCCCAGCAGGGTCCGACGAACCAGATCGGCCAAGGCTTCGGCCAGTTCGGCGACGACGCGATGGCGTCGGCGGCCACCTACTACGGCGGCGGCACTGGAGGAGGCGGAGGAAGCGGGGGCGGTATGGACTGGCTGAAGATGTTCGGCGGCGGCGGCGGCGGCGGGGGCGGAAGCGGAGGAGGTCTCTCGTGGACATGAACGTCATGAAGCTCCTCCTTCGGCGCCGAGGCTTCGCGGACGACTCAGTTGACCCGGCTCCGATGGGCGACACGGAGTTGCCCGAGCCCGACCTGACGCCCGAGGGGAACTCGGTCGCCAAGCTGCGCGACGACTCGACCGACCCGCCCGCCGCACCTGCTTCGGACCCGAAGGAGTGGCGAGAGCCAGGCCAGCCACCGGCTCCCCCGCTCGTCCAAGGCGTCGACGAGCAGCACCGCCAGGTGTGGGAGTACCTGCGCGGGAAGATGGCGAAGGAGGCGGACCCCGAGGGACGGGAGCGCAGAAGGACGGCGAACGCCCTCCTGGTGGCGGCCGGTCGGAATCCGACGTTCGAGCTCGATCCCAAGCAAGGTGTCTCGTCGGAGCTGCTCCAGTATCTCAGCCTTCGCAACCGCGACGACGCGAGCGAGCAGGCACTGAGGCAGCGGGCGGCCGACTCTGAGAGCCGATCGAGGCTGGCAGAGCAGCGTTTCGGGCTCGACGAAAATACGAAGAAGGCTGAACTGCTCCTCAAGCAGCTCGAGGAGAGCCGGAAGATGCGTGCCGACGAGGCGAACCGGCCGCTCTTGGACGCCAAGGTGAAGGAGGCGGAGGCGCACGCCGGCGACCTTGCGGCCAAGGCGAAGGCCAGGGCGGCGGCCGGAGCGAGCGGAGGCGGAGGGACCACCGACATCGTCTTCGACGGCGAGACGTTCAACCAGGTGCGCGGGTCGCCCAACAAGACCGTCAACGCCGAGCAGCAGAAGAAGGTCGCCGAGAAGGCGGCGGACTGGGGGATGATGGTGAAGTTGTCGGACTCCCTGGCGGCCTCGCTCGACGAATGGGCTCGCGCACCAAGTCCGAGCGCGCGCAACCAGGTGCTTCTCAAGGTCACGATGTCGGCTCAGTCACTGACCCGGGCTCTTGGCGGCGGCGCCATGGCCGAGCACGAGAAGGGGCTCGCCTTCAACGCTCTCGGCGGCCAGCTCACCGACCCGCTGCAGCTCGGCAACCTGCTCTCGAGTCTGGCTGGAGACGACGCCGCAGCCGCTCGGGCCGCAGCTTCGATGTCCGAGCGGGCCCGCACCATTCGCCCCCTGGCTCACGAGATGGTCAAGGGCTTCGCTCAGGGCTACGGGTACGAACTCAAGGCGGGACCGACGGGGAGCGATCGGGCGCAACCGGGAGCGACCGCGCCAGCGCCCCAGGCGCCTCCGACGCAGGCGGCGCCGCCTCAGACCAACGCCGACAAGGTGGCGATGATCTCCGTAGCCAGCGGCAAGACGGTGATGCTGAGCCCCGCCGCCGCCGCCGAACTCGAGAAGGCCGGAAAGGTGCGCAAGCCATGACCCCGGCCGAAGCCGAACTCGAGCTGGCCGAAGCCGAAGCCGCTGCGGCCGAGCCCCAGGCACCCCCGAAGCCCCAGGAGCCACCGCCGGGCGAGCGCCCGCCCGGCTTCGTCGGAGCCATCGCCCCGAGCGAGACGCCAGAGGCGGCGGCCCAGCGCCTTGGCGGCACCTACATCCCGCCCGCTGAGGTGGCCAAGCGCGAGGTCGAGCACGGCCGGCTCGCGACCCGGGGGCTGCGCGCGCTCGGGCTCGGGGCGGCCAGCGGGGCCACCGCAGGGCTCTCGGACGAGATCGCCGGCACCGTCAAAGCCACCGTCGCCGCGGGGGCCCGCATGGGGCTCGACCTGGCCAGCACCGGTGCGGGGCGCGCCCTCCTCCGCCGCGTCGGCGGCATCCCTGACTCGGTGCCCGACTCGGCCATCGACTCGCTGATCAGCGGCGTGGAAGCGAAGACGGCCGAGACCATCGGCGCCGAGCTGCGCCCGGGGCTCGCCGAGACGTTCGGCGCCACCTACCGCCGCGGGCGGGACGAGGTCAGGGCTGCAGACGAGGCGGCGGCTGCAGAGTCGCCTTGGCTGCATGGCATCGGCTCGGTGGCGGGCTCCCTGGCGCTCCCGGTGGCGAAGGCGGGGCAGCTGCTTGGGAAGGGGTTCGCGCTCTCTA
>Ga0316619_10000089_pt1 | contig 13882 bp, 14 predicted proteins | sample OWC_Aug_M1_C1_D4_FD_207659 | JGI IMG/M metagenome (GOLD analysis project Ga0316619, IMG submission 207659) | Wetland soil microbial communities from Old Woman Creek delta, Ohio, United States - OWC_Aug_M1_C1_D4_B | ecosystem: Environmental > Terrestrial > Soil > Wetlands | place: USA: Ohio...
GAGCCAGCCACTCCGCCAGTCGCACGGCCGGCCTCCACTCGGCCGCGCCAGCGAAGGCCCGGTCGAGCCACCCGTCCATCAGCCGTTCACAGAGCTTCGCCAGGTCCATGTCCGCACACCGGGCCAGCCGCGAGAGGGCCCGTCCTTAGCCCGCATTATTCGCGGGTTCTTTGTGATTAATCCGGGCTAGGCTGGCGGCGCGGCGGGGGGAGCCGCCGCGCGCAGGCGATTCACCAGCGCATGGGCCCGGCGCACCGGCTCGGGAATCCGGTACCGGGGCGCGCAGGCGAGAATCGTCCGCACCGCCGTCTCCAGGCTGATCCGGTGACCGACCGACACGTACACCGGCGCCGCGCCCTCGCGGGTCCGCACCGCCATCCCGATGCGCTCGCCTGCCTCGACGAGGTCCGACACGCTGCCCCGCACCCGGCCCGGATCAGGGCAGGCCCCGACCAGCACCCGCTTCGCAAAGCCGATGGTGGGCACCCCCACCAGCAGGCCCAGGTGGCAAGCCAGCCCGAACCGCCGCGGGTGGGCGTACCCGTGGCCGTCGCAGATGAGGCAGTCGGGGCGGAGGGCGAGGCGCTGCCATGCCTCCAGGGCCGCCGGGGCCTCCCGGAACGACAGCAGTCCCGGCACGTAGGGAAAGCCCGCCCGGGCGCGGACGCCGGCCTGCTCGACGACCTCGAGCCCGGGCCAGCGGAGCACCACGACGCCCGCGAACAGCCAGGGCGAGCGGCGGTCGTAGGAGACGTCCACCGCCGCGACCGTGCGCAGCGGACCCGCCCAGTCGTCCTGCGCCCGGACCTCGCCGCGCAGGGAGAACTGGATCCGGACCGCCTCCTGGGGCGTCACATCCCAGCGGTGCAGGTTCCGGACCTCCACGGGCCTCCCCTCAGCTCGGATGCTTCACGCGCGGGCCGGCAGCCCGGCGAGGGGCAGCGGGCCTCGCCCGGCCGGCACGCGAGTCTCATGGCCGCCGATCCGCGCCAGGGCCATACCGGTTGCCCCAGCCCGCACTATTCGCGAATAATGCGGGCTTAAGAAAACCCGCTGTGGTCGGCGATGCGGAACGGATCACGCGTCGCCGGTCCACGGCGACGCCGCGCGCTATCCGCTCGCCACCCCGTGTCCCCCCGCTCCAGGTGGGAAGCGCTACGGGTCAGGTACGCCCGGATTCTTCACGGGTCCTTCGGGAAGAATCCGGGCGGGGGGGATCCTGGAGGACGCGGCCGTGGATCACGGAGTAGTGCCGGAAGCGGGCCGGCATGTGCGAGCCGACGGTCGCCACCACGACGACCAGCAGCAGCAGCGCGACCCGGTGGTCCCACCAGACGGCGGCCGCCCCCAGCAGGAGCAGCTTGAGGAGGACCAGGACCCCCTTGGCGAGATAGATCCACCGGCAGGAGCGGTACAGTTCGAGGAGGATGAGCCCGGCGCCGCTGACGATGCTGAGCAGCAGGTACACGAACAGCCGGGAGGGCGGGACGGCAAAGACATGTCCGCCCAGCAGGATGCTCGAGGTCATCAGGTGGGCGCACCGCAGCGCGATGTTGACCCCCCGCTCCCACGGCACGCGCCGGGGAAGCGGGGGGAACAGGACTGCCGAGAGCCGTGAGACCATGGAAATCCTCGCCCCGACCCGGGAGAGCCGTCTCACCGCCAAGGCGCCACCGAGGGTCGCCAAGGCCGCCAGGAGCTTACGCGATCGCTGAACCGCCAAGGGCAGCGCTCGCCACGGGGGCGTTCATGCATCTCGTGACGTTCCGGGTCGTGATGGTCTTGGCGTGCTTGGCGCCCTGGCGGTTCACGGCGGGGACGGGCCGCTCAGGCCGCCGGGAAGTCGGGCTGCCCCTTGAGCCGGCGAATCTGCTGCAGGTGCTTGGTCTCGTGGGCCGCCTCGAGGGCCAGCCACTGGTAGAAGTTCAGGTCTCCAAGCTGGAAGTGCCGGAGGGTGAGGCTCCCCACGACCTGGCCGTCCGCCCGTTTCGCCACCTGCAGCAGACGATCACGGCTCTCACCGAGCGCCGCGAGCAGCGGCTCCAGGGAGCGGTCCGGCAGCGGGCGAACCGACTCCGGCGCCACGGCGGCCTGGTTGTACGCGGCCAGGTCCAGCTGCGTGGCCGGGAAGGCCATGCTGCCCGGACTGCCGATCAGGGCCCGACCGGCGGCCTGCTGGAGGATCTTCGAGAGCACGCGGCCGATGCTCTGCTCGGCCAAGAACAGGTGATCCAGGATCTCTCCGATGGACCAGACCTCCGCCGACGGGCGGAAGGCCAGCTGCCCGTCCGAGAGCCCACGAACCTCCTCAAGCAGCGCCTCGCGCGCGCGACGGATGTCCTCCCAGATCTGCTCCAGGGGGGCTGAGGCCCAGACCGTCGCCCCGCCCCCTCCAGCACCTCCCGCACCCATGGCTCGCCTCCCTGTCCCCAGCCCGCAGTGTTCGCGAATGGAGCCCGCGAACACTGCGGGCTTACTGGTCAGATAAGCCCGGATTCTTCACAGGCCCTTCGTGAAGAATCCGGGCTAGCGCCTCACAGCCCCGGCCGGACTCGTTTCCAGTAGACCGCCATGATCCGGTCCACGAGGCGCGGCGCGATGGCATTCAGAATCACCATCAGCCGGGCGGGTGGATACACCATCGCCTCGGGACGCGGCCGGCGCGCGACCCGCAGGATGACGCTAGCCACCTGTTCCGCCGAGTAGACGGGCCCCGTCGGGTCGAACCGGAGCGGCGAGCGGGCCCCCGCCGTCTCGAAGAACTCCGTGGTGGTGGAGACCGGGCAGACCACGCTGACGTGAATGCCGGCCTCGGCCACCTCGAGCCGCAGCGACTCGGCCAGGGCGACCTGCGCGAACTTGGTGGCGGCGTAGACGCCGTTGCCGGGGCTGGCCCGCTTGCCAACGATCGATGAGACGAGGATGAGATGGCCCGACCCCTGGGCCCGCATGACCGGAACCGCCGCCTGGACGCCGTGGATCGTTCCCAGGAGGTTGACGTCCAGCAGGTGTCGCACCTCCTGGAGCGGCGTGGACTCCAGCCGACCGAAGTAGCCGACGCCGGCGTTGGCGACGAGGAGGTCCAGGCGGCCGTACGCCGTGGTGGCCTCGTGGACCAGCCCCGCCACGTCTTCCGCGCGGGCCACGTCGGCGCGGAGCCAGCGCGCCTCCCCGCCGGCGTCGCGGATGATCTTCGCGGCTTCCTGGAGCCGGTCGGCCCGCCGCGCCCCCAGCACCACGCGCATCCCGGCGCCCGCCAAGGCGATGGCCGCGGCGCGCCCGATGCCGCTGGACGCGCCGGTCACGACGGCGACTCGCCCCCGCAGATCGATCCGCATCCGCCGCCACCTGCCCTCGCGGGATTCACGAGCGCGTTCGCGAATGCCGCGGGAATGGTCACCTCGCGCTCTTCAGTAAGCCCGGAGAATTCACAGTTCTTCCGTGAATTCTCCGGGCTACAGCATGCGCGCCACGACTCGCCCGCCATCTATCTCGACCAGCGCTCCGCGCCCGTCCCGCCCTGCGCTGCAGTTCACCACGGTGGTACCGCCCAGGACCTCGATCCCGGGGGACTCGTGACAGTGCCCGCACAGCAGGAGCAGCGGCCTGAGGCGGCGCACCGCATCCAGGTGCTCGACCAGCCCGATGTGCCGCCCCCCGCCCGCATCGTCCAGGACCCCCCGGGGCGGCTCGTGCACGACCAGCACCTCGCAGGGCAGCCACTCGCCGTCGCGGCGCCGGGGCGGCCCGGCCACGCGGACGCCGGCGACCTCCACGCACCCCTCCAGCAGGCTCCTGGCCGTCCCGCCCTCCATCGCGGCGTCGAAGGCGACCGTCATGTCCAGGTTGCCCGGGATGGCGAGCACCCGGCCAGGCAGGTGATCCAGGATCCGCCGGACCTCCTGCGTGGACCCGTAACTGGTCAGATCCCCGGCCAGGATGACGGCATCCGGCGCCTGGACCTCGGCCAGCTTGCGGACCGCCTGGAGGGTGGCGTCCCGACCGTGCAGGTCCGCCACCGCGAGGAATCGGGCCACGAGACCCTCACCCAGTCAGTGGAACCTTTTCAGTTCAATTAGCCCGGAGCATTCACGAAAGTGCCCGTGAATGCTCCGGGCTGGATGGCCAAAGAGCAATCTGTCAAACCCCAATGGTGGAGCACGGCTTCACGTACTGGGATGGCCCGGCTCACGACGAACGGTTTCTCGGTTGGTCATTGCCCAATTGGGATTGGGTCATTCCCGTGATGATTCGCGACCGCAGTCGCGAATCATGCGGGCTACGCGCCGAACTTCGTCAGCCGCTCGGCGTGCGCCATCATCAGGGGCATCAACGCCGCGGCGCGGATGTGGCCGATGCTGCCGAATCGGCACTCGCGCTCGGAGAAGCTCGGGGCCCCGTCCGGCCGGCACCACCTGGAGGCGAGCAGCACCGGGACCGGATGCCAGCTGTGCGCCTTGAAGCCTGCCGGCGTCGAGTGATCCCCGGTCACAACCAGCACGTCGGGCTTCAGGGCCAGGATCCTGGGAATCTGGGCGTCGACCTCCTCGATCACGCTGACCTTGCGGTCGAAGTTGCCGTCCTCGCCGGCGCTGTCGGTCTTCTTGACGTGGACGAAGAAGAAGTCGAACTGCCCGAAGGCCGACTCCAGCGCGCTGACCTCGTCGGCCACCGTGTCCCCGGTCTTGACGGGCTGCATGCCTACCAGCTTCGCCAGGCCCCGGTACATGGGATAGACGGCGATGACCGCGGCCCGCACCCCGTAGATCGCCGTCAGCCACGGGATGCGCGGGTACTTGGAGAATCCCCGCAGCAAGACCATGTTGGCCGGGTGCTCCTTGGCCAGCAGCTTCTTGGCCTCGGCGGCGAACTGGTTGGCCACCTCGGCGGCCCGCCTGGCAGACTGGGTTTCGGCCTTGACCGGCAGCGGCGGCGTCCCGGTCTCCTGCGGATCGGTCTCCGTCAGCCCCTCCTCCAGGTCGTCCCCCCGGAAGAGCACCACGAACCGGTGCTCCCGGACGGGACGCACGACCAGATCCACTCCGGGGACCCTGGCGCCCTCCAGCATCGTCGCCAGGCGCGCGCAGGTCTCCGTCGGAATGCGGCCTGCGCGCCGGTCCGTGATGACCCCGCCGGCATCCACGCTGCAGAAGTTGCCCCGGGCGGCGAGATCCCGGTCGGTCATGTCGAGATCGATCCCCGCTGCCTCCAGCACCCCGCGGCCGATCCGGAACTGCAAGGGATCGTACCCGAAGAGGCCCAGGTGGCCGGGGCCGCTCCCGGGGGTGATGCCCGGCGCCACGGGGTCGGCCAGGCCCAGGTTCCCCTTGGCGGCCAGGGCGTCCAGGTTGGGCGTGCGCGCCGCCTCCAGCTCGGTCTTGCCGTCGCTCTCCCGCCCCAGTCCGCCGAGGCCGTCCAGGACCAGCAGGACAATCTTCGTCGAGGCGGGACGAGCCAGCGCCTTGAGGTCGTCGAGGGAAACCATCGAGATGCCTCCTTCCGGGGGAAAGTCCGGCTGTGTGACCGTGGGCGGGATCATATCAGCAGAGGCCGCAGCCGGTCCAGTCGGCAGAGCAGCCCGGCGGGAATTGTCCGGTGGCAAGGACCGGGGGGAGGGGAACGGGGAGAGGCCGACGCGTCGAACCCCGGCGTCGGCCTCGCGCCCTGGCATGACGAGCCGAACGTCGCATTCAGGCGTGGGAGCAGAACTCGGCAACCTTGGGCTGGACCAAGCGGTCGAAGTCGGCGTAGCGCATGGTGACCAGCTCGTGGTGATTGCCCGCCTGGAAGATGAGGTGGGAGTGCTTCGTGATCTCCTCGTCCACGTAGACCTCGACGTTGTACAGGTTGCCGAAGGGCGGCATCGCCCCGGTGTCACAGTCGGGAAAGAGGCTGGCGAATTCATGCTCGCGGGCGACGGCGATGCCGGGGATCCCGAAGATCTTCTCCAGCCGATCCACTCCCACCTTGCAGGCGGCGGGCAGCACGGCCATGACAAACGCCCCGCCCCGCTTGACCATGACGACCTTGGCCATCACCTTGCCGGACACGTGACTGGCCGCGGCGATCTCCTGACTGGTGTAGGCCTCGCGATGCAGCTTGACCTCGTAGGGGACACCCTGGGAATCCAGATACTCCTGCAGCCGTTTGACCATCGCCATGTCGCACCTCCCCCGGCCACGATTGTCTGGCCAGTTCTTCGGTCGTCCCCGCGTCCTCCGAGCAGAGTCCCGCGCCTTCCGAGAGCCCACACCACTACTATACGCCGCAGGCCCGCTTACGGCTAGGGGTCCGGAGCCCATCCGAAGACGAAATTCATGACCGGCCCAGCGGGTGCAGGGACCCCAGCGCGACCGTTGGGACCAAACCTGGCGCTTCCAGGTTCGACATGACAGGGCCGGCTGCGTCAGGAAGGCGGTGTCCGTGCCTGAAGGGCGTGGATCTTGAAGCTCAGCGAAAGGCGGGAGACAGGTGGCCGGGGGTGCGCAGAGGGTTCGGGGGAACCGAGCAGCGCTGCTCGCTAATTCAGGACGGCGTCAGCGCTGGCATAGGTGACTCGGCGCCGGATCCAGGCCCACTGGTGGGCTGCCGCCCAGGCCTTGCTGCGCAGCCGTCGGGGGACCAGGGCGATGCACTCGGCGGCGTCGATCGCCATCATGACTTGAGTCAGTGTGGCCCCATCTTCGTACGCCCAACGAACGTTGGGATGGATCAGCTCGGGGACCCCACTGGCAACGGCAAGCGTCACGGCTTCCAGATGTTGGTTCATGGCGGGACCTCCTCGACAACCAGGATCGTGCGTGGAGCGTGCCATGAGCTAACCTCCTGAAAAATAAACGGTTTCTACATCAGCAGAGGATCGGGGCGGCAAGTCTTGCCGAATCCGTTACCCCGTTCTGCCAACCCTCTACCCAGTGTTTCGGTCTAAATCCCTATTGACTTGAGCCAAAGTCGCACACAGAGCTTAGACGGGCCTCGGGCCCCCCCATCCACGGACGGGCAGGTCCCGGCCGGATCCAGAATCGTCTGCATTGACGCCTCCGATCCGGTTCGCTAGCATCCCGCTGACTGCGCATTCGCGTGTCGGCTGGCCGCAACCAGGGTGAGCCACACAGGAGGCCGATGTCCATGATTCGCTTCGGGCTGATACCGGGAAGACTGGGTGCCCTGCTGCTCGTTGCGCTGCTGACCGGCTGCGGGTCAACGGCCCAGGAGCGGGCTGAGGGTCGGATGCGGCTGCTGGCCTCCGACCTCGACTCCGCCCACGAGGAGTGGAAGGCCGCCGTCGACCGGAAATGGTTCCGGACAAATGCTCAGGCCATGACTGATCTCGATTCACGGTATCAGCGGGTGTACGGCCGGTGGGGGCTGCGGCCGGATCCGCTCATCCACGCGCTGCTCGCGTACGGCATCGCCGTGGCGGACCGGGTGGACCGCGGGCAACTCTCGCGCGGGGACGCCGACCGGCTGTACGGGCAGATGCGAGCCGACCTGGAGGGGGCCAGGGGCGAGATAGCGACGCAATCTCCGGAGGGGCAAGCGCAGTTCGAGGCCAAGGCGCTGGCGTGGTGGAAGGCTTACTGGGAGAAGAACCGGCAGACTCTCGAGGCGACCCCCGCCGATCCCGTGCGCTGCACCGTCGTCCCCGATCAGGCCGGCGACGAGGCCGTGGCCTGTCGGTGAGCCGCGGCGGTCGGCAATCACGCACCCTGGCGCCTCGGCCGTTGAGTCTTTTCCTGAGTGCCGAGGTGCCCTTGCCGTTGCCTTTTCACTCATCCACTATTCCACCGCTCCACCGATCTACAGTCTTCGACGACCCCCAGCCCGTGCCCCCCGTTCTTCACCATTTGCCCAATTGCCTAATTGCCTTTCCCCTGCCCCTCACTCCAGATCCATCGCCATCAAGATGGCGGGCTCATCCGGGTCCTGGTAGTAGCCGTCGAACCGCCCCCGCTGCTGGAAGCCCATGCCCCGGTAGAACCGCCGGGCGCTCCGGTTCGACATCCGCACCCGCAGCCACAGGAGCGGGACCCCGTGGCGGCGGCAGAGGCGCACGATCATGCCCAGGAGCGCCCGCCCCACGCCCCGGCGGCGCTGGGCAGGGTCCACGGCGATGTTGATGACATCCACCTCGCCCCACAGGGCGCTCACCTCGATCCCGGCGTAGCCCAGGATCTCCTCGGTCGCGGGGTCCTCGGCCACCCACAGCCCGCCGCGCGTGGGCCGGGACTCGGCGAACACCCGCAGCAGCTCCGCGAAGCCCTGCCGCGGCCACGCCTCGGCGCCAAAGCAGGCCGCCTCCATGACCGCGACCCGGGAGAGGTCGCGCGTCTCCATCGGGCGGATCCGGACCGGGCGCTCGCCTGCCGTCTTCCGTGCCATGGCGACGGCTCAGGCCGGCCAGGGGACGCCGCACTCCGCCCCCGCTGACCGGACCTCGTCCAGCACCACGCGGCTCACCGGGAATCCCGCGCGCAGCCGCTCCTCCCGTTTGCGCAGCTCCATCTCCCCCGGCATCCAGATCTCCTCCACGCCCTCGGCGCGCGGCGTGGCCTTCAAGTCGTCGATCATGGCCTCCATGGCCCCCTGGAAGGCGGGGAGCGGGTTGAAGGCCGCGATGTCGATCGCCATCACCAGGTGCCCGAGCCGCTGGGGCCGGGTCATGTCGAAGATGTCGCCCAGGCCCGCGCCGAAGGGAGAGCCCGCCAGCAGCCCGCCCAGGATCCCCACCACCAGGGCCAGGCCCGAGCCCTTGTGCGCGCCCACCGGCATCAGCGAGCCCTTGAGGCCGGCATCCGGGTCTTCGGTTGGCCGCCCGCGCGCGTCCAGGGCCCACGTGGGCGGGATCCGCCGCCCTTGCTTCGAGGCCAGGATGAGGTTGCCCCGCGCCACCTGGCTGCAGGCCATGTCGAAGATCACCGGGGGGCGCGACCCGGCCGGGACTGCGACCGCCAGGGGATTGTTGCCCAGCTTGGGCGTGACCCCGCCCCAGGGGGCGATCACCGAGTTGGTGATGGTCAGCGCGATGCCGATCATCTGCTGCGGGACGGCCATGGCCGCGATGTAAGCCAGTGCGCCCAGGTGCGAGCTGTTCCGGATGGCGCAGAGACCCATCGCGTGCTCGCGGGCCAGCGCCGCGGCCCGGCGCATGCCCTCGGCCCCCGCCACCTGTCCGAAGGCCCCGTCGGCGTCGATCACCACGGCGGCCCCCTTGGCCCGCACCTCACGGATGGCGGGGCGCGCCGCCACCAGGCCCTTTCGCACCCGGCTGACGTAGATCGGGAACCGCACGAGGCCGTGGGTCGAGACCCCGCGCAGGTCCGCGTCGATCAGGGCATCCGCCACGAGAAAGGCATCCCCCGCCGGCAGGCCGGTCCGCTCGAAGACCGCCTGGCAGAAGGCGCGCGCCTGCTCCGCGCGGACCGTGACCTGCTCTGTGCTCATGGGATGTCCTCCGGCAGGTGGGCCTTTTTCAGCAGCCTGACAAGCTCTCGACGAACCGGCCCGCGCCCTACCCCGCCGTGGGAAGCACGAAGCGGAACGTCGCGCCGCAGCCCGGCTCGCTGTCGAGGAAGACGCGGCTGCCGTGGGCCTCGATGATCTGCTTGACCACGGCCAGGCCGATGCCCGCACCGCCGTACTGGCGCTTGAGCGAGCCGTCCACCTGGTAGAAGCGCTCGAAGACCTTGGCCTGCAGGTCCTTCGGGATGCCGATCCCACTGTCCTGCACGGCCAGCTCCACGCCGGGCGCCCCGTCCTCGCCGCTGACGGGCCGCGCGCGCACCGCCACGCGGCCGCCCGCGGGGGTGAACTTGGTGGCGTTGTCCACCAGGTGGGTGAGGGCCATGGCCAGCTCCTGCGGGTCGGCTAGGAGGAGGGGCAGGTTGTCGGGCACCTCGCGGACGAGGTCCACCTTGCGCTCCAGGGCCCTGCCCTGGAAGGTGCCGATGACCTGCTGCACGAGCGGCAGGACCTCCACCGGCTCCCGGTTGAGGGCCATCTCGCCCTTGTCGAGGCGGACGAAGACCAGCAGGCTTTCGATCAGGGTGAGCAGCCGCCGGGCGCTCTCGGCGATGGCCTGCACCCCCCGCCGGCAGGCGGCGGGCATCTCGCCCAGCGTGCCCGAGAGCAGGATCTCGGTGTAGCCGATGATGGGGGACAGCGGCGTCCGGAGCTCGTGCGAGACGGTGCTGAGGAACTCCGACTTCAGCCGGTCCAGGGCCTGCAGCTGGGCGTAGGCCCGCTGGACCTCGTCGTAGAGCTGGGCCTTCTCGATGGCCACGGCGGCGTGCGAGGACAGGCTGGCGAGGAGCTGCTCGTCGAGCGGTGTGAACTCCCCGCCCCGCTTGTTCAGCACCTCGAAGACACCGATGACCTGCCCCCGCGCGTTCCGCATGGGCGTGCACAGGATGCTCCGCGTCTGATAGCCGGTGTCCTTGTCCACCCCGGCATGGAAGCGGGGATCGGTGTAGGCGTCGCTGATCCGGACCGGGGCCCCGGTCGTGGCCACCATGCCGGCCACCCCGACCTGCAGCGGGATGCGGATCTCCTGCCGGTCCAGCCCCTCGGCCACCCGGGACCAGAGCTCGCCCCGCTCCCGGTCCACGATGAAGACCGTGCTCCGTTCGGCCTGCAGCAGGTTGGAGGTGGTCTCGGAGATGGTCCGCAGCAGGGCGTCCAGGTCCAGCTCGGAGCTGATGGCGACGTCCACCTTCATCAGGCGGGTGAGTCGGTTGAGGTTGGTGCGGAGCCCCTCGTACAGGCGGGCGTTCGCCAGCGCGACGCCTACCTGCGAGGCCAGCAGGTTCAGGACCTCCTCGTCCTCGGGGCCGAAGCTCCCCATCCGCTTGTTCAGGACCTCCAGGGCGCCCAGCACCTCGCCCCAGCGGCTCTTGATGGGGACGCACAGGATCTGGCGGGTCCGGTACCCCGTCGCCTGGTCGACGGCCCGGTAGAAGCGGGGATCGGCGTAGGCCTCCTGGACGATGGCCGGCTCGCCCGTCGCGGCCACGAGCCCGGCCACCCCCTGGTGCAGCTTCAGCCGGATGGTCTTCCCCGGCAGGCCCAGGGCCATGGACGAAACCAGCTCGCCGCTTTCCTTGTCCAGGAGGTACAGCGAGCCCCGGTCCGCCTCGATGAGGGTGCAGGCCTGCTGGGTGATCAGCGCGATCAGCGCCTCCAGGTCCGTTTCGGCGTTGGCCATCCGGACGATCTCGAGGACGCTCTGCAGCTTGCGCGGGGGGATCTCGAACGGCATGCAGACCTCCGCGGCTAGCCCGGAGCATTCACGAAGGTACCCGTGAATGCTCCGGGCTAGCCGAAGCCCCTTGTGGCTGCCGGCCCAGGAGGGATCAAGGATTCCTGGGGCATCTCGACACCGCATCCACCCTGCCGGACGCAGGACGGGTACCCGGTGCGCCGGCCATCATGCGTCATCCCCCTGCGAGATTCGCCGTCGACATTTGAGCCCGCATGATTCGCGGGCAGTTTCGCGAACCATGCGGGCTAGCGGTAGAACTCGGCCCTGTCCGCCGCCTCCACCTCGACCGTGAGCGTCCGCCCCTCCCGCTGGATCTGGAAGCGCAGCCGCTCCCCCGGGTGACGCTTCCACAGCGCGCGGTACAGCTGCGGCCGGTTCTCGATCTCGCCGGAGTCCACCGCCAGGATCACGTCCCCCTCCTGGATGCCGAACCGGGACGCCGGGGCGTTGGGGACCACGCCCGCCACCACGATCCCGGCCTCACCTGGCTGCGGGTAGAAGCCGATCCAGGCCCGGGGCGTCCGGTTCTGCACGCCCCCGTGGCGCAGCAACTCGTCGCGGTGCTCCGTGAAATGGTGGATGGGGATCGCCAGGCTGAAGCGCCCCACCTGCCCCAGGTTGAGCGAGGTCACCCCCAGCATCCGGCCCCGGGCGTCGAAGAGCGGGCCGCCCCCGAGCCCGGGGTTCATCGCCGTGCTCTGGATGGCGGACTCCAGCATGTACTCCCAGTAGGCGTCGAAGGGGCCGAGATCGGTGACGACGCCGCTGCCCACCCGGCGGGCCGTGGGGCCGGTGCTGGCCAGGATGAAGACTTCCTGGCCCAGGGCGAGGCGCCGGGAATCCCCCAGCGTCGCAGCCGCATGATCCCGGAGCGGCACGTGGAGCACGGCCAGGCCGCTCTCGAAATCCTGGGCCACGATCTCGGCCGCCAGCCGCTGGCCGCCGGGCAGTGTAGCGGTGATCTCGCGGCCGCCCATGACGACGTAGTTGACGGTGACCAGCAGGCCGCCGGGGTCCACCAGCGCGGCGGAGCCCATGCGCTCATCTCCCAGGACGGGCACGGAGGGGTGCGAGGCGGGGACGTGCACGTGGAGTGTCAGCGTCACCGGAACCAGGGCACGAACCAGGCCAACTTGGGCATCCATAGACGGTGGGTGCGAGGCCGCAGCCGGCTCAGGTGGACCGCTCGCGCTGGCGGGCGCTGCTGCCGAGGGCCATGTCCACGCAGTTGACGAGCGTCCCCCGCCGGTACGGCTTGGTGAGACAGGCGATGGCGCCGGCTTCGAATGCCTTGCGATTGAGCTGCGGGTCGTTGCTGGCGGTGAGCATCACCACCGGAATGTCCCGCGTGGCCGCCTCGCCCTTCAGGCGGCGGCAGACCTCGTACCCGTCCATCTTGGGCATCATCACGTCCAGGATGATGACGTGGGGTTGATCCGCCTTGGCACGCTGCAGCCCCGTGGTCCCGTCCTTGGCGCTGATGACATCCAGATCGCTGCGCTCCAGGGTCAGGGCGTGCCTCAGCAGGACGCAGAGGTCCTCCTCGTCGTCGATGACTAGGATCCTCTTCCGGTCGTGATTCTTGCCCTCGGCCATGTCCCCCACCCGCCCGCACTATTCACGAGCGTGCTCGTGAATAGTGCGGGAATGGCCAAATCCAATTCTCAATGGCCAAGCAAGAACACCATCCTCGTATCAGGGCATCCCAGTGCGCGAGGTTCCGCCCCGCCATTGGGATTTGCAGAATTGGTCGTTAGCCCGCATTATTCACGTGTCCTTCGTGAATAATCCGGGCTAGGCGTGGCCCACGTGCTCCAGGTACCGCTCGGCATCGATCGCCGCCATGCAGCCGGAGCCTGCTGCCGTGATCGCCTGCCGGTAGACCCGGTCCTGGACATCCCCGGCGGCGAACACCCCGGGCACGCTGGTCTTGGTCCCGTCGTGGGTCTTGAGGTACCCGACCTCGTCCATGTCCAGGAGCCCCCGGAACACCTGCGTGTTGGGGGTGTGTCCGATGGCCACGAACAGCCCATCCAGCTTCCGCTCGTTGACGGCGGAGGTCTTCACGTCCCGGACCCGGATGCCGGTCACCTTGCCCGCCGCGACGTCCAGGACTTCCTCGATGCCGGCGTTCCAGAGAAAGTCGATCTTGGGGTTGCGGAAGGCCTTGTCCTGCATGATCTTGGACGCCCGCAGCTTGTCGCGCCGGTGAATGACGGTGACCTGCCGGGCGAACTTGGTCAGGAAGATCGCCTCCTCCAGGGCCGAATCGCCGCCGCCGACGACCGCGATCTTCTGGTCCTGGAAGAAGAACCCGTCGCACGTGGCGCAGGTGGAGACGCCGTGCCCCATGAGGGCCCGCTCGGACTCGAGCCCCAGGAGCTTGGCCGAGGCGCCCGTGGCGATGATCAGCGCCTCGCACTCCTCCACCTCCCCGTCGATGGTCAGGCGGAACGGCCGCCGCGACAGGTCCGCGGCCGAGGCGTCGCCCCCCCGGAACTGGGCGCCGAACCGCTCCGCCTGCTTGCGGAGGTTGGCGATCAGCTCGGGCCCCATCAGTCCCTCGGGGAATCCCGGGAAGTTCTCGACCATGGTGGTCAGCGTCAGCTGGCCGCCCGCCTC
>Ga0316619_10000090_pt1 | contig 13841 bp, 10 predicted proteins | sample OWC_Aug_M1_C1_D4_FD_207659 | JGI IMG/M metagenome (GOLD analysis project Ga0316619, IMG submission 207659) | Wetland soil microbial communities from Old Woman Creek delta, Ohio, United States - OWC_Aug_M1_C1_D4_B | ecosystem: Environmental > Terrestrial > Soil > Wetlands | place: USA: Ohio...
CGGAATCGAATAAAACCCCAACGATGGGACGCTTGCAAAGGAGGAGTCTGAGGCATGGAAAACAATTCGTTGATAGGACCGCTGGATGCCATTTTGTCGCCGAAGTCGGTGGCGGTGATCGGCGCATCCACCACGCCGGGCAAGGTCGGCCACGACATTTTCGTCAACATCCTGAAGGGCGGGTTCACCGGCACACTTTACCCGGTCAACCCGACCGCACGCTCGATCTCCAGCGTGCGGGCCTACCCCTCGATCAAGGAGGTGCCCGACCCGGTGGACCTGGGCATCGTGATTCTTCCACCCAAGGCCGCGCTGCAGGCCATCCAGGATGCCGTGGCCCAGGGGGTCAAGGGCATCGTCATCGTCTCGGCCGGGTTCCGGGAAGTGGGTCCCGAGGGCCGCGAGATCGAAGACCGCATCGTCTCCGCCTGCCGCGAAGCCGGGGTGCGGCTGATCGGCCCCAACTGCCTGGGGGTCATCAACCCGCTGCCCTCGGTCCGGCTGAACGCGAGCTTCTCCGCGCGCATGCCCAAGGCCGGCAACATCTCCTTCATCTCCCAGAGCGGCGCCTTGTGCACGGCGGTGCTCGATTTCGCCGCCGACCGCAACTTCGGGTTCTCCAAGTTCATCTCCATCGGCAACAAGGCCGATGTCGACGAGCTCGACCTGCTGCGCTACCTGCACCAGGACCACGACACCGAAGTGATCCTGCTCTACATCGAGGAGCTGCGGCGGGGGCCGGAGTTCATCGAAGCCGTCAAGGAGATCACCTGCGGCGACTACCGGCCGAAGCCGGTCCTGGTGATCAAGTCCGGCCGCACCAGCGCCGGCGCCCAGGCGGCCGCATCGCACACGGGGTCGCTTTCCGGCACCGAGGGCGTCTACAACGCCATCTTCCAGCAGGCCGGCATCATCCGGGTCGACTCGATCGATGAGCTGTTCGACTTCGCCACCGCCTTTGCCTACAAGAACGAGAGCGAGCTGGGCAAGCTGCGACGCAAGGTGCCGGCCGGCAACCGCGTGGCCATTGTCACCAACGCGGGCGGGCCGGGCATCGTCGCCACCGACATGACCATGTTCTCGGGCCTGGAGCTCGCCAAGTTCAAGGACGAGACCATCGAAACCCTGGCGAGCCACCTGCCGAGCACCGCCAACCTCAAGAACCCGGTGGACGTCATCGGCGATGCCACCATGGACCGCTACGAAAACGCCCTCGGCGCCGTCATCCGCGACGAGGGCGTGGACGGTGCGCTCGTCATCCTGACCCCGCAGTCCATGACCGACGTCCTCGGCACGGCCGAGGCGATTGCCCGCATCGCGCGCAAGTCCTTCAAACCGATCCTGTGCTGCTTCATGGGGGTGATCGACGTGTCCGCGGGGGTCCGGTACCTTCAGGACCGCGGCATCCCGGTCTACAAGTTCCCGGAGAACGCGGCCAAGGCCTTCGGCTCGCTCTACCGATACAGCAACTGGCTGAACCGCCAGCACCTCGCCCAGTACCACCTGAAGTTCGACCGGGACCGCGCCGCCCAGATCATCAAGGACTGCATCGCCCGCGGCAAGACCCGCCTCGGCGAGCTCGACGGCATAGGCATCCTAGAATCCTACGGCTTCAAAGTGCTGCCGACGAAGCTGGCCAAAAGCGCCGACGAGGCCGCCGCCATCGCATCCGAAATGGGCTTCCCGGTGGTGATGAAAGTCGTCTCCGAGCAGATCCTGCACAAGTCGGATGCCGGCGGTGTCATGGTCGGGCTGCAAAGCCCGGAGGAGGCCAAACAGGCCTTCGACGCCATCGTCTCCCGCGGCCGCGCCTACAAGACGGATGCGGTCATCGAGGGCGTGCTGGTCCAGAAGATGGCGTCTTCAGGAACCGAGATCATCATGGGCCTGAACCGCTACCCGGTGTTCGGCCCGCTGTTGATGTTCGGCATCGGCGGCATTTTCGTCGAGGTGTTCCAGGACGTCACCTTCCGGCTGGCGCCCATCGGCCGCAACGAGGCCCGGCGCATGGTGCGGCAGATCAAGGGCTACAAACTGCTGCAGAGCTTCCGCGGCCGGCCCAAGGGCGACATCGAGACCATCGAAAAATGCCTGGTGGGGCTGTCCAACCTGGCCATCAACCACCCGGAGATCATCGAGCTCGACATCAACCCCCTGCTGGTCCACGCCGAAGGCCAGGGCGCAACGGCCGCCGACTGCCGGATGATTTTGCGAGCACCCGGAAGCGACCAGCCGCCGGAACATTGAGCGCATCCACCGCCCACCCCGCCCCTCCCCTTGCGGGAGGGGTCGGGGGAGGGTCAGCCAGCCACGCGACCATGACCCCGACCATCTACCCGGTGATCCTGCCGGTCCCGCCGGAGGCCCGGAGCCTGCCCCCCAAACGACGGGTCCAATTCCTCAGCCGCCACGCCCGCGAGGCCCTGCGACGGTCCGCCGAGCGAATGGATGTCGAACTGGGCCCACTCGAGAAAGATCCCCGCGGCGCCCCCCTGCCCTTCAAGGGGAACTTCTGGTCCTTGACCCACAAACCGGAATATGTCGGCGGAGTGGTCGCCCCGGCGGCGGTCGGCCTCGACCTGGAGCCGGTGCGCCCCTGCTCGCCGGCGCTGTTCCGCAAAACGGCTTCCGAGGAGGAGTGGGCATTGGCCGCCGATGGGGACCGCCTGCGGGCGTTCTTCCGCTACTGGACCGCCAAGGAGGCCGTTCTGAAAACCGGCGGCGAGGGGATCAGAGACCTGTCCCGCTGCCGGATCGCCCGAGTGGAAAGCGGCTCGCGGCTGATGGTTGACTACGCCGGCCGGGTCTGGCCGGTCGATCAGTTTTTCTTCGACGGCCACGTGGCGTCGGTGGCGAACAGCGGGTTCCGCGTGGACTGGCTGCTGACCTGAATGGATTCGACGAATCAGAGACAAGGGTTCACGGTTCATGGTTGAAGGAAAAGGAGGAGGGCAGGGTTCGGGGTTCAGCTCGCCATGACCGTCGAACCGTGAACCCCGGCACCCTATGCGCGGACCCATGGCCGGCCGCCCGCGCGCCGGCACTTGTTGGTTTGTCAACTATCCAGAGAAGTATTATTTTTATGGACTATGTCCAACCGTCGAAACGGAAACCGCTGAACCCTGCGGGTAGGGAGCACGCATGAGTCGAAGGGTCAAACAGATCGTCACGGGAATCGTTCTGCTGGCAGCACTCGCAGGCGCCGCCGCCTGGTACCTGCAGCGCGGCAACGGGCAGACCGTCGCCTTTCGCACCGCGCCGGTGAAGCGCGGCGACCTGCTGGTGTCGATCAGCGCCACCGGCACGGTGGAGCCGGAGGAGGTGATCGATGTGGGCGCGCAGATCGCCGGCCAGATCCTTTCCTTCGGGAGGGATGCCTCCGGCAAAACCGTCGACTACGGGTCGATGGTGGATGCGGGCACGGTTCTCGCCAAGATCGACGACTCCCTCTACGCGGCGGAAGCCGCCCAGGCCGAGGCCCAGGTCCAGGCGGGCCGGGCGTCCGTGCAGCGGGCGGAAGCCGACCTGAACCAGCTGCGGGCCAAACTCCAGCAGGCCGAACGCGACTGGCAGCGCGCCCGGAAGCTTGGCCCGTCCGAGGCCCTGGCGGAAGCCTCCTTCGACGCCTACAGGTCGGCCTACGACACGGCGGTGGCCAACGTCGCCGTGGGCCAGGCGGCGATTCTGCAGGCGAGGGCCGGCCAGGCACAGTCCGAAGCCATTCTGCGGCGGGCCCAGCGCAACTTGGGCTACTGCACGATCACATCGCCGGTAAAAGGCGTCATCATCGACCGCCGCGTGAACATCGGCCAGACCGTGGTCGCCAGCCTGAACGCCCCCAGCCTGTTTCTGATCGCCAAGGACCTCCGCCGCATGCAGGTGTGGGTGGCGGTGAACGAGGCGGACATCGGAAAGATCCGGCCCGGCCAGCCGGTGACCTTCACCGTGGACGCCTTCCCCGGCGAGACCTTTCGGGGCGAAGTCGGCAAGGTGCGGTTGAATGCGTCCATGACCCAGAACGTCGTCACATACACGGTGGAGGTGGTCACCGACAACTCCAGCGGCCGCCTGTTGCCCTACCTGACGGCCAACGTGCAATTCGAGCTGGATCGACGCAGCAACGTGCTCCTCGTGCCGAATGCGGCGCTGCGGTTCAAGCCGACGGCGGAACAGGTCGCGCCGGGGTTTCGTGAGGCCTTGCCCGGTTCCGGCGAGGGTAAAGAGAAAACAAGGGAGGACCAGCGACCTGCCGATGGAAAGCCCGCGGCGGCCGACGATCTTTCGGGGCGCGCAGACCTCTGGCTGCCCGAAGGCGACCGTGTGCGCCCCCTGGCGGTACGGGTGGGGCTGAGCGACGGCACCCTGACCGAGGTGGCCGGGGAGCAGTTGGCCGAGGGGCGGATGGTGGTGACCGGTGCCCAGCAACAGACCAGCGCCAAAACCGACACCAGCAATCCCTTCACGCCCACTTTCACGCGCGGCGGCGGGGCCGCCGGCGGCGGTCGGCCCCGATAGGACCATGGAACTCATCGAGCTGCGCAATATCTACAAGACCTACCAGCTGGGGGACATCTCCGTTCCCGTGCTCAAGGGGGTCTCGTTGACGGTCGCCCGCGGGGAGTTGGTCGCCTTGATGGGGGCGTCCGGGTCGGGCAAGAGCACGCTGATGAACATCCTCGGCTGTCTGGACCGGCCGACCTCCGGCGAATACTGGCTCGATGGTGAAGAGGTGTCGGGGCTTTCGGCCGATCAGCGTGCCATGGTGCGCAACCGCAAGTTCGGTTTCGTTTTCCAGAACTTCAACCTGCTGCCGCGCACCAGCGCACTCGACAACGTGGCCATGCCGCTCTCCTACACGGCCGGCCACCTCTCCGAACGCCAGGCCCGGAGGCAGGCCCGCATGGTGCTGGAGCGGGTCGGCCTGGCGGACCGGCTGGACCACGAACCATCGCAGCTGTCCGGGGGCCAGCAGCAGCGGGTCGCCATTGCCCGGGCGCTCGTCAACAACCCCCCGCTGATTTTCGCCGACGAGCCGACCGGCAACCTCGATTCGCACACCAGCGCCGATGTGCTGCGCATGTTCCAAGAGCTCAATGAGCAGGGCGGCATCACCATCATCATCGTCACCCACGACGCGAACGTGGCCAGGCACGCCCAGCAGATCATACGCATTCACGACGGGCTGATCCTCGAGAGCACGCAAGACGCCCCCGCGGAACCCGCGGTAGGGCCGGCCCCGGGTGGAGGTGCCCCATGAAAATCTATCGCACGGCGCGCACGGCCATGACGGCGCTGCGGCGCAATCCGATGCGGGCCCTGCTGACGACCCTCGGCATCGTCATCGGCGTCGGGGCGGTCATCGCCATGATGGAGATCGGCACCGGGTCCTCGGCGGCGATCCAGAAGACCATCGCCACCATGGGGGCGAACGTCCTGCTGGTTTTGCCCGGCACCGCCGCCAGCGGCGGGGTGAGCTTTGGTTCCGGCTCGGTGACGACGCTGACGCCTTTGGACGGCGAGGCCATCCTGCGCGACAGCCCATCCGTGCGCAACGTCGCGCCGGTGGTGCGCGCCCGCACGCAGGTGGTTTACGGCAACCGCAACTGGGTGCCGCAGCAGATGCTCGGCACCACCCCGGAATTTCTGGATATCCGGGACTGGGCCGGCCTGGCCGACGGCGACACCTTCACCGACCGCGACGTCCTGAACGCCAACAAGGTCTGCCTGATCGGCCAGACCCTTGCCCGCGAACTGTTCCAGGGGGAATCCCCGGTCGGCAAGGAAATCCGTGTAAAGAACGTATCCTTCCGCGTGGTGGGGGTGCTCGCCGCCAAGGGCGCCAACATGATGGGCTCCGACCAGGACGACATCCTGCTCACCCCCTGGACCACCCTCAAGTACCGGGTGACGGGCTCGACCCTCGCCAACACCAACCAGAGCGCCGCCGGCAGCACCACCAGCTCCGTGAACACCCTGAACAAGCTCTACCCCGGCCAGGCGCCGGAGCTCTACCCCAAGGCATCGGAGCTCCAGGCGGCAAACACCCCATTACCGGTGCGCTTCGCCAATGTCGATCAGCTTCTGGCGGCCGCCCGAAGCCCCGAGGAGATCCCGGCGGCCATTCAGCAGATCACCGAGGTGCTGCGCGAGCGCCACCGCATCCGCCCCGGCGAGCCGGACGACTTCACCATCCGCGACATGACCGAGATGACCAACACCCTGACCTCGACCACGCGCCTGATGACGAACCTGCTGCTGTGCGTGGCCATGATATCGCTCGTCGTGGGCGGGGTCGGAATCATGAACATCATGCTGGTATCGGTCACCGAACGCACGCGCGAGATCGGGCTGCGCATGGCGGTCGGCGCGCGGGGGCGGGACATCCTGCGGCAGTTCCTGGTGGAGGCCGTGGTCCTCTGCCTGGTGGGCGGCGGCGTCGGGATCCTGCTGGGACACGGCGGGTCGCGCCTCGTAGAGCTGCTGCTGCGCTGGCCAGTGGAGACCTCGCCGGCGGCCATCGCCGCCGCGGTCCTGGTTTCGGCCGGCGTCGGGATCATCTTCGGTTTCTACCCGGCCTGGAAGGCGTCGCGGCTGGACCCGATCGACGCGCTTCGCTACGAATGATGACTTTCGGCAAAACGAGAACGGCTGGCCTTCCAACGGTTACGCCAAGGAGTTCAACGTGGTTTCAGCGATGAGTTCACGTCTTCTAACGTGGCGTCACCGAGCCGGTTGCTGGCTGACGGCCGGTGTTGGCCTGGTCCTATGTTACGGCTGTATGGTCGGCCCGAACTACCACCCGCCGCTGGCCGCGGTTCCCGACCGCTGGGCGGGGCCCACCGCCGACCCCGCGGCCGTGCCGCCCGGCATCGACCTGGCGCAATGGTGGACGGTCTTCGACGACCCGACCCTGACCTCGCTCGAAGAACGCGCCGTCCGGTCCAACCTGGACCTGAAGCAGGCCGAGGCCCGCATCCGGCAGGCGCGCGCGGCCCGGGGGATCGCGGTCGGCGCGCTCGGCCCCACGGTGGACGGCACGGGCGCCGTTCAGCGCAGCCGGGCCCCGGGCCGGAATTCCAACTGGACGGACGGGCAAACCCGCGGGGTGGTCTCCAACTTCTATGACGCCGGCTTCGACGCCGGCTGGGAGCTGGACATCTTCGGCGGCATCCGGCGCGGCATCGAGGCCGCCGACGCCGACCTGCTGTCCGCCGTCGAGAATCGCCGGGACGTGCTGGTGACGCTGACGGCCGAGGTGGCGCGCAATTACATCGAACTGCGCGCCTTTCAGCAGCGGATCGAGATCGCGCGGCAGAACCTGGCGACGCAGGAGCACAGCGCCCGGCTGACCCGCCTGAGGTTCGAGGGCGGGTTCGTGAGCGGCTTGGACGTCGCCACCGCCAACGCCCAGGTGGCGACCACGACCTCCCAGATCCCCTCTCTGGAATCGGCGGCCCAACAGTCCATCTATGCCCTCGGCATCCTGCTGGGCCGGGAGCCGGCCGAACTGCTTCCCGAGCTGGCGCCCGCATCCCCCATCCCGGCCGCACCGCCCGCGGCGCCGGCCGGCGTGCCCTCGGATCTGCTGCGCCGCCGGCCGGACATCCGCCAGGCCGAGGCCGACATTCATGCGGCCACAGCGCGCATCGGCGTCGTGACGGCCGACCTCTTCCCCAGGTTCACGATCACCGGCTCGGCGGGGGTGCGATCCGGCGATTTCAGCTCATGGCTGAGCTGGGCCCAGCGGTTCTATTCCTTCGGCCCTTCGGCGAGCTGGAGGGTGTTTGACACGGGCCGCACGCGTGCGGCGATCGAGCAGCAGGAGGCCTTGCAGGAGCAGGCGGTGATCGGCTACCAGCAGACCCTGCTCCGTGCGCTTCAGGAGGTCGAAAACGCCCTGATCTCCTCCGCCAAGGAACAGGAGCGCCGCGAGTCGCTCGTCAGCGCCGTCGCCGCCAACCGCAAAGCCGTCAGCCTGTCGAAAACGCTTTACACCGAGGGGCAGACGGACTTCCTCAGCGTGCTCGACGCGCAGCGGTCTCTGTTTGTGACCGAGGAGGCGCTGGCCCTGAGCACCAGCGCCGTCTCGACCGACCTGGTGGCTCTGTACAAGGCCCTGGGAGGCGGTTGGGACGAGGCGCCGGGGAACGAACGAGATCCTCAGCCGAACTGAAGGGTTCAGGGGATTTGTCCCCTGTCCCTTAGTTGGTCCCCTGCCCCTTTCGCTTGACGAATTCCCTCAACTCCGGTCCCCGGTGGTCTTCGGGGTGCCGCGCGATCATCTGGTCGGCGATCCGTCCGGCCGCTGTGAAATTTCCCCTTTTCAGATAGTGCTGCGCCAGGGCCTGGAGGTAGTCCATGTTGCTCGGTTCGAACTCGACGGCCCGGCTCAAAGCCGCTTCGGCCTGCTGGTCTTTGCGCAGGAAATCGTAGAGGACCCCGAGGTTGTAGTGCACCCGGGACCCATCCGGGATGCCGCGGGCTGCGAGCGCCAGATGCTTTTCGGCCTCGATATATTTCTTTTCTTCAGCCAGCAGCAGCCCCAGCGAATACTGAACGTCGTACAGCTCCGGATAGGCCTTGACGACCTCGCGCAGCAGCGTCTCGGCTTCGGCGTTCCGGCCCAATTGGCTGTAAAGCATCGCCAGGTTCACTTTGGCCGGGTAGGACAGATCGTCGATTTTGATGGCCGCCTTGAAGTTGTCTATGGCTTGCTGCGGCTGGCCGAGGGCAACGTGGAGGTTTCCCAGGTTGAAGCGGCCGAAGGCGAAGTCGCCGGAATACTCCATGGCGGCGATATACTCTTTAAGCGTCTGTTCGAACACCCGGCGCTGGTCCTCCGACAGCAAACCGCTCGGCGGCCCCGCCGACCGGGCGGCGGCCTCGGTGCGCACGGCCTTGACCGGGTCATACAGCAGGGGCGCGATCAGGCGGACGTAGCGCGGGAGGTCGGCGGCCGACAGATGGTTCACGGCCGTGCGCCGGATCAGGGCTTCGCCGTCCATCAGCGCCCGCTCGAGGGCCGCGGCGGAGGCTTCGCCGGGATAGGCGACCAGCAGTTCCAGCGCCGTTGCGCGCACGATCACCGGGTAGAGCGGGTCTTCGGCCAGGCGCACCAAGCCCTCTGCGGCGCCCGGCTGCCGGCTGCGGCCGGCCTGGATGACCTCGCCGTAATGGGGGCGGCGGCCGGGGCCGTACCACTTGGTCATGGTTTCGTCGGACCAGCGGCTGTTTTTGTCGAGGTGGCAGCGGGTGCAGGCGTCGGGCACGCCGAGCTTGACGCTGAGGTCCGGCCGGGGGACCCGGATGCTGTGATCAAGCCGATAGTGAACCCCCATGTAGTAGCGGCCGGGCATGTGGCATTGGATGCACTCGGCCCCGATCCCGACGTCGAACAGCACCCGGCCGTCGGCGGACTTGATGGGGTCGCCCTTTTCGCCTCTCTTCTTGTGGAAGTGATGCTGGCGGGTGTCGTAGTCGCTCGCCCGGTGGCACTGCAGGCACAGGCCGTTGCCTTCCTTTACGCGCTTGATGCTGTGGACGTTGTGGCAGTCGCTGCAGCGCACATCCCGCGCGTACATCTTGCTCTGGGTGAACGAGGCGTAGGCATAGACCTCCTCCAGGATCTGGCCGTCGGGAAAATACAGGTCCCGGGTGAGCAGGCTCGGCAGCATGGTGTCCAGCAGGTCGGGCTCGATGTGCGTGTAATCCCCCAGGATCGCCCGCCGGGAGTGACAGGGCGCGCACAGCTCCACGGCCTCGCGGGACCTCAACCTGGAGGTGCGCACCGGGAGCTCGTAGTTCTGCACCGGCGGCCGGGCCATGTCCGGAAGCTCGGCCCAGCTCACGTGCCTCGACCCCGGGCCGTGGCAGGCCTCGCAGCCCACGCTGATGTCCGACCAGGTGGTCTGGTAGGTGTCGGTCTGGACGTTGTAGTTCTTTCTGAGGTTGGTGGAATGGCACGCGGCGCACATCCCGTTCCAGTTCTGCGCCGCGTTGGTCCAATAGAGCCAGTCCTTCGGGTCGATCGCCTGGTCCGGGTAGAGATGGTACCAGCGCTTGGCATTAACATCCCAGGCGATGGGCAGGCACTGCATCCGGCCGCCGGGAAACGGGATCAGGTACTGCTGGAGCGGGTTCCAGCCGAAGGTGTGCGTGACCTCGAAATCCCCCATCCGGCCTTCCGGGCCCTGGGTGTGGACATAAAATTTGCCGTCCTTGCGATAGAACCGCGAAACGACGCCGGCGTGTTCGAAGGTGGCGTCGTTGAAGTCGCCGCGCACGCTCGCCTCGCTGGCGACCTCCATGGCGTGATAGTGGTTGGAGCCTTTCCACAGTTCGTATTCGGGCTGATGGCAGGCGCGGCATTTCTCGCTGCCGACGAATGCGGAAACGCTGCCTGCCCGCGGGGCCGCCACGCGCGAATGATACTTCACGATGGAAAGCGGGATCGCGATGACGATCAGCGCAGTGGCGGCAATGCCTATGAGTTTCCAGTGTGTCATTTTTTAAATTGATCAGGCCTCGGGCTTCAAGGGTTCACGGTTCAAGGGTTCAAAGTTGATTGGCCTTGCGGCTTTCATATTTCTTGAGATACTTGATGAATCCACGAACGGCGGCACGTGTTCGTGCGGCCTGCTCGTAAACCTCTTTGAAGCTGTATACTTTCCGAGTCAATTCGCGTGCCAGTTGCCATGCCTCAATATCTTCAAACCGTTCAATCTTCATCCCTCTTGATCCCTACCTAACCTTTGAACCTTGAACTCTGAACCCTTGTACCCGCCAATCCGAATTTATCCCTTGGGTGGATACACTACCTGTTTCGAATCGAACCCGCTGCGCTTGATCCTTCTCCCCGTTTCCACCTTCACGATGTTGTTCTCGATGCTGACGGGGAAAATATCGAGCGCCCGCGGCGCCGGGGCGGAGATCACGTTTCCGGTGCGGTCGAAGGCCGAGGCGTGGCACGGGCAAAGGAATTTTTTCTCTTTTTCCACCCAGGGGACGGTGCATCCCAGATGGGTGCACTTGCACGAAAGCGCCAGAAGCCCCCCGTCTTCCAGCCGCACGAGGTAGAATTCTCCTCTCTGAAACGCGGTGACCGTTCCGGGCTGAAAGGACGCCAGTGCTCCCGCGGGGACGACGGTGTCGGCCCGCCCCTCGGCGCCGCCTGGTTTGGCCGGCCACAGAAAAGAGAAGGCCAGCCAGAGGAATTCGGCCAGCGCCGCCAGGCCCAGAGCCGTCCACAGGAGGTTCAGGAAGCGGCGGCGGGAAACCGCGACCGGCGCTTCGTCGGGCTTCTTGGCCTTCGGTGTCTTGGTTGTTTTCATAAGTCCTTAAAACGGCCATCTCAGCTGCATGCCGGGCCCCCTGAAAAACACGCAGACGACGGTCAATATCAACCACCCCGCCGCCAGAAAAACGAAAACGGCCTGGACCGACTCCAGGCGCGATGCCTGGAACTTCCTCGCCATCAGGGCATACAACCCGGCGACGACCGCGATGAAGAGGGCCGTGGGAACGGCCCCGGTGCTGAGGGCCTGGGGCCAACCGGGCATCATGGCCGCAAAATCAACCGCGTACTCATCGATGACGACGGCCAGCGGTGTGGCCACGGCGGCCGCGAGTGCGGCGGCGAGCGCGGTGCGCCGGCCGTTGACCGACGCAAACCAGACGCCGGCGGGGGCCTCGCGGTAATTGAGATAGGGCAGGTAAAAGGCGCCGAACATCAGTGCGACGGCAATCAACAGGGCAAAACTCGGGTGGAAGTGCATGAGCAGTTCCTGGATGCCGGCAAAGTACCAGGGGGCCTTGGCCGGGTTGGGGCTGAGGCCCGGGTTGGCCGGCTGCCCCATGGGCGCATCGAAAAGCAGCGACAGCGCCAGCACGCCCGCGATGGCCGCCAACGCCACGGAAGCCTCCCGCAGCAGGAGGTCCGGGTGGGCCGGCGCCATGATCGGCTTTTCGTCGGGCTCCTCGGCCGGGGAGCGCGGGATCACCAGCCCGCCTGCTTTGCGCACCCGCCAGAAATGAAACGCCATCAGCATGACGATCAGGGCGGGGAGGACGGCGGTGTGCATCGCGAAGAAGTTGCGCAGGGTGGCCGGCCCGATCTGCGGGCCGCCCAGCACGACCTGCTGCAGCCGGCTGCCGATGAGTGGGATGTACTCCAGCATGCCGACGCAGATGGTGGTGGCCCAATACGCCAGCTGGTCCCAGGGGAGCAGGTAGCCGGTAAGGTTGGACGCCAGCACGAAGAGGAAAAGGCTCAGCCCGACGACCCAGTTCAGCCGTCGCGGGGGGTGAAAGCCGCCGGTAAAAAAGACCCGCAGGCCATGCAGGCAGACCACGACGACCAGGAGGTTGGCGCTCCAGAAGTGGAGGTTGCGGACCAACTGCCCGAACAGGAAGCCGTCCTGAAGCCGCGCCAGCGAGTCGTAGGCCTGGGTGGGAACCGGCCCGTAGGCGAACTTCAGCAGGATGCCGGTGAACAACTGGAGGGTCACCAGGACGGCCGCCATGCCGCCCAGGCCCCAGGTCAGGGAGAAGCGCAGCGTCTTTTCAGGAACCCTGCGGGGGCGGAAATGCAGGACCAGCGTGGCTAAAGGGTTGAAACGACGTTGGGGCTGGTCCGCCGCGGGGGTCATTGCCGTCATTTGCCTCTGACAAAAACAACCTCGAAGTTTTGCCGCAGGCCGGCATGGTGGTAAACGCCCTTGAGCAGGTCGCTCTTCGGGTCATGGATCAGCGTGTAGGTGGAGCCCGGGTAGCCGGGAGCTCGCAGCTCTATGAAAACGGTGACCGCCGCGCCTGACCGGGCGGCTTCCGCGCGGGATACGTTGACCGGGTTCGGGTTGTAATAGGCGGCCTGCATCCGGCCGCCGGCGTCGACGCTCCTGACTTCGATGACGTAGCCGCCGTCGGTCCTCACCCATCGGCCCTTCAAGGCCAGGAAGTCGGCCTGGGCCTGGGAAAAGCCCGGGGGACTCAGGACGAGCCCGCACGCCAGTGCGATCGCAAGGAAAAACGCAGTCCTCCTTAATGCCTGCACGCGCCGGATCACCTCCGCTAAGGTTTGCTCGCGGAGTTTAGCATAATATTGCGGCGGATCAACGGCAAAGACGGCACTGGATACCCTATCCCACGTGATGAGTATTCTTTGAACCGATGAAGCTTGCGGAAATTAAAGGCGGGGCCGCATCAGCGACCCCGCTTCATTTAGCCGGTGCCCGAGGCTATGCCATCCGGATGACCATCATGCCGGCATTGGGCCGCTGAACGAGCAGCGAAATCCCCTCGCCGCCCTTGTGCTTGGCGAGCAGCTGCTTCAACTCGCCCGTCGAGGATACGGCCTGGCGGTTGACCTCCAGGATCAGATCCCCTTGCTCAACGCCCGCCTTGTAAGCCTTGCTGTCCGGCCTCACTCCGACCACCACCACGCCGGTCTCGCGACTGGTCTTCAACCGCTGGGCCATCTCCGGGGTCAGATCGGTCACCTGCAGGCCGTACTCGCCCTCTTTCTCCACCTGGGGCCTGCCGGCATCGGCGACCGTCAGGGGCCGCTTGGCCACCTTCACGTCGAAGGTCTTTTCCTTGCCGTCGCGCAGGACCGTGATCTTGGTGGTGTCGCCCACCGGCAGGGTGGCGGCCTTGGCCGTCAGCTCGCGGCTGGTCTTGACCTTCTCGCCGTCGACCGCGGTGATGATGTCCTTGGCCTTGATGCCGGCCTTGTCCGCCGGGTTGCCGGGGACCACGTCGGTCACCAGCACGCCTTCGGAATTCTTCGCGCCGTAGTACTCCGCCAAGTCACCCTTGAGGTCCTGGATGTTCACCCCCAGCCA
>Ga0316619_10000091_pt1 | contig 13805 bp, 11 predicted proteins | sample OWC_Aug_M1_C1_D4_FD_207659 | JGI IMG/M metagenome (GOLD analysis project Ga0316619, IMG submission 207659) | Wetland soil microbial communities from Old Woman Creek delta, Ohio, United States - OWC_Aug_M1_C1_D4_B | ecosystem: Environmental > Terrestrial > Soil > Wetlands | place: USA: Ohio...
CGGCCGGAAGCCCCCGAAGTGAAAGAGGCCCTGGCCCAGGCGGATGGCCGGCTGCGTTCGGTGCGGATCGAGGTCCTGCGCCAGAAGGCGTCTGCCGGCGAGCAGCGCGAGGATTGGGCCGGCGCGCTGGCGGCCTATGAAGAGGCCCTGGCGCTGGAGCCGAACCTGCAGTTCGCGCTGCAGGGAAGGGAACGCTCCGCGACGCTGGCGGCGCTGGAGCGCCGTATCGGGTTTTTCGTGAATCAGCCGGAGGTGCTCGGTTCCGACTCCCAACTGGAGCAAGCCGTGCGCCTGCTCCAGGACATTCAGGCGGCGCCGCCGGCCGGGCCGCGTTTTGCCGCCGAGACGCAAGTACTGAAAGCCCTGGTGCAAACGGCGAAGACCCCGGTGCGCATCACCATCGAGTCCGACAACCTGACCGAGGTGTCCGTGTATCGCGTCGGAAAACTCGGCCGTTTCGGCGCACGCGATCTGAGCCTCCGCCCGGGAACCTATATCATGGTGGGATCGCGCGACGGCTATCGGGACGAGCGCCTGGAGCTCGTCGTCAAACCCGGTCCGCAGCCGATTCGTGTCACGCTCATCTGCCGGGTAAAGGTGTGAGCGGCCGCTGGCCGCGGCAGATAGATTCGAGCTGAAGCATGCCGGAAGAACCCCAATCCGCAAACAGCCGACCCGAGCCGATCACCGTGCAGCCGGTCTCGTTCCGTTCCAGCAAGCGGGGCGGCGGCCACCGGATGCGCCGCGCAGCAGTGTGGCTTGCCGTCTTGGCGGGAGGGGTGCTTCTCCTAACCTTAGCGGCCGGCGCGTGGTTCGTGCTCACGGCGCAGCAGGTGTCCATCCAACTGGATCCGGAGCCGGATTTCCTCTCGCTTTCCGGCGGGTGGATCGCTCCGCGCCTCGGCGGACATTACCTCCTGCAGCCGGGGGCCTACACTCTTAAGGCCACCCTCGTCTGCCACGGCGATCTCGTCCATCGCTTCGAGGTCGGCGCAAATGAGCGGCCGGACATCCGGCTCGCCTTCCGGAAGCTTCCCGGCCGTCTGCGCGTCCAGGCCCTTCGCGACGGACGACCGCAGGAAGCGATTCAGGGCGTCGAGGTCTTTATCGACGGCCGGTCGGCCGGCACAACGCCGATCGAGTCGCTGGAGGTTAACCCGGGCCGCCGGCGCATCGAGATCCGCAGCGAACGATACCAACCGGCCGCCGCGGAGGCGGACGTGGAAGGTTGTGACCGCCTTCAGGAAGTTGCACTCGCTCTGGCTCCCAACTGGTCGGGCGTCAGGCTCAGCTCCGTGCCCGCCGGCGCCGCCGTCAAGGTCGACGGCAAGACCCTCGGCCAGACACCGGTAGAATTGGAGATCGCGGCGGGGAGCCACGAGATCGAGGTCACCGCCGAGCGCCATAAACCCTGGCGGGAGCGCATCGAGGTCAAGGCCGGCCAACCCATGATGCTTCCCGAGGTGCGCCTGGATCCGGCCGACGGCCGGCTGGCGATTCGATCCCGGCCGGCGGGGGCGAGCGTGCTCATCGGTAGCCGCTATGTCGGCCAGACGCCGCTTGAGGTTGAGGTCGCGGCGGGAAAAGAGCATGAGATCCAGCTCTCCAAAGCGGGATATGAAAACGCGAGCCGGAGGGTAAGCGTCGCCAGCGGCGAGATGAAGGGGCTGGAACTGGTTCTGGCACCCCAGGAGGGCGTCGTGCTTTTCACGGTCGAGCCTGCGGATGCCGAACTGCTCGTCGATGGAACCGCTGTGGGAAAAGTCCCGGTCGAGCTCAAGCTGCCCGCCGTCGAACACGCGATTGAAATCCGCAAGGAGGGCTACGACACCTTCCGCACGCGTATGCTGCCCCGAGCGGGGTTCCCCCAGCAGGTAAAGGTGACCCTCAAGCGCCGCGAGACGGCCCCGGCTGCCGGCGCGGGCCTGATCCGTGCCAAAAACGGCTACGAAATGAAACGGGTGGGCCCGGGCGCTTTCACCATGGGGTCCTCCCGGCGCGAACAGGGGCGCCGCTCGAATGAGATTCTGAAACAGGTCCGGCTGTCCCGGCCGTTTTACATGGGGACCCGCGAGGTCACCAACCGCGAGTTCCGGGATTTCATGCCATCGCACACCTCGGGGGGGGTCAAGAACCAGGATCTGAACCGCGACGACCTGCCTGCGGTGATGGTCTCCTGGGAGCAGGCGGCCCTTTTCTGCAACTGGCTGAGCGTGAAAGAGTCGCTGCCGCCGGTGTATATCCAGCAGGAAGGCCGGGTCGTCGCCGCCGATCCCCTGGGAAGGGGCTACCGGCTGCCGACCGAGGCCGAATGGGAGTTCAGCGCCCGCCAGGGCATGACCGCCAAGTACCCCTGGGGGGATGCCTACCCGCCTCCGGTCGGGGCCGGCAATTACGCCGACGAGTCCGCCAGAGGGTTGATCGACGTGACCATCGAAGGATACAATGACGGTTATGCGGCCGCCGCTCCCCCGGGAAAATTCAAACCGACCGCGACGGGGTTGTTCGATATGGGAGGAAACGTGGCCGAGTGGTGCCATGACTACTATGCGATCGACCCCTCGGAGCCCGCAAAGGAACAGGTGGATCCCGCCGGCCCGCGGGAAGGTTCACACAGGGTCGTGAAGGGCGCGAGCTGGAAGCTGGCCGGGATCACTTACCTGCGCATGGCCTTCCGTGATTACAGCGCCGGTGCACGCCATGATCTGGGGTTCCGCATCTGCCGATATGGCGAATGAATTTTTCGCCGGCCTGTCGGCGGCCGAAAAATTCATGTGTGAAGAGAGGAACCGGAAAATGATTGGGAAAATCGCAATCTTTGTTCTATGTCTGGTGTATTTCGGGGCGGGGTTCGGAAGCGGCGGCCTCGGCGCGGCGGAGGGCGATCGGGCAGGCTACCGGGCGCAAACCTCCGACGGCCCTGCGCGCACGGGTCAGCGTACGCCGGAGGCCGCCTCGCCTCTCCCTCAGGGTAAAACCCGAGCTGAACCGGCGAAGGATGAAAAGCCGGTGGCTCCATCGAAAAGCGAACCGTTGAAACCCTTCGAGCCCACGGAAAAGGTGAAAGCCGACCAGGCCCTCGATTTTCCGGCGGACATCTAATTGGAAAGAATACGTATGCGGCGTCCATTCGGCCTCTCCTTCGAATTCATTTATCAGATCGTATCGTTGATCGTCATCATCATCCTCGTGCACGCGGCCTACGTCGGAGTCGTGCGCCCCCGGGGCGATGCCATTCTCGCCCAGCAGGCGGCGGCGCTGGAAAAAGACAAGTCGGCGGCGACCGAGCGGTCGATCTTTGTCCTGATCTACGACTGGGAGCAGGAGGCCGAAATCATCCTGGCCCTCTGGGCCTTTGCCATCATGGGCTTCAAGTGGATGATGATCCTGCGGCAACGCGCCCTGTTGAACCAGGATTTTATCCCCCTGGCGGAGGGCGTGCGCATCCTGCCGGACGACACGCGGGATCTGGCCCGCCAGGTCCAGGCCCTGCCGGAAAAGCGGCGCCGTGCCCTTCTGCCGCGAGCGCTGTTGGCCGGCCTGCAGCGCTTCCACACGACCCGCAGCGTGCAGGACGTGGCCAACGCCGTGCATGCCTATTGTGATGCCGAGGGGGAGCGCCAGGAGTCGGAGCTTTCCATGATCCGCTACATCGCCTGGGCCATTCCGTCGATTGGGTTCCTCGGCACCGTGCGGGGCATCGGGGACGCCCTGAGCCAGGCCCATCAGGCCATAGAGGGCAACATCTTCGGCGTCACCCGCAGCCTGGGGGTGGCCTTCAATTCCACCCTGATCGCGCTGCTGGTCAGCCTGCTGCTGATGTTTGTCCTGCACCAGCTGCAACTGCTGCAGGAGCGCTTCATCCTCGACACCGAGGACTACTGCGAAGAAAAGCTCATCCAACGGCTGCATGCGAACTGATACGGGATCGAGGAGTCGAGGGTCCAAGGGGCCGATTGAAAAGCGGCACGCTCCCTGCCCTTCAACCCTTGGCCCCTTGAACCCTTAGCAAGGTATATCGGATGAACCTTCTCGGACTCGAACTCAGCGATGCCGGCATTCTGGTGGCCGGCGGTGAGCCGCCCCGGCTGCTTCGGGTTGACGATGACGCCATCGAAAGCCCGGGGTTCGCACTGCCTGAAAAGAAGAACCTGGTCACCGGCCGAGCCGCCGAGCTCCGGGCACGGCTGTTCCCCCGGCAGATCATGAACCGTTTCTGGGACCACCTCTCCACCGATCCGCTGGACCCTCCGCTGCCCGCGGCGGGGAACCAGGCGGAGGTCGCCTGCGCCCACCTGGCCCACATCTGGGACCAGGCGCGGCATTTCGGAAACGCCCTGGTGATCGCGGTCCCCGGTTTCTTCCAGCGCACCCAGCTGGGGCTGCTTCTGGGGATGGCCCAGGAGCTCGCCATCCCGCTGCAGGGCTTCGTCAGCCTGCCGGTGGCGGCGGCCGTCCCCGGTCCCGAAGGCCTGCACCTGCATGTGGACATTCATCTGCATCGCTGGGAAGTGTCCGTCCTCAAGGCCGAAGGCCGCCTGGAGTTCCAAGAGGGGTTCACGGTCAACGAAAAAGGTTTGGAGGGACTTTATAAACTCTGGGTGCAAGCCGCGGCCGCCGAGTTTGTCCGCATGACGCGTTTCGACCCGTTGCACAGCGCCGAGACCGAACAGGAGCTCTACCGCCGCCTGCCGGCGGTGCTGGCGGCGTTGCAGCAGGAGCAGGCCGCGACCATCGCGATCCCGGGGGGACATTCCCATTACAGCGTCAGCCTGATGCGCGGGATGCTTCTGGAGATCGCCCGGCCGGTGTACGACGAACTGCTGGCCGCCGTGCACGATGCTCGGCGACGCCACGCCGCTCCCGGAACGGCGGCGGCTGTGGAGATCTCCCAGCGCGTGGCGCGGCTGCCCGGGATCCGTGAGCGCCTGGCCCAGATGCCGGACACCCGGGTCGTGGAGCTGCCGGCCGGTGCGGCCGCCCTGGCGCTGCCCGCCTTGTGGCGGGAGCTGACGGAGGGCCGGCGGACGGCCGGCGCCTCCTTTTTCAGTAGCCGCCCGTGGAGCGCAGCGGCGCGTTCGTCGGCATCGGACCAAGTGCTGTCAACGCCGTGTCCGACCCATCTGCTCTACCGCAACCTGGCCTACCCCATCACCGCAAACCCGCTCACGATCGGAACGGTCCCCCCGGCCGAAGGCCACGGCATCCGCATCGAGGGGGATCCCGGCGGCATCGACCCCCGGCACTGCACCGTTCACCTCCAAGCCGGACAGGCCGTGCTCACGGATCTCAGCTCCAGCGGCACCTTTTTAAACGACCGGCGCGCCGGAGGCCTCGAGGCGCTGAAGGTCGGCGACGCCATCCGCGTGGCGAAAACCGCCGAGGCCATCATAGTGATCGCGTGTCTGGACCGCAATGAAGCGTAGAAAACTCACCGTCTTCAGCATTTCCTTCATCGACTGCATCTGCTGCGGCCTGGGGGCCATGATCCTGCTGTTCGTAGTGGTCAACTCCCAGAACGCCGCCCAGCGCCAGCGCGTCACCGAGGACCTCAGCTCCGAGACCGACCGCTGGGAGCGGGAGGTGCTGGAAGGCCGGCGCAATCTCGTCCAGGCCCGCAACACCCTCGATGAGATCACCGCCGAGCTGGCGCAAACCGAGGGGCTTTCCCGGAAAATTCTGCAGACACTCTCCGCCAAGCGCCTCGAGCTGGCCGACCGCGACCAGCAGACCCTGGCGTCGCGGGAGCACGTGAACAAGCTCAAGGCGGATCTCAAGTCCCTGGAGGAAGACGTGAAGCGGCTGCAGGCTGGGGCCAAGCGCGAGGAGGAGCTGGGCCGGAACCTGCGGCCCTTCCCCGGCCAGGGCGACCGCCAGTACCTGACCGGCCTGAAGATGGGCGGCCAGCGCATCCTGATCCTGGTGGATGCCTCCGCCAGCATGCTGGACGACACCGTGGTGGGCGTCATCCGGCGCCGCAATATGAGCAGCGCCGAGAAGCTGCGTGCTCCCAAATGGCGGCAGGCCGTGGCCACCGTCGACTGGCTCACCGCCAATCTCCCGCAGGCCAGCCGCGTCCAAGTTTACGTTTTCAACGAGTCCGCCGGGCCGCTGCTGGAGGGCACTCAGGGGACGTGGCTTGAGGCCGGGGACATCGAGCGCCTGAACCAGGCGGTGGAAAAGCTGCGCCGCCTGACGCCCGAAAAAGGCACGAGCCTCATCAACGCCTTCGAAGCCTTGGCCAGGATGTCGCCGGCGCCGGACAACATTTTTCTGCTGACCGACGGGCTTCCGACCATGGGCAAGGACAAGCCTTGGGGCAGCCGCGTCTCGGCCGATAAGCGGCTGAGCCTCTTTCGCGAAGCCATGAAGCGGCTGCCGGCAGGGCTGCCGGTCAACGTGATCCTGTTTCCCATGGAGGGGGACCCCATGGCTGCCAGCGAGTTTTGGCGCCTGGCCGCCGACACGCGCGGGTCCTTCATGTGCCCGGCGAAGGATTGGCCGTGAAAAAAAGGGACCGCGACGTCGAAATCTTCAGCCTGTCGTTTCTGGACTGCATCTGCTGCGGGTTCGGGGCGATGATCCTGCTGTTCGTGCTCTCCAAGTTCTCTGCGCCGCAGCAGATCGAGGCGTCCAAGGTCGATTTCAGGGCCCGCATCGAGCGGCTCGAGGAGGAACTGCACGAGATCCGGGGCGAAACCGACATCCTCAACCGGGAGCTCACCGCCAAGCGCGAGCAGCTCTCCCAGGAAAAGAAACGGCTGGCCCGCCTGCAGGGCGACATTTCCGCGATCGAAGGCCGCTTCGCGGCCTCCAAGGGAGATGCCGAGGTCCAGAACATCATCGAGGGGCAGCTCGCCCGAGCCCTGCAGGAACTCACCGAGGAGCAGAAGCGGCTCCAGCGGCTGCAGCCCCGCCGCAGGGCCGACGGCCAGGTCGGCGGCATCCCCGTGGACAGCGAATACATCATCTTCGTCATCGACACATCCAACAGCATGCAGCGCGGCGCCTGGCCGCTGGTACAGAAGAAGCTCCAGGAAACCCTCGAGGTCTATCCCCAGGTCAAGGGCCTGCAGGTCATGAACGACGACGGCATCTACATGTTTTCGCAGTACGAGGGCAAATGGATCCCGGACACCGCCGGCCGCCGGCGCATCATCCTTTCCACCCTCGGCTCCTGGCAGCCGTTCAGCAACAGCAGCCCGGTGGAGGGCATCGTCGAAGCCATCCGCGGCTTTAACGCCGCAGACAAGCGCATCAGCCTGTATGTTTTCGGAGACGAATTCAGCGGGGCGGCCATCCAGCCCGTGCTGGACGAGGTGGACCGCATGAACCGTTCAACGGGCGGCGCCGAGCGCCGGGTGCGCATCCATGCGGTGGGCTTCCCGACGGTGATCGAACGCACCCAGCAGCCGGGCAACACCGGCCAGCGCTTCGCCACCCTGATGCGCGCCCTGTGCTACCGCAACGGGGGGACGTTCGTGGGGCTTAACAGCACGCGGCCGTGAGAAAGAGCATAGGGCAGAGAGCATAGAGTTAAAAGAGAATTCTGCCAACATAGTAATTTGAATGTGTCGCGGCGGTTGACATCCCGTTCAACTTCATATTAAAAAGTATTATCCTGTCCTAAACTCGCTTCCTTTCCTCTTTCTGCGGCATGGTTTTCCGCGCGGCCCCGCGTGCGAACTCAACCGGAAGGAGGCTTCATGAGCGCCGAAACTCCGATTCCTGCCATCGCGCTTCTGGCCGGCATTATCTTCGTCGGCCTCGGCCTTTCACCCCTTTCATCAGGAGGATCCGACATGGCCATCACTATCACATCTTCCGCGTTCACCGAAGGGGCGATGATCCCCAAGAAGTACACCTGCGATGCCGAAGACATCTCCCCCGACCTGAAATGGTCCGGCGTGCCGCAAGGCGCCAAGCGCCTGGCCCTGATCTGCGACGACCCGGACGCCCCGGTCGGCACCTGGGTGCACTGGGTGCTGTTCAACATCCCGGCCGACGTCACCGCCCTTCCGGCCGGCCTCCCGGCCGATGCGACGCTCAAAAACGGCGCCCGCCACGGCAAGAACGACTTCCGCAAGCTCGGCTACGGCGGCCCCTGCCCTCCCGGCGGCACCCACCGCTACTATTTCAAGCTCTACGCCCTCGACACCGTGCTCACCCTGGAGAGCGGCAGCACCAAGGCCCAGCTCCTGGCCGCCATGAAAGGCCACATCCTGGCCGAGGGGCAGCTGATGGGGAGGTACAAGCGCTGATCCGGCTTTACCGCAAAAGCATTATACCCTTACCAAAAGGGAGGGAGGCCATGAAGGCGAAAAAGAGTATCGCCGTCAGGAAAGAGACCGTGCACAGGGCGGTAAAGAGGGAACTCCGGGCGGACGACCAGAAGCCGGAAGGAGGCCAGCTGACGGCGTATAATCTCCAGAACGAGCAGATGGAGCGCTTCCTTGTGACCGGCGAATATTCCGGTCTGGTCGAGGACTACTTCGGCACCGAGGATTACCATGAGATCCGGGAGCTTGTCCAGAAGGCGAAACGCAGGGGCGGTGGGCCTCGGGTGTTGATCCTCCCCGGCATCATGGGGTCGAAGCTCGGCAAGCGCCGGTCCTTTCCAATTCCCGATGACGTCGTTTGGTTCGATCCCGTGGATATTGCCGCCGGAAAGATGTCCGACCTTTCCCTCAACTCCGGCCAGCGATTCGACCCGTTGGGGGTGATCCTCCTTTTCTACCTCAAGCTCAAGCTGAGGCTTGAAATCGCCGGCTTTGATGCCGATTTTCTTCCCTTCGACTGGCGCCTGGGACTCGATCGCTTAGGCGCAACCGTTGCGGTGCAAATCGCAAAAGAGAAAGCGGAGCAGGTGTACATTGTCGCCCACAGCATGGGAGGTCTTGTTGCCAGGGCCGCCATCGCCCGGGTGAAGCAGAAAGTGGGGCGTTTCGTCATGCTCGGCACGCCGAACTTCGGCTCCTTTGCGCCGGTTCAATGCATCCGTGGAATCTATGACATGGTCAAGAAACTCGCCTTTCTTGACGCCAGCCACAGTCCAAAAGACATCGCCGCGGAGGTTCTCAATACCTTTCCGGGGCTATACCAGATGCTGCCATCACCGAAAAAGTTCGCCGCCATCAATCTCTTCGATCCCGCTCAGTGGCCGAGGGATAGACCTCAACCCGCAAAGGAGCTTCTCGCTGAAGTGGTGCCGGCTCAGGAGAAACTCGCCCCGGGCGGCGAAGGGTTCTATCTCATTGCGGGCGTGAACCAGGAAACGGTCACCAACCTGAAGCGTATTGGCGATCAATTCAGCTATGAGATTTCTCTCGAAGGAGACGGAACGGTCCCACTTTCCTTTGCCGAGCTTCCGGGTGCAACGACCTACTACATTGAGGAATCCCATGGAAGTCTCCCGAACAACCGCGTCGTGGCGCGCGCCGTGGCCGACATTCTCGCCACCGGCAGGACCGAGACGCTGCCCGATACGCGGCCATCGTCCAGAAGAGGAATCATACGGTCCGACACCGATGACGCTTTAAGCGACAAATCCCCCTATGAAGGGCGCCGGGGTAGAACACTCAGCCGCCGCGAGACTCGGCAGGTTCTCGATGGGTTTTTATCGGCGGAGTCCCGCGAATCGTGGCGACCGGAGCCGGAGGACGGAAAAGCGCCGACCTCCGTCGGAGAATTGGCGTCTCCCATCCAGAGCGTCGTTGTGGGGAGGCGGCGGCAGCAGCGAATCGAGATCCGGTTGGCCCTGGGGGACATCGGGGGGGTGGATGCCCAGGCGATTGTCCTCGGCCTCTTTCGCGACGTGTCGCCGACAGGGCCAGCGAAAGCTCTCGATGCCCAGCTCGGCGGCGCGATCAGCGAGTTTACGACCAGACGGATGTTCAGCGGCAACGTCGGTGAGGTTTTCATGCTGCCCACCACGCGCCACACGCTCCGCTCCGATATGGTTCTATTCGTGGGCCTCGGACCCTTCGACCGTTATAGCGAGCAGATCCTGCAGATCGCCGCCGAAAACGTTGTGCGCAGCCTCATCCAGGGGCGGATGGACGAGTTGGCGACGGTCCTCCTGGGTGCCGGCTCCGGCGAGGGGATTCTATCGGCTCTATCGAATTTGCTCGCTGGATTTCTGAAAGGACTCAAGGATGCGGACCGGGACCGCCGCTTTCGGCGAATCACCATCTGCGAGCTCGACCGGGACCGATTCGCGGCCATACGACAGGGGCTTTATCGACTTGCCGGAACGCCGCTCTTCGAGGATGTAGAAGTGACCTTCGACGAGACAACGCTCCCGGCGGCGGCCGCAGCTGAACCGTATCGAGGCATTCCCGGCAGACGGGACCCCGTCTATCTGATTGTGCGGCAGGAAGGTGATCCACGGGGAATCCAGAATTACCGCTGTTCCTTGCTGAGTGCCGGCGGCAAGGCGACTGTTGTTACGAGCACGAATCAGCTGGCCAAGGGCGATCTCGACCGCCATCTCAAACTCATCGAGGGCAACGGGTTCTCGACCGACACCCTCGAGGCTTTCGGCAGCCGCCTCGCCAACATGATTCTGGCCCAAGACCTTCAGACGGTGCTCGGGGCGATGCGCGACCGGCACTTGGTCGTCGTCCACGATGCGGACTCCTCAAGGATTCCCTGGGAGACGATCTCGATCGGTTCTTCGAACCATCTCTGGTCACCGGCGAAGGAGACGGGGATAAGCCGTAGGTATATTGCCGAAAATCTCTCCGTGGCCAAGTGGCTTGAGGAGCGGCGTCAGGACGCGATGCTCAACCTGCTCCTGGTGGTGAATCCGACCCTCGATCTTGACGGGGCTGAGAAGGAGGGCCAAAGGATCCAGGCGCTCTTCCAGGGCAACCCGGCGGTGAAAATCGACGAGCTGAAAGGCGCGGAGGCAACCTTACTGGCCGTCAAGCGAGCCTTCCAGTCGGGCAAATACGACGTGGTGCACTACGCCGGCCATGCCTTCTTCGACCCGAACGCCCCCGCCAAAAGCGGCATCCTGTGTCATGGAAGACACGTCCTGAGCGGCCGCGAGATCGCCGACATCGGGTGCCTTCCGACCCTGATCTTCTTCAATGCCTGCGAGGCGGCCAGGATTCGGAAAAGGCTGGAGCTCAAAAAACCGGAGCTGGACATCACGCGCCGGATCGAGCGAAACGTCGGCCTCGCCGAGGCCTTCCTGCGGGGAGGCGTGGCCAACTATGTCGGCACCTATTGGCCGGTCGGCGACAAGTCGGCCAAAGACTTCTCGGAAACCTTCTATACGGACCTTATCAAGGGCAAAACAATCGGATGTGCGCTCACGAACGGGCGAAAGGCGATCTCAGGCGATTCCATCGACTGGGCCGACTACATCCACTACGGCGACTTCAACTTCACCCTAAAGGAGGTTTAGGTCGACGGGGTTTCCCCCTCGCAAGCGACTGACAAGGAGGCATGGCCATGACGGGAACCTGCTTCGTCGTGATGGGATTCGGCAAGAAGACCGACTTCGAAAGCGGTCGGACGATAGATCTCGATAAATCCTACAAGAACGTCATCAAGCCGGCAGTTGAAGCTGCCGGGTTAAAGTGCCTTCGGGCCGACGAGATTGTGCATTCCGGCGTGATCGATCTGCCGATGTACGAGCAACTCCTGAACGCGGAGGTCGTCGTCGCCGACCTCTCGACCAACAACAAAAACGCGTTCTACGAGCTGGGAGTGCGCCACGCTCTGCGACCCCACACGACACTAGTGATCTGCGAGGATGGGGTGAAGGCGTTTCCCTTCGACATTAACCATGTAGTGGTGCGTCAGTATCACCATCTGGGCGAAGACATCGGCTACAGCGAAGTAGAGAGAGTCCGCAAGGTGCTCACCGATGCGCTCACCGATATCCTCTCCAAGAGTCCCTCCAACCGCATGGACAGCCCAGTATACACGTTTTTACCGGCGCTGACACCACCGGGCCTCAGTTCACGGCATTTCGCTGCAGTTGCGCCTGCGGCTGGCCCATCACCGGCTTCCTCCGGACCGATCGCGGCAACGCCATCGGCGGCTACCCACAGCATTTTGATGCAGCAGGTGGAAGAAGCGGAGAAGGACCAAGATTTTGTCAAAGCCAAGACTCTGCTCGAAGCCATCCGTGACTTGATGAGGATAGATACGATCGCACAGAGCCGCCCGGAAGACCCTTACATCATTCAGCGCTTGGCTTTCCTTACTTACAAAAGCAAGCATCCGACGGCGGAGGCGGCCCTGATGAAGGCGCGCGAGCTTCTGATAACGCTCAACCCCGCCACGTCAAACGACACCGAGACGCTCGGCTTGTGGGGTGCGGTCCACAAGCGGCTCTGGGAGGCAACAGCGAACACCTCCGATCTCAACGAGGCGGTCCGTGCGCACGAACGGGGATTCTACCTGCGCAACGATTACTACAACGGCATCAACCTTGCCTACCTGCTGAACGTCCGTGCGGGCCAGACTTCTGATATGGCTGAAGCGGTCACCGACTTCGTTCTCGCTCGACGCGTTCGCCGGGAAGTCATTTCCATCTGCGACGAGTGGCTATCTTCTAATCCTGAGCCCTCCGACAGCGCGGCCAACCCGCAGGCGGTCAACCAATTTTGGGCCAGTCGCTACTGGGTGCTCGCCACCCGCGGTGAAGCGATGTTCGGGATGGAAGACCCGAGCGCCAATCAGCAACTAGACGCGGCCTACGCGACAGCTCCCAAGGAATGGATGAAGAAGACGACGCAGGAACAGATTGCAAAACTTGCAGCGCTTATCGCAAAGTCTCCGCTGAAGCACCTGCATACCGACGGCTGAGGATCGAAGACTCTATCCTCATAAGAAGCAGCAAATTGGAGGTATGAAATTTATGACTACACGCCGACGTTATCGAAAAAAGGCCGACCAATTTGTGGTCGCTGTCAAGCTGGGATTGGACACCCCGGGATTCACCTACCGCAAGTGGGGCGCCGAGCAGAAATGCAAGGCCGGCGACTGGCTGCTTGACAACAATGGGGACGTGTACACGGTCGATGCCGGGGTATTTTCCAAGACTTACCGCAGCGTCGGCCAGGGCATCTACGTCAAGACCACGCCGATATGGGCGGAAAAGGCGACCCAGCCCGGCAGCGTGGCGACCAAGGAAGGCCGATCCCACTACAATGCGGGAGACTACCTGGTCTCCAACAACGAGGACGGCACCGACGGCTACTGCATCAGCGCCGCCAAGTTCGAGTCGATGTACGAACTAGATGAAAGGAGGTAGTATGTCAGCTGAACTCATGAGGTATTTCAATAAACAGCCGCGGCTGGGAGCGCTCAGCACGGCCAGCAAGGACGGCAAGGTCAATTCGGCCTACTTCGGCTCGCCCCACATGGTGGATGAAAAGACAATCCTGATGGGGTTGGCCAAGAACCGCACCTTAGCTTATCTTCAGGAAAATCCCCACGCCGTCTTTATGATCTTGGAGCCGGGCAAAACCATCTCCGAGTGGAAGGGCGTGAGGATTTATGTCAAAATGACCGATTGCGCGACCTCCGGGGAAAAGTTTGACAAAATGAAGGCCAAGATAGCGGCCGCCGCCGGAGAGGCTGCCGCCAAAATGATCCATGCAGCCGTGGCCTTCGACGTGCAGGAAATCCGCCCGGTGGCGGATTTCGGGCAGGGCTGGGAAAAGTCCATCGGCTGACGCCGATCGATGCAGGGCATCTGTTCGGGTGTGGCCGATTCGGGGCAGCCGGATCTGCTGTAAGATCATGGCGGCGTAGAATTATTTGAATTCGAACCCCACCAGCGT
>Ga0316619_10000092_pt1 | contig 13804 bp, 11 predicted proteins | sample OWC_Aug_M1_C1_D4_FD_207659 | JGI IMG/M metagenome (GOLD analysis project Ga0316619, IMG submission 207659) | Wetland soil microbial communities from Old Woman Creek delta, Ohio, United States - OWC_Aug_M1_C1_D4_B | ecosystem: Environmental > Terrestrial > Soil > Wetlands | place: USA: Ohio...
CGAGAACTAGGTGAGCTGCGTCCAGGAGGCCTCGATCACGAACAGGCTGTCGGGTCCCGGGGCGATGGCGCTGGGGTTGTTCGTGTCCCGGTATTCCCGCTCGACCTGGCCGGCGCGATCGAGTCGCGTGACGCGGTGCTGGGCAGTCTCCAGCACCCAGACCTGCCGTCCCCGGGATATCACCGCCCGCGGGCGGGACGGGAACGGCCCCAGCTGGGGGCCGCGCGGTCCGTCGAGGGTCAGCCGCTCCACCGCGAAGGGGGCCCGGGGCGCCGCGAGGGGCGTCCCCGCCAGGATCCAGAGACCGCCCTCCTCCTCGTCATCGAAGCCGAGAATCCGCTCGAGCTGGATGGGCTGGCTGCGGCGCAGGACGGTCCCGTCCCCCCGCACCTCGGCCAGCTGCACCGTGGCGCTGTAGTGCGCCTCGCCGCGCAGCGTCCGCAGCGTTCCATCCTCCGGGTGCACGACGGCCCCCAGGAGGCGCACCGCCACCTCGGCCGACCCGATTTCCTTCCCCGATCCATCGAAGACAAAGATCTCCGTCCGGGGCTGCTGATCCGCAGGGAATGTCCCCCGCCGGTAGTCCGGCTCCCGGGGGGCGACGACCACGAGCCGGTCCCGTGGCTCGTCCAGGTCGAAACTCATCTGGTGGCTGAAGCTGACACCCGCCAGCCGGACATCTGTGAGGTAGCGGTGCCCCAGGAACCCCTGGCGGAGGCCCACCCGCACGAAGCTTGGGGAGGTGAGCTGCCCGAGCCCCCGGTCCTCGATGGCGATGGAGCACGGGAAATCCAGCTCGATCAGGACCGTGGGCTGACCGACGGACGCGATCAGCCCCCGGCCACGCGCCATCCGGAACCCGCGGGCCTCGGGTCCCGTGACCGTGCCCGGGATGGTGAAGCCCGCACCCGTGAATCCCGGGTCGGACCTCCAGCCCCGGCGCTCCACGCGCACGAGGCGGGGCCGCTTGCCGGGATCCGCCGCGAAGTACACGAGCACCCGATCCCCTGGCGAGAGCCGTTCGGCCGGCAGCTGGGCGTCCGGCCCGCTCAGGCTGACGGCCGGCTCGCCGTGGATGTAGGCACCGCGGAACGGATCCCTCTGCGCATAGGCCTGGGGGATCTCCAGGTCCAGGGGGACGCTGCCGTCGAGGGCCCGGTTGACCTCCTGGTAGGCCACGACCCACCCCAGAACCGCCATCTGGGCTGCGATCAGGCCGTACATCAGGAGGCGGCGCGTGCCGGACCGGCGCACGGAATGGTTCATGCCGGTGCCCCCGTGAACTGCCGCACGATCCGCCGGCGCACCCGCTCGATCCAGATGCCGCCCGCGATCAGCGTGGCGCCCCCGATGATGAAGAAGAGCGACTTGGGCATGGCGTCCCAGAAGTACTCGTAGAACCGGGTGTAGAGGTTGACGGCGAAGAACACGAGGCTGGTGTTGAGGACCACCGGGCTCTCCCAGGCGATCCCGAGGTAGATGCCGGCCGAGGTGAGCAGGGTGAGGAGCCCGATGAACCAGACCTCCCGCCGGCCCGGGACCCAGGCGATGAAGGTGCTCAGCACCATGAGGATCATGAGGAAGAGGACGCCGAGGACCGGCGGGTCCGTCAGCCGCGTGCGCCGCCAGCGCAGGTGGATGATCACCAGGGTCGCGGCCGCCACCACGTAGGGGGCGTACAGCATCACCCAGACGAGGCCCGGGGCGCTCCAGGTCACCATCCGGAACTCCCGCTGGAGGTCGTGGATCGAGAGGACGAGCGTCGAGAGATAGATCAGCAGCAAGCCCACCAGCGCGTAGGCCGCGCCGAAGCGGCGATCGCCGAGCCAGGCGTGGATTCCCGCCATGGCCGCCAGGCAGGCCCCCAGGCCGATGAAGTGAAACGGCCGGCCCAGGTAGATCCAGTAGCCGCCCCAGAGATACCCCACCTCGGCCCCGAACCAGGCCGCGATCCCGATCAGCCCCAGGAACAGGATCAGGCGGGAGCGGAGCAGGTAGGCGGCCGCCAGCCAGACCATCCAGTCCAGCAGCAGGGACCAGGCGTGCTCGGCGGTGAGGTCATAGATCAGCGCCAGGAGGAGGATGTCCACCCCGAACATGACGCAGCCCAGGAAGACCAGCGCCAGGCCCAGCGTGGGGAAGTGCCAGCGGCCCTCTTGCGTGAGCTCGAACCCGACCAGGTAGAAGAACAGCGTCAGCGCGAAGAGGCTGATGACCTTCCCGGCCCGTCCGAACTCGATCCAGTTCGAGGCAAAGAAGATAACCAGCCCGGCCGCCAGGATGATGGCCCCGAGATTGATGAGCAGGCTGACGCCCCGGCCGAGCTTGCGCTCCGCCGCCAGGGCCGTGGCGGGAGGGCCCGCCGGGGCAGGGGCGGAGGGCAGCGAGACCTGGGCGCTCAGCGTTTCGTGCTGTTCTGCGCTGATGAGGCCCTGGCCGCGCCACGACGCCAGGGCCTCGCGCAGGATCTGTTCGCGACCCTCCGGGGACACCTCAAAACGATCCGTCATGGCCACGCTCGGCCGTCACCCATCATTCGTTCCTCTCGGTTGTCCACGCCAAGATCGCAGGCGGCTGGGTGCGAGCATGGTTGACTATGGTGCAATCGAGAAGATCCTGCCTGCCGCTCTCGGCAACTCGACGGCCGTGAAAAGCTTCTCCGGGTAGAGGTAATCTTCCCCTGTCTCGTCGATGACGCGGAGGAGCTTGTGTTTGGCAGCAGTCGAGTCTGGGAGAATCCTGTAGATCTTCCGCACGACCAGGGAGCTTCTATAGCCCTCGTTGCCAAGGCATACGACGTAGTGTGTTTCCTTCCCTCGCTGCTTCATGGCTTCACACCCAGTATGCGTTTCACCTTGAGTTCCCGTCTCCCGATCCCATGGGCCTCGTACCAGTGCACCTCGGCCCAGCACACGGCCCCATCGGGAAGCCGGACTCTCGCCTCCCCCTTCCACTTCCTCCACCGCCCCGGTCCATAAATCCTGCGCAGCCTACCGATGTCCCGGATGCGATTGCCGGCTGCGATCGTTTGGCGCTTGGTGATGGCTCCAACGATCTCAAACCACACCGCCATCCCTCACCAGGCTGCTCAAAGCAGCCTGCTACCCCGCCAGCTTCGTCCAGGGGACGTAGGGCAGCCGGTGCGCCAGCGCCACGGGCTGATTCGTGACGTGGCCCCGCACGACGTTCAGGCCCCGGGCGATCTCGATGTTGTCCCGCGCGGCCTGGACCCAGCCCTTGTCGGCGATCTCCAGCGCGTACGGGAAGGTGGCGTTGGTCAGGGCAAAGGTCGAGGTGCGGGCGAATGCCCCCGGCATGTTGGCCACGCAGTAGTGCAGGATCCCGTCCACGAAGTAGACCGGGTCGCTGTGGGTGGTGGGGCGGGTGGTCTCGCAGCAGCCGCCCTGGTCCACGGCCACGTCCACGATCACCGCACCCGGCCGCATCAGCTTCAGCATCTCCCGGGTCACGAGGCGGGGCGCCTTGGCCCCGTGGATCAGCACCGCGCCGATGAGGACATCCGCCCGGCGCAGGCATTCCTCCAGGCTCATCCGGTTGGACATGAGCGTGGTGACGTTGTCCGGCATGACCTCGTCGAGGTAGCGCATCCGGACGGGATTGATGTCCAGCAGGTAGACCCAGGCCCCCATGCCCGCCGCCACCTTGGCGGCGTTGTAGCCGACGATCCCGCCCCCCAGGACGATCACGGTGGCTGGAGGGACGCCCGGCACCCCGCCCATCAGCACGCCCCGGCCGCCCAGCGGCCTGGCCAGGTAGTAGGCCGCGATGTGCGCGGCCATCTTGCCCGCCACCTCGCTCATCGGCTCCAGCAGCGGGAGCCGGCCGTCCACGGCCTCCACCGTCTCGTAAGCGATCCCGATGATCTTGCGGCGCAGGATGGCCTTGGTCTGCTCCGGATCGGGGGCCAGGTGCAGGTAGGTGAAGAGGACCTGCTCGGGCTGCAGCAGGTTGTACTCGGGGGGCAAGGGCTCCTTGACCTTGAGGATCATCTCGGCGTCCTTGAAGACCTGGCGCGCGCTGCTCACGATCCTGGCCCCCGCGGCCTCGAACGCCTGATCGGCAATGCCGGAGCCGAGGCCGGCACCCTTCTGGACCAGTACCCTGTGGCCGCGGGTCACCAGGGCCTGGACACAGGCGGGGATGGCCGCGACGCGGTTCTCGTTGTCCTTGATCTCCTTCGGAACCCCGATGATCATGGCTGCCCCCATTGAAGAGTGGCAATTGGGCAATTTGGCAATCGGGCAATTGGGAAACGCGCCCGCATCAGACAACGACGCGCGATCTGACCAATTGACCGATGGGGCGATGCCGATGGCCCCTGTTCGCGAACACCCCCTCCCTCGCCAAATTGACCAGTTGCCCAATGGACCAATTGCCTTCTTACCGCCCCCAGTCCCGCGGGTACCGGAAGTCCCGGTCGATGGTGCGGGCCGAGATCTTGGCGATCACCGGCAGCCGCCGCTTGTACTGGGAGCCCTGCACCTTCCGGTACACGGCCCGGACGAACTCCTCCGAGAAGGCCCCCTGGGTCACGAGGTCGGGCACTTCGTACCGGCAGTCTACCAGCAGGTAGAGGACCCGGTCGACCTCCTCGTAGGTGAAGCCCAGCTCGGCCTCGTCGGTCTGCCCCACCCAGAGATCGGCGCTGGGCTGTTTCTCGACGATCACCGGGGGGATGCCCAGGTGGCGGGCGAGCTGCCGGACCTGCGTCTTGTAGAGATCCCCCAGGGGATTGAGCGCGGAGGCCATGTCCCCGTACAGCGTGCCGTAGCCCAGCAACAGCTCCGTCTTGTTGCTGGTCCCCAGCACCAGGGCGTTCAGCCGCGCCGAGTGGTCGAAGAGGATCGTCATCCGCTCGCGGGCCATCTTGTTGCCCCGGCGCATCGTGTCGGCGTCCGGGAACAGACCGAAGTAGGCATCCACCATGGGGGTGATGTCCACGCTCAGGCTCTGGATCCCCAGGGCCTTGACGACCAGCGCGGCGTGGGCCGCGCTCTCGGGGTTCGAGGTGCGGTAGGGCATCAGCAGGGCCGTGACCTGCTCGGCCCCCAGCGCCTCGGCGGCGAGGTAGGCCGCCAGGGCGGAGTCCACGCCCCCCGACAGGCCCAGGATCACCCGCGCGAACCCGGCCTTGCGGACCTCGTTGTCGATGAATCCGGTCAGGATCCGGCGGACCGCCTCGCAGTCGATCTGCATGCTGTTCATGGGTCAGTCCACCTGCCCGCCCGCGGCCCGCTCTCGCAGCCGCAGGATGCGCGCCAGCTCGCGCTGGGTCAGCTCCAGCCGCTCGTCGCGGAGAAGGGGGTTGGCGATCCGCGCCCGGCGCAGCGCGCCGGGGTCGAGCTCCGCCACCACCAACGCCTCCTCGAGGTAGGCCGCCTTCTCCACCGTTTCGCCCGTGGGGCCGACCACCTCCGACCCGCCCCAGAAGCAGGCACCGTCCTCGTAGCCCACCCGGTTGGCGTAGAGGACATAACACGTGAACAGGTCGCCGTAGGCGCGGACGACCCGCTCCCAGGTGCTCGCGTTCTGGAACGGCTGCCCGGCCCCCGGGCCGCGCCCGGGGCTGGCCGAGGGGCAGATGAGGATCTCCGCGCCGTCCCAGGCCGCGATCCCGGCCGCCGCGGGGTGCCACATGTCCTCGCAGATCAGGATCGCCAGCCGGCCCAGCGCAGTCTCGAAGGCCCGCACCGCGCCGCCCGCGGCGAGATAGCGCTGCTCGTCGAAGATGCCGTACGTGGGCAGGTACACCTTGCGGTGGATGTGGCGGACCTCGCCGCCCTCGAGGTAGGCGGCTGCGTTGTGGAAGCGGTGGCCCGACCCCTCCTCCACGAAGCCGACCACCATGGCGATGCGCTGGCTCAGGCCGCGCAGCGGATCCAGGAGGGCCGCCCCCTCGGTCAGCGCCACCGAGGGCACCTGGTCCTTGAGGAAGTACCCGGTGAGGCTCAGCTCGGGGAAGATTAGCAGGTTCGCCGCCTGGGCGATCGCCTCACGAGCCACCCGCTCGTGGAGGGCCAGATTCTTGTGCACATCCCCCAGGACCGGCGCGATCTGGGCCACGGCGACACGCGATCGGCGCATACACCCCCCATGGCGGCGCAGGACTTGAATTGACACTGTCGCGGGATGCTACTACACTTCCGGACGCAACTCAACCGGGGCTGCCTGCCCCCAGCCCGCATTCTTCGCGGATACGGCCCGCGCAGAATGCGGGCTTAAGAAGAGCCCTTGTGGGCAGCGGTCCGGGACGGATCAGGCATCGCCGGTGTCCCGTGATGTTGCACCCCGCCCGCGGGACGGGTACCCGGTCTGCCCACCACCAGGTATCCTCGCGGTGCAGGCGGCAGTGGCACCTAGTCGGCTAAGCCCGGATCATTCACGGGCTTCTTCGTGAATGAGCCGGGCTAGGAGGAGCGGCATGGTCAGCGTCGACGACGCGGTGCTCGCGGCTTTGCGCCAGTGCCTCACCGACGACGATCCCGGCGTCCGGGAGGCGGCGGCGGAGAGCCTGGAGCGGCTGGACACGCTGGGCCGGCTCGAGGACCTGCTGCCCACCCTGGATTCCCCGGATCCGGCCGCCGTGATCCGTAGCCTGCACGTCCTGGCGGACCTGGGCCACGAGCAGGCACTGGCCGGCCTCATCCGCGCCTTCCGGAACCCACGCCCTGACCTCCGGGCCACGGCCGTGCGGCTCCTGGGCGAACGACGGGACGCCCGCGCCGTCGGCCCCCTGATGGAGATGCTGGATGATCCGAGCGTGGACGTCCGCATCCTGGCGGTCGAGGCGCTGGGGCACTTCGGCGACCGGCGCCTCACGGATGTCCTGCTCGCCCAGCTGGGGGACCCGAACCCCGAGCTCCGCGGCAAGGTGATCGAGACGCTGGAGCGGCTCACCGACCCCAAGGCGCGGGATGCGCTGCTCCCCTTGCTGCAGGACCCGGATGCGGGAATTCGGCGCCGCGCAGCCCGCGCGCTCGGGCGCCTGGAGGCGGGCGCGGAGCCCGGAGAATTCACGCAAGGGCGCGTGAACTCTCCGGGCTCAAGCATCGACGGCCAATTCTGAGAATCCCAATGGCGGAGCGGCACCTCACCCCACCTGGCGGCCCGACACGAGGAGTGGGTGCGTGCTTGGTCATTGAGAATTGGGATTTGGTCATTTGAGCCGGAGGCTTCACGAACGGCTTCGTGAAGGCTCCGGATCAGGCTGCTGGGGGGTCGACCTCCGTGCCGAGCGAGGTCATGTACTTGGCCACGTCGAAGCCCTTGCTGGCGGGATCCACGGCCATGATGACGGTCCGGCGGAACTGCCCGGTGCCGGGATCGCGCTCCGCCGTGTCCATGTCCAGCGGCTCGTCCACCCGGCGGCCGGTCCGGTCGAAGAGGACGCGGACCACCGGGCGCGAGCTGTCGGTCGGATTGGGCTTCATCACCACGGCCAGCTCGCCGGAGCTGACCCGGACCAGGGTCCCCACCGGATAGATCCCTACCAGCCGGATGAAGGCGTCCAGCAGCTTGGGGTCGAACACCGTCCCCGACAGGCTCTGCATCCGCGCCATGGCCCGGGTGGGCTCGAAGGCGTTCTGGTAGACGCGAGCCGTCGTGATGGCGTCGTAGGTGTCCACGACCTGGGCGATCATCCCGAAGAACCCCTGCTCCTTCCCGGTGTCCGACTTGGGATAGCCCTTGCGGTCGTAGCGCAGGTGGTGTTCCAGGATGACCTCGAGGGCCACCGCCCCCACGGCCCCCATCTTGGACACGATCTCGGCCCCGTCCGGCGGGTGCCGCTGCACCAGCTCCCATTCCTCGTCGGTCAGCCCACGCGGCTTCTGGTAGATGGACTCGGGCCAGTGCACCTTGCCGATGTCGTGCAGGAACGCGCCCAGCCCCAGCTCGCGCAGGGTGTCCGTGTCCAGCCCCAAGCTCTGCCCCAGCGCGATGGACAGGACGCCGACGTTCACCGAGTGATTGAAGAGGTACTCGTCGTAGCTCTTGATGGTGGTCAGGGCCAGCATGACGTTCTGGTGCTGGAGCGTGCCATCCACCAGGCCGGCGACCGTCGTCCGCGCCTCGGTCAGCGAGGGGATCTTCCCCAGCCGGGCCTCGGTCAGGATCCGGCGGGCGGAGTCCACCGCATCGCGGTAGACGGCCAGGCTCCGCCGGAACGCCGCCTCGTCGTCCTCGGCCACCTCCGTCGTCGGCGGCTTGTGGGACAGCCGGATCTGCTTCACACCCCTCGCGGCCAGGACCTGGTCCACGGGGCCGAGCTTCTTGAAGGCATCCAGGGCCATCGCCAGCACCTGGACGCACTGGGACACGTCCTCGGGCCGGCAGCCGCGGTGGAACTCGATGTTGCCGACCCCCCGCTCCTCCAGCCGGGCCGCAAAGGCCATGGCGATGGGCTCGGTGCCGGTGAAGGGCAGATCCAGCGCCACCAGCGCATGGTCCACCACGCCGATGACGAGGACCTCCATCTCCTTGTGGATGACCTCGAGATCTTTGAAGATGCGGGAGACGAACTGGGCGGCCGTGGGATGGGTAGGCGGATACAGGCCGGCGCTCTTCGCCGCGCCCTGGAGGTTGCGGAGGAACGATCCGAGGACGATCAGCAGATCCATCCGGTGATCCTACCTCACTCCGCCCCTTGGGCTGGGGGGTCCTGGGGCTCTGATGCGGGCTCCAGGGCCGGCGCCGGCGGCGGCTCCGCCTGTGGCAACGCCGCCCGGCAGGCGCGGCGCACATCCCGGCGCCATCGGGCGCCCGCGCCCGCCTCGACCAGGCTTCTGGCCTCGGGCCGGTCCACCGCCACCAGGGCCGAGGCCGCGGCCCGCCGCAACTCCTCCCCGGCCGCCCGGTGGAACCAGGTGCGCGTGTACAGCAGCCCCTGCAGCGTCCCGACGCAGCCGGGATCCCCCAGCGCCCCCAGGGCCGCCACCGCAGCCTTGCGCAGCGCGAACGACTTGCCCTTCAGGTCAGGCTGCGTGGCGAACCGGAGCAGCGAGGGCGTGGCCTGCCGCACCTTGGCCGCGCCGAGCTGCTCGATGGCCAGCTCGACGACCCCGGCGTCGGGATCGCGCAGCGCCTGCAGTATCAGCCGGTGTGCCGCGTCCCCCCCGATGGCGGCGAGGCTGCGCAGCGCCTCGGCCCGCACCCAGACCGCCTTGTGCCGGAGCAGTCGGCCCATCAGCGAGATCCCGCCCTGGTCCGGGCAGGCCCGCAGGGCCGCGGCCAGGTCGTATCCGAACTCCCGGTCGACCCCCCTGAACGCCTCGCCCAGGGCCGGCAGCGCGTCGTGCCGGAACTCGAGGACCAGGCCGATCAGCCGCTCCCGCAGCGGACCCCGCTCCGCCGCCGCGGCCCGGGACATCAGCCCGGGCACCAGCGGCGCGCCCAGCGCGACCAGCACGTCCGACGGGTCAGCGGCCGGGTCGGTCTGCTCCTGGCCCGCGCGGTCGCTGAGGTACTCGAGGGTGGCCTTGCCGGCAACCGTCTCGACGGCCTGGGCGGCCCGCTGCGCGATCGGCTCGGCCAGTCCGGCTCGTCCCCGGTGAGCCAGGAAGGCCCGGAGGATCGCCACCACCTCGGCGAGGCGATCTTCCTGGACGGCGCCCGCCGCCGCCGCTTCCAGCTTGGCCGCCGCCCACTCGTAACCGGCCGCACCCCCCGTCGCCGCCTCCTCCTCCAGGCGCTGCAACAGCGCCTCCGTCGTGGGCGCCGGCTCGGGCGGGGGCGCCGGCTCCGGAGGCGTCGCCTCCGCCTCCACGACGGGGGGCGGCTCGGGCTCCGGCGCCGGCTTGACCGGCTCGTTGCGCCGGAAGTCCATCTCGGTGAGATGGATCCGGCTGACCCCCTGCGCGGCCAGGACCTTGGTCGGACCGCCCTGCTCCAGCAGCGTCTTGGGATCGGCGGTCGTGACGCGGAGGAACGCGGCCAACTCCTCCGTCTCGACCCCCGGCCCGAATCCCACCTGCTGGATGCGTCGCAAGAAGAGGTCCGCCGCCATGCCGGCAAGCTGCCGGTTCTCGGCGCCCACCGGGCGCCCGTCGATCTGGAAGCCCCCCCGCGTGACCCCGACGCTGAGGATGGGCCGCCCGCCGACCGCCGCCCGGAGCTGCTCGACCGCCCGCTCCAGCGAGCGCGCCAGCAGCGGATGGCCGGTGGGGTAGAAGGAGAGGTCGCGCGAGGATTTCCGCAGCGTGACCAGCAACTCCTCCAGGCCCCCGGCGGATGAGGAGCCACCGCCAGTCGGCGCCGCGCCGGGACCACGTCCCTGCGTGTCCATAGCTCCGCCGTCCCCACCGGGCACGCCACCCCGTGTCTGCCCCGGGCAGGGCGTGCCATGCTGGCGAATATACCAACCAAAGCCGCGAAGTCAAAGGAATTCCCCGGGTTGCCGTCCTAGCCGCAGGCAAACTTCCGACTGGGCCTCTGGCAGTGGCCTGCTTGCTCATCGGTTCATTTAGCCCGCATTATTCGCGAATACAGCTCGCGAACAATGCGGGCTTAAGAGGAACCCTTGTGGTTGGTGGCCCCAGGATGGATCACGCATCCCTGCGGCATCTCCACACCGCGCCCATCCCGCGGGACGCGGGAGCAGAACTCGATCCGCCGACCACCATGCGTCATCCCTTCTCGGGCCTTCTCGGGCCTTCTGGGGAATGCTCTTTGCTATGTAAGCCCGGATTGTTCACGGCTTTTTGGTGAACAATCCGGGCTAGCAGACGGAAGCGGGGTCGATGTCCAGATCCAGACGGATGGCGCGGCCGGCGGGCGAGGTGCGAAGCTGCCGCCCGGCCTGGGCCACGCCCCGGTGCAGCGCGCCGACGTTGCGTCCCGTCACCAGCACGTGCCAGCGGTACCGGCCTCGCACCCGGTAGAGCGGAGAGGGGGCCGGACCGTGCACGGCCATCCCGGGCACCCGCGCCGCTCGCAGGAGCCGGCCCAGATCGAGCGCCCCCTGCTCCGCGGCCTGGGCCTCCGGGCTGCTGACCATCGCCAAGACCGCTCGGGCGAACGGCGGCAGCTCCTGCGCACGGCGCAGCTCGCGCTCCGCAGCCCACAGCGCCGCAAAGTCCTGGTCCTGGACCGCCCGCAGGATGTAATGCTCCGGGTTGTACGTCTGGATGACCGCCAGCCCCGCCCGGTCCCCCCGCCCCGCTCGACCCGCCACCTGCGTGAAGAGGGCGAAGGCGCGCTCCCCCGCCCGGAAGTCCGGCAGGTTGAGGGCGAGGTCCGCCGAGACGACGCCCACCAGCGTCACGTTGGGCACGTCGTGGCCCTTGCCGATCATCTGCGTGCCGACCAGGATGTCGAGCTCCCCCCGCTCCAGCGCCCCGAGCACCCGTTCCGCGCCGCGCCAGCCCCCGGCCGTGTCCCGGTCCATGCGGGCCACCCGCGCCCGGGGGAAGCGAGCCTTCACGGCCGCCTCCAGTTGCTGGGTCCCGACACCGAGATAGCGCAGGCGCGCGCCCTGGCACTGCGGGCATTGCTCCGGCGGGCGCCGCTCGAAGTCGCAGGTGTGGCAGCGCAGGCGCCTGCGGGCCGCGTGGAAGGTGAGCGACACGCTGCAGTGCGGGCAGCCGAGGCTCGCCCCGCACTCCTCGCAGAGCAGGAGCGTGGAGAAGCCCCGGCGGTTGAGGAACAGCAGCGCCTGCTCGCCCCGGGCCAGGCAGGCCTCGATGGCCTCGCAGAGCCGGGGGCTGAGCAGCCGCTCGTCCCCCTCCGTGCGACGCAGGTCCACGATCTCGACCCGGGGCAGGGGGCGGGCCTCGATCCGCTGGGGCAGCGTCACCAGCCGGTATCGGCCGGCCTCCGCCCGCTCCCAGCTCTCCAGGGAGGGCGTGGCGGAGCCCAGGATCACCGGGATCGAGAGCAGCTTGGCCCGCAGGACGGCGGCATCCCGCCCGTGGTAGCGCGGCGACTCGTCCTGCTTGTAGGAGGGGTCGTGCTCCTCGTCCACCACGACCAGGCCGAGGCGAGGCAGCGGCGCGAACACCGCGGAACGCGCGCCCACCACGATGTCGGCCTCACCCCGGCGGACCCGCCGCCAGGCATCGTAGCGCTCTCCGCCGCTCAGCCCGCTGTGCAGCACGGCCACCCGGCGCCCGAAGCGGGCGAGGAACCGGCGGACGGTGAGCGGGGTGAGGGCGATCTCCGGCACCAAGACCAGCGCCTGCCGCCCCCGGGCGAGGACGGTCTCGATCGTCTGCAGGTAGACCTCGGTCTTTCCCGAGCCGGTCACCCCGTACAGGAGAATCACCTCGAAGCGTCCCGCCCGGAGCGGCTCCTGGGCTGCGGCCACCGCCTCGGCCTGCGCCGCGGTGAGTCCCAGCGGCGCCTCCTGCGCCGCCGCGGGGGCCGCGTCGCCGTCCGGCAGGGCGAATGGATCCCGGCTGACCTCGACGGCGTCCACCCGCACCAGCCCGCGCCGCCGCAGGACGGCCAGGGCCCCCGGGCTTCCCTGCGCCGCCTGGCCCCGCGGCAGGGGCCGGCCTGCCGCCGCCAGGGCCTCGAGGATCGCGCGCTGCTTCCCCGCCCTGGCGGCGATGGGCGCGGCCGCCACCTCCACCCCGGGGGCCAGCGAGACATGCTCGACCGTGAGCGGCCGGACCCTCGGGGGCCGGACCTGCGCCGAAAGCTCCAGCAGGCCGCGCCGCGCCAGCACCTGGGCCAGGGCCCGCGCGCGCGGAAACCGCCGCTGCAGCCCCGTCAGCGCGGCGGCGCCGCGCTCGGCGACGGCCGCCAGGATCGGCGCCTCGTCCGGCCCGAGCAGCGCCCCGGACGCGAGGGCGGCGGTCCCGGCCGAGGTCAGCCGCGCGACCTGCCGCGTCATGGCGTCGATGCCCGGCGGCAGCGCCGTCCGGATCACGTCGCCCCAGGGGCACAGGTAGTACTCGGCCACCCAGCGAGTCAGCTCCAGCAGGTGCCGGTCCAGGAGCGGCTCCGCATCCAGGATCTCGCGCAGCTCCTTCGGCTCGGCCACCGGCGAGTCCTGCCGCAGGCCGACGAGATAGCCTCCGACCACGCGCCGTCCCAGGGGCGCCAGGACCCGCTGGCCGGGCTGGGCCACGGCCCGCCAGGCCTCGGGCAGGCGGTAGGTCAGCGCAGTCTCCACGGATGCCGGGAACACCACATCCGCGAACCGGGGTGGCTGGGGACTCATCGTGTCTCGGGCGGCGCGGTGGGAGGAAAAGCTGGCAACTTGGCGACTGGGCAATTGGGCACTTGGGGCCAGAACCGAGCGCTGCCCGGTTGCCCGCTCGCCCGGTCGCCTGATCGCCAAATTGCCCAGTTGCCTGATTGCCTAATCGCCCACTTGCGCAATCACCTTACCCTTACCGCGGTCCAGCGTCCTGCATCGTCCGCAGGAGGAGCTTCATGTCCTCCCACACCGTCTTCTTCTCGTGCGGATTGCGGAGCAGGTAGGCCGGGTGAAAGGTCGGGAGCAGCGGGATCCCGTGAAAGTCGAAGAACCGGCCGCGGAGCCGCGAGATCGGCTCCTTGGTCTTGAGCAGCGTCTGCGCCGCCGGCCCGCCCAGCGCGCAGATGAAGCGGGGGCCGATCGCCCGGAGCTGTTTGAGCAGGAACGGCTGGCAGGCCAGGATCTCGTCGGCCTCCGGCGTGCGGTTGTTGGGCGGGCGGCACTTGATGATGTTGCAGATGTAGACGTCCTCGCGCCGCATGCCCATGGCCTCGATGATCTTGGTCAGGAGCTGCCCCGCCCGCCCCACGAAGGGCTCGCCCTGGGCGTCCTCGTCGGCCCCCGGCGCCTCGCCCACGAAGA
>Ga0316619_10000094_pt1 | contig 13725 bp, 13 predicted proteins | sample OWC_Aug_M1_C1_D4_FD_207659 | JGI IMG/M metagenome (GOLD analysis project Ga0316619, IMG submission 207659) | Wetland soil microbial communities from Old Woman Creek delta, Ohio, United States - OWC_Aug_M1_C1_D4_B | ecosystem: Environmental > Terrestrial > Soil > Wetlands | place: USA: Ohio...
CACGTGCTGCTCATGCAGGGTTGAAATCGACTCCCATCCTATCCCGAAAGCAGCCCCCACGAGCGACACGCCGATGCATACCGCCACCAGGGTTTCCATGCGCCCGTGTCCGAACGGATGGGTGTCGTCCGGGGGGCGGGACCAGAACCGCGATGCGGCGTACACCAGGATGACGGTGAACACATCCAGCAGAGCTTCGATGCCATCGGCGATGACCGCCTGGCTATCGCCATATATGCCGGCCGCCAGCTTGAAGACCGCCAGCACGATGTTGATCGTGATTCCAATCCAGGTGACCTTCCGGATGAGTTGCTCCGGCAGGGCATGGGTTTGCGGCGAACCCACATCATTAATCCGCAGACGATCCATCATCAGGCCTCTGGAATGCACTGGCGTCTTTAGGGTTTCCTGAATTGATCGATTTTGTGCGCCGTGACGTATAGACCCCGATCGTAAAAATCGCTCAACTCAAGTATTTACTATAGCCGACGTTTTTCGTTGCTTCAATGCTTTTCGGCCGTGCGGGTCGGGACGGACCCTGGCGCCTTGACACGGCATGGCTTCTATTGTAGCACCGAAGACAGACGGCGGTTTTCCCGCCGCGTCATGACGTCGTTGGCAGCCGGGACGGTTTGAAAATGGAGAAACGGCCGGGAATGCGGATTTCCTTGATCGTCGCCATGGCCGAAAACCGGGTCATCGGCCATGCCGGAACCATCCCTTGGCGCATCCCCGGCGAGCAGAAGATGTTCAAGCGCATCACCCTGGGTCACAGCCTGATCATGGGGCGCAAAACCCACGAGGACATCGGGCGGCCGCTGCCCGATCGGCTCAACATCGTCGTCAGCCGCCGCCCGGACTACCGCCCGGCGGGATGTCTCGCGGCGGACAGCCTGGAGAGCGCCTTGGAGCTCTGCCCGGCCGGCGAAACCGAAGCCTTCATCATCGGCGGCGGGCAGCTGTTCCAGGGGGCGCTCCCGCTGGCGGACCGCCTTTATCTCACCGTGGTCCACCTGCAGGTGCCGGGGGATACCTTCTTTCCCCAGATCCCGGAGGGGGAGTTTGCGCTGACGGCATCCGAGCACATCGATGGGCCCCAGCCTTACGACTTTCATATCTACGACCGAATCGGCCGCGTGTGATCTGCGGAGGCGCCGGTGATGCCGGAAGACAAAACCTACCACATGAGCCCCGCGGAATTTCGCCGCTGGGGGCGTGCGGCGGTCGATTGGATCGCCGACTACTACGAGCGCGTGGAGTCGCTGCCCGTGCTCTCCCGCGTCAAGCCGGGCGACATCCGGGCATCGCTGCCGGCCCACCCGCCCAAACGGGGCGAACCTTTCGAAGCCGTCCTGAAGGACCTCGACGAATTGATCCTGCCCGGCCTCACCCACTGGCAGTCCCCGAATTTCTTCGCCTACTTTCCCGCGAACACCTCCGGTCCCGCGATCCTGGGGGACCTGATATCCTCCGGGATCGGCGTGCAGGGCATGCTCTGGTCCACAAGCCCGGCCTGCACGGAGCTTGAAACCCACGTGCTCGACTGGATGGCGGAGATCCTGGACCTGCCGCAGCGCTTCCGTTCGACGGGCACCGGCGGCGGCGTCATCCAGGACTCCGCCTCAAGCGCCGCCCTGTGCGCCCTGCTGGCCGCCCGGGAGCGCGCAACGGGGCTTGCCAGCAACGAGCGCGGCTGCGACGGCCAGCTCACCGCCTACACCTCGTCCCAGGCCCATTCGTCCATCGAGAAGGGCGCCAAGGTCGCCGGCATCGGCCGGGCGAATCTGCGCCTGATCGGCGTGGATGAGACCATGGCGTTGCGGCCGGAGCTGCTCGCCCGCCAGATCGATGACGACCGCCAGACCGGGCGTATCCCGTTTTTCGTGGCGGCCGCCATCGGCACCACCTCCTCCAACGCCATCGACCCGATCCGCGCCATCGGCCGAATCTGCCGCGAGCAGGGCCTGTGGCTGCACGTGGACGGGGCCATGGCCGGCACAGCCGCTCTGTGCCCCGAGTTCCGCCACCTCCAGGCCGGTCTTGAGCTCGCCGACAGCTACTGCTTCAACCCGCACAAATGGATGTTCACCAATTTTGACTGCGACTGTTTCTATGTGGCCGACCGCAAGGCGCTGATTCAGGCCCTGAGCATCCTGCCCGAATATTTGCGCAACCAGGCCACCGAGAGCGGGGCGGTGATCGATTACCGCGACTGGCAGATCCCTTTAGGCAGGCGCTTCCGGGCGCTCAAGCTGTGGTTCGTCATCCGGCATTACGGCGTGGAGGGCCTGCGGCACCACGTGCGCCGGCACGTGGCTCTGGCCCAGGAGTTCGCCCGCTGGGTGCAGGCCGAGCCGCGCTTCGAACTGGCCGTGGCGCCGCCGCTGAACCTCGTGTGCTTCCGGCACCGCGGGGGAGACGACCTGAACCAAGCGCTCATGGACCGGTTGAACCAAAGCGGAGATATCTACCTGACCCACACGCGGCTGCAGGAGCGCCTGACGCTGCGGCTGTGCGTGGGCCAGTCCCACACCGAGCGGCGCCATGTGGAACGCGCCTGGCAGCGCATCCGCGAGGAAGCGGCCTATTTGGACCACGGATAGCCGCACACGAAAAGGAAATTCCGATGGCTGAATCAACGGAAACTTACGGTTGGAACCCGGACCTACCTATGTCCCTGCAGGACAAGCTCAAGGAGGACCTGAAGCTGGCGCTGCGCTCAAAGCACGACTCGCTGAAGAACACGATCCGCCAGATCATGTCGGAGTTCTTCAAGCTTACCGTGCCGGTCACGCTGGAAGGCGGCAAGAAATCCACCCGTCCCAAGAAACCCGAGGAGATCACCAACGACGACATCATCGGGATCATCCAGGGCCTGATCAAGTCCGAGCGCATCGTGCTCGAGGCCAAGAAGGAGCAGACCTCCGCATACCTTCAGATTCTGGAGGCCTATCTGCCGCGACAGGCCTCGCGCGGGGAGATCGCCGCCTGGATCAAGGCCAACGTGGATTTCGGACAGTACCCGAACAAGATGCAGGCCATGGGCGCGATTATGAAGCACTTCGGTAAAACTGCGGACGGAAAACTGGTCAACCAGATACTCAAAGAGTGGGCCTAGCGCTGCTAGTGATCCAAACGAGAGAGGGTGCGTGATGATCTACATCGGCAAATTCCTTTACACCACCAACCAGCAGGTGCAGGATGAATCTCAGCGCCGCCATGGCGAGTTCAACCTGCTCGTGTCTGCGGACGACAAGAACGCCGCCGTTGAAAATTTCAAGAAGCGCATTGACGAGGCTCGGAAAACGACCGGCTTCTTCGAGGGGGATTCCTACATATACCTGGTACACATCCTGGAGATGATGGAAATTCCCGCGGATCGTGCCCGGATGTTCAATTTCCAATCCGTTGCGGGTGATCCCATCATGCCGTTCATCAGCTGTCAGGCGCCCTCCGGAGATGGCGACGGGTGCCGGATTCTCGACTGGCAGGGAAACCGGCCCGGGGTCGACGGACAGACCTCCCTGCCTTTCATGAAATTCAAGAAATGATTGCATATTAAATTTGTTTAGTTATTCGGAACTGTTAATTTACATCTGTTAACTATTTATTAATAAATTGGCATTCCATCCGAACAGATAGCTAAAAATCTTTCCGATCCCCCAAGTTCACCTGCTGTCTGTTCTGGATTTTTTTTAGTAATGTTTCAAAATGATTAAACAACATTTCGTTGATGAGCTGTTTTGATATTTGATCTTCCTATCTGGTTTTCTGAATTTGGTATGCTCCTTGCTTCACGACGCTTAACGCTACGGATCTGCGGTTCAGCCCTGCTGGATCCACTCGTTTAAATTTTCACCAACCGCAGGTCGGTTGACCGTATAAAACCATTATCGGAGGGTACCATGAAGAGGGTGAAAATCGAGGGTTCCATTCTTCTGGTCCTGTGGTTGCTCATTTTTTCCGTCCAGCCCGTATGGACCAGCTCCGAGCCAGCCGAGGGTGACAAAGCTCCTGGGCGAGGAATGGCGCAGCAGGCAACCAAGGGGGCCAAACGCTGGATCACCACGGACCATTCCAAACACGAGACCCTGAAGCAGCCGTTCACTTCGGGGCCGGAAGTGACCAAGGCCTGCCTGAGCTGCCATTCGGAGGCGGCCGCCCAGATCCACAAGACCATCCACTGGACCTGGGTCGACCCGGCCTCCCCCAAGGACAAACCCATGGGCAAGGGCGCGCTCACGGTCAATAATTACTGAGTGAGCATCCACAGCAACGAGGCTCGTTGCACCAGCTGCCACATCGGATACGGATGGAAGGACAAGAGCTTCGATTTTACGGACGCGAGTAAGGTGGACTGCCTGGTCTGCCACGAGCACACCGGCACGTACAAGAAGTTCCCGGCCGGCGCGGGCAACCCCGTTAAGGAACCCATCCTTTTCCCAGGCGACGGCATCACCTATCTTCCGCCGGAATGGAACAAGGTGGCCCAGAGCGTGGGACGGCCCACCCGCGAGAACTGCGGCGTCTGCCATTTTTACGGCGGCGGCGGCGACATGATAAAGCACGGCGACCTGGACTCTTCGATGACCAAGCCGAACAAGGCCCTCGACGTCCACATGGGCGTCGACGGCAAGAACTTCGACTGCACGCGCTGCCACACCACGAGCGCCCATCAGGTGGCCGGCCGCATCTACTCGACCCCGGCCGCCACCGAGCGCAGGACCCTGGTGCAGGACGACTTGACACCCCGCATCACCTGCGAGTCCTGCCACACCGCCACCCCGCACAAGCCGGGGGTGAAGGCCAACGACCACACCGACAAGGTGGCCTGCCAGACCTGCCACATCCCGGAATTCGCGCGCGCGCTGCCCACCAAGATGCGCTGGGACTGGTCCACGGCCGGCCAGAAGAAGGACGGCAAGCCTTACAAAGAGAAGGGCCCGCTGGGCACCACGGTGTACGACACCCAGAAGGGCAATTTTACCTGGGATAAGAACGTCAAGCCCCAGTACTTCTGGTACAGCGGCCGCATCGACGCCGTGTCCCTGAAGGACCCGGTCGACCCGACCCAGCCCGTGGCGCTCAACTGGCCGGTGGGCCGTCCCGAGGACCCCAACGCCCGCATCGCTCCGTTCAAGGTCCACACCGGCAAGCAGCCTTACGACACCGTCAACAAGACCATGCTTGTTCCGCACCTCTTCGGGCCGCCCGACTCCGCCGCCTACTGGGCGAAGTACGATTGGCAGATCGCTCTCGAAAGCGGCATGAAGAAGGCGGGGCTGCCCTTCAGCGGCCAGTTTGATTTCGTCGAAACCAGCTATGTGTTCCCGACGACCCACATGGTGGCGCCGAAGGAGAAATCCGTGAGCTGCAACGAGTGCCACACCAAGGAAAACAGCCGCATGGCGAACATTAAGGGCGTCTACCTGCCGGGCCGCGACGGCAACAAGGTGATCGAAGTCCTGGGCTGGGTAGCGGTGCTCGGCTCGCTCGCCGGCGTTCTGCTGCATGCGTTCGGCCGTGCGGTCAGCCGCCGCAGGAAGGAGGGTTGATCGATGAATGCAAACGACACCTGCAAGATGGTGAACATCTATCTTTACACCCGCTACGAGCGGTTCTGGCACTGGCTGCAGAGTGCCCTGATCGGTGTCCTGCTCGTGACCGGGTTTGAGGCCAACGGCCTTTACACGCTCTTCGGTTTCAAGACCGCTTTCGACATCCACAACTTCGTGGGCATCACCTGGCTCATCGCGTTCGCCTTCTTCGTCTTCTGGGTGTTCACCACCGGCGAATGGCGCCAGTATATCCCGACCACCAAGAAGATGCTGCTGGTGGTGCGCTATTACATGTACGGGATTTTCCGCGGCGAACCCCACCCGGTCCCGAAGCGCAAGGACGCCAAGCACAACCCCCTGCAGCGTCTGGTCTACCTGAGCCTGGCGGCGTTCCTGCTGCCGGTGCAGATGCTGAGCGGGCTGCTATACTGGACCTACAACTCCTGGGGCGCCTGGGGCCTCGCCTGGCTGTCGCTGAAAGTGGTGGCGGCCGTGCACCTGGCCGGCGGGTTCGCCATCCTCTCGTTTCTCATCGTGCACATCTACATGATCACCACGGGCCACAGCCTCGGCGCCCACACGCGGGCCATGATCTGCGGCTGGGAGGAAGTCGAGGAAAGGGAAGCCATCGAGGATTGGGAAATCAAGTCGCGCGCCAAAACCGCGGCCTGATCTTCTCTCTTACAGTTCTTTTCCGGGGAAACGCTGCCGCGCGGCGGGGCCTCGATAGCAGCGAACGGATGGTATCCGCCAATGGCATCCTGGCGACCGCCACGGTCAATTTCTTGGAGCCGTCCCAAAACTGAGGTTGGGGCAGTCTGATGCTATTGGCTTCTCACGGCTCAATCCATTGACGGATTCTTGACACTTCGATCCGCCCTTCTCACAGAAACTAGAAGGGCTGCCTTTCGGCAGCCTTTCTGCTTGTTTCGCTTCGCTAACGAAACGCTGCCCTTTCTGCCACTTACTATTTCTGATAAGATCCGCGCATATTTTTTTCGCGCACTCCGGTACCGGTCGTTGGTCGGTGGGCAACTTGAACGCAGTGAACAGCTTTGTTGGACGAAGCCGCTATCGTGGCGGAAAAAAGCCGCAAATCAGGGTATAACTCCCATCATGTCCCAATTCCGGGCACCATCAAACAAAGGGAGGGCAAATTCGGAATATGCCAGTCGGGCAGGATCAGAAAACGGCTGTTATTGGTGAGCAGTTTTAGCCGATCGTAGTGATGGCGAAATTCCCATCCGATCCAGCGATCCCGTGCCGAACACTTCAAGGCGGCTGCGGAAAAACTCAAAAGCGCAACCCATTGATCAGCAAAGGTGGCAACATACCATAGGGTTTCGCTGATCTTGGGCAAAGGCCCCAGGTAATGATGCTCCTGCATCAGTTTCTGAAAACGCGGCTATTCAAGCGGATCGACGGGACGGACAAGGACTTCTAACAGGTTCAACACAGTTACCCCTCGGGATGAAGCCGGATTTGGATTGTTGGAGATCTGAAAAATCATCCGACGTATCGCCATATCGATCATTATGTGATATTTTTTCAAACTGTTCCATGTAGCGCTAAGTTCCCGGAAAAAAGAAAGTGACAAGCTGTTCACCCATGTGATAAGGGTTAGAAAATGACTCTCATATTGGAGATAAATAGCTAACAACAAGACGGTTGCAGCTCAAATCAAAACCCAAAACTAGGAGGTTTATATGAAAAAATTGGCTTTTGCAGGAATGGCCATCATCTTTTCAATGATTACACTTTGCTTGCCAAATACCGGTTTCTGCGTCGTCGTACCTAAAACTCCTCTTGATGTTGAGGGAACCGATCTCGAATACAGAGAGTTGTTGGGAGTGTGGAAAGGTTCATGGGGATCGACTGACAACATAATTTTGATTCATAAAATTAGCGCTGGCAAAATTTATATAACTCATTCTTGGGGGGACGAGGACAAAAGCGCAGAAAGAGTTGGAGAAATCAACAAAGACGACGACACGTTTTTCTTTAATTACACAATTCCCGGCGCTATTTTTAGTTTGTCGTGCAAAAAGGGCGCGACAACAATGAAAGGCCGCAGAACCATAAGTAGTTCAAAGAAGGGCTCCGAGGTGATGGGTACATTTCACAAGGAAAAATAGGCTACCAATCCAAAGACATAGCAGACTGCTGTTATCTATCGCATAATAACCAGCAACTGAAAGACATGAGATACAGTGACAGCTAAGGGCCATGGACTGGTCAGGTGGTTGGCAAAACGAGAATCTATCCAGATTTCTCCCGCCAAAATGATATCCACACTTTTCAGGAGTGCCCCCTCCTTCATCTTTATTTCACATTGCTTCCCTAAATGCCTCGTTAAGTTCAATCTACCCGGATTTTACAAACCAACCTACGGGACGCCGGAGGCTGACAGGGTCCGGATACTTAGACAAATAGCCCACTCGTAACACGAACTGGGGGATGATGTTGGCATCGTGGGTGTCTGCGATTTGTTTCTGCCCTTCCTTTTCCTCCAGGTATTGAGTCATGGGATGAATGCCGATGTTGCGTTCGCGGGCCATCAAGGCGAGGTGTTCAAATTTTCTGCCGGTATCTATCCAATCTTCAACTTTATTGCCTTCACTGGTTATGATAAACCAGCCCCCTCCTTGCTGGGCCGATTTTTCTGTTAAATGAATACCTTGCTGACGAAAGTTGGGTGTCATGAAATCCTCTGGCCTGGAAAAGTTACGGACAAACCAGCCACTGAAACCGCGAATTTCCATGCCTTCCGTTGTTAATCCATCGCGATGCTGTTTGGCATCCTGGTTGCTCAACCGGACCCATTTGACCAATTCCTGCTGGGCATCATCTCGGTTCGACTGATTTCGAAAATTTTCAACAACCCCTTCTTCAATACATTGGGCGTGATCTGTTCCTCTAGGAAAGTAAAACAGGCGTCCTTTCATATGCCCGGACAGCATAGTCACATCTTCTTTTGTAATTTCATTGGAAAGATACCCGTGCTTAGCGGTCATCCGCTGGGTAATACGCTCCAGAGGGTAATCCTCAGATTTTGACTCCTTTAGGGTAACCTCGATGATCTCCTGATCAAAGCTTGTTTTAGCAATGATCTGCATTTCGGCTCTAAGGCCGAAGGTACCAGCGGCAAGAGAAAGATTTTCAGCAAATGCCCCTAAAGACAGCATGACTTCCCGGTTGTTGGGGTCCACCGCTGTCAGTCGGCGCTCAGGATCAGCGCCTATAATCCATTTGTTCGGCTGGACAATTTTTACCAACCACGGCTGGCTATTATGCCCGCTAGGAGCTAAAGAAGCATAGTTTAAAATGGCGATATGGCGTTGATCCAACCCCACAATGACCTCATCAGGCGCTTGAGCAGAGGATAGATTGGCTCGCGTGATACCGTTACAGGAGGTTATCAAAGTCCCAGCGCCGGTGAGCAGAGTGCAGGCAGCCAAACCAGTCTTGAAAAATTCTCTCCGATTTATTTCCATCGTAAGCCTCCTACTTACCACCAATCGGTAACATCAAATACAAACTTTTAACAGAACAAATGGGGGGCCTGTTCAAAATTTTTTAGAACGTGTCTGTACCCAATACCTTTCTATATCAAAAAAAACTTTCACCTTTGATCATTCAATCATAGAACTCAGGCATGACGGGTCCACTTCAACCTCATCTAATCAAAGCAGAAACTGCCCTATGCTTTTTTCCAGGCAAAGTTATATTGGGAATGTCACCAACGTAGAGACACTGCGTTGGATTGAAAACCAGTATGGATGTAAAAAATCTGGGGTAGAGAGCCCAGGCCCTGCCCCAGTCGCTACGATGTTGAGGAATTCGTTCAGGAAAGGTGAAAAATTTCAAAACCAGATTAGTTCACGTTCATCGCCGAAGTAAAAACGAGTGCTTCTATAGTTTTCATCAACTAAGAGAACCAGTTACAGATAGTGCTGATAAAAATACGGTGTCCGGCAGAAAGCTTACGGCCGGACACCCTAATCTTTAAGATCCAATTCCAGCGAAAGGCGATGCCGCCCATGCCGAGAATGGCTTCCTGGTTGTAGAAGTCGATGTTGGAGTCCACTCCTTAGTAGGCGCCGGTCCTGATCCGGCAGCTCGAAGAGACGAAGGCGTATTTTTAATCCGCGACCCTTACGCTTTTAGTGTGTCAGAATCTTGCTGAGGAACAACTTGGTCCGGTCGCTCTTGGGATGAGTGAAGAACTCACCCGGCGGGGCGATTTCCATCAGCTCCCCGAAGTCCATGAAGCCCACCCGGTGGGCCACCTCGCGCGCGAAACCCATCTCGTGGGTGACCACGACCATCGTCATTCCCTCATGCGCCAGATTGCGCATGACCTCCAGCACCTCGTTGATCATCTCCGGATCGAGAGCCGAGGTAGGCTCGTCGAAGAGCATGATCTTCGGCCGCATGCACAGTCCGCGGGCGATGGCCACCCGCTGCTGCTGCCCGCCCGAGAGTTGGGCCGGGTAGTGGCCGATCCTGTCCCCCAGCCCGACCTTCTCAAGGACCTCCCGGCCTCGATCCTCGGCTTCTTTTTTCGAGAGCTTGCGCACCTTCATAGGGGCCAGGGTGACGTTGCCCAAAGCGGTCATGTGGGGGTAGAGGTTGAACTGCTGGAAGACAAACCCGATTTCCGCCCGCAGCTTGGTCATGTTGGCCTTCGAGTCGTGGACCTTCATGGTGTCCACGAGGATTTCGCCCTTCTGGATGCGCTCCAACCGGTTGATGCAGCGGATGAGAGTGCTCTTGCCCGAGCCGGACGGGCCGCAGACCACCAAGACCTCCGCCGGGTCGATCTTGAGGTTGATGCCTTTCAGCACGTGCAGCTCGCCGAACCACTTGTGAACATCCTTGAATTCGATCATGGCCTACTCTTTTCCCCGGGTATAGCTCACCGACATGCGCTTCTCCAAGCTGTTTGACAGTTGAATGAGCGGATAGCAGATCACAAAATACAGAACGGCCACTAAGCCGAACACCAAAAGCCCCTGAGGGATGCGCTGCACCGTGAGCCAGCCCACCCGGGTTACATCCACGACCCCGATGGCCGAAACCACCGAGGAGTCTTTGATCAGCAGAACATATTGACCCACCAGCGGCGGCAGGATGACGCGCATCGACTGGGGCAGGATCACGTATCGTAGCTGCTGGAACCAGTTCAAACCGCTCGAAGTGGCCGCCTCCCGCTGCCCACTAGGCACCGCCGAAATCCCTGCCACCACGATCTCACATATGAAGCAGGCCGATAGGTTGGAGAGCGCAATTACAGCCGCCGGAAACGCTTCCAGCTGAATCCCAACCTCCGGGAGGAGAAAGAAAATGATGAAGACCTGCACCAGGAAGGGTGTCCCCCTCACGATATCGACCCATGCACCCAGGAGAGGCTTGAGCAACCGGACATGTTTAGCCCGTGCGATACCCCAGACAAAGCCGAGGACTGTTCCGGCAGCAAGACTCAATCCGGAAACGGCAATTGTCATCCCCAGGCCCTTAAAGAAGAAGGGCAGCGAAACTATCAGCTGTTCTATGTAGAAGCTCCACATAACTAAAATAGGGTCCAAGGGTTCCAGGGTTCAGGGGTTAACCGGCTATCCATTATCGGTCGGTCTCTTTTTCCCGTTGTTACGTTTGTAAATAAATCAGCCTGCGTTGGGACCAGTGGGTCATCAATTTAAGAAAGTAATAAATCACCAAGTAAAACACCGCCGACGTCAGGAAGCCCTCGGCCGGCATGAACCTCTCCGAGGTCATGATCTGGCCGGCGCGGGTAAGCTCCGGTAGGGAAATGAGCGACAGCAGCGCCGAGTCCTTCACCAGCACGATGGCCTGTCCCAGCATGGGGGGAAGGGTCACTCCGATGGCCTGCGGCAGGATCACGCAGCGCATGCGCTGGAAGTAGTTCAAACCCGATGAGACGGCCGCCTCAATCTGGCCATTCGGGATCGACTGAATGCCTGCTCGGATGATTTCCGCCATGTAAGCGCCGCTGTTCAGGGTCAGCGCCAGGATGCCGGTGGATGCCTCCGACATGCGCAGCCCCAGAGAGGGCAGGCCGAAGTAAAAGAAAAAGAGTTGAACCAGCAGGGGAGTGGAGCGAATGCTTTCGATGTAGACGTAAGCGATACGCGAAAGCAGTTTGAAGCGGCCGATGCGCATGCCGCAGGCGAGCAAGCCCGTCCCAAAAGCGCCGAGCAGACCGGCACCTGAGAGCCACAAGGTGGCGAGAAAGCAGCTCAGGAAGAACGGCATGTATTCCAGGATGACTCTGAAATTGAAGGTCTCAAGCATCGCTGTTCTCTTGGCAAGAGCCGTTTGGGGCGGGTCCTACCGATCTCCCTTTCCCGCCCCAATTTCGGTTCGAGTCGCCTAGTGGTCCTTTTTCCAATCCAGGGTATTGACCCAGTAATTCAGATTCTGCTCCAGCCGGCCGTCGAGTCCTGCATTGTGGAAGAACAGGTTCACCAGCTCCAGCAGGTCCTGCGAGTCGTAGCGCACCGCGAAAGCCAGGGGCTCCTTGGAGAGCATGCTGTCTGGGAGAATGCGCATGCTGTTGGGCGGGTAGTTGGCCAGCCCGCCTACAACGGCGGAGGCATCGTTCACGCCGAAATCCGCCTGTCCCTGCATCACTGCGTCGAGCAGCAGGGGCCCGCCGCCCTTGTAGGATTTGAGCTCCGCCTGGGGGAAGGCCTTCTTGGCTACACCCTCGCCGGTCGAGCCGAGCAGCACGGCCGCCTTCAGCCCCGCCTTCTTGGCATCCGCGACGGTTTTGATCGGGCTATCAGCCTTCACAAAGACGACACTGCCCGTATACATGAATGGATTGGTGAAACCGATTTTCATCGCACGTTTTATGGTGGGAGTCATGTCGGCCGCCAGGATGTCGGCCTTCTTGGAGAGCAGCGCCGGAATCAGGCCGTCCCAGTCGAAATCCAGGAAGGTGACTTTAACACCCATGTCCTTGGCCAGCATCTCGCAAAGCTCGATGGAACTTCCTGTTCGCTTGCCGTTCTTGTCAATGAAGCTGAAGGGGGGGCCCTGGGTCTGGCACGCCACCCGCAGCTCGCCGCGTTGAGCAATTTCCTCAAGTGTGCCCGCGGACGCTGTCATAGCGCCGCCCGCAACCATCAATACAGCCATCACCCAACTCAACCATTTGCATGACATGATCCTTCCTCCTTGTCGTTGATGTGTTTTGACGCTTCAGCACTTCCTCTTTGACGACGAGGCCACGTTCCACCAAGAACAGGGATCTTCATTCAGTCAAACCGCCTCCTTTTAGTCGGGGTAATTTAAGGCTATGTTGGAAAATGATTCAGGCGTTGGCGAATACGGAAGTGATTTTCTCCATCGCCCAATCGACCTCCTCTTTCTTTATGATCAATGGGGGAGTAAACCGAATAATATTGTCATGCGTGTCCTTGCACAGTACCCCAAGTGACATCAGCCGTTCGCAGTACGTGCGGGCTCCGCCGGCCCTTGGAAAGAGCTCAAGACCGATCATGAGTCCTCTGCCCCGCACCTCCTTGACCAAGGGGCTTTTGATCTGCTGCAGCGCCTCCAGAAAATACCTTCCAACCTCAGCCGCGTTTTCGATCATTTTCTCTTCGATCAGAACTTTGAGCGCGGTCCTGGCCACAGCGCATGCCAACGGATTTCCACCGAAGGTGCTCCCGTGCTCTCCCGGCTTGAGGACGCCCAGGACTTCAGTATTGGAAAGGACCGCGGATATTGGGTAGAACCCGCCGGACAGGGCCTTGCCGATCAATGTGACGTCGGCTTCGATGCCCTCGTGCTGTTCCGCCAAGAGCCTGCCGGTGCGACCCAGGCCGGTCTGGATCTCATCAAGGATCAGGACCACCTGGTTTTTCTCGCAGATGGCTTTAGCCTTCTTCAGGTAGCCTTTCGGAGGAATGATGATTCCCGCTTCCCCCTGAATGGGTTCCAGCAGGAATGCGACCGTGTGGGGAGTAATGGCTTCCTCGAGTGCGTTGGCGTCGCCGTAGGGAATTATTTTGAACCCCGGGGTGAAGGGTCCGAATGAACCGCGATAATGATTTTCGGTGCTGAAGCCCACTAAAGTGATCGTTCTCCCATGAAAATTGTTCTGGCACACGATGATTTCGGCCTTGTCCCTGGGAAC
>Ga0316619_10000095_pt1 | contig 13714 bp, 18 predicted proteins | sample OWC_Aug_M1_C1_D4_FD_207659 | JGI IMG/M metagenome (GOLD analysis project Ga0316619, IMG submission 207659) | Wetland soil microbial communities from Old Woman Creek delta, Ohio, United States - OWC_Aug_M1_C1_D4_B | ecosystem: Environmental > Terrestrial > Soil > Wetlands | place: USA: Ohio...
AGTTATTGTTACATTGGTAATTCTGGCGTTTAATTTGTTCCTGTCAAGAAGCGTTCGGAAATTGACCAAATTATACGATGGCCGGATAACGGATCAATTCGACGATGTGAATAGGACGATCGAAGCCATCGACGAGGCAATGGAGATAAATTCCAATCTGATAGTTAATCTTGAGGACTCCGTTACCAGATCCCTGAAAATGACAGGTCAATTGAGGGATGTCTTCGAATGGCATTCACAAACAGAAAAGTTCAAGGTTACGAAAAACCGTGCGCTTGTGACATCGATAGCGTCTCGACTCGATCTCCTTGCCGATTTGGTAAACAATGAAGAGATTATGAAAACAATGGCGATTCTCGCCGGAGTCCAGAAAGATTTACACATGATCAGTCATTAATGCCATTAATGGATTAATAGAAGGGAAACACCATGGCACAGGATGAGCGATCGGCGCAGGTTGGCCGACAGGAAGAGGATGACAAGGAAACTCGAAATCGCGGGGAGCATTCAAATATACCGCGTGAAGCGTTTGACGGCCCGATGTGCCGGTTTACGTGGTGAAGTTCAGGGCGGAGGTCGATCGACCTCCGCCCTTCTTGATTGGGGAAAAATCATCAAAACAACGAGGAGTACACATGAGAAAGAAAAATGATGAATCCAGGATAACTGTTTGGCTGCATCCAACTCGACGGTACAAGAGAAGCAGAATCAAAAATTGCGATTGGTTGACAGCCGAGATGTCGCGCATCAATCGCGGGGAACATCGGTGCGAGATTCGAACTAATGAGACAGGAAATCGGGCCCTTTTCTACGTTGACGGGTATTTTAAGGCAATGACCGGAGATAGTAAAGAAGAATTCGGTCCCTCGATTTGGATCGATTTGAAAAATATCAACTGAAGGGGAAGAAAATGGAAAAGCAGGAAGAAACGACATCGCTCGAAAATGCATTCCAACAATGCGATTGCGATCGTCATGGACATTGCCTCGGGCACGAACGGGAATGTTTCGCGGCTGGGTATAATGCGGCAAAAAAAGAAATCGCCGACATAGCCGCGGTCGCCGAAGTCTTGGAAGATGATAAACAAAACGAAGAAAATGCTACTGCTAATCTCAAATGGTTGATCAATGAATTGCTACGAATATCAGCGATTTAGAGCGACGTGGTATAATTTTCCTTGATTTTGCCGCGGAACGAGGTTAATTTTATATCTGATGGCACTTAAAAAAGATAATCACGGTTGGGTTGTATATAATATGTGTCACAGGTAGAAGGCGAAATGGATGTAACAAAAGAATTAACCTCCCTTCTGCAACAAGCCCTTCGGCTTGAACAATCGGCTTACATTCAGTATCTTTCTCACGCCGAGGTCATCGTCGGCGAATCTTCTCCTTGCATTATAGACCAACTGCGCGACAACGCGGGGGACGAGGCGAAACACGCCGAAGTCCTCCGCGATTTAATTGGCAATTACCTCGTCGAATCACCGACTATGGAAATTGCAGAAACACACCCTGCCGAAGATAATGACACCGTCCTCCAGGTAAATATCAAAGACGAAAAAAGCGCGATAAAACATTACAGCAAGACTCTGCAATTCATTGAATCAAATCCCGATATAGAATATTATCAAACGTATTGGGAAAAGATACGGTCTATCATGATCGAGGAAGAGCAGCATGTAACCGAATTGCAGGTGCTCCAATGGTGATATTATGGCAGATAAATTAGATACTCCAACACAATCACATACTGAACCAATAATAATAATTATGTTCGAGGGTATAAAAAATGTACTGTATCAGGCCAGCAATTTTTAACTGCCCATATCGATGCGACTGTCCATCGACGGAATGCAAACTTAACTATTGTCAGCGAGCAGTTGACGAAACCAACGTCAATCTCGTCGCCATGCATGAGACATTGACGAGAGTCCCTGATTTGATTTCCGCGGCAATTTTTCGCAGCCTTGAACAACTTGCCGAAGTGCAGAAGGTGAAAGCGGCTATCGCCGAGGCAGAAAATGGAAACATACCTGCGGAAAAACCGGAAGAGCCGCCATTGCTGCAGAATGAGGAAAGGGAAACGAGGGCTCGAAGGAAAACGAGGTCTTAAATGGCGCATCCGGGAGGTAGGCCAACTCTCTATAAACCAGAATATTGCCAAGAGATCGTTGCGTTTTTTTCCAAAGACAAATACAAAGAAGTCGATGAGAAAATAACGGCAAAAGGTGTCGAAAAAGTATCTATCAAACGCCTTCCGGAATGCATCCCCTTCTTTTCTGCCTTCGCACGTAAAATCGGAGTAACCGAAGAAACTCTCCTCGAATGGGGGCGTGTTCATCCGGAGTTTTCTGAAGCCTATAAAATCGCAAAAGCCATTCAGAAAGAGTTTCTGATCGAAAACGGACTGGCCGGCCTCTACAATCCGGCATTCGCGATCTTCACCGCCAAGAACATCACCGACATGCGCGACAAGACGGAACGCGAAATCTCCGGAGGGTTGGAAGTTCGTCGAATCGATCTCCCAAATAAAGCGGCAATTGGAGATCCGATAGACATATGACAACTACCACCTGGTCTCCCATCAATAAACGTCAAGCTGCGGCATTGAGTCGCACCGAATTCGAGGTATGCGTCGGAGGAAACCGAGGTGGCGGCAAGAGCGAGATAGGCCGCGCTTGGCTTTGCGAGCCCGAATACATCAACCATCCGCAATATCGTGCGCTTGTTTTGAGGAAGAACGCCGTTGATCTCGAAGACTGGATTTTCAAAATGCGCCGTTTCTCCGGATTCGAGATCAGCGGTTCCCCTACGACAATCAAATTTCCGGGCGGCGGACTCGGGACATTGGGGCATCTCGCGAACAAAGATTCGTGGACGCATTACGTCGGCCACGAGTATCAAAAGATTCTATTTGAGGAAATCAATATCATCCCCGATGAAGAGCGTTATCTCATGGTTCTAGGCTCTTGTAGGTCAAGCATCCCCGAGCTGAAGCCGCAATGCATGAGTTCGTGCAACCCGGGAAATGTCGGACATACATGGGTCAAGAAGCGATTCGTCGATTGTGCTAGGGATAAAACATACATCGATCCGAAGTCCGGATTGTCACGGATCTTTATTCAACTCAAGCTCCAGGAAAACACGGCGCTTCCGAAAGAGTATGAACAAACGCTTCGCCTTCTCCCTCCGGCAATTCAGAAGGCGTGGATAGATGGCGATTGGGATGCACTCGCCGGCCAGATGTTTCCTCGAATGCCGGAGCAGGAAGCTCCGCATACGCTTGACGATCAAGAGTTGATGACGTTCGAATTATCATTCGATTTCGGCAGCAGCGAGACCGGTCATTCGTCTGTAGGGGGCTGGTATACCGATATAGAGAAACGTCCGCATCGCATGTTCACATGGTATCACAAACTCGGACACACCGCCGGCGAACAGGCGATGGAATTGCGTGATTACGTATTGTCGTTCCCGTTCTCCAAAGGGCGCGCTCCGAACAGAGTTTACAGCGATCCGGCGATATTCGCAAAACGCAAGGAGGTTGGAGTCAACGCACAGCCGAAAAGCGTGGCCGATATTTTCGGTGAGATCACGGCATGGGAGTTCGTGCCGGCGCCGAACGATCGCCGCAACGGTTGGCGTGTGGTCAACAACTATTTCGGATGCGATCCGCTAACCAAAGAGGGGAACTCGTTCGCGTGGTCTGGATACAATAATACGTTTTACGATCATTTCCAACTCCAGGTAAGAGACCCTGATGACCCGGACGACATCGCAGAAAACAACTATGATCACGTGTGCGACGAGGCGCGATATTATCTGGCATCGCATTTAAGTACAAAGGGAGAACGAAAGTCGAATGAGAAGAAAATTAGAAGGATGCATTACGAGACCGTAGGTGGACTATTTTGAGGGGTAAAAAAGCCAAAGAATTGCGCCGGATGGCGCTGGAAGCATCGGAACAAAGCGGAGTTTCCGAATTCCGTTTATACAAAGCGGCAAAGAAGACATATAAAATGGCGAAGAAGGTTGATTGAAGAAGTTGATAATGTTTATTAAGGGTGATTTCGTAGTGGATAAAAACGAAAAATCATTATGTTTACTATGTGTTGTAAGTCCTCATAAAAAATCATCTTTATTAATCAGTGGAAATAAAAAATATTGTAGGATTAACAATAGACATTTGCTTCAATATTATTATGGAAATGGTAAATAACAATGCAAGCAATCCTTGACCGTGTGATCGTAAGACCGTATCAGAAAGCAGAAAGAATCGGATCGATAATTCTACCAGAAGAATCGAAGAAACGTCCGAAGCGTGGAACAATTCAGTCTATCGGGCCTGGAAATATCAACCGCGAGACCGGAGAGATGGTTCGCACACAACTCCAACCCGGCGATGTCGTATATTACAATGAGAACGATGGCATCGACTTCCTGGAGAACGGCGATGATCTTGTCTGCATTCTCGAAAATGATATCATAGCGAAGGAGGAATAACCATGGCGAAGATAAAAAAAAGTGGTACATTTCACGGCAAATCAAACAAACTCGGCTATGGTGGACGTGCGGCTCAATTGAAAGCACAAGGTGTTCCTGGTGGAGTAATCGGCAACCTTGCAAGAAAGGCGCAGGCGGCCCCCGGTCAGAAAAATTTTCATGGAGGGAAAAAATCACAAACCCTGAAAGGAATACATAAATGAAAAGGTCCATCACATTCATCTTTGTCATCGGTTTGATTCTCGGAACATTCGCGGCGTCATGGGTGCAGATTCCGGTCACCGGGGTCAACAACTGCATCTATCGAACGTGCCGCATCGACAGCGCATTCGCCGGGCAGACTCGATTTACCCCGTGGTTCGCGTTGGCCGATCAGGAGAATCCGGTAGTGCAATTCCGGTTCAACGACACGACGCATTTGGGATACAGGGGAGACTCCATCGTCTGCTATGCATTTCTGCAGAGAGGTCACCCGAGCATTACGTCGTCCTATGCACCGACCACACAGCCGACGTTGAGTCCGAAATTGATTGATACGATTAACGCGCTCGATACGGCAAACTGGAAATCGAGAACGGTGATTGCAGATAATGACAGCGACATTGCGAAGGGTCTCGATAGTACAGGGACATCCGGATACGGCGTGATGAGCAAAGGGCTGAAAGACCTGTATCGATCGCCATATGGTCGGATTGGGATTACATTCACCGCCGGAACCAAACAGGGGGCGACAAAGGCGGCGCTATTCTGGGTCGATTTGATTCAAACCAAATATTGGAAAACCGATTTGTACCCGAGGGAAAGGCCTGATCCGCAATGACGACACAAGAGTTGAGGGAATTACTCCCTAATTATTTCAGCAATGCGGTGCGCCGCGAAATGATTGATGATATCGAATCGAAACAGCATCAATATTTAGGAAACGAACAAATCGAAGAGGAAGACAATGATTTAGAAGATCTAGATCCCGCAGGAGCCGAATGAAATTTTCTTGCCCATAAATAAAACGGAAAAAGGAATATGGCAACAATAGAATTCGAAGACGAAGAAGGCGGAAGCAAAGAAGACAAGATTCTTTCTACTGCTCTCAAACGCTTCCAAAAGTGCGAGGAATCGATGGTCGATATCCGGCGTGAAATGCTGGACGATCTGAATTTTGTTGCCGGAAACCACTGGAATGAGATCATCAAGAAAGATCGCACCTCGCCCGGGCAAGAGAGGCCATGTTTGGTCATCGACCGTGTTACTCCGGTCGTGAATCAGATTGTCAACGATTACAAGCGGAACCGCACGATGATGAAGGTTCGGCCGGCGAATGATGATGCAACCGAAGTGACTGCCAAGATTATCGACGGAATGGTGCGTCATATTCAGTACAATGCCGATTCGACGAATGCAATCGACATGGCGCTCGAAAGTTGCGTCCGCTGCTCTCTCGGATTTTTCCAGATCCGAAACGATTATGATGCCGAAGATAGCATGAATCAAGTGATTCTGATGGATCGCGTCGAGAACCCATTCACGGTATATTTCCCGATTCATCTTTGCAAGCAACCCGATTTCTCTGATGCTCCATATTGTTTCATCACCGACGATGTTCCGACGGAAGATTTCAAAGAAGAGAATCCGGGCGTCGATTTATCATCGTGGAAGGGAAGCGGAATCGGAGACGGAAACAACAAATGGCTGAATCAGGATTTTGTCAGAGTGGCCGAATATTTCGTTCGCGAGGAAACGAAGGCCAAACTTTATATGCTTTCTGACGGAACTGTCGTAGAAAACAAAGAACAGATTCCAGAGGGGCTGACGATCGTTAAAGAGCGTGAAACCACTAAATCGAAGGTCATGTGGTATAAGCTCTGCATGTCCAAAATACTGGACAGCAAAGAGCTTCCGTCAAAATGGATTCCGGTAATCCCGGTAATCGGTGGTGAGATCAACATCGAGGGGAAGAAGCACTACATTTCAGCCATCAGATTCGCGAAAGACCCCCAGCGAATGCTCAACTATCTGAAGAGTTGCCAAGCTGAACGCATAGCGCTTTCCCCGCTTGCCCCATGGATCGCAGCCGAGGGACAGGTTGAAGACAACCATGATATTTGGGAGGCATCGAACCGAAAAAACATTGGAGTGCTCACGTATAAACCTGTTACCCTTGCCGGAGTTCTTGTAGGACAACCGTCGAGGGTAGCGCCTCCCGATATATCCAGTGGAATCACCGAAGCATTGCGTGAAACGGTAGACGATATCAAGGCAACAACTGGCATCTACGATGCATCTCTTGGAGCCCGTAGCAATGAGACGAGCGGCCGTGCGATTATCGCGCGCCAGAAAGAGGGTGATAATGCCAATTACCATTTCGTAGATAATCTCAACCGGGCAATGCGACACGCATGTCGAATAATCGTCGATATGCTCCCGAAAATCTATGATACGGCCCGGATGGTCAGGATTCTTGGAAATGATATGAATGAAAGCGTCGCAATGGTAAACGCGCATTATCACAATGGCAAAAACCCGAATCCGAATGGAGAGATTTACGATTTGAGCGTCGGGCGATATGATGTCATCGTGGATACCGGCCCATCGTACCAAACGCAGAAACTCGAAACGAGCGACCTTCTTATTTCTCTATGTCAAGGCAATCCTAATCTTGCCGCACAGACCGCGGACCTTCAGGCAAAACTCGCCGGCGCGCCGCAGGATATCATTGACCGGTTCCGAAAACTTCTTCCTCCCGGGCTCGTCGAGCAAGATAACAATCAAAAAGGCGTTCCGCCGGCGCAGGTACAGCAGATGGCGCAGGAGTACGAGGCGAAGATCGCTGACCTTCAGAAGCTTCTCGAACAAGCGATGGAAGACGTCGAGAAACTCGAAAAACAGGTTGCCGATAAACAGGCGGGGATCAGGGCCCATCTTCTCGAAACTCGAATAAAATCTGATACCGATATAGAGAAAGCCCACATCGCAAATTCCCATGGTTATGCCATGGAGAGTTATCGCAACGCAATAGAAAACAATCCGGCACTTGCCGAGATCATAAACGACCTATCTTTGCGTCTCGCACAGATAGAGAATACAGTAAAAGTCAATACCGCACCCGCGCGGCCCGCGGAGACTCAAGTTAGAGGAGTACCTAATGTCAACGCAAATGCCTGAAACGACCACCGACGTTATTCCAGGACAGGAAAAGGAACCGACCCTCGAGCAGCTCGTCGCACAAGACGAGAAACCGGAAGATGAAAAGAAGGAACCTGAATCCGAAACCGAGGAAGACAAACCGGAGGAAACGCCAGAGAAAGAAACCGATAAGGAGAGGAAAAGGCGTAATCAAGACCGCGCATGGCAGCGCCTCGTCCAGGAACGTGCCGAGTACAAGGCGAAAGCAGAACTTCTGGAATCCCAACTTCGCCAGAATGTGGAACCGGCAGATGAGTTTCAGAGACCGGCTCGCGATCAGTTCGAAAACGGTGAGGATTACATGGAGGCCCTTGTCTCGTACAACGAGCGCCTGGCACAGGAAATACCGGAGAGAATCGCACAATCGCAACAGCAGCCCGGTAGGACCGAAGAGGATCTTGTTCAACGAAAAGCCGACAGGGAATTCATAAAGTCCCACGACGATTTTGAAGAAGCCATCGCCGAAGTTAACAACCAAGATTACGCACTCCATGGTGTCGCCATCGACGCCGTGAGGGATTCTCCGATCAACGCAGAGCTACGGTACTACCTCGCCACCCATCAGGATGAGCTCGAGGATATCGTAGACACATCAAAATCTCGTCCAGTACGTGCGGCTCAAATGATTGGCCTGATCGAAAGAGAATTGATGGCCAAGAGTAAAAAGCCGGCAAAAACCACCAACGCTCCCGATCCACGCAAACCGGTCGGAAGCCGCGGGTCAGCCGAACGCGATCCCGAAAAGATGAGTATGCAGGAATTTGCCAAGTGGGATGCCGCTCGACTGGCATCAAAAAACAAACGATAATGAAAGGATGACGTTATGTCCACCACCGTTCTTTCGCCTACCATCATAACGAGGAAGGCGCTCATTGCATTCGTCAATAATTTGACGTTCGCCAAAGGAGTGAATCGACAATACGATTCGCAGTTCGCCAATACCGGAGCATCGCCGTCGGGCAAAATAGGTCCGACGTTGACCATCAGGAAGCCGAACCGTTTCACGATTACCTCCGGCGCCGCTTTGGCCGTGCAGGATATCGCCGAGGAATCGACGACCTTCACGGTGTCCCAGAGATTCCACGTCGGTTTCACGTTCCCGACGATCGATCTGACTCTGACGATCGACGATTTCATGGAAAGATATGTCAACCGCGCCATTGAACCGCTGGCGAATAAAGTCGATTACGATGGTCTGACGCTGGCATATCAGACTGTCGCCAATTCGGTTGGTACCGCAGATGGGAATCCGCCTGCGAGTCCGAAACCGTATCTCTATGCAAATGCCAAACTGGATGAACTCGCAACGCCGCAAAGCGGACGCCGATATGCGATCATCAACCCGATTGCACAGGCGGCAACGGTGAACGGCCTGACGACTCTTTTCAATCCTTCCGGGACCATCAGCCGGCAGTATGAAAAGGGGGCGATGGGCGATGCCCTCGGACTGACGTTCAAAATGGACCAGAATGTCAATTCGCATATCTGCGGTACCAGGGCGGCTGCCTCCGAATCGACGGTGACCACGACTTCGACATCTGGAGATACGACGATCGCCCTGACGACTGGTTCCGGTGTAACATTCAAAAAGGGAGATGTCTTTACGGTGGCCGATGTGTACGCGGTCAACCCCCAGAACAGGACAAGTACCGGATCACTTCGCCAATTTGTCGTGACCGCCGATTACACGGCAACCGGCACCAGCGCCGCGGCTCTTCCGATCTGGCCGGCGCCAGTTCTTACCGGAGCGAAGCAGAACGTCAACAAGCTTCCGACTTCCGGTGACGCCGTGACCTTCGTCGGTACCGCTTCGACCACGTACCCGCAGAACATAGTATGCTGGGAAGACGCTTTCTCTCTCGTAACCTGCGACTTGGAAATGCCGCAAGGAGTCCATTTTGCCGGACGGGAGAATTATGAGGGGATCTCCCTGCGTATAGTTCGGCAATACTCGATCGATAGTGATCAGATTCCTTGCCGTATCGATATCCTGTACGGATGGAAGGAACTCTATCCCGATGCGGCGTGCCGTATCTGGGGTCCGTTGAGCTAAATAAAAGTTACCGGTAACCGGTAACATGATAGTAAACAATCATCGAAAGAAGGTTTCAAAATGTCTGTAACAATTACCACAATGGATAGCCTTGGCACCGATGCCCCCGATGGGATGCAGATTGGTGCTTCAGCAACGTCGAAACTCGGTTTTCTCGGTGCCCCGCCGGTGTCCCAAGCGTCAGCAATAACGTCGCCGGCAACCACCGTATCTACGAGCACCTCGGCATGGGGATTCGCCACCAGTACGCAGGCGAATGCATTGATTACCTCGGTCAACTCACTATTGACCGAGGCCAGGAACCGGGGATTTGTGGCGAGCGCATAACAATGGGGCGCCGGCCTGGCGCCCTTATTTCAATAAGAGGATCTTTTGAAATTATTAATCGCTACACCGTTTTACGAAATGAAGGGATGGAGCCCTTACATTTCCTCTCTTGTTCAAACCGTTATGTGTCTTTCGAAAACAGATATTGAGTTCGATTTCTGGAACCTATCGGGAGATTCCTACGTAGATCGCGCGCGCAATCATATCGCCAAGAAATTTCTCGACAGCGATTTCACGCATCTATTCTTCATTGATTCGGATCATTCGTGGAAGATTGAGAGTTTTCTGAATATCCTGAAACATGATGAGGATATTGTCGCCGCTGGATATCCATGCAAAAATAATTGGAACTTCTACGGATGCGTTCTTGAAACACAACCCGGGTATGATCCGATTAGAGACGAGGCCGGCAATATTACTCATGTTGGGCCGGCGCGATTGAATGAAAACGGCCTTGCGTATGCGATTTATGCTCCGACCGGCTTCATGAAAATCCGGCGCAACGTTTTTGAACAACTTTCGAAGAGCTGCTCTATGTATTCCTATAAAGACGAGCTCTTCTATGACTTTTTCGGCAGAATTCCACCGCTCGGGGAGGATTCGAGTTTCTGTAAACGTTGGCGGGACATCGGCGGGGAAATATTTGTCGAACTCGATTGCGATATCAGCCATTATGGAGTGAAAGAATATGCCGGCAATTACCTCAACTTCCTAAAAGGGCAGCCGGTACCAATACAAAGCAGGGGGTCAATACCGTGGAACGTGTGATGCTTCTCATACCATGTTACCGTGGAGACATGAAAACAAGGACCGCAGTCTCGTTGATGGAGAACATGGTTTCCCTCACATCTCTCGGTTATGTGGTGAAAATATCGCATAAAGACGGATGTTGTTTCCCATGCGAGGCGCGCAATCAGCTTATCGATACTTTCTTGACGAGCGATTGCGATACCGCCATGTTCATTGATGACGATATTTCATTCCCGGCGAATGCGATATCCTTGATATTGGCAAGCGATAACGAGATTGTTGGTGGGGCCTATCCGATAAAATCGGAAATGCAGCAATATCCTATGCAGATTGCATTATCCCCTACCGATGGCGCCCCGATAAGATGTAAGGATCTCATCGGATGTAAATATCTCCCGACAGGCTTTATGAAAATCAAGAAATCGGTATTCAAGAAGCTTTCCGAGAAATATCCGGATAACGTATACAATGGTAAGACATCATTTTTCAGGGAATATTATTGGCCCGGATTCCATGGCGAAGACATTTATTTTTGTCGATTATGCCGAGATGCGGGTATTGATATCTGGTTGTATCCCGATATCGATTTCGGTCATTGTGGTGAAAAATGGTATACCGGCAATTTCTCAAAACACATTAAGGGGGATTGATGTCATATCCGAAATGGGTGCAAGTTGAGGGACATTCCGGCACGACGGCATGGTGCAAAGAGGACGAGGACAGATATTATGCGAGTTTTCATGTCGGAAATGTGATTTCCACCGAAAACGAGGTGAGGAAAAAGAGGGCATATCACAGGAAGATGAAAGAGGAATAAAATGTCTACACCGCTGGACATTATAAAAGCCGCACGGAAGTTGCTCAATCTCGAAGGGACAGGGGAAACCCCATGCTCCGAGGATTCCGCAGAGGGATTCACCATGTTGAACGATCTGATTGACAACTGGAATCTTCAAGGGTGGATTCACTATTACACGTTGACAGAAACGTTCACAATGACAGCCAATCAGTACATTTACGCCATTGGCCCGGGTCAGGCCTTCAATACCACCTTGCCGGTGAAAATAACCAATGTCGTCACACGACTTACCGCGCAGTTGATTCCGATAGATTATCCTTGCATGCTCATCGAAAGCGAACAATACTGGCGCGACATCGTGAATAAGCTGGCGACGACATACTACCCGCAGTATTGCCTTTTCACAAGAACGTATCCATATGGGGAATTGAGATTCTTCCCGGTTCCCACGCAGCCTCTCACTTGTGTACTTTCCCAATGGAAACAGATTTCCAGGTTTATAACTCATTCCGAAACCATCACATTACCACCCGGTTATGAACTGGCATTGAAATTCAATCTTGCCGTTCTGATAGCACCGATGAATGGAAGGGCCGTAAATAAAGGGGATTTCGTATATGACGAAGCGGAAAGGTTGCTTGCGACTATAAAGCGTGTCAATCAAAGAACGGTTTATTTACAGCCTGAATCGTTCATGATTCAAAAGGGACGATACTCGATTTATTCGGATTCGACGAGGTAACATGATTTTTGATGGCTTCATATCCGGAATGTATACGCATAGATCGCGCGCGGTTGATTTGCAGGAATGTGTCAACTGGTATCCTGAAGTAGTTGATCCGAATTCGAAGAATTCAATGATTCTCGCGCCGACCCCGGGAACCGTACTATTCACCACGGCCGGCACACAAACATCTCGCGGAATCTATACATCAAGCGGTGGAAGCGTCTTCTATGTAAACGGCAAAAGCCTATTTGAAATCCTTTCTAACGGTACCCATTACAACCATGGATCGCTTCGAACTCATGATACGATGGTTAGTATGGCTGACAACGGAAACCAACTTATTATCGTTGATGGGACATATGGGTACATTCTCGATCTCGCGACAAAGGTATTTTCTTTAATAACCTCATCCGGATTCCCGAGTAATTGCACACATGTTCAGTTCCTCAATGGTCGATTCGTGGCCAATAATTCGCAGATTTTCCAGTATAATTTATCGTGGTCCGATTTGTATGACGGATTTACATGGAATGGATTGAGTGTCGCATCGACAGAGTACCTTGCAGACAAATTGGTTGCAATATCGAAGGCCAATAATCAGCTATGGTTATTCGGCGAACGAACGACGGAAGTGTTTTGGGATACCGGGGATGCAGATCAGCCATTCCAACGTATCCAGGGGGCTGCATTCGACAATGGAACCGCGGCCCCATATAGCCCGGCATCGACAGGTAATATTGTTTTTTGGATTGGAAGCAATACAGCAGGAAATGGAATCATATGGAGAGCAAGCGGATACCAACCTGAACGAATCAGTAACCACGCCATTGAGTATCTGTTGCAATCGTTCGAAAAAGTGTCTGATGCGATCGGGTATTGTTACCAACAAGAAGGCCATGTTTTTTATGTCCTAACCTTTCCGACCGCCAATAGGACACTCGTCTATGATTTGACAACTGAAATGTGGCATGAACGGTCGAACTACAATAACCTCGGAGAACGGGATGACGCGCACATAGGCAACTGCGCATGTTTCGCATACAACAGAACATTGGTCGGGAGTCGAGTCGATGGCAATGTTTATTATTATGATAAAGCAACGTATACCGACAACGGAAATACCATCCGCAGAATAAGAACCGCCCCCCATGTTCATAATGAAAACAAGAGGGTTTTTTACAAGTCGTTTGAACTCGATGTCGAGAAAGGGCGTGGCCTAACCGAAGGACAAGGTTCGGTTCCCGATATCGTACTTCAGTATTCGAACGACGGTGGATTTACCTGGAATCCAGAATTGTGGAAATCTGCCGGGAGGATTGGGATTTATAAGCCGCGCGTCAAATGGTTCAACCTCGGCCATGCACGGGATAGAG